>JAABUT010001072.1_pt1 | contig 34185 bp, 29 predicted proteins | sample 5559281 | NCBI WGS metagenome assembly JAABUT01 (sample SAMN10711880, study PRJNA513359) | rock metagenome | isolation source: Antarctica rocks | place: Antarctica: Victoria Land, Ricker Hills nord | collected 2016-01-04 | reverse complement strand
GCCCGCTCATCGCTCGCCCCCTTGCCCGTGACGGTCTCGCATCGCCAATAGCCGATCACGATACGCGAGGATAGCACGTGCCGCGCGGCGGGAACCCCGCTTCTCTCCGACAGGCTGCTAGTGGGTCGCCGATGCCATCGGCGCGTAGGTCGTCGAGCAGGAGTGACATGGAGCGATTGATCATGGGACTTCCTCCGGGGTGTTTCATGGGGTGATCGCCGGGTACAGGGCTGTTCGTCCGCGACGGGGGCGAAGGGGCGGCGGGCGGGCCGAGCACGGCGGTCGGCTCGCGTTCGCAGGTGTGCCCCGGCTCGCAGTCAGCGTGTGGTGCGGCGGGAACGCCTGCCTAAGTCGCAGCCAATGGCGGCGATGCGTGTCGTCGGCCTCGCGCCAGTCCGGGCCGAGCGGTCCGGCGGGGTCGACCGCGAGGCGCGTCGCCGTCGTCAGCAGGACGGGGAGGGGCGCGCGCCCGACCGCGAGCCTGCGCACCTCCTCGGCGATCACCCCCTCGGTCGCCGCCTCGCGAGCTGCAACATCCCTCAGCCCATCCGCCGCTACCACGATCAGGAGGGCTGGGAAGCCGACGTAGTCCCGCCGGGACCGCCCGCCGTCGCGGTAGTCGAAGTACGCCTTGAGCTTCTGCCCCCAGTCACGCGGCCCCATGGTGCCGCGGTCGTACTCAATGAAGGCGGCGTGCCGACCGTCGCCTCGCCGGTAGACGACGTAGCCGTCCGGGCGGAACCACTTGCGGGCGCAGGCGGCGGCATTGCGCCACTCGACCAGCCCCTCGTCCGCCCCGCGCCGCGCGGCCTGGCGGGCGCGGCGGGCCAAGTCGGCGAAGAATTCCTCGACCCCCAGCGTGTGGAGGGCGGCGGCCAGCAAGCTCGCGCGCGTGCCGATCGGCGCGTCCGGCCCGCCGCCCGCGAGACCGTTCCACCGCACCGCCGCCGCCAGCGACAGCCCCTGCCACGCGGCGAGGGCGCGGAGACCGGCGGCTGTCGCCTCGGCGGGCTCGCGCGCGGCGAGCTGGCTGAGCGCCTCGCCCGCGCCCTGGCCGCCGCCCAGCTCGGCGCGCGGGATGAGCCGCGCTAGGCCGCGCTCGATCAGGGTATTGCGCCGTCGACGTAAGATTGTGTCCCCCCAGCCGAGCGCCCGCGCGGCGAGGTCGCGGGGGATGAGCGGGTGCCGCGCGAGGAGGTCGAGCAGCGCCCACTCCTGCGGGGCCAGGTGCAGGGCGAGGATGTTCGCGCGCCGGAGTCCGCGCCCGATGAGGCGCGGGATCGGTGCGGCGGGTGGCCGGGCGAGCGGCGGGGTCGGGGCGACGTGTACCGTCACCCGCGCGCATCGCCGCACTGGGAACCCGTCGGCGACCGCGCGACGCACGTCGGCGTCGAGACGTTCCCAGGTGACGATGCGCGCGGGCAGGGGCGTGTCGCGCCGTGCCGCCCGCAACTCCCCGAGGAGCGCCGCCCAGGCACCCGCGCGCCGCGCGTCGGTCGCCACGAGCAGGGCGGGCAGCCGCAGCCCGGTGCGTCCCAGGGCCGTGCGGGCGGGGAAGAGGCGGTCGAGCGCATCGCGTCGGATGGCGAGGGGCGCGGTCGCCAGGTCGGGCAGCAGCAGGTACTCGGCCCGGGCCGCATTCTCCGCCACCCCCCAGGCGAGGGCGACGCGCACCGGGAGGCGGAGGGCAATGCGGGCGTCAGTGTCGATCCGCCGGTACGACCGGTACCACGGCGTCTCCCAGGCGAGCAGCTGTGGCGTGCCCTCCTCGGCGGCGGCCAGCGCGCCGAGGAGGCGGTGGAGGGCCAGCAGGCTCGGCAGGCGGCGCAGCCGCGCCAGTAGGTCGCGCCGTCGGAGACGATACGCCCGCGCCAGGGTCGCGGGATCGCCCCCCTGCTCGATGGCGAGCACCGCCAGCCCAAGGTCGGTCGGATGCCAGAGGCCGGGGGAGAGCTGCGGCCCGAGCGGCGCGCGGATGGCGTCCGCCAGCCCCGCCGCGCGCAGCCGGTCGAGGTGGCGGTAGGCCGCCGACGATCCCGCCAGGCCCGTGAGCCGCGCCAGGATGTCGACCGCCGCCAGCGGGAGCCGGGCGAGGAGGTCCAGCAATCGTCGCTCGACCGGGGTGAACGCCGTAGCGGCGGTCTCCGCGTCGCGCCAGGTGAGGTGCCGTCGGGGGGTCATGGCGCCGCCTCGTCGGGCTGCTCGCCCTCGGCGGCGCGTTGCCCCGCTGCCGGGTCGGTCATCTCTCCGGGTGGCGTAGTCCGTACCTCGGGGAGCCGCCCCTGCTGCGGGGGCGCGGCGGGCAGCGTCTCTTGCTTTGGCTGCTCCTTGCCGCCGCGCCGGCCCTTGCCGTCGCGCCGCTCGACCGCCTTGGGCGGGATCGCCTCCGGCTGCAGGCGCTGCGAGTCGGGCCGCAGCCCGGTGCCGCTCTCGCCGATCACGGTCTTCGTCTCCGCGACGGTGCCGAGCGCGGCGATCCGCGCCCGCGCCTCCGCATACCACGCCTCCACCGCCGCGCGCGGTCGACCCCAGCGCGCCGCCTCCTCCGCAGCCAGCGCGTCGGCCAGCGCCGGGTCGCCCGCCGGGGCCGGGTGGAGCCGCACCGAGAAGGCCGGTAGCCGCTCGCCGCGGCTCGACAGCCGCGCGTAGCAGCGGTGCTCGCCGAGGCTGGTCAGGTCCTCGGGCATCAGCGGGCCGCCGAGTTCCGGCACCAGGTAGTCGGCGTCCTCCGCCGAGCAGTTGAAGGCGAAGAGGCCGTCGATGTTGGCGAAGACGGTCGAGCGGAGCGCCCGCTCCCGATCCTTGGCGTCGAGGCGGGCCAGGCTCTGGGTCGCCAGGGCGAGGCTCGCGCCGCACTTGGCGTGCTCGCTGAGGAGCGCCTCGTAGTCCGCGCCGGGGAACGATTGGAACTCGTCCACGATCAGGCGCACCGGGCGGCGCTCCACCTGTGGGAGACTGGCCTGCGCCCCGATCGCCAGGGTGGCGAGGTTGAGCAGGGTGCCGCCGAGGAGGGCGCAGGTCGACTCGCCGAGCGTCCCCTTGGCCCCGTCGACGATCACGAGCGCGCCGTCGCGGACCCAGGCGGCCGGGTCGATCGTCGAGCGGGGCTGGCCGACGAGGGCGCTGGCGGCATGGCTGCCGACGAAGCGGTTGATCTTCGTCACCACTGGGTTGGCGCTCTCCAGCCGCAGCCGCTTGTCGAGCGCGCTGTCGAAGAAGTCCTCCCACCACGCCTTGAGGGCCGGGTCGCGCGCGAGCGCCAGGATCGACTTGCGGAAGGCGAGGTCGATGAAGAGTTGCGGCAGCTCGAGGATGGTGTGCTGGCGGTCGCGCCCGCGTCGCCGATCGGCCGCGCAGAGCGCCTCGTTCGCCTCGAAGAGGGCCAGCAGCCCGAAGCGGAAGCAGTCCTCCATCCGGGGTCCGTAGAATTGCTTGTACTGCCGCTCGAAGATCGTCAGGGTGCTGGCGACCGCCGTGTCGCGGTCCCAGCCGAGGCCGGCATCGACCAGGTTGAGGCCGCAGGGGCGCGCGGCGTTGCCGAGGTCGAGGAAGACGAGGTCGCCCCGGCGCGCGGGCGGGACGAGCCCGAGGGCGGCGCGGGCGAGGCCGCTGTGCGGGTCGAGCAGGAAAAGGCCGGACGCGAGGCCATCCGTCGGCGGGGGCGTCATCGCATCCCGGCCGAGATGCAGGAGGAGCGACGACTTGCCCCGCTGGGTCTTCGCGACGAGGAGCAGGTGGCGGCGCAGCGTGTCGGCGGGCACGGCCACCGGGATTCTATAGCCGTGGTGGACGGCGACGCCGATGGGGCAGCCGCGCGCGACGGTGTGCGCCAGCGGCAGGAGCTGACGCGCGGTCGTCCGCTCGATGTGCGCGACGTCGGCACCTGCCTGCGGCAGGTGCCAGAGGGTGGCCAGCTCGCGCGTGTTGAGGAGTGCCAGGCGGCGGCGCGGCGCGAGCGGCGCGAGCGCCCGCAGATCGGGGCGCGCCGCGCGCAGCGGGCGCGGGACGAGGCCGTTCCCCTCGTCGTGGGTGAACTGGCCGTAGGCCGCGATCAGGCGACCGAGTCGCTCCCGCAGCGCCCCGTCCGGGGTACCGGCCGGGGCGTACACCGCCAGCCGCAGCTCGGCGAGCCGCGCCGGGCGCGCGATCTTCTCGCGCACCAGGCGGGGGTCGTGGACCGCTCGCCGCGCCAACCGCCGCATGAGCCAGACGGCCGCAGCGAGCGCGGCGCAGGCACCGCCGACCAGGGCCGCCAGACGACCCCAGTCCCCATCCAGGTACCAGCCGTAAGCGTGCCAGCCGAGGAGAGCGACCATCCCCATGATCAGGAGGGCGAGTTGGGCGTTCGCCGAGCCGGAGGTGTCGCCGTGGCGCGCGCCGCCCTCGGACGCCGGTGAACGCTCGAGCGCCAGGCGGCGGTAGGGCCGCGCCCAATTCGCGGGGGCCGGGGCGACGACGAGCTGGCAGAGGGCGCGCCAGCCGTCGGGCAGGTGGGCGATCGCGCCGAGGATGCCGAGGAGGGGGTCGGCCTGGGCACCGCGCTCGTCGTCGACGTCGGCGTCGCGGAAGGGGCGCAGCGGGAGGTACGGCGGATCGCGCAGCACCAGGGTGCAGGCGACCGCCCGCTCGTCTTCCCCGAGCGCCGCCGGGTCGGCATCCGCGCCGTCGGCGTCGATTGCATAATCCTCGACGCCGAATGCGGGGAAGTCCTCGCCCGAGCGGGCGAAGGGCCGCAGGTCGGCCTGGGGATAGGCGGCACCGAACTGGTCGACCAGTTGCGCCGTGGCCCCGCCGCCGGTCGCGCGGGCGAAGAACCGGTACCGCCCGTCCAGGGCCGCGATCTCCAGCGCGAACCGCCCGGTCGGCGCGAGGCTCGCCAGCAGGTTCTCCAGCGGCGTGATCGTGGCGTCGTTCGTCCACGGGGTGACGATCTCGATGAGGTGGGTCGCGGGAGCGCGCTCGCCGGTCGGCGGTCGTCTGCGGATCGTGATGCGCATCGTCTGCTCCTGTTCTTTATGGCGAAGAATCCACTACGGATCGGCGAGCACGGTCACCGGTGCCGCGCCGCCGCCGATCCGGGCGTCAGCGGGCGCGCCGGGCCTCGACCAGGAGCGCGCGAAAATGGGCCGGGCCGCCCGGTTCGCCGAGCAGCGCGCTGAGATCGAAGCCCTCGGGCAGCGACAGCGGGCGGTAGCGCCCGCCGAGGGCGAGACTGAGCCGCGCGGACGCCGCCCGCCCCGCCGCGTCGCCATCGAAGACGCCGTAGATGCGGCGGGTGCGGGCGAGGAAGCCGAGTCCGGCCGTCGGGACGTGGGTGCCGCAGGCGCACCAGGCCGACAGGCCGAGCGCGAGCGCGGCCAGCCAGTCGAAGACCCCCTCGCAGGCGAAGGCCTCGTCGCGGCAGGTCGCCCAGCGCTGGCCGAGGGTCGGCCGCTCGCCGGGGAGGGCGAGGTATTTCTGCGCCGCGTAGGGCGTGCCGCCATCCGCGCCGAGGCCCCGGCCGATGAACCAGATGGCGTGCCCGGCGCGCAGTTCGGAGACGACCACCCGCCCCGCGAGCGCGTCGCGCAGCCCGCCCTCCCGCGTCCGCCGGAGCAGCCCCAGCTCCACGGCGAGCGGCAGCAGGCGCGGGTCGCGCTCGCGCCGCAGGGCCGCCCCCAGGGTATGACCGTCGGCCCAGCCGAGCGCGCAGCGGCGGATCAGCCGCGGGGGCAGCCCGCGCCCATGTAAGTAACGCAATGCGTCGACCTCGTGACGGAGCGTCCGGCGGTAGACGGCGCAGGCGAGATTCATGACCGTCTGCTCCTCCAGGTTCAGGCGTTCCCAGGAGCGGTTCGCCCCCGATCGCCGCCGCGCGGGCGGCAGCGCGGCGTGATCCGGCGGCCCTGCTGCCGGGCGCATCGGCCGATCGATCGGCCCACCCGATCCCGCCAGGAGCGCGCAGGCACCCGGCAGATCGACGCCCTCCAGGCGCATCACCAGATCGAATACGTCGCCGTGCGCGCGGCAGTGGCCGGCGTAGCAGTGGAAGTGCTCGTCGTCCGGGTCGCGCAGGTCGAGGACGAAGTTCGGCGTGCGGCGGTCGTCGTGGAACGGGCAGAAGGCGACGAGCCGCCCCGCGCCATACGCTTGGAGGTCGAGGCCATAGGTGCGCGCGACCCGCGCGAGCGGGTTGGCCCGCTTCAGGGCGGCGAGATCGTGATGGGGCGCGGGGCGCGTCGAGGGAGCGGTTATTCGCGCCGGTGTCGAGACGCTCATCGCTCCCCTCCTTGTGGCCGGTAGCCAACCGAGGTCGTCGACCGCGGGGCCGTCCTGTCCTCCGCCGCGCCAGCTTCGTCCGTCGCGTCCTGGGGCGGGATCGCCGCTGTGCGAGCCGCCTCGCGCTCCTCGGCCTCGAGGGCGGCGAGTTCGCGCGGGTCGCTGGTGGCGAGCCGGTGCTCCTCGGGACTGGCCACGACCGTCAGCGGGAACCGCCCACCCCGCGCGAAGAAGAGTCCCTGCCCCTTCGCCGCGCCGAGGAGGTGCCGCTCCTCCGCCGGTGTGAGCCCGAAGAGCTCGGCGACCGCCCCGATCGTCGTCTCGTTCTGCTTCAGCACTACCTTGACGGCGGCGTTCGCCAGGATGGCGTCGCCGTGCTCGGAGCGGCGCAGATCCTCCGCCCGGTGGACGATCAGGTCGAGCCCGAGCTCGTACTTGCGCGCCCGGCGGTAGAGCGCCTGGAGGAAGTCCGCCCCCGCCGGGTGCTGCAGGAGCTTCCAACCCTCGTCGACGACCAGGCGGCGCGGCGCGCGGGAGCGCCGCACACGCCCCCAGGCGTGCGCGGCGATCAGGTGGATGGCGAGCGGCTGGAGGCGGCCGTCGAGGTCGCGCAGGCCGAAGACGACGAGACGATTGGCGAGGTCGACGTTCGTCCGCCGGTTGAGGAGCCCGGCCAGCGACCCGGCGACGTAGGGCTCCAGGCGCAGCCCCAGCGAGGCGGCGGTCGCGCCCGGTACCTCGGCGAGTTGCACGGCCAGGTCCTCCATAAGGGGCGGCTCGCGTCGCCAGGAGGCCGGGTCGCCGGGGATGATCCCGGCCGCCGCGTAGGTCGCGCGCAGCAGGCGGTCGAGGAGGGCACGCTCCTCCGCCCCGAGCGCGCGTCCGGGGTCGGCGAGCATCAGCTCCAGGAGCCCGAGGAGGGACTCGACCTGCTCGGCGACCGGGTCGCGCGGGTCGTCCCCCGCGTCGCCCTCCCCAACCAGCGGCAGATCGAACGGGTTGAGCGCCTGGCGCGAGGCGAGGGCGAGACGCACCTGCTGCCCGCCGACCGCGTCGGCGAGGCGGCGGTACTCGTCGTCGGGGTCGATCACCAGGCACTCGACCCCCTCCTCCAGGTTGCGCAGGACCAGCAGCTTGACGAAGAACGACTTGCCCGAGCCGGACGGGCCGATCACTACCGCGTTGGCGTTGGTCAGCCCCCGGTCGAAGGGGTCGAAGATCAGGAGCGATTGACGCGCCAAGCCGTAGAGGATCCCGCTCGGCATCGCCAGGGTGCCGCTATCGAAGGGGAAGGAGGCGGCCAGGGCGGAGGTGGTCAGCGTCTGGGCGTGCCCCAGGCGGTCGTGCCCCTCCGGCAGGCAGGCGCGGAAGGCGAGGTCCTGCTCGTAGAGCGCCGTCCGGGCCGCGATCTGGAGCGACCCGAGGGTCTGGCGCAGGCGACCGAGCAGTTCGTCGAGCAGTCGGGGCGCGGCGGCGCGGAGGAGGACGTAGTGTGCGACGGCGTAGAGCTTCTCCTCGCCGCGCGTCAGCTGGTCGCGCAGCGCCTCCAGGTCCTCCATCGCCAGCGCCTGGCCGGGGTCGCGCAGCTGGCCGAGTCGCTCGGCCGCGCGGCGCGACGCCTCGAAGCCGTTGAGCTGGATGCCGAGGTCGCGGACCATCCGGGCGGTGTCGAGCGGGGCGATATGCTGGGCCAGCTCGAGCGGCTCGTCGAAGCCGACGAGCGGGCCGAGCCAGCCGTCGCCGACCTCGCGCGGCAGGGCGCTGAGGTAGAGGGCGCGGGCGTAGCCGCCGTCGAGCCGCAGCCAGTCGCGCCCGACCTCGACCGCGGCCGGGGCGATCAGGTCGGCGATGGCGCGCCGCCCCAGCGCCAGGCGGCGCGTGTCGGGGTGCAGCCGTCGCCCCTCCGAGCGGGGAGCCCCCGGCCCGGGTTCGTGGCGCGAGGCGGCGGATCGGCGGCGGATGCGGATGGCGAAGCCCATCATGCTACCCTCCCCTCGCGCGTCGCGGTCGACGTTGCGCGCTCGTGGGCCACGACGAGGCCGCCGTCGCGCAGTTCGCGCCCCAGGCGCTCGATCCCGGCAATGTCGGGGCACCAGCAAGCGAAGTAGAGGGCCGCCAGTTCGGCGTCGTCCAGGCGGCGGGCGACGAGGCCGCAGCGGCCGAGCTGGCGGATCAGGTCGTCGCAGCGCGCGGCGAGCTGCCGCGCGGCGGTCGTCTCATCGCCCGCGTCCGCCGCCTCCCGACCCCCGCGCGGGCGCGACAGCGCAGCCGGGCGGGGGTCGTCCGTCGGGACGACCAGGTAGAAGCGCCGGTCGATGAATGCCCGCCCGCCGGCGAGGCGGCGGACGAAGGCATTGCGGTCGCGGGCGACATGGCGCAGGCGCGCGTGCGGCTCCCGTGCGGCCCGCGCGTCGCGCGCGGCGAGATAGGCCGTCAGGTCGGGCGGGGTCGCGCGCACCAGTACCTGCACCGGGAAGGTGAGGCTGTCGAGGGCGGCGGCGTAGCCGACGACGACCTCCCGCTGCTTGGCCTCGCCGAGGGTGGCGAAGTTGAGCGAGCCGACCGCCAGGACGGCACGCCGCCGCCCCCCGGCAAAAGTGACGACCCCATCCGCGATCGCCTCGATCGCGAGGTGGGTGCCCTGGACGGTCGTCCGCCTGGTTGGGCCACCCCGGCGCAGCAGGAGGAGCCCGAGCGCGGCGAAGAGGAGCAGTGCGAGCGACAACAGCTCGGGGTTCATCGCGGCACCCCCGAGTCGGTATCGGCCCGGTCACCGCGCGAGACCGTTATCGCCGCAGCCCCGCTGGTCGTCGGCAATTCGGCCCAGTCAGGGCCGACTGTCCGCCAGTCGGCGGGCCGGGGCGGACGCGGGCACCAGACGGCCACGCGGGGGCGGGACCAGTGGCGCAGCAGCACGAAAGCCCAAGACTCGGGTGCTCGCCCACCGGGCCGCACCAGCGCGACGACGAGGGCCAGGAGTGGCGGGAGCAGCGCCAGGCAGGCGCGGGGCGGCCAGGGCAGGGCGGCCGCCCCCTGCCAGACACCGCCGTAGCCGACCGCCGCCCCGCCGAGGAGGAGCAGAAACTGCCGGACCGAGAGGCTGAGCGCCCCGTAGGTGATGAAGCGGTCCTCGACCGCCAGACCGGTCGGGATCTTGTGGCGCGTGCGGGACATGGGGAACCTCCTTCTCTGCGCGGGCTGTGGGGTGCTGTCGGCACAAGTGGCGTGGGGCACCGTGGCCATTCGGGCGCGTCGCTCAGCCCCCGCCGCCGAGCGCGCCGCTGATGAAGGCGGCGATCTGCGGGGCGGCGATGACGATCGCGAAGCCGATGAACGAGCCGATGAAGGCACCGCGCACCGTGTCGATCTGGCGGGGGTTGCCGGCGGCGGTCATCCAGAGGATGCCCGACCAGATCAGGCAGCCGACGACGACAACGCCGCCGAGCACGCGCAGGCCGGTGACGACGTTCTGGGCCAGAGCGTTGATCGCTTCCATGGGGTTGTTCCTCCTCTTCCCTTCGATGCTTGGTCGCGAACCATTCGCGGCCGCGCGGATGGAGCGGTGTGGTCGGGTGTCGGGCGGGGCGCGGCTGACGTGCGGCGTCCTTAGGCCGCTGGTCCGGATCTGCATGGCAGCCTCCTAGCGGCGTACCCGGCCAGCGCCGGCGTAGTGCTCGGCCCAGAAGCTGGCGGAGAGCGACATCTCGCGGACCACATCCCCTTCCTGCGGGGCGTTGATCATCATTCCCTCGCCGACGTAGATCCCGACGTGGGTGATCCAGTCGTTGGGGTCGGCGTAGGTCCGGGCGAAGAAGACGAGATCGCCGGGTTGCAGGTCGGTATCGGCGATCCGCGCGGTGGCGTCGTACTGCTGCTGGGCGGTGCGCGGCACGCTGACGCCGAGCTGGCCGTAGACCCACTGGACGAGGCCGGAGCAGTCGAAGCTAGTGGCGGGGCTGGCACCGCCGAGGACGTAGGGCCAGCCGAGGTACTGGCGGGCGAGCGCCACGACATCGTCGCCACCGCCCACCCCGCCCCCGCCACTACCCGCGTCCAGGCCGTAGGCCGCCGCCTGGGCGAGTACCTGGTCGATGTAGCGCTCGTCGTGGTTGTAGGCGAAGAGGGCCGCGCGGAGATCGCCCGTCGCCGCGCCGCTGTCGCAGAGATAGAAGGCGGCGGCGTGGATCGCCGACTCGGGGTCCCAGATGCCGTCCGCGCCGAGCCCTTTGCCGGTCGCGGCGTCGACCCGCACGACGAGGCCGCGATAGGTCGAGGGGAGGAACTGCATCATCCCCAGGGCATGCTCGTCCTCGGTCCCGGCCAGCTGCGGGATGGCGGGGCCGACGGCACGCGGGTCGAAGCCCGACTCGATCTTGGCGACCGCCGCCAGTACTTCCCAGGGCAGGCCGCAACTGGCGTCGGAGGCCCGGCGCATCATCGTCAGGTACGCGGACGGGATCTCTCCCGCCTGGGCGCTCCCGCTGCCGGTCGGGCCGAACGGGCTCCGCGTCGGCAGGACCGCGCCGAGCGCGGCGATGACGAAGTTACCCGCGAGGACGAGGGCGAGCAGCAGGGTCGCCACGATGGCGAGCGCGCCGCGTACGAGGCGCGAGAGGTCGAGGGCGGCGGCGACGGCGGACATGGCGGTGCTCCTTTACTTGCCGCGTAATTGCTGGTAGGCGACGTAGCGCAGCACCCCGCCACCCCCGCCCCCGCCGCCGCGCAGGCCGAGCAGGCCCGGCAGGCGGATCGTGAGGATCAGGACCGCGATCCCGAGGATGCTGGGGAGGAGCGCCGCGCCCGCATCACCTGCTGGGGTCAGGTCGGTGAAGAGCTCGGCACCGAGCTTGAGGGCGACGATCTGGAGGAACTGCGTGAAGACCGCGCCGCTGAACGCGGCCGACCAGCGCCGCGCCCAACCCTGGGTCTGCGGCAGGGTCCAGCAGAGGAGCGCGAGCGGGGCGACGACGATCAGGACGTCGATCAGCGCGAGGCGCATCAGCATCTGGAGGATCAGGAAGAGGGCGACGACGAGATAGAGGAGCCCGACGACGAGGGTGGCGAGATCCTGGGCGTCGCCGCCGGCCCGCTGCCAGCCGGGGAGACTCGCACCGGCGATCAGGCCGCAGAGGGCGTTGTTGAAGTCGATCGCGAGCTGCGCCAGCCAGAGGCTTGTGTTGGCGAGGAGCGCCCCAACGAGCGCGCGGGGGATCACCTCGGCCGCCTCGTGGTAGGGCGCGCCGATCCGGTCCTTGAGCATCACATTCAGCCCGCTCGCGACGAGGACCAGGACAAGCAGCGCGTTGGCCGCCGCCCGCACGGTGCCCCAGAGCCCGACGACGACCGGACTGGCGTAGGAGCCGAGCGGCGGTGTCTGGCCAACGAAGTTGAGCGGGCTGGCGAGCCAGGCGTCGATGGGACCCCTGAGCGCCGCCGCGATGTCGGCGAGGACCGCGCGGGCGAGCTTCAAGAAGAGCTCCTTGAGCAGGTCCGGGTTGATCGGGCTCGGCGGCAGGATCGGGACGGGCAACGATTGCGCGAGGGCGCGCGGCCCGGTCGTCAGGGCATGGCCGTAGCGCACCTCGGGCGCGACGCTGGCCGATGTGACCGGCGCGGCGGGCGGGTTGCCCGGCATCGCCGCGTTCGTGGCCGGCGCCGGGAGGAGCAGGGCACCGATGCCGAGCGCCAGCAGGGCGAGGTGGCCCAGCCCGACCGCGAGCGAGCGTACCCGTCGCCAGGAACCGAGTGCTGTCAGCGCCTGCGCACAATGGAGTGCCGCGCGGAGTACGGTCGATAACCGTTCGGCCAGGGTGCCGGGACGCGCATCGCTCATCGGTCTACCTCCTCAGCGCGACCGGCCCAGCGGACGAGCCAGAGGTCGAATTGCCCGCCGCCCGCACCATGCACCGCGAGCAGCGCCTGCCCCCGCGCCATGTCCCAGCGCACGCCGTCGGGCGTGCCGATCGCTGCCGGGAGCGGGCCGAGATCCTGCCCCGCGCCGCCCGCGCGCGGGTCGAACGCCCGCAGGATGGTCGCGCCATCGCGACCCTTATGGGCCAGGGCGAGGACCAGGTCGTCGCCCCGCCAGCCGGGGCCGAGCCCCTCCGCCGCGCCGAGGTCTGGGCCGGGGCCGTCGGTATACAGCCGCTGCGTGGATGTGTTGCCGAGGGAGAAGCCGCTTGTGCCGCCACCGGATTGCGGCACGGCGTAGACCACGGCAGCACCGGTGCCCGTGCTCCCCCCGCGCCAGGCCAGCGGCGCGAACGGCGGGACCGGATGACCGTCGGTGGCGACGTCGGCCAGGGAACGGAACGTGCCGTCGACGATGGTGAGCAGGCAGAGGCTCGTCCGGCCGTTGGCGCGCGCCAGCAGGGCCACGCGGTCGCCTGCGGGTGCCCAGGCGTAGGCGCCGGGGACGATCTCGCTTGGCAGGGTGATCAGCTCGCGGGGTGCGGGCGCGGCCTGACCGTCGGCGGGCAGATCGAGCCAGAGGAGTCGTGTCCGCGCGCCGCCCTGGGGACGTTGCTGGCTCGCGAGCAGCAGTCCGGTGCCATCGGTCGACCAGCTGAGATCGACCAGGCGCTCGGCGGCGGTGTTCGGGGGCAGGGCGTAGCGGCGCTCGCCGTGCTCGCCGTCGCGGTCGGTGACCCAGATCTCGGTGGCGAGCCCCTCGACGCCAAAGCCCGGCGCGGCACCCGGCGCACCGGCGGCGGGGCGGGCGAGATAGGCGACGCGGGAGCCGTCGGGCGTGGCGGCGATGGCGACCTGAGCCAGGGGCGGGCCGACGCGGCGGGCGTTGCCATCACCCCCAATGAGCCAGAGTTGGCGCTCGTCGCCCGATGGCAGCGCCACCGCGAGGGCGACGCGGCCATCGGCGAGGAAGTGTGCGGCAGCGATCGTCGCGCCGGGGAGCGGCGGACGGATGCGTTGCGCTTCGGGGGTGCCCTGCCAGAGGATGCCAGCGAGCGTTGTGGTCTGGTCGGCGGCGAGCCGGACGGCGTAGGTAGTGTCCGCGCGACCCGCGAGTCGCAGCGTGACGCGGTGCTCGCCGGGCGGCAGCGCCAGGGTCGCCGGGGTGCGCCCGCGTTCGCGCCCGGCGATGAGGATCGTCGCGCCGGGCGGCGCGCTGGTAATCGCGAGCGACGCACTGGCGATCTCGGCGCGTGTCGGGCTTGGGAGTGCCACGCGGACCAGGAATGCTACAGCGGCGATCCCGGCGAGCGCGAGAGCGACGACGAACCAGAACTTGGGGCTGCGGAGATCGTCGCGCGTGGGCCACTCGATGGCGATGTCGATCGGTATGTGCATCGGGATTGCCCTCCTCGTGGCGGCGTCCTACTTGGAGCCACGATAGGAGGGCTTGCGCTCAGGATGTACTCAGGATGTACTCACGATGCGCTCTTAGTATTCTTATTTCTCTCATCGGTGAAGTCGTTAGTGCCGTCGCAGGGCTATCGGCTTGTTGGGGCAGTGGCGCTCGCTGCTGATGCGCCAGTTGCTTATCTACGCCGCGACACTATACGTATTGTGCTTGCAGTGCGGTATCTTCAACGTCCCGCCCAAACACGACCAACCTTGCCTAATGCGGATGGCCCTCATCGCCATCGTCCGCTGAGGCAGCAGCCGCTCGAAACAGCTGTCGCATCGAAGCCAAGCATGGCTTGCGGCGTCACGTCATGACTGTCGAAAAAAGGCTCGTTTCGGTGTCGGTAGCAATGGTCGGATACGGAGCCTTCGAGGCGCACGATGAGCCGCCGGAAGATTCCCTCCAGCGTTGCATCGCCCGAACCAGACACCACAACATCGGCATTAGCGCCAAGGTAGCGCGGGCAGGCGTCCTGGGGGTGCGGCGTCACTCCAGCACGACTTGCGCCGCCGACGGCGGCGCGAGGTAGTGGTCCACGATGTGCCGGTGCGTCTCTACCACATCGAGCGCGGCTAATTCATCGCGCATGAAGAAGCGCAGGGCGAGAGATTCGTGGCTGCGTTGAAGGGGAGCGAAGTCCGCGACTGTGACCCGGTAGACGAGCGTGACAATCCGCATCACGCCCCCATCCGGATACTGGATGATGCGTGACGGGTCGGAGAAGGTGCCGAACAGGGTGTAATCGGTGACGGAGAGGGCCGTCTCTTCCGCCACCTCGCGGATGAGCGCGGCTCCCAGCGACTCGTCGGATTCCACCACACCGCCGACCAGCCCCCAGCGCCCATCGTCGCGGCGGGCTTCGAGCAGGAGCGCGCTGTCTCGCTCGATGAGCGCCACCACCCCCAAGCTGTCCGGCAGATTCGGCGTCGGCGCAGCGGGATCGCGGTAGAAATATGGCATCGATCCCTCCGTCACAGGCCAAGGGTCGTGATCCGCACGGCAAAGGCGGTCGGACCATGCGCTTCTGTTCGCGGCATGGCGCGCCGCTCGCCGTGCTTCGTGCCTCCACCGGCTGGCGCGGCTCACACCGCCAGGCCGAAATGTTGCGCTACCGACCGCGCTACCGCTGCGGCCGCCCGGGTACCGTTCACCTCGATCAGGCGCAGGCCCGCTTCCGACACGTCCCGCCGGTAAGCATCGGCCATCAGCAGATCGCGCGCGATATGGTTGGCGCGGTATCGCGCGGGATCGCTCGTGTGCTCGCCGCGCCCCCGTGATTTCCCGCGCCGCTCGTGCGACGCCAGCTTGAAAGCCCGCGTCGGTACGAGGAAGACGGCGTGGTTCGGGCTGGCGACAAAGGGGCGAAGCGCCTGCGGGAAGAACCCCGGCCCTTCAGCGACGATCGGGCGGTCCGCCGGGAGCAGCAGGAGATCCTCGACGGCAAGAGCCACCCGCTCCGTCCAGATCGCCGTCACTCGACCGGCCATCTCTTCGGGCGTGGGGCGTACCCATTCCGATTCGAGCCACGCCGGCTCCCCGAGTTTCGCGAGCGTCTCCCCGAGTCGGTGCAACGCTGGCTGGTGCAGCGGGTCGGCGCGCGCGATGTGGTCCATCTCCTGACGGTCAAAATGGTAGACATGAAGCGCGTATCGCTCGGCGAGAAGGTCCGCAACGGTGCTCTTCCCCGCGTCCGGGGGGCCACCGATCCAGAGGACATGCGCCAGACGCTGGCGTAGCTCCCGTCGACCGCTCTCCATCGTTCCTCCCCCTACCGCATATTGTGCGTTCATCGTCGCACCTACGGCCGCAGAAAAGCACCGATCGAAGGGTCGGTGTGCGGACGGACTAAGGTATGTTAGGATGGGCCTTGCCACGAGAAGACCAGCAGTCACCAAGTTGACGATAACATTAATCATACGATCAAGAAACGTCGCAAAGTCAGCTATCACCTGCTCGAACAGTCGCACGATCGACTGACATGGCTAGAAACTATGCGAGAAGGGGTTAAGCCAACCCTTGCGCGCACACGTGAAACGCATACGTGGCGATAACGTTGCGCACTGTTGCCATAAGGTCTGTACGGCGTTCTCGCGGCGCTCTAAACTGTACCCTACGTGTTGTCATCACGCGCAACGGGTGAGATTGTCTCGGTGGCGACGGTGGAGGGAAGATGCTGCTGCCGGTGGCGATACGGCGCGCAGGGCCGCCGGATGAGCTGGTCGTCGAGCGATTGCTGCAGCTCTACGAGTACGACGCCAGCGACACCTACGGTGCCGAGCTCGAGGCGGATGGCCGCTATCACGTTATGGACCTCGCTCGCCTGTGGCACCCCGATTACGAAGTGCATCTGATCACCGTCGCAAGCCGTCTGGCCGGTTTCGCGTTCGTCGCCCGCCATACGTCGTACCTCGATGGCGCGCCGACCTGGCTCATCGACGAGTTCTTCGTCCTGCGGAAGTACCGCCGCCGCGGGGTCGGGAGCCACATCGCGCGAGCGCTCTTCGATGGCCACCCGGGACGCTGGGAACTCGGCCAATTGGATGGGAATACTGCCGCCCAGGCATTCTGGCGCGCCACAATCGGCCACTACACCGGCGGGGACTATCAGGAGGCTCAACTCGCGACCGCGCGCTGGCAGGGGCCGGTGCAAAGCTTCGTCGCGCCCGGCCCGGCGACGTCAGCGCGCGGGGCATGATGGTTGCGCACCCTGCAGGCGCGCGCCAAGCGCCGCAGCATGATCCGGCGCATCGCGGCGTGGATGTAGGCCTCGCTCGTCGCGCAGAGGCGCTCGTATTCCTTCTCCAGGCGGCGACTCTGCGCCAACCGGCTGCATGTCTACTCCGCCACCCAACGCCGCGGTAGGATGCCCTGGAACTGCTTCGGAGCCTTCGGAAAGCGCACCCATTCGAAGCGAAGCGTCCGCAGATCGTTCAGGTCGTCGATCGGCCGCCATTCCTCGCGTGCGTTGCTCTCTCGCGTGAGATTCCGAACGGGAAACCAGTTGTAGGGCTTGCGCTCGCGATGTACTCACGATGCGCTCACGATGCGCGCTTGGCGCTCTATCTCTTCGCAGTATGGCCTCCGACAGGGGCTCGTGAGGTGAGTTGATCGCAGCTACGGGCATTCACTGATGGCAACGTCGTCGCGTGCCTTCTCGCGCACCTATGCGATCGCTTTGGCCACCGCGTCAAGCTCCATGTGCCCCTTCATCGGCGCGGCAATCCACGCCACGGCACATATGCAGCGTATCAGTGTGATGGTTGGCTTTATTCCATCCGTTTCGCTTCTGTGCTGGTGATACTTCGGATTATCGGCAAGATCAGGTAGATGGTAACGGTTGCCGCGCCGAGTGATCCGGCAACTACCACAAGGTACAGTGGCGACAGCTTGGCGTCGAGCGATGACGACACCATGTCCATGAAGGCGTAGCCGATGCCGACGCCCGCGCCGGCGGCGATGAGCGAGGTGAGCACCAGTGGGATCAGCGACTCCAGCAAGACGAGGCGCTTCAACTGTCCCAGATCCATCCCGCCCAGGCGCAGCGTGATGAGCGAATCGCGCCGTTCGAGCAAGCCGCCCACGGTCGATACCGCCAGGCTGACCACCGCGAGCAGCATGGTCACCACGATCCCGGCATAGGCCAGTCCAGCCAGATCGCGGATCGTCGTGCTCGGGACGAGCGGACGACTATCGCTGCGGCTCAAGAGGTAACTATTGCTCGTGAGCAGCGGCGCGGTCTCGATCGCGATGAAACTGCGCAATTGGTCGAGCGCGGTGTCGTCGAAATGCACCAGGTATCGCACGACCGGGGTGGCAGCGGAACGGGGATCGGCGTGCAACTGTCGGATCAACTGGTCGGCTATCTCGCCCCGCGTCTGACCGTAGTATCGCGGGGCGGTCGTATCCGCACCGAGGTTGACGCCCAGCAGTCGCGCGCCCGGCGGGCAGGTCATCGATGAGGCGCTCGCGACGAGTTCGCACGGCATCACCGTGATCGCACCGGCGATTTGCTCGACCGGCGTCACCTCGCGAACAAAGGGCCGGGCCTTCAGCCCCTCGACGAACGTGTCCGGCAAGCGATCGCCGATCACCAGCCCATAGCCGGGGTTGAGCTGCGCATACCCGGTCGTCGCGACGCTTGCGTTGTAGTCGTCGAGACCGCTCACCGCCGTCAGGTAGAAACTCCCGGCGTAGAGCGCCAGGACCACCCCACTCACGCTGCGGAAGACCTGCCGCGCGTGGACCTCGATGTGGCGGGTGCCCAGGAGTATGACCGGACGACTGGTACGTCGCCCCACGATCCGGGCGAGGCGCTGCGTCAACCACGGCCCGCTGACGACGAGGCCGATGCTCGTCAGCACGATCCCCGCGAAGACGAGCAGGACGGCGGCGCTGCTCGCCAGATCTTTCGCGGTCGTGAGGCGGGCATAGCCGACGATGCCGACGCCCAGCAGGAGCGGCACAGCGCGCCACCAGCGCGGAGGTGGTAAGGTCCGCTGGCGCCTCGCCACGCCGAGCGGCGACAGTTGCACCTGGCGGATCGCCCACCAGTTGGCGAGCAGCGTCAGCAGGATCGTGCCCGCCACGATGATGAGCGCATGGAGCGGCGGCACCGCGATATCGTGCGGCCAGAACCGCTCGCCGCCGAAGCGGAAACCGGTGAGCAAGGGGCGCGTCGCCAGGGCGATGAGGGCACCCACGGCGATCCCGACGATGGCCGCCGCCAGCGATTCCAGGGAGACGATCCGGACGATCTGCGCGCGGGTCGCGCCGATGAGCCGTAGCGCCGCGTAGCGTTGTTCCCGCTGCGCCGAGCCGAGTTGGGTCGCGATCACGATCAGCAGGGCGACCGGGAAGAGTAGGATGAAGATGCCCAGGTAGAGCACCCTGGTGATGAGCGCGCTGATGAATTCCCGCGTGCCGCCGGTGGGGATCAGGGTCGAGACGCGCGCGGCGGAGCCTGCTTCGGCTTCGGCCCGACTCATGCCCCGGAGCACGAGCAGCGCGTCGCGAGTGGCGACGTACTCGTCGGGTACGAGGCCGAGTTGCCTGGTGCCGAAGCGCTGGCCGATCTTATCCTCCGGGTGCTGCGCGATGATCCGCGCGAGCGCCGGGGAGACGTAATACTCGCCGACTTCCGGTGTCGCCAGCGCTCCCAGTCGCGGCGAGTTGGGTCCGCCCGACGCGAACGACACAATCCGGATGTCGCGATCCCGCCACCTGGTTGCGGAGCTGTTCACCCCGAGCACCACGTAGAGCGGGTCGACCGCCGACGGTGCTGCCAGCGCCTCCCGCTGTTCCTGTTGCTGCGCGACCGCCAGCTGCCAGCCGTTGTGCTCGGAGGTGCGCGTCAGGGCATTGAAGGCGGCCGTGAACGACAGCAGCAGGGCCACGCCGATGGCGATGGCACCGGCGATCAGGGCGAGCCGTTTCCAGGTTTGGCGCAGGGACGCCGCCAGGAGGAGCCACGCGACGCGCATCGTTAGTGCCCCCCGATGATCCGGCCATCGCGCATCACGATCTCGTCATCGGCGTAGGCAGCAATCGTCGGCTCGTGCGTGACCATGACGACCGTCGTGCCGCGATCTTTGGCTGACTGAACGATGAGTTCCATGATGCGCTCGGAGTTGAGGCTGTCGAGCGCGCCGGTCGGCTCATCGGCGAAGACGACCCGCGGTTCGCCGACCATCGCGCGGGCGATCGCCACACGCTGCGCCTCGCCGCCGGAAAGTGTCCCCGGGAGCTCGGGCGCTTTCTCCGGCACGCCGACCTGCTCCAGCCAGTGGCGAGCTGCGGCGTATGCGGCGCGTCGCGGCACCCCGTTCAGCAGGAGCGGTAGGGCGACATTGTCATGGGCGGTCAGCTCCGGCACGAGTTGGCCGAACTGGAACACGAAGCCGAAGTGCGTGCGCCGCAATCTGCTCCGCTGATCGTCGCTCAGCGCGTCGATACGGCTGCCATCGAAGATGATCTCGCCGCGATCGATCGCGGCGATGGCGGCCAGGCTGTGCAGGAGCGTCGATTTGCCGGAGCCGCTCGGCCCCATGATGGCGAGCACCTCGCCGGGATGGATCGCGAGAGAGACATCGCGCAGGGCTTGCGTGGCACCAAACGCCTTGCTCACATTCTTGGCCTCGATCAGGGGACGCTCGACCATAACTCCTCCTTGAGTCTCTCCAGGCGCGAACTGGTCAGCTCGATCCAGCGCAGATCGGCCTCGAGGTGGAAGATCGCGTGATCGATCAGGAGCACTTCGGCGAGCGCACTCTGGCGGCGCTGTCCGGTCAGTTCGCGCATCCGCGCGAGGTGTGCCCGGCGCTGATTGTCGAGGTAGCGCGCAGGCTGCCCATCGCACAGCAGTGCGAGGACCGTCTTGACGTAGAGCGTCGCCTGGAGGAATGGGGCGGGCGCTTCGGGGGCGTCGAGCCATGCCTGCAATGCCGTCGAGCCGGTCGGGGTGATCGCGTATTGCACACGCTCCGGCCCGGCGCTGGCACCGCTCTCCGGCAGTTCCCGAACCTTACCGTCACGTCGCAGCCGCGCGAGTGTCGAGTAGATCTGCCCGGCCAGGATCGGTTTGTCGCGACCGAAGAACCGGTCGTAGAGCTTCTTGAGCTCATAGCCATAATTCGGGCCGCTATCGAGAAAGCCGAGGAGCGTATAGGGAACATTCATAGCGATACTATACACCAGGTGTATAGACCGTGCAAGTGGCAGTATCCCATTGCCGTCTCGTGGCATCGGTCGCCCGGCATGACACACCGTGCCGGGCGACCGATAAGGGCCGGGTTGCAGGGAGTGGACGATGCTTCCCTAATCGCCCGTACGACGTGCTGCCGTTCTTGTGCCACCTGCTAAAGTCGAGCGGATCTCCTCGAACAGCGTGACCGTTTCCCTTTCTGGACTGTCGGAGTCCGAAGCCACCTTCGTATCCGAGCTGTCTCCATACGCCTTTTGCAACTCCGCTTCAAGCATCCGTAGTTGGCGCTCCAATCCTGGCAAGTCGCCTGTTTGCCCGTAGCAGCGGAAGAGTTCGCGCACGAAGGCCTCCTCTCGGGGTTGCTCGGTGAGCATGGACCGGTAGAGCGGCACGGCCAGGTCAGGTCGCTCTTCACGCACACAGCGGCGGGCCAGCCGCAGCCGGTAGTCGCTCCAGCGCTCCGCATAGTCTTCCGCCAGGGTCACGCCGTCATCGCGCAGTGCCAGCCACTCGTAGCTTGCACCCTCTAGGAGCGTGGGGCGGTAGAGCGCCCGAGCCAGACGATACTCGCCGAGCGCCTCCGTGAGCGAAAGCTTGGGCTCCCGTTTGATGATCGCCAGCCATCGATGCACGTCCACGGTGACCAGGTCGGGATCGAGCCAGCATTCGCCGCCGCGCAGCCGCTGTACGACCTCGCGCGGCAGGTCGGGCACCTGGCCCGTCAATTCTTGTCGCAGCCGCCCGATCATCGTGTTGAGGACATTCCGCGTCGGCCAACTCTCTTGATCGGGCCAGAGGGAGATCCAGAGTCGTTCCTTCGTCAGCGAGCGGGGCGGGTGCGCCGCCAGCAGCTGGAGGAGTTCCCAGGCCTTCGCGTGGTGGCGCGGGGCGAGGACTTCGACCGCGTGCAGCGCCCGAAAGGGGCCGAAGCAGCGGATGTCGAGCGGGGTCGCGACGGGTGGCTCCTCGCCAGACTCTAGCGCCAGCAGGTCGGCGGTGATCTCCTCCGGCGTGAGAGCCGAGGGGTGCGTCGGCGGGTGAGCGGTGCCGGGTGTGGGAAGACCCACGACGGCAGGCTCCGATCTGGTCGATGATTGTGACGCAGGGGCGGACTCCTCGACAACTCCTGCGCCCGGACGCGAGGATGCGGGCACCGCAGCACTATTCGACGGCTCCTCATCGAACCCGCCAACTCCCTCGGCGGCGCGGTCGATCCGCCCATCCGCCGGGCTAGTCAGGTCGCCGCCTAGTGCGGAGTCGGGGGCGCTCTCGGGCGCGGGATCGCTGACCGCGCCCGCTGCATTGTCGTCGTGCTTCTCGCCATCGCTCACAGACATGGTTTGCCTCACCCTCAGCCCGTGAACAGGTGTCGCATCCTCCTGGTCCGCTGGCGGTGACGCATCGGGCCTCGGTCGCCGCTCGATATCCGATGGGCGCTCGCCTGTCGGTCCTGCCCCTGGCAGTCCTTCTTCGACATCATCGTATCCCGATACCGCCGTGCCCTCTGGCAGATTGTCATCGCTTGTGGGCGATACCGCCTGTGCGGTATTGATGTCGATCGGTGCCACATCTCCACGCAACCGGGGCGCAATGACCGGCGAGTTTCCTCCTTTATAGGTCCGACCCAGCTGCTCGGCCAGCGCGGCGAGCGCTTCTGGCGCGATCCGGTACCCGCGTGCGCTACTGATAGGCACGCCGGCGAAGGAGCAAGGCGTGCGCCCAGCTAACCGCAGGAGGAGACGGCCTCCGCCCGGTAAGGCGGTCGCGTCCGGCATGCCGAGGAGCCGGACGCTCTGGGCCTCGTCCGCCAGCCGCAGCACCAGGCGGCTGGCGAAGAGCCGTAGCGCGCCGTCGTCGAGCGCCTCGGGCCGCGCGGTCGCCGCGAGGAAGCGGATGCCGTGGGCGGGGCCATCCGTCGCTAGGATCTCCAGCGTCGTCGCCTCGGGTCCGTCGCCATCGCGGCACAGCACATCCGTCGCCTCGGCCAGGACCAGTACGAGTTCCGGGCGCGGGGTGTCGAGCGGCTCCTCGCGGCGGCGGTCGAGTTCCGCGCGGAGGTCGGCGAGCAGTCCCGCGACCCGCGCCCGGTCGTCCGGGTCGACGAGCGGGTCGCCCCAGTGCGGCAGCCGGAAGAGTTCGGGAGGCAGTGCCTGCGGGTGTGCGATCGCCCACAGGCGCAGCGTATCGGGATGACGGCGACTGGCAAGGGTCGCCGCGAGGCCGGTCAGCGCGATGTCAGCCCCTTCGCCCAATCCGCCGACCACCAGCAGATGGCCGAGCGCATCCCAGTTGGCGAAGAGCGGCGTCGCGCCTGGCAACTCCGCGACAGGGAACAGCGTCGGCAGCGGCACGTCCTCCGGCCCTGCGAGCGGGGCCAGCAGCCCGGCGGCGGTCAGGCCGGTGAGGCGCAACTCGACGCCGCCAGTCGCGCGCACCGGCACGGCTCGACCACCCCCGCCGAGGAGGGAGCCGAGTGCGGGGGCCAGGGCCGCCAGTTGCTCGCGTGCGGCGCGCGGCGCGCCCACGAGGAGCGCGGCATCCCCGCGCGCGCCCTGCGCGGCCAGGAGGGGCGTCGCCTCGTCGAGGCCCTCCTCGGCGAAGAAACGCGCGGCGTGGTGCGCGAGGACGACCGCCGGTTCGACCTCGCCGCCGTGGGCGCGATGGGTGAAGGTGCCGAGTAGATCGCCATCGGCGAAGTCGCGTGGTTCATCCGCACGCACCTCGCGTATCGCGACAGCAGGCGAGGCGGCGGTGCGCAGTCGGTGACGCAGCTCGCGACGGGCGAGCAGCTGTCGCCGCAACAGGAAGGCTGCCCCGCCGACGATGGCCGCCCCCAGCGCGCCCATGCCGACGACCAGCGGGGCGCGGCCGGGCGAGAATCGCGCGGACGAGCCTGAGGGGGCAGGTTGCGGCGGAACGACGACAGTGGTAACCGGGGTCGGCGGCACGATCGTCGCCACCGGGCCGACTGATACGGGGGTTGCTGGGGCGGGGGTTGCCGAGAGCGTTGGTGTGGGGGTGGCGAGCGTCGTCGGCGCGGCACTCGGTGTGTTCGCTGCCGGTGTGCCGCCGATCGGGAGAGGTGGGGGCGGCAGGGCCGGGGCTGGCGGCGGCGGAGCGGGTGCCGGTGGCGCGGCTGGCTGGGCCGGGCTGACCGCGATCGGCGCGGGCGCTGGCGTGGAAGGGCTCGCGGGGATGGTCAGCGCGAGGCCGGGCCAGATCAGGTCCGGGTCGGTGAGCATGCGCCCATCGGGTAGGCAGGCGACGCCCTGGTTGAGCGCGAAGATCTCGGGCCAGCGCATCTCGTCGCCCAGGAACCGTGCGGCGATCGCGCGCAGCGTGTCGTCTTCTTTTACGGTGTACACGAACGTCTCAGCTGCGGATACTGCTGTAGGCGTGGTCGGCGGCACCAGGAGGAGTTGTCCCGGTCGCAGGCGCCCCTCGTATCGCGTCCCATCCGGCATCAGACGGTTGAGGTTGGCCTCGTGCAGCACGGGGAACAACGCGCCGTCACCGTAGTGGCGCTCGGCCAGCGCCCAGAGGGTGTCGCCCTCGACAACAGTGTGCTCAGTCGGGCCGGGTGCGCCGTCCGCACGCCCTTCAACGTGCCAACCGGGCGACTGATCGGCCACCGTCAATGCGAGCACGAGTGGTGCTGGCGCGGCGGCAGCGCTCGGGGTCGGCGAAGCGGTCAGCCGGGCGACGATAATCCCGGCGGTGAGCACCGGTAACGCCCGCCGCGCCAGGGGCATCAGGAGGGGTGCGAGCGCCGGGCGCAGCGCGAGGATCCAGGCTGCGCCGCCGGTGAGTCGCTCAAGTACGAGCAGGAGTCCTTGCACGAGCAGCGAACCGGCGGTCCAGAGCCAGAGCGCCCAGGCGAGCGCGAAGCACCACGAGGCCGCACCTTGTAGCGCCGGGTTCGCCGAGCGTAGCGCCTCGATGATGGCGCGCGGATCGGGGCGCACGGGCGGATACGGCGGGCCACCGAGCAGGTAGAGGAAAGCTCCGCTGATCGCGAGGGCCAGCAGCAGCGCGCACAGCCCCGGGTGCCGCGAGGGCGCACGATCGTCGGGAGCCAAATCCGGCTGGGCTTCTCGGAAATCGTAGGCTCGCGTGCGCATCGTCGTTTCCTCCCTCGCTCGTACCCGACACCGGTAGCCCCGACATGTGCGGCGCAATATGATCGCAGGTGCCGCCCCCGCCTCAGGGGTTGGTGATGATCGGCTGGAGTTCTTGCACCGGGTAGGTCGCCTCGTAGCGTCGCAGGATAGGGGGGAGAGACTGCGGCGGGCCACCGTTGACGCGATATTCGACCGCCCACTCGATCGTCAGCGCGAGATGGAAGACCTCGCCCGGCTCGGTGCGCGATGACCAGCCGTAGGAGTTCCTGATGTCGCTCTCCTGCGGGTAGGGCTGGCCGAGCGAGCGGGCCTCGATCTGGCCGCCGTCGCCGAAGTTCCAGAGATAGCGCTTCACCGAATAGCGCACCGCGATCGTGGTCGGCTCGTAGGGTGGGGACCACGATTGAGAGGCGAAGAGATCCTGTCCCCGATAGCCCTCGGCCCAAAGCCAGGTCGGCAGATTGACCAGCCCCGGCTCGGGGTTCATCCGCACCCGAACCGTCGGCGTCTCGACCCTGGCGGCCACACCGGGGGCCTCGCAGTCGGCGCAGACAGGGATCGGCGGCACGGGCGTCGGCTCGGGCGCGGTCCCGCCTGGACAGGGGGGGATAGCAGACAGGCCCATGCTCGGGAGCAGTACGCCTGCGATGCCCGACACCGACGGCGAAAGTACACCAGCCTGAGGGCGGGATAGCCTCATCGATCCGGGCGAGTTGCCGTCGGCGCACGCCCCCGGATTCTCGTCGCAGAAGCCGCCGCCTGTGTCTGGCAAGCAGGGCAGGCCGGAGTCGCAGGTCGGCGGCGGTGGCGGGTCGCCGGGACATGGAGGGGCGGCGTTAAGGCTTTGCGGCACGCCGCGCGCCTCGACGCCGACTCCCCCGAACGCGAACACGCCGCAAGGGATCAGCACCGTAAGGACGAACGCCAGTCGGATGCCGACCCGCCGTGCCGATAGCCCGAAAGTTTGTTTGGCGTGTGAGCGCCGCCGAAAGAGGATCATCGCCTTCTCCTGATACGCGAACCCGACTTCTTGTGAGAACGCCCCTACCAGGTACTCACGGCGTGGCCGAGACGCGCAGTTTGCTGAAGCCCGCCTCCATTCCGACCGGACTGGTCGAATTTGGCGGGTTACCCACGTAGGCGCCGATCCCACCGGGGCCAACGATCGGGCCACTGAAGGTGCCGATCGCCTGATCGTTGATTGTGAGCGTGAGTTGGTTCCCTTTGGCGACGATCGTCAGGTGGTTCGCGGCATCACCCTTCCTGATCGCCGACGAGATCGCGCGCGGCGCGATGGCCGTCGCGGTGCCATCGGCCTTGATCAGGGTTAGCGCGTAGAAGCCGTCGGGGGTGACGGTGAAATTGTAGCGCTCGAAGGTTGCGGCACCAGCGATCGGCGGCTGAATACGGAAGACGACGCCGTAGACGCCGTTGTCCGGCCCGGCGACGCGACGCGCGTCGATGTCGAGCCGAAAATCCTCGAAGGCGCGCTCGTCAGGGGATGGCCGATAGTAAACGTACCCGCGCCGGGCGTCGGACAGGGCGAGCCGATACTCGCCGCTTGTCGGCTCGAAGCTGGCGCGGAATGGCAAGGGGGCGGATTCGCTGCCGCTGAACCAGCTCGCGAAATTTGCCGTGTAAACCGGGGTGGCTGGTGCGATCGTTGTGGCCGCGACCGTGACGGTTGGTGGCGGTGCGGTGCTGGTCGGGGAGAATGCGGTCGCGGTCGGCGGCAGCGGCGTGGCGGTGTTCGGCAGGGCGGTCACTGAAGGTGGTCGGACGCTTGTCGGGATCGGTGGCGTAGCCATGATCGCCGCTGTTGCAGGCGCACTCGGCGAAGGAGCTAATGTCGAACCGCCACAGGCGACCAGGAAGAGCAGACCCGCCAGAGTGATCACCTTGCCGAGCGGACCGACCAAAGCTGCCGTCCGGCGACGGTCAGGCGCTGGCGGAATACTCGTTGCTCCGGCCCCATGAAGGAAGCTGGAACTGTTGTGGCCCTCCTCGAAATACTCCACGCTCGCCCTCCCTTCCCGTTACCGTCCCGTCATCGTTCGCCGCAAGTAGATCGTGGGAGCGTTCTGCTCGTCCCACAGCACCGAATCACCTCAGCACGCCTCAGCGCACGGCCCGGTCGATACCATAGAACGGTTCCGCAACCGCCGTCGCGCCGATCGACACGTTCTCGACGCCCACGAGCTTCAGGAAAGAGAGCGGCACGTGACGGTGCACCGTCACCACCACCTGCTGCCCGGTGGTATCGATCGACGCGCCCGATTCGCCCTGATCGGCCAGGTAACGCCGGGCCTCGTAGCGCGCCCGCCCTTGGTCGAGGCGAATCTCGCCGGTGGCGCGGTAATGTCTCACGTCGATTTGCTGCGCTCCGGCACGGGCTGCCGCATCGGCGGCGTTCTGGGCCCGGCGGCGCGCGGCAAAGAGGGTGCCGCCGTCGATCGCCAGCCCGACGATCGCCAGGAAGAGCGGCAGCATGATCGCCACCCAGAGGACCACCTGGCCCGGTCGTGCGCCGTTTCCGGTCGTCTTGCCCACGCGCGAGACTCGCCCCCGAGTTGCCTTCGCCCTCGAATTCATCGACACCTCACCCATCTCACTTGCCGCTGCGGTACAGATCGAGGGACTCCAAGGCTTCGCCGCGCACACGGACGCGCGCCCAGCCGAGCAGCGGCAGATCGTCGAAGCGCACCTCGTAGGTCGCGACGGCGGCGACCTGCCCGCCGGGCTCGAACCGCCCACCACCAATCAGCACCACCAGCGAGCCATTGGTCAGGGCGTAGCCGCGCGCGACCTCCTCGCCGCGCGCCTGTCCCACGCCAACCGAGCGCCCCGTCACACCGGCGCGGGCGGCCTCACGGGCCACCGCCCCGACGCCGAGCTGCCCCTGCACGATCCGACCGACCCCCACAACAGCGAAAGCGAGGAAGAGGAGGAGCGGCAGGACGAGTGCCAGCTCGACCAGCGCCTGACCCGAGCGCGTCACCGACGGCCTCGATGCCTCACGGTCAACGTGTTCAGCGCCCGACACGGAATTCCTCCTTCTGGGCTATGGCGCGCGCGCGCAGCGGCACGCGCGCGTCCCCCACCCACGGGATGAGCAGGCGTAGGCTCCCCCCCGCCTCGATGACCACCGTGCCGCCCGCCGTGGTGCCGGAAACTTCCACCGCGCTCGCCTCGGCACCCAGTCCGGCGCGGATCAGCGCCCGGGTGTGCGCGACGCCGCGCTCCGGTGTACCGCCCGCTCCGGCGGCGGCGCGCGCCCCGTCCTGCACCGCGCCGGTGACGACATTCTGGGCGTGGACGAAGAGCGCGAATTGGACGAGTACGAGCGCGACCATGGTCAGCAGCACGAAGGCGATCGCTCCCTCGACCAACGCCTGTCCTGATTGCCCGCCGGGCATGGGACGGATGAGCCGCGACACCTTGTCTGCATCGCGGCGCCCCACGCCCGGCGGATCGGCCGCGCCTCGGTTAGCCAAGGGAGCCGAGCCGATTGCGGATGCGGTTGAAAACCGCCGCCAGATCGAGCCCGAGCGCCTGCGCCGAGATAAGGACGATCACGGCGATCACCGCCAGTACCAGCGCATATTCCAGGAAGGACTGGCCCTCGCGAGCGGCGGGATACCGTCGCCAGATCGTCGTCGCGCGTATCCGCACCAGCGCGAGGCCAGTGAGGAGCGCCAGTTGCAAGCGGACTAGCATCGTGTTCACGGAATACCTCCTCCGGATTACCCGCTCCATCTCACCACCGTAAATGACGGGTTTCCCACCAACGCGTCGTTCCGTTACCAGCGCATGGGCCACCTCCTTCCGCGACATGCCACATGCTCATCCGGCGAGTCCCAGCAGCTGGATCGCCGCCGGGGCCAGCAGCACCACAATTAGGACGGGCAGGATGCCCAGGCCGACTGGTAGGAGCATCCGTACCTGTGCCCGTCGCGCCTCCGCGAGGATGTGCAGCCGTTGCTGCTCGCGCAGCGTCGCGGCCTGTGCAGCCAGGAGCGGCACGAGATCGGTCGCGCCATGATCGAGCGATGCCCGCAGTTGCGTCAGCAGGCTGGAGAGTTCCGACACCCCGTTGCGCGCGGCCAGTTCTTCCAGCGCCTCCGGGAGAGTGCGCCGGGAGGCCGCCACCTCGCAGAGGAGTGCGCCGAACTCGCGCGCCAGGACGCCCCGGCTCGCGCCCGGTATCAGCAGCAGGGCCTGCTCTAGCGATTGCCCGCCGGCCAGGCCGATCGCGAGCAGATCGATCGTCGCTGGCAGCTCGCGCACCAGCCGCGCGCGGCGCTCGGCTACCAGCCGGGCGAGCCGCTGTTCGGGGTAGAGGAAGCCGGCGGCACAGGCCAGCGGCCAGACGACGAACGGCCAATCGGCGAGCGGGCGGGTGTCGGTGCCCTTAACCAGCAGGAAGAGGCCGAATGGCACCAGGCCACAGAGGAGCTTGCGGACCCATAGCTGCTCAAGCGCCGCCTCGGGCCGGGTGTCGGGGTGCAGCAGCGCGAGCCTCGCGGCGGTGTCGCGCCCGCTCGCGACGCCGAGCCGCGCCAACGCCGCCCGCAGGAGGGCGCTCAGATCCTCCAGCGGCGGGCGGAGGAGCGCGTCCAGGGCGGTGAAGGGCAGCAGGGGCGTCACCGCGCGCGCGGCACGTCCGATAGGAGGCTGGAGTGGCTCCTCCACGTCGAGCCGGCGCAGTTCCTCCCGGAGATCTGGGCGAGGCCGACCGAGTGGTTGCCAGGGCGCGGTGATCAACGCGTGGAAGGTCAGCCCGAAGGCGAGCGGCCAGAAGAGCAGGCGCGGGTCGACCACGCTCACGAGGGCGGCGAGATCGGTGATCGGTGGACGCAAAAACCGGCAGATTCATTGCGGCAACCGCCCCTCGCCCGGCAGTCGACCGAGCCACAGCATCGCCCGATAGGCTACGACCGTCACCGCGCCACACGCGAGCAGGAGTAATTGCCCTTCGATACTATCGAACGGTGCCAGGTAACTCGGGTTCGCCTGACGGATCAGCACCAGCAGCCCCCAAGGGAGAGCCGCGATGATCCGGGCCTGGAGAACGGTGCTCGCCTGCTGCGCCCGCGACTCTTCCTGGAGGAGGAGTTCGGCGCGGGCCGCGCGGGCGAGCTGCTCCAGCACCGGGCCGATCTGTCGGCCGCCGATCCGGTCGTTGATGATCAGGGCGCTGGCGAAGGTATCGAACAGGGGATCGGCCAGGCGTACCTGCATCCGCCGCAGCGCGGGCACAACGCCATGCCGGGGGAGGTCGCGCGCCAGATCGGCGAAGTCCGGACGCAGGGATGCCGGACCGGTCCGCGCCAGCGCGGCGAGGGCCTGCTGCACCGACTGGCCCCCGCCCAGGCTCGCGCGCAACTGACCAATGGCGTCGACCAGGGCGGCCTGTAGCTCCCCGCGCTTGCGCCGTCCCCGCCGCTCGAAGTAGAGACCGGGGGCGAGCGCGCCGACGAGCGCGCCGACGAGCGCCGGGAGTGTCCAGTCCAGCAGCAGATAGCTGGCGAGGCCGCCCGCCGCAGCGGTGCCGAGCGAGAGGGCGATGAACGCGCCCGGTGCCGCCTGGCCGCGCACGCCCGCCCGCGCTAGAAATGCAGCGAGCCGTCGCCACCTGGGATGGCGGATGACATTTCGGGCGGGGTCCGGGGAGCGCGTCAGGGCGCGGTACGCGCTCACCAATCCAGCGACGGCGGCGAGCGACAATCCGAAGAAGATCATCAGATACCTCCTCCTCTCAGCCTACGCGCGTTTGCGCTCACAATGCGCTCTTGATGTACTCTCATTGCGCTCTCGCCCTGGTTTTCAGCGTTTGGCGTGTCTATAACGGAGCCGACCGGATCGGTGCGGGCTGCCGATCGGTTATTCGCCTATCGGTTCGAGGGGGAAGGGCGGTAGCGCGTAGGGGATGTCGCGTGCGGCGATCTTGCCCAGGCAGTGTGGCCGAATGCCGGTCCACGACAGCCTCCCGTGCCGAAGGAGCCAGAGATCCTGCCCGGCCAGCCGGTCCCCTTCCATGCCGGTCACCTCGTGGATGTGGACGACGCGACGGCGGTTGGTGGCGGGATCGACGCGCAGCTGCACAACAAGTTCGACCGTCGCAGCGACCATCTCGGTCAGCACTGACGGCGGCAATTGCTCCGGGGCCATCCGCGCGAGGGTGATCAGCTTGGCCAGGGCGTCGGTCGGGGTATTGGCGTGGATCGTCCCGAGGCTCCCGTCGTGTCCGCTATTGAGCGCCAGGAGCATGTCGAGCGCCTCCGCCCCGCGCACCTCGCCGATCACGATCCGGTGGGGGCGCATCCGCAGCGCGGTGCGAACCAGCTCGCGGATCGACATCTCGCCCGCGCCCTCGACGTTGCCGCCACGTGCCTGGAGCGCCACGCAGGCAGGGAGGAGGGTACGGAGTTGCAGCTCGATGACCTCCTCGATCGTGACCACGCGCTCGTTGCGCGTGCCGAGCGCCGCGCCCAACCCGTTGAGGAGAGTCGTCTTGCCGGCCCCGGTCCCGCCGCTGACGAGGATATTGACCCCGCCCTGCACGGCCGCCGCCAGGAAACGCGCAACCTCCGGGGGGAGCGTCCCCAACGCGACGAGATCGTCGAGCGTGTGGTGCTGCAGGAGGAACTTGCGGATCGTCACCGCGCAGCCGTCGACCGCGACCGGCGGGATGACGACGTTGAGGCGCGAGCCGTCCCGCAGGCGCGCGTCGGCATGCGGCGCCGACTCGTCGAGCCGACCGCCGAGGTTACCCACCACGCGCTTCATCAGCGCCAGCAGTTCGTCGTCGCTCGCGAAGCGCAGCCCCTGGACAAGCCCCCACGCGCCGTGGCGGTAGACCCAGACCCGCGCGGGGCCGTTGACGGTGATCTCCTCGACCGCCGGGTCGCGCATCAGCGGCTCGAGTATGCCGATCCCGAGCACCTCGTCGGCGAGGCGGTCGACCGTCGCCACAGGATCGGGGAGGAGCAAGCCGTCGGTGCGATTCGCCTGCTCGCGCTGATGCTCGTCCACGAGGTCGCGGATGAGCGCGCGAATGCGCCCCTCATCCGCCTCGTTCGGGCTGAGGATCTGCGCGGCGCGCAGGAAGCGATCGACCGCCTCGCGGGCCTCGTCGCGCAGCTGCCGCTCGGTTTCGCGCGGCGTGGCAGGCGCGGGGGTCGTCTCGGTCGCGCCATCGCGAACAGATAGCAGCGTCGCCCTTGTGAGCACCCGCTCGATCAGCCGCGCCCGTGTCTCAGTCGCCATCGGCCACCGTCCCGCGCCAGATCGCCCGCACGCCATGTCGCGCGCGCCCTGATCCCCCGAACCACGACGACGGTCGGCGGCGAGCTTTCAAGGGCGGCGTGATCGCGCCACCGTGTACGCGCCCGGCCAGTTCGAGCAGCGCGCGGCCCGCCTTGCTGCGCCGGTCCAGCACCACGGACTGGCGCGTAGCCTTCGCGCGCATCGCGCCTGCATGGTCGTGCGGCAGCAGGGCGGCAAGCGGCCGACCGAGCGCCCATTCGAGCGCGCGGTAGTTCTGGTGTCGCCGATGATCGTGGCGATTGACAATCAGCGACACCCGCTCCGGCGGGATACCGAGTTGCCCCTCTAGCGCGTCGAGCGCGGCCCGCGCCCGCAGGAGATCGGTAAGATCGGGCGTGGTCACGAGCAGAATCTGACCGGCGAGGTTCAGCCCGATCCGGTGGAGCGCGGCATCTGCCCTCAGTAGATCCGCCCCGAGGTCGAGGACGACATGACGGAAACGTGCTTCGAGCGCGACAATCACACGGACGAAGAACGCTGGGGTGACACCCGCGCGCATCGCCATCGTCGGCAGGCCGCAGAGAACCTGTCCCAGGGGGCTGTGCGGCCCGAGCGGCTGGAGCGCCCGCGCCAGTTCCTCGTCCCACTCCTCGGGCATCTCGGGCTGCCCGTAGGCTATCTGGAAGAGATTCCGCCGGGGATCGATGTCGAGCAGCGCCGCCAGACTTGGTCCGGCGAGATCGGCGTCGACGAGCACGGTTGGGGCGACCGCGCCGAGGGCTGCGGCCAGCCCCAGCGCCACAGTCGAGCGCCCCGGGCTTCCCGCCCCACTGGCGACTGTCAGGACCGTGAATGGCTGGTCGGGGGTAGCGAGCGGCCGCTGCGGCACTGTAGTAGCCTCGGCGGCCTCTGATTGTCGGAATGTGCGACGGCCAGTACCCATGCCGGCCAGGGCGAGCGCCGCAAGCGCCACGCGGATCTCATCGGGCGTCGCCCCCAGCGGCAGCACGGTCGCCTTGTCCAGGGTACGCCACATCGCCGTCGCAGGATCGGCCACCAGCAGTACCAGATGCGCGCCAACGGAAGAATGCGCCAGATCCGTCGCGAGCGCCGGGGTGAAGCCCGGCAGCTCGACCGACAGCAGCACCGCGTCGGTCGCGGCAGAGCGCACGCGGTCCAACACCTCCGCCGCATGGACCGCGACTCCGAGACGGAAATCCTCCTCCAGCGCGGTCAGGAGGGCGAGCTCGCGCTGTGGGTTGCCGAGTGCGACCGTCAAGTGCGGTCGTCCCAGCGAAAGGCGCATAGCTGGCGATTCATTGTGACTTTGTCGCTTCTCCATCGCTCATCACTCCCCAGATCCACGGGTGGGAGGGCTTGCGGTGGGCGATGCTGTGCGAGAGCCGGGAGCGGTCGACGCCGGCGGTAAGAGGGCTACATCGAGGTCGCCGCTGTGCTTGGCCGCAGCGACGGCCCGCGCCTGCTCGGCGGTGACGATCAAGGTCAGCGAGGCCAGTGGCCCCTCGCCCGCCGTATGACCGCCGCTCGTCGCGAGCGGGACAGCTCGCTCGTCGAGACCGACGTCGTAGATCGTGGCCCGTTCCAGGACCACGACAGCGGTCACATCCGGGGTACCTTTCCCCCGCGTCAGCAACACCTGGATCTGATCTCCGGCGTGTAAGCGCCCACCGGCTGCATTTTCTGATGTGATCGCGATCGTCAGCGCCAGCTGGTCGGGGGCGAGGCGTGGGCGGTCGCTGATCTGCGCATGGATGAGGAGTTGCTGGGCGTGGAGCGGCTCGGCCAGCGGTCGACCCACGATCGTGCCGAGCGCGTCGGCGGGGATCGCGGCGGCGTATATCTGGTCGTCGGCCCGAATCTGCGTGATAGCAAGATCGCCGGATTGCAGGATTGTTCCCGCAGGCAGATCGCGCGTCGCTACAAGGAACGTCCGTGTCGCGGAGAGCGAGCCAGCATAGAGCAGCATCCCTCCGACCGATACCAGAGTGACGAGGATACTCAGGACCGCTCGCAGATCGACGCGCCACGGACGGCGGCCGGCGCGCTCGGGAGTCAGCGTTCGGCTCGACATAGGGCACACTCCTCTCACACCCCAGTGTCTGGGGCGTTCGCCTGACGCACGAGCGTGAGTTGCGGACGGGATTCCATCTGACGGCGCAGCGAAGAACGCCGCATCGGCATCGATTGCCTACCGGAAACGGAAGCCTAACGGCGAGCCAGCGGGTGTGTCGATCCCTTCATACCCGGATGTGCATGTCTTGCGAGTCAACCCCGATAGGAGATGCTCATAGCCCTTCCCTGTGTCTCGGTGAATGTACCTGGCGTTGGTAGCTCGAAAACCACGATAGCACTAAGCTCGACTTTGGCCTTTTGAGGCGTGTGGAGGGAAGTGGTAGGGTAGGCCCGTCGACCGCTCTTGCCGGAGGAGGAGACGATGCCTACCCTACCGC
>JAABUT010001071.1_pt1 | contig 34256 bp, 38 predicted proteins | sample 5559281 | NCBI WGS metagenome assembly JAABUT01 (sample SAMN10711880, study PRJNA513359) | rock metagenome | isolation source: Antarctica rocks | place: Antarctica: Victoria Land, Ricker Hills nord | collected 2016-01-04 | reverse complement strand
GTTCAAGGGCAATGCCGTCGGGGCCGTAAACTCGAGGAGTCTGAAGCCGCTGTCGATCTGGACCCCGTGGTGGGTGACGCCGAGGTCATCGAGGACGGTGGCGGCGGCGTGGAGGGCGTCGACGTTGGCGACGGTGAAGCTGAGGTGGTCCAGGCCCACACGGTGGGGGTGGAAGGCGTCGTCGGACTGGGCGGCGGGGCGTAGTCCCAGGAGCCCACCGGGGAAGTAGTAGATGACGCCGCCGAAGAGGAACCACAGAGCCTGCTGGGTGTTCTCGTCGGCGTCGGCGGGCATTTCGACGGCAATGTCGAAGCCGAAGTCGAAGCCGAAGACGTTGTCGTAGAAGTCGCGGCTGCGGTCGATGTCGGTGACGGTCAGGCGGACGTGGGCGTAGACCGCGATGCCGGAGATGGGCACGGGGCTCTCCTTCTGCGCTGGTGGTGGAAACGCACCCGGGCAGCTGGTGCGCGTCGACGCTCTGGCGTCACGGAGATCGCCCGCGCAAACGTCCAGCGGTACCCGCCGCACCCCGTGCCCCTCGTCCCGCGTGCTGCGGCGTAGGCAGGCCCAGCTGCATGTTCATGCACGGGCCTGGGTAAGCACGAAATCGACCGGTTTTGGAACGTTGGCGGGGGGGGGGGCTGCACGTCCGACGGCGCTGGTGTGGTGGGGGTTAGGACGTCACCAGTTTGCGTAGTGCGCGGACGTCGGCTTCGAGCCGGTCGACGACGGTGGCGGTGTCGGTGGGGGTGCTTGCTTCGTTGGTCAGCTGCCGGAGGATCCATCCGCGCACGAGCGCGGAGGCGGGGACGTTGCGCTCGTGGGCAAGGGTGTGGATAGCGGCCAGCTCGTCGGGGTTCAGCCGCAGCGAGAGCATCCCGGACTTCGCTCGGTGGGGTCGTGTTCCTCGCGCCGTGGCGGGAATGGGGTCGCCACGGTGGGCTTCGGCGTGGTCTGCCTCGGTGTCGATCAGCTCGTGCAGCGTTCTCGGGTCAGCGCTCATCGTCATCTCCTGCTCGTTCCTCAGTCCTGTAGCGGCGGGCGTCACCGTCGTTCGCCGGCCAGGCGTTCACCCCGTACGTCAGTGCACCGTCGGCGATGGTGATCACCGTGAGCAGCCGCCCCACGCTCGGAGACCACCCGATCGTCCGCACGCTGGGCCCGCACTGGCTTGCGTAGTCCGGGTCGAACACCACCGCGTCCGGATCAGGCAACGCCTCTTACGCATCTTGGGCGTGGACACCGTGGCGGATCGCGATGTAGTCACCTCGGTAACTCCAGTCGACCACCACCCCATGAGTGTATGACATTGACAGACGAATCGGCGAGCTCTGTCGAGTCCGGTTGACCACACCGAGGCGCTGCGACAATCCCAGACCCGCTCAGGCCCCTGATGTGCTCGGTGTTCGGGCGGTGGACGACTACGTCGTGGTGCCGCCGGGGGGCGGGTCCCGGCACCGGTCACCCAGCTCCGGCCCGAGCCTCAAGTGAGGTCGGCGCGGTGGTCGTTGGTAGGGGTGGAGTGTGACGGGGTGGGGTCGACGGGGGAGTCGACGTCATCGGGGTGCAGGGAGGTCAGGGCGACGTGGATGACCCCGCCGGCGAGGTCGGTGAGGATCGCGGCGTCGGCGGTGACGGACTGGACCATCCAGGGTCGTTCTTGGCGGCCCCGTAGGACGGTGGTGCCCGGTAGGGGGAGGTGGCCCTCGACCGCGGTGGTGTGCACCACGGTGAGAGCGGTGCTGTCGGAGGCGACCGCGACCAGGGTGGCGGCGTCGTCGGCGTCCGCTGTGTCGGGGACCGACAACGTCACCAGCACGGTCACCAACCGCTCACCAGGCTCCACCCCCGCAGTGTCCTCCGCCTGCACCCCCAGCACGAGAACACACGCGCGGGGGGAGCCAGCTGGCCGGCATCGCGGTCAACCAGCGCCGCAGCCAGCAAGCAGTAGCGCAGACGGTCGTTTCTGACCGGTTCCGGGTCCTCGCCACCCTTGATCGGTCGGTACTGGTCGACGCGGCGGACGGGTCGGTCACAACTCGAGGTCACTACCGGTCGGTCACGAGCTGTCGTGTCGGTGGGTTCTGCCAGAGTGTCGGGTCATGGGCGAGTTGTTGGTGTACGCGAGGGTGTCGACCACCGAGCAGGACGCCACGCTGCAGCACGACGCTCTGAGCGCCGCCGGCTGTTGGCGCACCTGGACCGACACGGCGTCCGGAGTCAAGACCAACCGCCCCCAGCTCGCCGAGGTGCTGGCTTCGCTCCGGCCAGGGGACACCTTGGTGGTGTGGCGGCTCGACCGGCTCGGCCGGTCGCTGCCTCACCTGATCGATACGGTCCGCGGGCTCGAGGACCGCGCGGTCGGGTTCCGGTCCCTGACGGAGGCAATCGACACCACCACCCCCGGGGGCCGGCTCGTGTTCCACATTTTCGCCAGCCTCGCCCAGTTCGAGCGGGAGCTCATCCGCGAGCGAACTCAGGCCGGGCTCACCGCGGCCCGCGCCGCGTCCGTATCCGATGGGGCGGTGGCGGCGTCGCGGTCGGAGTCATCGGGGGGTTCGTGGCGGGCCTGTCGTTCGCCGGGAACCTGACCTGGGTGGGAGTCGGCGCCGTTGCGACGGTGCCGGGAGTCGCCGTGGCCGCGACCAACGTGGCCCTGCAAGAATCCGACCGCCGCTACTCCCGGCGTCAGCACGAAGACGACCGCGTCGCTCGGGAGGCAGCCCGGCGACGGGACATCGCGCAGGAGCGCGAGCGGATCGTTGCCGAGGCAGATGCAGTCGACGTCGTGGGTCTGGGCGGCGGTGGACGGACAGCCGACGGCTTCGTCCACTGTCAACAGGTCACGTTCTTGCTCACCAACGGCGCCGCGCAGCCCATTAGCAAAATCCGGGTCGAGCTCGACCCGCTGATCGAACTAATCGGCGTCCAGTCGGGTGAGTACCCGACCTCGCTCGCGGCGGGGAGCTCGAGTCGGTGGACCGTTGTAACGGAGGAGTACGTGATCCCCCAAGACGAAGCCAGCAGCAGGGAGATGCGGACGCGGGTAGCGGTCGCGACTTTCGTACTGGAGGGGCGCACGTGGTCTAAGCGTCGGGGGGCGGGGGCAACGCTGGTGGAGGGGACACTTCCGACTGCGAACTAGGCGTGCCCGCTATCGCCATCCACGGCACGGTGATGATCCCCGGCCACATTTCCCGAACGAGGCGACGACTGAACGCCGACCGGTCAGCCACCCGCAGCTAGCCTGGGAACGCTTGAGAACCGCGCTACGACCAGGCCTCAGATGGGGGTCTGAGTAGCAGCGCTGCAGGATCGTGCGCTAAGGGCGGGTGCCTGGGCGGTGTCGTTCACGGTGTAGCTCAACTTGACGTCAGGAGCAGCGCGGGCAGGTGCGTCAGGGTAGGGCGGCGGCAATGCGGCTTGATGGACACCCGTCCCTGCGGGTCCTCGGGGGCGTGGGAGAGTTGCACTTAGCGGATGCCCCTCCTGCGCAGCGTAACGACGCCTTAGACAGCACCATTATCGCAGTTCAGGAGGGCATTTGCTCGTAACGACACCCCACTGCAGAACCCAGTCAAGCGGTGGTTCCGGGCCCAGCTGGGGCTCATCACCCACACGCAGCGATATCGGGGACACCAATAGATATACCCCATTGTCCTCCCAACACCGCACTGTAAAGTTATCTGCGGCACGCGGCACTAGCCGCGAAAGGAGGCCCGGTATTTGATAATCAGAAATCCATTAAGAAGTAAGAATACCGCAAATATTGCTGCACCCTTTATGGATTGGGAGAATACGGCTATCGTAAATTGAATAGCAAAGAACGCGGTAGAGCCTACCACCGAGAATTTCCATGCGGACGACTGCAAAGACGATGAACCCATCTCCTCCGGGTGTGGTGCGTTCTTGTGATCACGACTGTTACGAAGCGCACGTTGATGCCGGAAGGTCGAGATGCAGTAACCCGCGACCACCACCAGAAGAAACCCTCCGAATATTGCGGTGCTGATACCATCGGAACCACCTGATGTCAGTCCTGAAATGGTTAGAACTGAACCGAGACCGCCAGCAATGAGCACGAATAGAATCGGGCCCAGGATGTTCACTTTCATGAGTTTGCATCGTCCTTATCTGCCATTGTCATGGCGCGTTAACAATACGTACGCCTCGGATTCCTGCGTACGCCCCCACTCCGCATGCCACCAGCTCAGCCGCCGAGAACCCCGCTGGCCCAGTCGTGATTAGTACCGCTGCACCCAGGCCCGTCCCGTTAAGTATGCCAACCGCCGTCACGCATCCGCTCAGGTCAGCTCCAAACTCACTAAGTACGCCAAAAAAGGTCGCCAAACAGGCTGTCCCGAAATCACCAGTGGCGTAAAGGTGGGTGTTGGTTTCTTGGCCTGAGGGGTCGGTGGGTGAAGCGGCCGAGGGTGGGGTCGTAGTACCGGTTCTGGAGGTGGTAGAGGCCCAGGGGCGAGCCCTTAGAGCGCGGCCGCCCACAGGTACCCAGCGATTGCGGCGACGACGAGGGCGCCGACGATGACGATCACACGATGCGCTGGGCGAACCTCTTGCCGGCGCCTCTCGATAGCGATGGCACTCGCGATAAGGGCTAATCCAGAGAGAGTTAGTAGGGTTGCGGTTAGCATTAGCATCTATCCGCACGCTCTTTCCTGAATACCTTCGATGCCAGCGCCAAGGCTAGCGGCCGCGAAAAACACCCCGATGAATCCGTCTGCTCGATGTCGGTGCGATCGTTCAGGAGCGCAACAAGACTCGGGGCGGGCGCGTTGTCGGCACGTTCTCCCTTGCGGAGGTGACGAAGAAGGCTAGTCGAGCTGCGGCCCGCAAGCGGTTGTTGCACTCGCGGTTTCTGAGCTGGTCTTCGCACACGACGGAGTGGGGGGTTCCTCCGTTGCCCGTCGCCCTGGAGCGGGTCATCCATGCGTCGCTCACTGAGAGTGCACCCCACGGCTACCGGCTCGCGAAGCCGGAGGGGGGTGAGGTTCGGCGGCTGCTGGGTCAGCCTGTGGCGGGTGGTCCGCTGGACAACGCGGCGTTCTACACGCCTCTCGGTGATGACGGGGTGCCGGGTCCGCCGACGACGGTCCTGATCGAGGCCAAGAACGTTCGGCAGTGGATCTATCCGACAACGCAGGAGCTGTACCAGCTGCTGGACAAGGCTGCCCGTTTGCAGGTGGCGAACCCGGGCCGGTCTGTTGTGCCCGTGTTGGTGTGTCGTCGGGCGCACTTCACCACGGCGGTGATGGCGAAGCAGATGGGGTTTCACGTCATCGAGACGTGGCGGCAGTACGTGAGACCGATCGTGGCCAGCTCGGAGGAGCTGCAGCGCATGTTCGATGAGGTCAACACCGAGCTTCAGTACAACCTGGCTCTCCATGAGGGCTCGGTTGACCCGATGGTGAACCAGTTCGTCAACGTCCTCCCGCGGCGGATCGAGGAAGCGGCGCAGCGGTGGAGTGCCGTCGCGTCGCATCCTGCTGTGCCGCTCCGGTTGGTCGAGCTTCGCGATGACGACATCAGTCAGGAGGACCGCAGTACCGCGCTCGCGCTGTTGAAGGAGGCCGTCAACGAGGTCACGGGGGAGGAGCGAGTCTGGGGCCCAAATCTCAATGAGGCTGAGGGTCACCTCGAACCGTCAGCGAACCCCGGCACCGTTACGTTGCGCAGAATCTGCACGCCTGAGATCAAGGTCTTGATCTCAGGCGGTCAGCGCATCAGTGGAAGTCCACGGTAGCGACTTGCGAAGGGGCGCCACCGCAGGCGGTGTCCTCTGCCGTCTATCCCCAGAAGATGGGATCGGCACGTGTGTCGAGGTAGTCGAGGAGGTCCTGGAGGCGTGGGCTGGACTCGAGGGGCTGGTAGCGGTGGAACTTGAGGTTCCGGTCGCGCCAGTACAGCGTCCAGAGGCCGGTGGTCTTTGTGTGGTGCAGGCGTGCGATCGGGAACCGGGTCCACTCGGGGCCGAGGTCGTCGGCCCAGGGGGGTCGACACTCGCAGATCGTGAGATGGAGTGCAGTCACGTCGCACTCGACGCGGATCTCGCCGCGCAGCCGCTGAGGGACCTGGGCGGCGCACCACCGTTGCGCGCGAGCGACGTCGAGCTCGGGGAGTCCGCGGCCAGCCATGCGGGCCATGGTCGTCACTAGGCCGGCGCGTGGCTACCCGAGCCGCAGCCGGCCGGCTCCAGCAGCCCGAGGACCGCTGACGCTTCGGCGGGGGTGGCCCAGCCGAGGACCCGGCGGGGCCGTTGGTTGAGCTTGGTGGCGATCGTGTTCACCTCGTCCGGGGTGAGCGCGGACAGGTCGGCGTTCTTGTGCAGGTACTGGCGCAGCAGCCGGTTCGTGTTCTCGTTCGTGCCGCGCTGCCAGGGGTGGTGGGGGTCGCAGAAGAACACCGGCATCGACAACGCCGTGGTGATGGTGGCGTGGGCGGCCATCTCCCGGCCACGGTCCCAGGTCAGCGACCTGCGCAGCTCGGTGGGCAGGGTGGCCATCTGCTCGACCAGCGCGGCGGCGACCGTGTCGGCCTTGTACCCGTCGGGCAGGGCGACGACCATCGTGAAGCGGGTCGCGCGGTCGACCAGCGTCGCGAAGCAGGTCGCGGAGTCGTGGGCGAAGGCCGAGGTCGCGCGGGCGCACGCACCGGAGGTCGCCGAGTTCTGGGACCAGCAGGCCCGCACCATCGGGGTGGACCCGGAGCAGGTCCGGGCCCAATGGTGGCGAGAGCACAGCTCGCCCAGGGAGGACCCCGGGGCGTACCGGGCGGCGTTGACCGGGCTCGGGGCCGAGGCGGCGGCCGCGGTGGCCGACGTCGACCGCGCCCAAGCGCAGGACCTCGAGCAGGCCGCCGAGCGTGAACGTCACGCCGGCAGCGCCGACGACCGGGACCAGGTCGCCGCGGACACCGCTGCAGGGCGTGCACCTGCAGGATCGTGGGAGCAGGAGGAGGCCACCGGGGACGCGGTGCAGGCCGAGGCCGACGCGCAACAGCACGACGACTGGGCCGACACCCTCGACGCACGCGCTGCCGACATCGACGGCACCGCGAGCCGAATCGAGGCCGGCGGTGACGGGGCGCAGCAGTCCGTGCCGGCCTTACCCGGGGCATGGCAGGACGGGCACCCCTCGGCCCGCCTCGCCGGCAAGGCTTACGGATTCCCACCCGGCAAGGGCGTCACCCCCGCCCGCCGGCGCAGCCGCAGCGCTGGGCTGGGGATGGCCGCGGCGAAGCAACGGGAGCACGGCCTCGATCGCTGACGGAGATCGACCCACTTCGGCGATCTGGCTGCGCTGCGATGTCGGGCCCAGATCTGTGGGGCACCGCTACGTTGCGCGGGTGAACTGGGCGGCGTTTCTGGGGGCACTGGTGGGATCGACCCTCGGGGCAGGTGGCGCGATCACCGCCGCGCTGCTCACCCGGGGGACGGCGTTGGAGACCGAGCAGCGCCAGCTCGCGACGCACCTGCACGAGCAGGGGTGTGAGTAGTAACGCTGCAGGATCGTGCGTTAAGGAGGCCGGCCCGAGTGGGTATCTTCTCGCCGCTAGGTCATCCGGTGCGTAGTCCCCGGTCGATGACCGTCGCGGCGCGGCGCACCTCGCTTCTGACTCTTTGTTGCAGTTCGTGAGGTTGCGTGGTGCCGTCGGCCAGCCGCCTGATGGCGCGGAGCTGCACCCGGAACAGGCCTATGAGGGACGTGGCGGCGATCTGCACCTCGGGGTCGTCCACTGCAGCGCCCAGGCTGTTGGCGACGGCGTCGGCGGTGGCGTCGACGAGGCGGTCCATCATGTCGCGGTGGTAGCTGCGCAGGCTTGGCACGGAATCAACGAGTTCGTTGAATCGATGGATCATCAGCGTGGCGGCCGGCTGGTCAGCCGCCAGATAGTCGGTCACCTGCTCAAGGTCGGAGTCGAGGACTCGCAGCATCGCCTCGACGGGCGGCCCACCGTTGCCGATTTCGCGGCGGATGGCGTCGGCGGTGGCGTCCTCGACGTCGAGGAGCAGGGTCTCCTTGGCCGGGAAGTAGTTCCAGACGGTCTTCTCCGACACGCCGCAGGCGGCCGCTATGTCGGCGATCGTTACCTCGTCGAAGCCTCGGGCGACGAACATCTCGGTGGCCGTGTCCGAGAGGAGCTGACGGGTCAGCCGCTTCTTACGCTGCCGTAGACCCTCTCCCGGGACCTGCCGGTCGGGCTCGACAAGACCTAGACCGACCCGCAGGACGATCCGGTCATCGGCCGGCAGTGACGGCGTGCGCTGTGCGGCGTCCTTGACCGCTGGTCCTGACATGACCCCAGCCTATCTTAGACTACGGTTGACATACAGATACGGGCTACGTATATTTACGGCCGATGAAGGATATGGTGGTGATTGTGGAAGCGGAACGGGATCTCGCGAGCGGGGCCCACCCGCTCACCGGGAGCTTTGGTGCCCACGCCGCGGACCTCGCCGTGCCCCGCGGCACCGATGTCGCGCTGCCCGCACCCACCGGAGTTGGCACGACCACCACGGCGCGGGTATGCCGACGACGCTGCCCGCCCCGAACGGCCAAGAACGCCCGCTTCCGCAGGCATGGCGTCGCACGCGTGGCCGACGACGTCCGGCGCGCCATCTTGCTCACCGGCCGGTTCGCCGCACTCGAGGCGCGACCTGACCGCTCTGCTTCATGCCCCGCACGTTTCGACACCCCGCCGCTCACGACAGGAGGGTCACCATGGCTGTTGATCGATCACCCGTAGCGTCCGCTCGGACGACTCCCCGGTCTGCGGTCCGGGACGGCGGCGATGGTGCTGCGCGCAGCGAACCCCGCATTGCCAACAGATGGATCGCGCTCGTCGTCCTCAGTCTCGCCCAGCTCATGGACATCCTGGACGGCACGATCGTGAACATCGCCTTGCCGACCGCCCAGCACGACCTTGGATTCTCCACCGACAACCGGCAATGGGTGGTGACCGGGTACGCGCTGGCCTTCGGCAGCCTCCTGCTGCTCGGCGGCCGGCTCTCGGACTTCTTCGGGCGGAAGCGGATGTTCCTCGTCGGCGTCGGCGGGTTCGCCGTCGCGTCGGCGGTCGGTGGCGCCGCGAACGGATTCATGATGCTGCTGGCCGCGCGTGTCGCCCAGGGGGCGTTCGCCGCGGCGCTCGCGCCGGCGGCGCTGTCGTTGCTGTCGGTGACGTTCGCAGACGACGCGAATGAGCGTGGTCGCGCATTCGGGATCTTCGGTGCGGTCTCGGGTATGGGCGGGGCGTTGGGGCTGTTGCTGGGCGGCGTCCTGACGCAGGACCTCTCGTGGCGGTGGTGTCTGTACGTGAACATCATCATCGCCGTGATCGCCTTCGTCGGTGCGGTGCTCTACGTACCCACCGGTGGCCGTCCGGAGCGCACCAGGCTCGACGTGTCGGGGACGGTCGTCGCGGTGCTCGGTCTGGTCGGCGTCGTCTACGGGCTCGGCAACGCTGCGGTGCACGGCTGGCAGGCCGCCGGGACGCTGGGTCCGCTGCTGGCCGGGATCGTGCTCGGGATCGTCTTCGTGCTGATCGAGCGCCGCGTCCCAGGCCCACTGCTCCCGCTGCCGGTAGTCCTGCACCGTAACCGGGGAGCGGCCTACGTGTCGGTCGGGATCTCGGGCATCGGCTCCTTCGCGGTGTTCCTGTTCCTGACCTACTACCTTCAGCAGACACTCAAGTTCACACCGTTCCAGACCGGCGCGGCGTTCCTGCCCATGATCGGGATGCTGATCGTCGGTGCGGTCATCTCCGGCTCGGCGCTCCTGCCGCGCACCGGGCCGCGTCCACTCGTCCCAGCGGGATGCCTCCTCGCTGGGCTTGCGATGGCGATGCTGACCCGCATCGGCCCGCACTCCAGCTACGCCGCAACCGTTTTGCCCGCACTGCTCGTCTTCGGCCTTGGCTTCGGACTAATCTTCGGCCCGGCGCAGAACGTCGCAACCAGCGGCGTGCAGTCGCACGACTCCGGCGTGGCGTCCGCGATGGTGAACATGGCGCAACAGGTCGGCGGCGCCGTCGGGCTAGCCCTGTTCAGCTCCCTGAATGCGACGGCGACCACCAACTATCTGGCGGCGCACGCCGCAACCGCGACGACGGCGGCTACCCGCGTCGCAGCGACCCTCCACAGTGACCACTTCGTGTTCTGGATCGCGGCAGCGCTGTTCCTCGCAGGCGCCGTCCTGGCCGCACTCCTCTTCCGCAGCGGCCCTTCACCGGTCACCACGGATACAGCGCCCGTCACCGCGCACTAAGAACTACCAACGCCAGCAGCGCCGGTGCGGCCTCGGTCCAGCCTCTTCGTGATGCCGGTCAGAACCTGACCATGCACTCGGCTTTGAGGTACCGAATGGAGCATGCCGACCGCCCGCGACGTCTATAGATGAATCTGAACAGGAAACCGAATTGAATGGCGCACAGCTCGCGTCGAAAGAGAGGAACACGATGAAAGCAGCACAATTCAGCCGGTTCGGGGGTCCCGAGGTCCTCGAGATCGCAGAGGTTCCCGACCCGCATCCCGGCCCAGGGCAGGTTCGGATCGTCGTGCATGCGGCCGGCATCAACGCGACCGAGTGGAAGCTGCGCAAGGGCCTGCTGGACTTTGGGGCGGGGCTGCCGCAGACGACGGGTCGCGACGTGGCGGGCGTCGTCGACGAGGTCGGAGAAGGTGTCACAGACGTCGCCGTCGGCGACCGGGTGTTCGGTGTCTCCGACGATGGCGCCGGAGCGGCCGAACTGGCACTGCTCACCCACCGGGCGCCGATCCCAGCGTCCCTCGGTTTCGTCGACGCCGCCGCCCTCCCCGTCGCGCTCGAGACGGCCACCCGCAGCCTGAACCAACTCAGCGTCGGCGCTGGAATCACCCTGCTCATCAACGGCGCCGCAGGTGGTATCGGCAGCACCGCCGTCCAGCTCGCCGTCGCCCGCGGCGCGCGTGTGATCGGCACCGCCAGCACCGCCAACCACGACTACCTTCGACTTCTCGGCGCGGAGCCCGTGACCTACGGCGAAGGTATGGTCGAACGAGTCCGCACCCTCGCGCCCGATGGCGTCGACGCCGCACTCGACGTCGCCGGAAGTGGCGTGCTACCTGAGTTGATCGATCTCGCCGGCGGCCCGCAGAACGTGGTGACACTCGCCGACATCGACGGAGCGAAACAGCACGAGGTGCGCTTCAGCAACGGCTACCACGGCCACGCCTTCCACGCGCTTGCCGAGATAGGAGCACTTGTCGAAGCTGGGCTTTTTTGGCTTCCCGTCGAACGAACCTATCCACTCGATGAGATCTCGCAGGCGCACCGCGTCAGTGAGCACGGGCACGTTCGAGGCAGGCTAGTGCTGGTAATCGTCTAAAGCCGCGCTTCCGGTCTCGTAGCCGATGAAGCCCTCCCCAACGGTCGGCAACGACGTATCCGACGACATCGTCGGGACGCGCGGCGCAAACGGCTGAAGTCATCAGCGCTGCCTCGACAGGCGCAAGGACGCTCGATTCGACCTCGCGACGTCGGTCGGCAACTCAATGACCGTTAGCCATAGCCAGATCACCGACAGCTGCAGTGGTTCCGCTTTATTGCGCAGGCGCGATCCGAACAGGCCGTTGAGCATTGCATCGAGCGGTGATTTGGGGTGTACCCCAACCTGACGTCAGGCAGGATCAGCAGAACGCGTCAGGCTGGGGTTTGTTCGCGATTTGTTGAACACTCCCCGCCGGGGGTCTTAGAGTTCACCCTGACACTTCGGGCGTAGGGGGCTCATGAGCGGCCAGCTGGTGGGCTATACCCGGGTAAGCAGCCTCGATCAGAACGTCGAACGCCAGCTCGACGGTGTTGCCGTCGATCGGACCTTCACCGACAGCGCGTCCGGCCGGAGCGCGGCCCGGCCGCAACTCGAGGCGATGCTGAGTTTCGTCCGTGACGGTGACACCGTGATCGTGCATTCGATGGACCGGCTGGCCCGCAATCTCGATGACCTCCGTGCCCTCGTCCGCACGTTGACCGGCCGGGGGGTCCGGGTGCAGTTCTGCAAGGAGCAGCTGACGTTCACCGGTGAGGACACCGCGATGGCAACCCTGTTGCTCTCGGTGATGGGGGCGTTCGCAGAGTTCGAGCGATCGCTGATCCGCGAACGCCAACGCGAGGGGATCGCGCTGGCGCGTAAACGTGGGGTCTATCGAGGCCGGCCCAAGGCACTGAACGCCGAGCAGATCGCCCAATTGCGAGCACGGGTCGCGGCAGGTGCGCCAAAGGCATTGCTGGCCAGGGAGTTCGGGGTGAGCCGGGAGACCGTCTATCAGTACCTGCGTACGCCCGGCGAACCAGTCAGGGCCGGCCATGACGGAGCAGCAGGCTGACCGGCGGTTCCGTGACAGCTTCCTCACGGCCGAGCAGCAATGCCGCTACACCGGTGACCCCGACCAGGCCCAGCTCGACCGCTACTTCCACCTCGACACCGCCGCACGCGACCTCGTCGATGTCCGGCGGGGTGAGCACAACCGGCTCGGGTTCGCCGTCCAGCTGGGCACGGTGCGGTTCCTCGGCACTTTCCTGCCCGACCCGGCTGACGTCCCGTGGTCGGTAGCGGCGCACGTCGCCGAGCAGCTAGGCATCGCTGACCCGGGGGTGCTGAAGAAGTATGCGGCCCGGGACGGTACGAACCGGCTGCACGCCGGGGAGATCCAGCAGGCTTACGGCTACCGAGACTTCGCCCACCCAACGGCGCAAGCCGATCTGCTCGGCTGGCTGCGCGCCCGTACTGCACTGGCCGCAGAGCGCCCCGGTGTGCTGTTCGATCTAGCGACGGCTCGCCTGCTGGAAGCGAAGGTGCTGCTCCCTGGTGCGACCGTGCTGGCTCGACTCATCGGCTCTGTCCGGGACCAGGCCGCAGCAGATCCAGCGACCGCGACCCTCCTACCTCACGTCGCCTGGAGAACCCTCACTGACGGACGACGTCTTCTTGAGCCACTGCGACACCGAGAGCGTTCACGAACGAGACGGTCAAGGCTTCCGCGTCCGCGGTGGTGAACACCAGTCGAGGTAGGTCGCTGGGCTTGTTGCGGTCTCCCCAGTGCTGCAACGCCGCAAGGACCACGTTGAGCTCCGTGCCGGCTTGAGTCAGGTGGTAACTGTCGCGAGCGCGGGCGCCGGGGTCACGGTACTGCCGACGCTCCAGCACGCCGCCGTCAACGAGTGCGCCCAAGCGATTGGAGAGCACGTCGGGAGCGATGCTGAGACGACTCCGGAGCTCCGAGAAGCGGCTGCAGCCAGCCATCAACTCACGCAGGACGAGGAACACCCACCTGTCCCCCAGCAGGTTCAAGGTCTGCGTCAGCGAGCAAGACGTCGCTGTCGTCGCGACCTCGTGGCGACTCTCCTCGTCGTCCGAGCGCGGGGTGGCCTGCGCCGCGACGACAACCCGTGCAGGCGATGTGGCCATGGAGCGATCCTAGAGCCCCCTGGATCGGTGATGGCTACTCAGCCTGCTAGGTTGGCGCAACCAACTCAGCCAGCTGACAGGGAGAGCCTCATGATCCGCTTCTTCTCACTCCTTCCACGCAAAGAAGGTGTCAGCGAGCAGGAGTTCCACGATCACTGGCGACACCCGCACGGCACGCTCGGACGTCTCATCCCGGGACTAAACGACTATGTGCAGGCCCATCGTGTCCAGGCGGATGAGCTCGACCCGGGCAGCCAGACGCGCTTCGACGGCGTAGCGGTGTCCTCGTTTGACTCGCCGAGGGCGGCGGACGGGCTGCTGACGGACCCCCAGTACGTGGAGCACGTGGCGCCGGACGAGCCCAACTTTCAGGACCTGAGCCGGGTGCTGTTTCTCTCTACGGAAGAGGAAGTTCTGGTGTCGCGTGCAGCTGCCCGGAACGGACATTTCGCCGACCCGTCGTGGGACGTGCTCCATAGGCCGACCAGCGTCCAGCTCCTGCAGTTCGTCGAACCGGACGGGCCCACGGGCTGGGCAAAGGACACGGATGAGTCACTGGGCAACAGGATTGGGGCGTTCCGTCACGCACGGAACCGCCCGAGCAAAGAAGTGCACGGCAGCAAACCACCCCTCCTGGGCGCACGGCAGTTGTGGTGGCCGACGCTGTCGCACTTTCGCCGAGGAGCCGCCGGCGACCAGGAAGCTTTCCAGGCTCTGGTGTCTCAGGCCCCCGGGACGTTCAGCCTGCTGACCATCGCCGAGCGTTTCGTCCGCTGAGGCAGAGGCCGGGCCTCAGCGCCGTGCACATCCGACTGCTTGATGCAGCCTGACTCGTCTCGTAAGGTCCCGACCACAGCACGGCCGCCGCCCCCTCGGCACGATGTCCAGTATGACCAAGGTGCTGCGGAATCCGTGCCGGCTTCACCCGGGGTGTGGCAGGACGGGCACCCCTCCGCTCGCCTCGCCGGCAAGTCCTACGGCGTAAAGCCGGGCAGGGGCACAGCGCCCGCGCGCCGACGAAGCCGGAGCGGCGGGCAGGGCATGGCCGCGGCGAAGCAGCGAGAGCACGGGCTGGATCGCTGAGCCCAGCCCGCTACGGTCGGCACGCACCTCGACAAAGCAGAAACCCCGGCGATGTGGCTTGCGCCAGGGATCGTTCCGGGGTCTTCGTGGACGAGGCTAACAGAAGGCGGGCACAGGGTCGATGGGGTGGGACACGCCGTTGCCGGTGGGTACGGCGGGCGCGGTGGAGCGGCACCTGTCGCCCGCCAGGCTGTCGACCTACCTCACCGCCACCGGCGGCGACCTCGACGCGGCCGTGGACTTGTACCGGTGGAACGCTGCCGTGTCGGCGGCCCTGTGGGAGTCCATCGGTCACACCGAAGTCGTGCTGCGCAACGCCACGCACGACGCGCTCAGCGCACGCCACGCAGCCAAGGGCCGGCAAGGGCAGTGGTACGACGATCCCGCACGCGAGCTCGACCAACACGCACGCGACGACGTCGGCAAGGCCATCCGACGGATCAAGGCCGGGGCGAGCCCACCGGAGGGCAAAGTCGTCGCCGAGCTCAGCTTCGGTTTCTGGCGCTTCCTGCTCGCCAAGCGGTACACAGCCGGTCTGTGGCCAGCCTTGCGACCGGCCTTTCCGTTCCTCGCCAGCTCCGACCGGCTCCAGCTCGAGGCACCCGTCGAACGGGTGCACAAGCTGCGCAACCGCGTCGCCCACCACGAACCCGTCATCGCGCAGGACCTGGCCTCGTTGCACGTCGACGTTCTCGCCCTCGCCGTCGCCCTCATCCTGACCATCAAACTGGTCAAATGGGCCAAGCGCTGGACCGACTAGACCCACCTATCCCGCGCGTTCTAAGCCCACGAATCCTCCGCCGACAGGCTGGGTGTGCTTAGGCGTTGGCGGGCCAGGCGCCCCCGCCAGCTCGGGCAACGGCCCCCGCGGTGACCCCTGCAGATCCAGGTGGGCCCGGGCCACTACCGCGGTGATGGTGGGCAGGGTGTGCAGGTGCTCGAACTACTCCGCGAACAACCGTTCGATGACGCCGACCTCGGTGTCGGACATGGACCCCCACCCCACCCCCACCCCACGGGCGCACGAACACACCCCAGCGACCCGCTATTGGGCTGGGACCACCGTCATGAGGTGACGGTTTAGCTTCCCCTTGTCGAGGCCGCGTGAAGACTGACCCCACTAACAGACCGGCCTGGCGTGGTGAGCCCACTAGCCGGGGAAGAGGCTGCGGTGCTCGAAGATGAGGCTTGTGTTGGTGCCTGCCACCTCGGGCAGCGCGTTCAGCGTGGTCACTAGGTCGCGCAGCGCGGGAGAGTCGGCGACGGCGACGTGCAGCAAGTAGTCGTCCTCCCCAGCGACGAAGAACACCTCGCGCAGCGAGGGCAGAGTGGTGAGCCGGTCGGAAAGCTGCTCCATGCGGTCGCGAGCGTCGGAGTGCAGCCGCAGCGAGATCATCGCCTGCAGCGGTCGGCCGACCGCGGCGGGGTCGACATCGGCGTGGAAGCCTCGGACCACACCCCGCTCGCGCAATGCACGGACCCGGGTGAGGCACGTGGAGGGGGCCATCCCACCGCGTCGGCTAGCGCCTGGTTCGTGGCGCGGGCATTGCAGGCGAGCAGGCCCAGCAGGGCGCGGTCCACATCGTCCAGCGGTGGCCGAAGATTCTGCGGTATGCCGGGGCCAGGAGAACTCATGTTCGCAGATTAGTCGATCTGGTCCGTTTTGAAAAAATAATCTGCTAATCGGTTCCCCTTCAGTGCAATATCCTTCACGCTGGGCCTTCCACTACGGAAGGAGTAGAGCTATGAGGGTCGCCGTGCCGCGCGAGGTCAAAGACAACGAGGGCCGGGTCGCGCTTACCCCCTGCGGCGTCCACGAGCTGGTCGGGGCCGGCCACGAGGTCTTCGTCGAGCACGACGCCGGTATTAGTTCGGCGTTCCCGGACGGCGAGTACACCGCCGCCGGCGCCACTGTGCTCCCCACCGCCGCGGAGACGTGGGGAGCGGCCGAGCTGCTGCTCAAGGTCAAGGAACCCATCGCCTCCGAACACCATCACCTGCGCGAGGACCTGGTGTTGTTCACCTACCTGCACCTCGCCGCGTCGGAGCCCTGCACCCGCGCGCTGCTCGATGCTGGCACCACGGCTATTGCCTACGAGACCGTGACCCGCGGCGCCTCGCTGCCGCTGCTGGCCCCGATGAGCGAGGTCGCCGGACGCATCGCGCCCCAGGTTGGGGCGTACCACCTCATGGCGCCGGCCGGTGGGCGCGGCATGCTCATGGGCGGGGTTCCGGGGGCACCCATGGCGGAGGTCGTCGTGATCGGTGCGGGCGTCTCCGGGCAGGAGGCCGTGGCCATTGCCGCGGGAATGCGGGCCCACGTCACCGTGCTGGACCGCGATGTCGACAAGCTGCGCGGTGTCGACGAGACCTACCACGGCGCCGTCCGAACCATCTACTCCAACACCCACAACCTCGAGGAGGCCGTGCTTGGGGCGGACCTGGTCATCGGCGCCGTACTGGTTCCGGGGGCCAAGGCGCCGATGCTGGTGAGTAACGAGCTCGTGTCCGGGATGAAGCCGGGGGCGGTGCTCGTCGACATCGCCGTGGACCAGGGCGGCTGCTTCGCCGACACCCACCCCACCACGCACGCGGACCCGACCTACCGGGTGCACGACGCGCTGTTTTACTGCGTGGCTAATATGCCCGGTGCGATGCCCAACACCTCCACCCATGCGCTGACTAACGCCACGTTCCCCTACGTGCGGGCCCTGACGCAGCGGGGGTGGCGCGATGCGCTGCGCGCCGATGCCGGCCTCGCGCAGGGGCTCGCCACGCACGCCGGGTCGCTGACCGCCGCCGCAGTTGGCGAGGCACTACGGATCAACGCAGAAGAGGGTGTAGTCGGGGTCGGAAGCCGCCGGTGTCGAGCAGCGACCTCAGGATGTAGTCGGTGAGGTTGCGGAAGCCGAGGGCGGTGCCCCGGAGGTGTTCGAGGCGCCCGTTGATCGCCTCGGTGGGTCCGTTGCTGGTGCCGGGGCGGTCGAGGTAAGCCAGGACGTCGCCGGCTCTGCGGCGCAGGGTCCGCCCGAGGTGATCAGCTCGGTCAGCACGGGCGGGACGTTGTGGCTGAGGGCGTCGATGACCTTCGCCAGGGCGGTCTTGCCGGCGGTGCGGTCGGGGTGTCGGTAGGCGGTGACGATGCGCTGGTAGATGCCCCAGGTGGCCTCGACCTGGACGTGCGCGTCGTCGGCGAACACCGCCTCCAGGCGCTGGTGTTGTCGGTCGGTGAGCAGCTCGGCCCCGGTGCGCAGGACCCTGCGGATCCCGTAGAGCGGGTCCCCGGTGCGACCGCGGTGCCCGCAGGTCTCCTGCTGCAGCCGTTGCCGGCAGCGGTCCAGGGCGTCCCCGGCGAGGGCCACGACGTGGACGGGGTTCATCACGGTCACCGCGGCGGGCAGGGCTTCGGCGGCCGCACTCTTGTAGCCGGTGAACCCGTCCATGGCGACGGTCTCGACACCGGCCCGGAACGCTGGGGTATGCGCCTGCAACCAGGTCGTGAACACCGCCTTAGAACGCCCGGAGACCATGTCCAACAACCTCGCTGGGCCGGTGCCGTCACGCACCGGGGTGAGGTCGATGATCACCGTGACGAACCGTCCGCCGTGGCGGGTGTGGCGCCAGCAGTGCTCATCCACCCCGATCACCCGCACCCCCTCCAACCGGGTGGGGTCGTCGATCAGAAGGGCCCGGCCGGCGTCCAGGACGGCGTCGTTGACGGTGTGCCAGGACGCCCCGAGGCCCGGCGACCCGCGCGATCGAGAGCCGGTCGATGACCACCGACTTCAGCGCCCAGAGCACCGCAGCCCGGGTCAGCTTCGACCGCGGTGCCGCCGCCAGGCTCGTGTCCTGACGCCACACGTGGGAGCACCCGGGGCACCGGTAGCGGCGCACGGTGACGTGCAGGAGCGTCAGGCGCCACCCCACCGGGACGTGGGCCAGCCGGCGCAGCACCGTGTCCCGGGGCACGCCTCATTCGACCGACCCCCCTGTGTGGGCCCTGGTGTGCGAGGACACCCCCGAGGTGGGACCGGTGGTGTCCGTGCCGTGCTGGTGGGCGCGCACCACGGTGGAATCCACCGACACCGACCAGTCCAGCTGCCCCGCCGCGTCAGCGACGGTGAGGACCTGGGTCAGCACCCGGTCCCACGTGCCATCGGTGGTGAAGCGGTGATGGCGCTTCCACACCGTCTGCCACGGCCCGAACACCTCCGGCGGCAGATCCCGCCACGCACAGCCCGTCCGGTACCGGTAGACGATCCCCTCCACCACCTGCCGGTGATCCCGGAACGGGCGACCCCGCCGACCCTGCGAGGACGGCAGCAACGGCTCGATCCGCTCCCACACCCGATCACTGAGCACCGCAGTCCGACTCATGAATGAGGCCTCACCCACCCCACCCCGACCAATAGGGAGACACGCCCTAGCTCTGCCCTAGGGCGGATCTCGACGCGCCCGGCGCATCGCATCACCACGCGAGACCACCTCGCATGCCCCATCATCAGGTCAGCTTTGCTCAGTCAGAAGTAGTCGCTCCAGGTCTCGTTCCCCCACAATGAGGTGTTCCTCAAGCATCTTCTTCGTCGCCGGCAGATCCCGCTCAGCCAGTGTCCGGGCAATCGCTCGATGATTCTCGACTGCTATGGCGCAGCGATGGCGATCAAGTGTAAATGACAGCACTCCAACACGCTGATGCTGATCCCCGAGAGAGTCGTTAATGGCTGCCATCACCGAGTTCCCAGCCATAGCGATCAGCGTGGAGTGGAACCTGCGGTCCACCTGAATGAGTGCAGATGCCAGAGCGCCACTGCGGTCGAGCTCGTCCTGCTCATCGCAAAGGGCCAGCAAGTGGTTGGTGACTGAGATCCCGTCTTCGCAAATGATCTCGGCCGCGCGCATCTCTAGCAGCAACCTGACGTCGTACAGCTCCCGGACCTGTCCGGCCGAGATGCGCGGTACTAGCGCGCCCCGGCGGGGCAGCAGCTCCACCAGGTGTTCCTCGTGCAGGCGGAGTAGCGCCTCGCGGATCGGGGTCCTCGACAGCCCGGTCACGGCCACCACGTCCGTCTCCATGATGAGCGTGTCCGGCGGGATGGTTAGGTCGAGGATGAGCTGCTTGAGGTAGTCGTGTACGAAATGAGTAGCGTTCAGGCCTCTTGGCCGCGAGACGGTCGGAAGGCTCCCGTCGCGAAGGCGTACTGGTGCTGCCAACCTCACGGCTTTGCATCCCTTCGGTAGCCGGCATCGGTGCCAGGCGTCAAAGGGAGTGTAGGAGGCGCCTGCCTCGGTTCAGCGCGCCGACGGTGACACCGCCGGTTCTCCAAGCTCGGGTTGAGCCGCGGGAGGGGGCGTGGGCCGCCGAGCTCACCGGCATGCTCAACCTGGGTGGGTGGCCGGGATGAGGGTGATTGCCCGTGAGAAGAGAACGCACCCGGGGCGCAGCTGCGGATCGCCGATGGTGACGGGTTGCGGGTCACCGCGTCCGCCACCAACGCCACCCGCGGGCCAGCTGCCGGACCTGGAGCTCCGCCCCGCCGGACCCGCTCCGAGGGACCGCATCCGCGGCGCCAGGGACACCGGGGCTGCGCAGCCTCCCCGGCACACCCTCCCGCAGAACAACTTGACATCCGAGGTCAAACCGACTTCCATGCTAACGCATACGTAAGGCGTACGGCTAAGCTCGGCGCCCGCCCGCCGAGCTTGATACGACTCCATGCCCGACCTAGTTGAACCGGCCGTTGCGGCCATCCTCTCGTCGCTACGCACGTCGACGTTGAGTCATCTGACTGATGGCCGCGGCAAGGGCGTCCGCACCAGAGGGCAGGGCGTCCCGCGGTGGGACCCGGTTGCGCACGGCCCTCTCGGGCGCGGCGCGAGGTCCGTTTCCGGCTAGTGCGCTGGATTGAGATCCGTCGGAACCAGTGAATCGCAGACTCACCGAAGGAGAACCCACAGCATGGCCGCCGAGATCTTCTACAACGATGACGCCGATCTCTCCATCATCCAGGGGCGCACCGTGGCCGTTCTGGGTTACGGCAGCCAGGGGCACGCGCATGCGCTGTCGCTGCGCGACTCGGGCGTCGACGTGCGCGTCGGCCTGCCTGAGGGTTCAACGAGTCGGTCCAAGGCCGAGTCCGAAGGGCTACAGGTTGTGACCCCGGCCGAGGCCGCGGCCGAGGCCGACCTGATCATGATCCTGGCGCCCGACCACGTGCAGCGGTCGCTGTACGCCGAATCGGTCGAGCCGAACCTGCAGGACGGTGACGCGCTGTTCTTTGGCCACGGCTTCAACATCCGCTTCGGGTACATCAGGCCTCCGGCCGGTGTAGACGTGGCCATGGTCGCCCCCAAGGGCCCGGGCCACCTCGTGCGCCGCGAGTTCAGTGACGGCAAGGGCGTGCCCTGTCTGATCGCCGTGGAGCAGGACGCCAGCGGGTCAGCGAAGGCCCTCGCGCTCTCCTACGCCAAGGCCATCGGAGGCACCCGGGCCGGCGTCATCGGGACGACATTCGCCGAGGAGACAGAGACCGACCTGTTTGGCGAGCAGGTAGTGCTCTGCGGTGGCATATCCGCACTGGTCACTACTGCTTTCGAGACCCTTACCGATGCCGGCTATCAGCCGGAGATCGCCTACTTTGAGTGCTTACACGAGGTAAAGTTAGTTGTCGACCTCATGTACGAGGGCGGGCTCGCTAAGCAGCGCTGGTCGGTCTCGGACACCGCTGAGTACGGCGACTACACCACCGGACCGAAGATCATCGACCAGCAGGTCCGGGAGGCCATGAAGAGTGCGCTCGCCCGTATTAAGGACGGCTCCTGGGCGGCGGACTTCATCGCCGACCAGGACGCCGGTGCGCCGGACTTTAAGCGTCGTCGGGCCGAGGCTGAGGCGCACCCGATCGAGCAGACCGGGCGCGAGCTCCGCGGCCTGATGAGTTGGGTCTCGGCTTCTGACGACTACACCGGCACCGCCGCGCGGGGGTGACCCGCACCGGTGATCTTTGACCAGCGAGCGGCAGCGCGAGACGACCCGCCCGCTCGAAACCCTGCCCTGCGCGCTGGCACAACAGCACATAAGACGCTTGAAACGCGCTGGGAGGTTGAGTGCGACTGGTTGGCGATCACCGGATTACTGAAGAAGTCCGGCCCGGGTAACCGGCAAGTTGTCATCGCCCCACGCGCTGCCGACGGCAGCCCGTCGCCCACCCGGCCGCGAAGTAGCGGCGTGACCTCCGCGGTGCTAGCCGCCCGGACCAGAGCCGGTAACCGTGCTCAGGATGGAGCACCGCGTGGCCGATCAGTGGCAGCGGGCAGCTCACGCACGCTGGGCCGGTCGGGGAAAGATCATCAACGACGATGACGGTCTAACTCCCGTTGGTGCGCTGCCGAGGGGCTGAGGCCTGACGGTGATCCTGCAACTCCGCCGGCGGCTCAGGCCCTTGACAGCCCACCCGAAATCAACTTCCATGGCAACGCATACGTAAGGCGTACGAAGAGGGAAAGGCCCGCCATGTTCATCCGTCACCCCATGCCCGATCCACTCGATCCGGCCACCGCTATAGCTCTTTCACCGCTCTGCACGTCGACGCTGGGTCACCTACGGGACCACGGGTTCCCCAAGGGCCTGCACCCCCTGGACCGCCCAGTGGGCTTCGTCGGATGTGCGGTCACGGTTCGAATCCCGCACATGGACTCAACCGCTGTGCATGTCGCCGTTGACGACCTTCGGCCCGGTGACGTGCTGGTCGTCGAGCACTCCGGTGACACGTCACGGTCCTGTTTCGGCGGTATGGTCGCCTTCACAGCACTTTCTCGCGGCGCTGTTGGCGCCTTACTGGCCGGCCCAGCTAACGATCACGACGAGATCATCCGGTACGGCCTGCCGGTCTACTCCAACGGGGTCACCTCCCATACGACGCGGGTGATGGGCGTGGAAGGGGCCATTAATGTCCCGGTCACAGTTGGGGGCGTGGTGATCCACCCCGGTGACGTCGTCTGGGCTGACGGCGACGGCGTGGCGATTCTGGAGCGAGACGAAGCGCTCGACCTCGCCGCAGTGATTGAGCAGAAGGAAGCGGCCGAACCCGACCTGCGCGAGGCCATTGCGGCGGGCAAGCGATTGTCGGAGTTCACCGGTGCCGCCGACCTCTTCGCGGCGGGCCTCACGACCGTCCGGGCCGGCAGCTGAGGACATGACACCGAGACAGGCGCCCCTCGGCCCTTCGCCCGCCTCGAATCGATCGGTGGAAGTGGCCGCATGGGCCGCGGCCGGGATCACCTCGATGTCCGTTCGTCCCGAGCGCGTGGGAAGGGTGCGCACTCACTAGGAGGAAGACATGTCCATCAATGTGGCTGGCCATCTCGCGACGTCCGGTCCCCGTCCCCGAATCCCTTAGGAGTTATCACCGTGTCTTTTAAAACAATGCGCGTCGCTCGACTGCTCGCCCCGATCGTGACGGCTACCGTGCTGGTCGCTGCCTGTGGAAGCGGCTCCAGCGGCGGGGGTAGCGGAACTTCCGGCGACATCTCTGGACAGCTGGTGTTCAGCCTGTACCCGGGAGTCTTCCAAGATAACTATGTTAAGGCTGTCGTCCAGCCATTCCTCACGCAGCATCCGAAGATCGCGATTTCCTACGTCGAGGCTCGGACGAGCGCCACGTCGCTGGCGGCGCTGCGCGCGGACAAGGCCAACCCTACGGTCGACGTGTCTCTGCTCGATCTCTCGGTGGCTCGGACGGCGAACAAGGAAGGCATCTTCGCCGCGCTGGACCCTGCGGCCGTGTCAAACCTGAACGAGCTGCAGCCGGCGGCCCGCATCAGCGGCGACTATGGCGCGGCGGTGACGTTCGACAGCCTCAGCCTGATGTACAACAAGGATCAGACACCCCAGGCCCCCACCTCGTGGAACTCGCTCTGGGAGGACCCGGCCGCCAACGGCAAGATCGCGATCATCGGTCCACCCGACCTGACCAGCACAGTCGGCCTGACCGTCGTCATTAATAAGATGCAAGGCGGTGACTATACGAAGTCAGTGGATCAGGGGATCGCAAAGCTGAAGCAGCTGGCTCCGCGGGTGGAAACCTGGAATCCGCAGCCCGATCCCTACTCCTTGGTTCAAAGTGGACAGGCCGCATACGGCGTGGGCTGGAATGCCCGTGCACAGCTCTTCGCAAAGCAGTCCGGTGGCAAGATGGCCACCGTGCTTCCCGCCGAGGGTTCCATCGAGCAAGTCAACACCTTGAACCTGGTGAAGAACGCCCCCGACCCCGCCGCAGCTCAAGCCTTCATCAATTACGCACTCAGCGCGGATGCCCAGGCCGCCTTCTCTGCTCTCATGCCGTACGCGCCGACCAACTCGAAGACAAAGCTGCCCGCCGACGTGCTGGCCACCGTTCCGGCAGCGGACCCTGCCCAGGCCGACAAGGTCATCGCCCTGGACTGGAATGTTGTCGCTCCGCAACTCAGCACATGGGCCAACCGATTGAAGACCGAAGTCATTGGTGGCTGACCTCGTGACACGCAACATTGAGCTGGCTGACCCAGCCACCGTCGGGGTTGCCACTGGGTTTCTTGAACTCGAGGCCCTAGGCAAGCGGTATCCCAAAGCCTCGTCACCCGCCGTCGCCGACATCTCTCTGACGGCCCGCCGTGGGGAGTTCCTCGCACTGCTCGGCCCTTCCGGTTGCGGGAAGACGACGACCCTCAGGATGCTCGCCGGCTTAGTCGATCCGACCTCCGGGCACATTCGGCTCGAGGGCGTAGACATCACGAAGCGGCCGCCCCATCAGCGGCCTATCGGCATGGTCTTCCAGAGCTACGCGCTTTTCCCCCACCTCAACGTCGCCGCGAACGTCGCTTATGGCCTCAAGATGCGTCGAGTGTCCAAGACCGAGATTACCAAGAGGGTCACTGCCGCTCTCTCAGCGGTCCACCTGGAACACCTAGCCGACCGGCGGGTCCAGGCCCTGTCCGGTGGACAGCAGCAGCGTGTCGCACTGGCGCGAGCTATGGTCGTGCAACCCGCTCTATTCCTGATGGACGAGCCTCTATCAAACTTGGACGCCAAGCTTCGAGACGCCATGCGGAAGGAGATCCGCGACATCCAGCAACGGATGGGTATTACCGCGGTCTTCGTGACCCACGATCAGGACGAGGCCTTAACCATCGCCGATCGCGTAGCGGTAATGTCCGAAGGCAAGCTAGAACAGATCGGCACACCCACCGACATTTACGAGCGGCCGAGCTCGCGGTTCGTCGCTGAGTTCGTCGGTACCGCGAACTTCTTCGACAATGTACGACTCACTCAGAACGGCTCCGTCACCATGCTGGACGTGCCCAAGGTCGGCCGGCTTGCTGTCCCTGAGGTGCACGTCGACTCGTCCTCAGCCGCCACCGCCATGCTCCGTCCGCACCAGCTCCGGCTCCGCCCGGCCGTGGGCGGCACGAAGGACGGAGAGTTGACCGGCGTGGTCCGCGCGGCGATGTACTTCGGCGACAAAATTCAATATGAGGTCGAGGTTGGAGATAGGTTAATCTCTGTGCAGTCCCTGTCGGGCATTCAGGAACCCCTCGCGATTGGCGGCACGGCCGCCGTAAGCGTGGTGGCCGGCACCGCACACTTCATTGAAGCCTGATACCGAAGCCGACCGAGATCGCACTTGAAAGGACAGCTATGTACATAATTGTCATACCGTCCTGTCCACCCAGCTCTGGTGCCCGGGCAGGGACGTCGGGCAGCGTCATGTGTCGGACGCGGGGGCGGGACCTGGGCGTCGCGGAGCCGAATCCCGACTCGGTGTCGGTGGGCAACGCAATCGAGACAGGGGGGCGCAAAGAATGACCGACACCGTCACGCCACCTCGGGCCGAACATCGCCCGGTACGACGGAGCACGACTAGGCCGCCGCGGTTCGGTGGTCTCAAGGTGCTCCAGTTGAGTCCGGGCTTGGTTCTGCTCGCGGTGGTCTTCGGCATCCCCCTCGTCTGGCTCCTGCGGATGTCGTTCAACGTCTTCAACGAGACTGACGGTACCGTGGAACAGGGCTTCACGGTCCACTCGTACACGCAATTCTTTACCCAGTCTTTCACCCTTTCACTCATTTGGCGAACGGTCATTCTCGGGGTGATTGTGACCCTGGGTGCGCTCGTATTGGGTTACCCGCTGGGTCTGTTCCTGCTCCGCACGCGGTCCGCATGGAAGGGCGTACTCCTTGTCCTCGCCATGGCTCCGCTGCTGACGAGTTCGGTCGTCCGCACCTTCGGCTGGTTGGTGCTCCTGGGCGACAGCGGGGTTGTCAACCGCGCCCTGCTAAATCTGCACCTGATTTCCGCGCCGCTCCACCTAGTGAACAACGAGACGGGCGTGATAATTGCATTGGTCGAAATTCTGATGCCCTACATGGTCTTGTCGATCGTGACTGGGTCCTCCCGCTTGGATGATGCCGTCCTGGAGGCCTCCGCAACGCTGGGCGGCAACCGGTTCCGGACCTTTTACAACGTGACGATCCCCATAACTATGCCAGGTATCCTGACCGGTTGCCTACTTGTATTCGTGCTGACCATCAGTTCCTTCATCACGCCGGCCCTGGTCGGTGGCGGAAGGGTTTTCCTCCTCGCCACAGAAATTTACGACCAGGCCCTGGGCCAGTTGAACTGGCCGCTCGCGTCAGCCATGGCGTTTGTCCTCATGGCCTTGTTTGCTGGCGTCCTCGTCGGCTACCAGCGACTCATGGCCCGGTTAGACTGGAACCGCGGGTGATGACTAAGTCTCCCAGTACCCGCTGGCTATCCCGGTTGGGCATCATGATTTTGTTTCTATTCCTGCTCGCCCCCGTCATTGTCATCGTCGTGGTCTCCTTCTCCGCCGATAGCATCCTTACTTTTCCACCGAGCGGGTGGAGCGTTCGGTGGTATGGAGAGCTGCTCCAGGCCCCTCAGTTCTTAGCGGGTTTCCGGGTCAGCCTCATCGTCAGTTGCGGGGCCGCTGTTATGGCCGCTGGCGTTGCAATCCCGGCTTCCTTAGCGCTGTCTCGTGGGAGGTTTCGGGGCCGCGCGGTGATCGAGAGTCTGTTTCTCGCGCCGTTGCTCATCCCGGCGATCGTTATTGGCTTGGGGCTGCTGTTGGTGTTCAGCCCTTTGGGCTTCAAGGGTACCTACACGGGTCTGATCGTGGCCAATGGTGGTCTTGTTGTTCCCTATGTCATGCGGACGACGATCCTGAGTCTGTCGACGATGGATCCGCGTTGTGAGGAAGCGGCCAGAACTTTGGGCGCGACTCCGCCTGCGGTCTTTCGGACGGTCACTCTGCCGCTGATTGCGCCCGGCGTCATTGCTGGCGTGGTCCTCGCCTTCTTGCTGACGTTCGACGAGGCAGTGGTGAGTTTTTTCCTCGTCTCGAGCCGCGTACAGACCTTGCCTATCGCCATGTTCGACTATGTCCAGACCCGTTCGGACCCCTTGCTCGCGGCAGTGTCCTCGGTGCTTGTCTTCTTGAGTTTAATGGTTGTGGTCGTGATCGAACGCGTGATCGGACTGCGCCGCGCGTTGTCCTGAGGGACGAGCTCTAATCCAGAGGAGTCGCTGATGAGTTACCTAGCCCGGAACGGTGTCGGCACGACGAGGTTTCCTGACCTGCGGTCGCTGTTGGCGGTGGCGAGCCCGGCGCGCTCGGGTGACGAGTTGGCTGGGCTAGGTGCGCGGACGGAGATGGAACGGGTGACCGCGCAACGAACCCTGGCCGAGGTGCCGCTGACGGACTTCCTGTCCGATCCCGTCGTCCCCTACGAGGCCGACGACGTCACGCGCCTCATTCTCGACTCCCATGACGAGACCGTGTTCGCCGCCGTGTCGGGGTCGAGTGTGGGCGAGTTCCGCGAGTGGTTGCTCTCCGACGACACCGACGCCCGGGCCCTGGCCTCGGTGTCGCCGGGTCTGACCCCGGAGATGGTGGCGGCCGCATCGAAGCTGATGCGTAACTCCGACCTGATCACGGTGTCCAGGAAAGCTGAGGTTCGCACGGCGTTCCGAGGCTCGATCGGGGTGCCCGGACGTCTGGCGACCCGGTTGCAGCCCAACCACCCCACCGACGATCCGAGGGGTATCGCCGCGGCGGTCGTGGACGGATTGCTGTCGGGTTGCGGGGACGCGGTCATCGGGGTGAACCCGGCGACCGACAGCCCGGCCGCGACCCGGTACCTCCTGGAACTGCTGGACGAGGTGATCTCCCGGTACGCCATCCCCACCCAGTCCTGCGTGCTCTGTCACGTCACGACGACGATCGAGCTGATCGAGCGGGGCGCCCCGGTGGATCTGGTCTTCCAATCCGTCGCGGGCACCCAGCGCGCCAACGAGTCCTTCGGGGTCAGCCTGTCGATGCTCGCCGAGGCACGCCAGGCTGCCCTGGAGCTGGATCGGGGTACGGTCGGCCGCAACGTCATGTATTTCGAGACCGGTCAGGGTAGTGCGCTCTCGGCCGGTGCCAACCACGGTGTCGACCAGCAGACCTGTGAGGCCAGGGCGTACGCCGTCGCCCGGGCCTTCGATCCGCTCCTGGTCAATTCGGTCGTCGGCTTCATTGGCCCTGAGTACCTCGCCAACGGCAAACAGGTCCTGCGCGCCGGCCTGGAGGACCTGTTCTGCGGCAAGGTCCTCGGTCTGCCCATGGGCCTGGACGTCTGCTACACCAACCACGCGGACCTCGACGCCGACGACCTCGACACCATGCTCAGCGTGCTGACGCTGGCCGGGGCGGCGTTCGTCATCACCACGCCGGGCGGCGACGACATCATGCTCAACTATCAGAGCGCGTCCTTCGAAGACGCGCTCTTCCTACGTAGAGTCCTCGGCCTCGCGCCGACACCTGAGTTCGAAGCATGGCTGGCAACCCTCGACCTGATCGACAACGCCGGACTGCCCCGTGCCTCTGCCAGCGAGCGCAGCCAGTTGGCCAACGTCTTGCCGGCAGTGTCCGCGCACAGCAGCGACCACACCCCGTGAGGACTACCGGGCCGCCACCCGAGGCCTCCGACCTCCAGGCTGCGGCGGTCGGAGACATGTGGACCGCGCTTCGGGCCGCTACCTCCGCGCGGGTCGGGCTCACCCGGGTCGGGCACTCCTTGTCAACGTCGGACGTGCTCGACCTGCGACAGGCCCATGCCCGAGCGCGGGATGCGGTCCACACGCCGTTGGACGTCACGGCACTCCTCCATGAGCTGGCCGACCTGCAGCCACTTCGGCTACACAGTGCAGCGAAGGACCGACCGACATACCTGCGCCGCCCCGACCTCGGGCGACGACTGGCCCCCGGCTCGCTCCTCCCGCATACCGGGAGTGACGTCGTCTTCGTCCTGGCTGACGGGTTGTCGGCGGCGGCGACCATGGTGCACGCGCCGGCGGTGCTGCGCGCCACGATCGACGCGTTGCCGGGTTGGTCCATCGGGCCGGTCGTCATCGCCGAACAGGCACGGGTAGCTCTCGGGGATGACGTCGCCGCCGCCACCGGGGCAGCGGCTGTCGTGGTGCTGATCGGCGAACGGCCGGGGCTCACCGCGACCGACAGCCTCGGCGCCTACATCACCCACGGTCCAAGGGCTGACAGTACCGACGCCGAGCGGAACTGCGTGTCCAACATCCGTCCCCCCGACGGCCTCGCGCACCGTGAGGCCGCGTCGCAGATCAGCCGACTGCTGGTCCGGGCACGGGCCCTCGGCAGGTCCGGGGTCTCCCTGAAAAACGATGAGGACGTGGCCGTGGGCGCACCGTCCGACTCGGGAGTCTCGCCGCTCGCCGGCCGTCCCCGGTGAGCCCCAGCACCAGATTGCTCAGTCACCCCTCAGCTCGACCATGTTCGTCCGAGCGTTAGCTCGGAGACCCACCGCCTAGGAGGATCACATGCCCATCGCCGTCGCCGTCTGCCAGTTCGCCGCCGGAACGGATGTCCCAGCGAACACCGAACGCTGCATCGAGCTCCTCGCGGCCGCTGCTGCCGGTGGCGCCGAGCTCGCGGTGCTCCCTGAACTGGCCATGCACTTCGACCCGACCCACTCGACGCCCGGCCCCCACGGCGAGTCGATCGGCGGGCCGTTTGTCTCCGCCGTCGCCCAGGCGGCCAAAGCGCACGGGATCGCGACGCTCGTCGGTATGACCGAACGACTCGACGGTCAGACCCGCGACAGCAACACACTGGTCGCGCTCACGCCGGAGGGCGAACTGGCCGGGGTGTACCGCAAGATCCACCTCTATGATGCGTTCGGCTACCGCGAATCGGACACAATCCACGCCGCCGACATCAGTGCCCCCCTGCTGTTCGACGTCGGCGGCGTCACCGTGGGCGCGCTGACCTGCTACGACCTGCGGTTCCCCGAGGCGTTTCGCTGGGTCGTCGACGCCGGGGCCGAGGTGGTGGCGCTGCCGGCGGCATGGGCAGCTGGTCCAACGAAGGAAGACCACTGGAGAACCTTGCTGCGGGCACGGGCAATCGAGAACACCATCTACGTCGCGGGGGCCGGCCAGGTTGGTCCGGTCTCCTGCGCCCAGAGCATGATCGTGGACCCGACGGGTGTGGTGGCCGCGTGTGCCGGGGAAGCGCCCGGTGTCGCCATCGCACCTGTCGACCCGGCGCGGGTGGCGAACGTACGGCGGGTCAACCCGAGCCTGGCCAACCGCCGGTTCACCGTGGCGCCGCGCTGATCCCGGCAGTCGACCTTTGGGACCCCGCCCCGGGCCGAGCGCCCACTTCACGCGGGGTGGCTGCTCGGTGGGTGTCTTCACCGCTGGTGATGCCTATCGGCACCCACATCCGGGCGGTCCTTCGTGACACAGCGATGCCCGGCACCGACGTTGGCGGAACCCAGTAGACCTCACGCTCCGATAGGTGCTCATCCCGCCCGGCGACGTGGTTAGGGGGCGACGACGACCGCGTCGCCGACGGCGCGCTCGCCGGTGGTGTCGGAGGGGTGGGTGACGAGCTGGCCGTTCACGGTCATGGCGGTCGAGCCCCCGCCGTCGAGGTTCGTCGCTTCCTGGGCGCCTAGTTGCCGGGCGAGGGTGGCCAGCTCGGTCAGGGTGAGGCCTTCGCTGACACCGGGCTCGCGGCCGTCGACGGCGATGAGCAGCAGCCGTCCTGCGGCGTCGATGCCGGCCATGGTGCGTGGCTGGCGGATCTCGCTGAAGGCGAAGCCGAAGGACAGGTCGTGGGGGTCGAGGAAGCCCTCGGTTACGGCGTCGACGGCGGGGTGTCCGTCGCGCAGCAGGGTGGGGCCGGCGCTGACGATGGCGGTGGCGGTGGCGGAGTCGAGGGGCTGCGGTTGCCCGGTGCGGTCATCGCGCAGGCTGGTGTCCACCCGGGTGATCGCGCCAACGGTGAGGTGACTTTGGAGCCACGTGGCGGGGGCGCCGATGGCCTGCACCGCGGACCCGCCGGTCGGGATGGAGCCGCCGCGGGCCCCGACCGCGATGACGTGGCCGGTGGCGTCGAACACGGCTTGGGTGCCGGGTCCGGTGGGCAGCGCCGCACCGAACTGCGCGGTGAACAGGACGGTGTCGTTACCGGCGGTGCAGGTGACGTCTTGTCGCGGCTGGGTTGTTGGCTGCAGGTTCGGGCGGCCGCAGTCCCGGACCAGCCCGGGTCGGCGGTTGATCCCGTCGACCGGTTCCGCGGTGTTCCCGGTCGTCAGGGTGACGGTGGAGACCAGGTGCTCGATGGAGGGCCGTCCGTTGCGCAACACCAGGGCCGCCCGGTCGCCGACAGCGGTGGCCTGCAGTTGGCCGTCGTAGGCGGCGAGCCCCGAGGGGACACCTTGGAAGCCGTCGGCGTCGGCGGTGACGAAGTAGCCGCCGTTGACGGCCACCGTGGCGTGGGTCTGCTGGGCCAGCGCGGAGGTCGTGGTGCGCTGGGCGATGGTGGTGCCGTGGGTGGCGGTGATCGTGCCTTGCCACCGGGCTGGGTCGACCACAGCGACGTGCATCTGCTCGGCGTCGACCTTCTGGTCGCCGTCGTAGCCGGTCCATTGCGTCGTCGCGGTGGGGAAACCGGCGGTTTTCAGCGTGGCGGTCTCGGTGTTGGCACCGTCCTTGTCGGGGAAGGACCCCGTCCGGACCCGGAAGCCCTGCAGCCCGTCGGGGGTGTCGGAGTATCCCGGCCATGGCAGCGCCTTCAACGTCGGGTGGTAGCCCGCGGCCAGCAGCTTGCGCTCCGTGTCGAGCGCCCAGTCCGCGCCGCCGAGTTCGGCGGTGGTGGCCTGGCCGGTCAGATCGTTGACCGTGGGCGCGAAGATGGTGACGGTCCAGCTCGGGTGGGCCGTCGGTCGGGTCAGCGAGCCGGCGTAGACGTCCAGGCCGGGGGCCGTCACCGTCCTGGTCCAGGTGTAGCCCGGGACCCGCGGTGCCTCCGAAGCCGGGCCTTTCTGTGGTGTGGCCTCGGCCGTGGGAGCGGCGGTCAGCACCGTGGCGGTCAGGACCAGGATCGGCAGAACTGCTGCTCGGGCACTCATCACGTCGACACCTTCCACATGGAGCCGACCCGCCGCCGGACTCAGCGGAACCTTGGCCGAACGGGGCGGCCAGACGACGACCAGGGCACCAACCCCGGGTGAACATCTGTCTCCTGTCCCACCGGCAGGTTGGTCCAGGAACTACCAGCGTGACCACCTCCACGCCCTCCGCGGTGAATGAGATGAGCTGGTTCCAGTAGACGAGCCAGCGGTGCGAATGACGACGCAGAGCCGGGGTGGGCGGCGTCTTCAGGGCCCCTGTTGCCCCCTGAGCCATCAATTCTGAGTGACCCGGTGTCGCCTGATGCGGCGAGGTGTTAGAGGTTGAGGGCTTGGACGAGCAGGTAGGTCTGCTGCGGGCTGAGCACAGCGGTGCCGGCGAGGGCGGCGGACAGCTCGGGGAAGGTGGCCGTGCCCCCCAGGCTGAGGTACCCGACCCACACCGTCCACGCATCCAACTGTCGGCGGCGCATCTCCCGTCGCACCCCCACCGCCGACATCACCGGCAGCGACGCCGAGGCATCGTCCGTCATCACCCGGTGATCATGACCCACACCGGTGACCACCGGGTCAACCACAGGTGACCACCACGGGCCGCCGGGCCGCAATCACGGGCGCCCCGCTCACCCCCTGGTTAGTGAAGTGCGGACCATGTCGGCGACGGTGTGCACAACACGCCACCCGTCGAGCACTCCCGGCCGCTCGCCTGGGCCGTGACCGCCACTGAGGGTTGACCCACAAGCGGACGGCGGTGGTGGCGATGAGCCGGGGCCCCGGGCCCCCGGCCTGGACCGGGACCAGCACCGGCAGGTCGCCGCCGAGATCAACGACCGCCGCCGTCAGATCCAGCACTGACGGAAGCCCTCAGAGGTACCGGCTGAACTCGTCGACCACATGCGTCCAGCACCTGAAGTCGCCCACCCCTCGTGAGGCGAGGCTGTGGAGCAGCGACCGGCCAGTATCTCGTCATCTCCCTCCTTATTGATCAACACGCGTCCTCCACCAGGTTGAGGTCACGACCGCGCGTCTCCGGCGCGACGAAGGTCGTCACAAATCCGATGGCGGCCATCAGCACAAAGTAGGTCGCCAAAGGCCACCACGAATCGAGGAGCGCGAGCAACCCCGCAGCGACCAGCGGCGCCGTCCCACCGGAGAGGATCGACCCGAGTTCCTTCGCAAAGGCCATCTTGGAGTAGCGGGCCCGCACACCGAACAGCTCCACGCCGTACGCCGCCTGCACCCCGAAAATTCCCAACGATGCGATGCCGATACCAACGATCATCACCACCGAGACGACCACCGCGTTGCGGGACTGCAGCAGCGCGAACGCCGGGAACCCGTACAGCATCAGCAACAGGCAGTAAACGCGATAGGTTGGGCGCCTGCCGAACATGTCCGACAGCAGGCCTGACAGCGGGATGATGAGGAAACCGAGCAGCGAAGCGATCAGCACCGCCGTGGTCGCGATCGACTTGTCCAGCAGCAGTGTCTTGGTGACGTACCCGACGACGAAGGTTTGAGCGAGATAGGACGGACCGTTCTCACCGATGCGCAGACCGAGCATCACGAAGAAGGACTTGCTCCAGAACGGCACCGTCCGCTTCACTGCGTCGCTCTTGCCGATCTCCTCAGCTCGCTCCACCTCGCGCAGGAGGAACACCGGGCTTTCCTTCATCACCCGCCGGATCACCAACGCCGCAACGGCGATCAAAGCGCTCGCCAGGAACGGAATCCGCCACCCCCAGGAAAGCAGATCCGCCTTGGGAAGTTTAATCACCAGCAACCAGGCACCAGCCGCCAGCAACGTCCCACTGTTCGAGCCGAGCGCGACGATCGACGCCACCAAGCCACGCCTCTTGGTTGGCGCGAACTCCGCGAGCATCACCGCGCCGCCAGACAGCTCGGCACCAGCGCCGAACCCCTGCACCAGCCGAAAAAACACCAACAGAACCGGCGCCAGGATACCGATCTGGGTGTAGCTCGGGATAAACCCGATGGCGGTCGTAGCGCCGCCCATCAAGGCAATCGTGACGACGAGAACAAACTTCCGGCCCCGCCGGTCACCGATCCGTCCGAACACGATGGCACCGACAGGCCTGGCCAGAAAACCGACGGCATAGGTGGCGAAGGCGGCCACCAGGGATAGTGCCGGGCTGGCCTTCGGGAAGAACACATCGCCGAACACCAAACCAGCGGCCAGCCCGTAGAGAGCGAAGTCCACATA
>JAABUT010001070.1_pt1 | contig 34282 bp, 49 predicted proteins | sample 5559281 | NCBI WGS metagenome assembly JAABUT01 (sample SAMN10711880, study PRJNA513359) | rock metagenome | isolation source: Antarctica rocks | place: Antarctica: Victoria Land, Ricker Hills nord | collected 2016-01-04 | reverse complement strand
ACTTCATGCGGGTGCAGCATCCATGTCCATCATGTCATACAAAGTTGGACCAGGACATTGTGGTTGTGTCCCTTGGGCTGTAGGGTGCTAGGCCGTTTATTTGCACAGCAGCTCTTTAGGGCGTGTATTTTCTATTCAAGCAGCTTGTTACACTAGACAAATAATGTCTTGCATCAACGCAATGCTTCAAGACGTCATTCTCCACAAACATGCTAAGTGCTAACACTCTGCTGATATGGGTATAACCACTGACACAACTTCCAATCTCAGCTCTACATGCGTTGTGCTTGCGCTCGTGGCTGGCCGTCAGAACTGTCAGCCTTGACCTAACAGTCAGCAACAGGCGCTACGAATATTGTTCAGCAGCTTTCAAGTCAGCGGTTACACTAATCATGACTGTAAATATAGCCTCCGAGATGCATTTCAATGCACCGCGCAGTCTAACACAACCCTGCATGACTGCATATTGTACCACAATATCTCCATGATCCAGGCACGTGACCAGGCTCTGCAGATCAGTGCAGCGTTGGGAACGTGTATCTGAGATCCGGTCTATCAAGGAAACATATGCATGCCAAGTCTGATGCATTCACTCGCATCCCAAGTCGTCCTCGGCTTTGAGACCCGGGCTCATGCTCCAAATTTGCTACTGTGTTTGTGTGCAATGACAGATATTTTTGACGCATGGGCCAGCGGCTGATTTTAATATTGTACATGTGCTGGCATACTGCGAATATTTTTTCCCTATTGGTTTTGGCTCTCATGCAAACGTCACAATGTGCAAACATGTCATGTCCAGACATGTGACGCGTACAAGGGTATGCCGCGCAGACTAGTATGCAGGCAGACCGGGTAAACTTTGAGAGTGGGTGATAGTTACAAGGTGGTTGACAGCAGCAACAGCAGTGCTTTTGTCCGGAGTGTTGTGTGTTGTGAAAGGCCTAGCAAAGCTTATTTATGCAAGAGTTCATGAAGCCATAAAGCATCTAGTCACCACAAAGCAGTTGAGAATACCAATCCAATTTGTCAATACAAGTTTATGAGCATTACTTATGATCATAAACAGGCAACACGTGTACAACAGCCTGATGGCTGCTATGTATGATGATTATACTACTAAGCTAATTGCTGCCTAATACATACTTGACTGCATATCTATTGCTTCGTCACAGCTGTGACGCGTACATCCTCCCCCACGAGGACTGTATGCACAAAAGAAATTTACAGTGCAGCAAACAGTGTTCACAACAAGGCCTAAGTCTCCTATATATGGTGTTGCTTTCTTCTTCTTTCTTCTTCCTTCTTCTGTCTCCTTAAGTCCTCAATTACGTCTTACTAATCCCATAAGTTGACATCAAGTGCCTCTAGAGAGATCTGAGGGGCATAGGATCTCTGTAACAGGGTGCCTTGTCTTGCTTATCCTGCCTGTGATAGTCTAGGTTGCCTTGCCTGTGGAAGTACTTGTACAATACCATGCTCATCTTCTCCATGGACTTGGTGATGCGCTCTATTGGGTCTGTTTTGCTGTTATAGCGTTGTTGTTCCCATCCTTTAAACTTTTCAGGTGTTGCACCTGCAGCCCTTTCCTCCAAAAACAGTGCATTAACAATGACTTCCTCTACCGTAGTGGGTATGGAGGTCATTACCTGTTTTCTCAAGCTAGGCTTCATGTTATCTAGCAGTAAATCTCGTTTCAACACGCCAGGAAACACAGATTGTGCCATCATCATGTGCATGTCATCTGCATATGATTGCACACTCTCATCTTCACGCTGTTTATGCGTGCCGTGATAGTCTGTTCACTATCTCCAAACCTCTGTTTCATGGCAACCTCGAACTCAGCCCAAGTATGTATACGGCCGGCATTTGCTAAGAACCATATTAGGGGCGAATCAGCCATGCTCATGCTGGCTTCAGCCAATGCTACTGCATCAGGCCATTGACGCAGCTGTCTTTCAGTGTCCATTCGATGCAGCCACAAAGTCACGTTATGTGTGGGCTCAAATGTGTCAACTCGAGACTTGCTGTGAGTCATTTTGTACGCAAATGTAATGTCGCACAGATGAACTGTTAGCAGTGTGTACACGAGGTCAAAATGGCAAGCAAACACTGTCACCAAGATGTTCAGCAAATCCCCAATGTACTGATCAAAAGCACAGATAAAGTAGCAACGAGTCAGACACTCAAATAGTGGCAAGACTGTTTAATATCAAACTGGATACTGTACCGATGCAAACTGCCAGACACACTGAAGGCTTGACGCAGTTTCGCCAAACCCTAGAGCGATTTGCGGTCGGAACCCTCAATTTCAAAGGTGAGTTACACGAATACAATTACTGAACACTATGCAGAAGGTGACAGAGGAGGAGCTTTGGTAGGAGGGTCAAACTTGTATTTGGTTGGGTGAGCAACCTTGAAGCCAAATGTAGATGTGGGTGCAGCAGCGGTACGAATTACAGCGGAAGCATTAAAAGACCAGCTTCCAAGGTTAGCTTTTGCAACCAGTGAGCCTGTGAGAGAGCAGTCACCGTCGCTCTGATGTGCACCTGACGTACAACGAAGTCTGAGTTGTCATTTGGCAAATCCCAGTGGTCTGTGGTCGGTCTTGGGTTGTCGGCCTTTGCCGGTCCCTCACGATCAACGAACTGCAGTTGGATAAACACCCTCGAGCTGCCTGTAGCGGTCACACAGACGGGGTTCGTGCGCCACTTGAAGGCGGCAAAATTGGCAAATGCTAGGTTGGAGCAGTCGTCTCAAGCAATTGCTGAAACAAAATTGCCAGGAACTGGGTCACGAGCTCGCGGATGCTGCAGCTGTGCAAATGAAAGTGTCAGGCGCAAACCTATGCACAGGTTTGGGCAAAGAGGTTGCGACGTCCTGCACGACTAGTGGTGGCTCTTTGGGAGTAGACGAAGTTGCCGAGAAGGTGGGTCAAGGAGCCGAAGTCGAGACCTGCAAGGTTCTGCCGAAGATGACACTCAAGCAATCAACGCAAGACAGGTGAAGACACAAAGCAAGCCTTGACAGAACAGTACCCTGCCACGGACTTTCACCTTTCGGTTCCGACGTACGATGATCGTGGAAGCGCGAAGTCGCAACTTCCCGGCGAACGGCACCAACAAGGGTATGCCGCGCAGACTAGTATGCAGGCAGACCGGGTAAAACTTTGAGAGTGGGTGATAGTTACAAGGTGGTTGACAGCAGCAGCAGCAGTGCTTTTGTCCGGAGTGTTGTGTGTTGTGAAAGGCCTAGCAAAGCTTATTTATGCAAGAGTTCATGAAGCCATAAAGCATCTAAGGCAGTTGAGAATACCAATCCAATTTGTCAATACAAGTTTATGAGTAAGTGCATTACTTATGATCATAAACAGGCAACACGTGTACAACAGCCTGATGGCTGCTATGATGATTATACTACTAAGCTAACTGCATACTTGACTGCATATATATATATATACACATACACACACTATAGTCACACATGTGGGACCAGAACGTTTTATGACCATTTGATCATGCAACCTAACTTGAGTCACTTAATATAGATATGCTAACCAGTTTGACCTGTCAGCCTTTGCGGGTTCTTAGAAGCTGATACGGTCTCATTTGCAGCTAATCTGTTCAATGTGTCAAGGTGCATCCTGTGGTGTGTGAGGATGCTGCTCATGCCTGACGGGCTCTTCTCAAATAGGCATTGTACGGATGACTACAAAGCTGAAATTAGAGGCGACTGACCAATGCGTTCTGGTTTCCCATGCAGCTTTATATGCAGCATGTCAATCAGTTGCAGTGCAATTGCATGCTGGGGCCATCAGAATACTTGCTGTGATTTGATGCATCAAGCAAACCTGCATGTCTAAAATGCATGTCGTTTTTCAGGCAGAGGCCCTTCTCACACAGCCACAGATCAGCAAGCCAGTTCTGTTGATAATGCTGCAGCAAGGTATCTGCCCTTGGCATCTGCCACCACTCAAGTGGGAGACAGTCAGCAAGTGGCTGGGTTGCAGGCACCAAGAGGAGTGCAACCTGCATAGCCAGATAGCGCCCTCTGTGAGTAGAACCGCCCCTGAGATCTATACAAAGCTGGCAAGCAATGCGTCTATTGCACAGCAGCTTATCAGATGTAACCATGTGGGCTTTAAGGGGTGGTATGCATTCTGGCGACTTTTTGAGGGCAGGTGCCTCAGAAAGGTTGCATCAAGCTTGCGTGTGTGCTGTGTTCTGAACATCATTAGAGGTCAGCACTTCTCATTATTTGGCCCAAACTACCAACAACGGGACCTTAGGCTCTTTTTTGAACAGAACCCCCACCAGGTTGGTTTTGTCGCACACCACATACACCTGTGCTTTCAACCAGGATGTCTTGATGAGTCACAACTGGCTCCACACGCCAGGCTGTAAGGTATTAAATGAACTTAAATGAAATGAACAGATGTCCTACTTACAAGCTTGTAAGGTGTACAATAAACATGGGCAGACTGTTGCCATGCCAGCGGCGTGAACTGACTTTTGTAGCTTGTAATGGACTCAAATGACGATTGTGGATAGTACCTTGAGTAGCTTATCATAGTGGTTGCTGTTTGAACATCTGCAAGTAAAGTCATTGCAGTCCTTGCTGTGTGCTATTGCTGACATACTTGACGGCTCAGTTGCCTGGTAGCCCAGTGGTAATCGAAGTTGACTGAGGTGGCATGATAATGATCTGCCAGCTCAGCATCATCTTTAGCGTATTTGCTTGCCACAAAAGCCAACGCACAACCGCACGGTAAGCTGTGACAACCTTTGAATGCTGTAGATTTGATGCTCAACACAAGCACCATCACAATTACTGAATGTCACGGAGAAGTTACAGAAAAGTTTTGCCTGCCTTAAGGGTACCCTAGATATGGCTGTGTCTGGCAAAGCTGCGGGGAACTACTCCTGAACTTCAGCACTGTACTATTACATACACAACATGCTGCATTTACTGCAGCTTGTCAGCAATCAGCTGTGCTGCAATCGCAGCGTGTCGACCTTCAATGAGTAGGGTAGCACCGCTGTGCTCATCCCACTGCTCCATAGGCGGGATGGTAATGTGACATCCAGTGGCATCAGCAATGCTTGTCTTCAGTTTGCCATTGTTGCGAACCAATCGCACCAAGTTGCCAACCTACACAAAGCAATTATCAACCAGCTATTCATGAGCTGCAATAGCAACAGCAGCAGTACATATTTGTAGGCATGGTGCAAGAGACATTGACTGACTACTACAAGTGCAGCAATGCATATTTCGCCAGTCAGACAGGTAAGACAAATAAGGTCATGGCCGTGAACAAGCTACTAGCTAGTAGATGCACTACCTTGTCAGCAGGGACCACAAAGGTGGAGCTCTGTCCATCAGCAGAACTGCTTGCCATGTGTCCAGCTGAGGCATGTATCTCCTGGAGCCCTGACATGCCAGGCTTGATGCCTTGCTTATCTGGCATGCTGTGTTGCTCAGAAATGGCATGCACTGGAGCACTGTATTGCTGAGCCATTGTTCCAGCCTGGGATGGCATGCTGTACTGCTGCGGCATCCTGTTTGCATCAGACTCCATGCTGTGCTGATGAGGTGCAATCACAGGCTGCGATGGCATGCTAAACTGCTGTGGCATTCTGCTTGCCTCAGGTGGCATGCTGTAGTGCTGAGGTACAGAGGCCACCATGGAAGCCCTGTAAGAGCCCTGCTGTGCTGTTGCAGGCGCTTCTGCTTGTGGTGGCAATTGGCCCAATGCTTTGGCCATCCCCCGGCCATCACTGCTGTGTCCTTGGGGTGCTGCGTGGGGTATTGCACTGGCTGCCGCATGGTAACCAAAAGCAGCAGTCTGTGCAGGGCCTGATGACTGCTCATTCCACCCATAGCTGAAGGGGCCGCCTTGCATCCCTTCTTGACCTGCTGCATCTAATGCAGAAATCTCATCCAGCAGCGCCTGCTTCTTGGCCTAAACATCAGCTACCTTTGAAATGTTGTGCAAAGCTGGGCCAGCGGTCTATGCAAATCTACTGGCTGCATAGTGTCTGGGAACCCACGAGAAGCTTGCGTGCACTTCTCAGCCATGATGCACTTGGAGCGGCCAAAGCTTTGTGATGGTGGCGTATGAAGGTGGTATGTGATGGGCAATCAAAGATAACTAGATACACAAGACAGTCTGCAAGCCCAGTCAACACACAATCAATGGAACTTCAGTGCAGATGGAAGCGCTGTACCACAGCACTTGCTTCACGTCAGAGAGCAGCACAGTTCAGCAATACACTGCACATGTGCTTTGATGTTGGGGGCAGTCAGGAAGCTTACTGCTAGGAAGTCCTGCGCAAATGTGGCCATCTTGGCTGCTGTAGGTGTGGCTGTAGCACGCTGAGGTGTGTTCACCAGCTGCTTGTACTGCATCACTTCTTGCAGCACCTTCTCAAGACGTGCCACCTGCTGTGACAGCTGCTGCACTTGACTGCTCTCTGCAGCCTTCTTCTCGTCTGCTTTCAAAATTGGTCTGAACTCACTTGCAGTATCAGTCTCACCCGCAGCTGCTTGCAGCACCTTTTGCCTGGCCGGCCCAGACACTGGGATCTGTGAAGCCAAGCTTTGAGTCTGCTGCGTCAGCACACGCCTTGGCTTGGGCTCATCCCCATTTGGAGATGGGTCATCAAGATCCAAATCAGCAAAGTTGACACGAACTGCAGGCAAATCACCACAGTAAAGATTATCATAAGAAAGAGCAGCAAATGCTATACCTGCTAGTATGGATAGTCTGCACAAAGATCATGCACATGCAGATGCTTGACGCTCTCACAGCCTTGCTTTTTAAAGAAAACAAAGTAGTAAAAGGGCAGGCTTTTGCATTGTTGCTGTCAGCTGATGCAGATCTGCAGACACTTGAGATCTTCTGCCTGCACAAGCAATCTACCAGTACAAACATATGAGCAGCACCTGGAGCCTCTTCAGAGAGCTGGCTGATAAATGCTTTCAGTTCCTCAATAGTCCTATCAGCGCTTTCGCGAGCCTGAGCAGACTCGAGTTGCTTGGCCTCCACGACAAGCCCATTCAAGGACACTGTCAGCTCATTAGTGAGGTTGAAGCCGGATGCAATCTGCTTGATGGCCCTGCATAAAAGCTCAACAAAATGACAGACTCAGTCAATGTTGCTTATGTTGAAAATGGAATGTGTCTGCATGTTGAAACACACATCATACGTTAGACATGCCAATACACCTGCACATGAAATGCCAGCCCAAGGTATGATCAGGACATGGCTTGTGGCTGGTGTGTTATGCAATGGTACGCAAGCCACACCTGCACAGCTGCTTGATTTCATCCAATTTCTGCTGCTGCACTTGCTTGATCATGTCCAAATTGCTCAGAGCTTGATTTGCAGAGGCCTGGGCCCCGCCAAGCTGATCTTGAGCAGCCTGATACTTGGCTTCATGTCATCCAGGATATTCTCAACTGTCTTCTGGACCTGAGCCCCACACAAACAAGTCATTGCAATGAGGCATTTTACCTACAGGTAATGGTGCTGGACAAAGCTATGACAGCAACAACATAGCTTGCAAAGTGGTGCACCAGCAATCAGCAGTACATGTTCAGGTACAGAGCAACATGACAATTTTGAGGTTCTTGATATCAGACTGTCTGCGCATTTGTTAACGCCTCACCTTTTGCACTGTCTTTCTGGCATGATAGTGATTGAGGATCCCACAGTTATTCACACACCGGGTGCAAGTGTTGTTCGGACCTTGCATAGCTATACATCCAGCAAACTGTGCATCACCTGCAGACACAGCCGCATGTTATCATCCCAATCCTTGCAGAAGTCTTTGTGACACTCAAACATGGTAAGATTTAACCTGCTGCCTCTCAAATCACTGCAGACATACTGAGTAAAGTTTTCATCACACAGCAAAATCAAGATGACTGACAAGCTAGAAACAACTGACCTGCATCAGAGATCTCATCCAGATTGCAATGATCATGGCACACTGTCTGGCACACATTGCACAAGGTGCTGTGGTAGGGAGCATCTACAATCTGGATGTCCTCTATCGTAGACGATTGCACATGGTCCTTATACTTCTCAGAGTCCTGTGCAGCTCCTTGCAGCAAAACCTGTAGATGTCGCAGTATACATACTAAAAGCCATTTAGCAAAGACTGCCCTTTGCAGTGCAACTGGTCGCAACACCACTGATGACAATCAGCATGATGACTGATGCTCAGGCGCTATAACCAGCACAAACCGAAAATTGACGCTCCCTCGAGGGGTAGGGCCTTTGCTTTGCAGAGATGTGTACATCAGTTTTGTGGTACATTTCTGTTGACTGGCAGCCATGAGGATTGCTCAGCGTATCATCACCAAATTGTTAAATGACCAGCACGTACAACTCAGACTCAGCAGTGACGACAGACACCAGTTTCACCTCAGCCTGCTGAACAGCATCTTCCAGCTGCTGCATGTTCCTGAGCTCAGCCAGAGTGACAGCCATCTTGGCTTTCAGCTGCTCCCGCAGGTTTCGCATGTCCTGCAATCAACATGCACCAATCAGCTGTAGCATGTTGCAACACTGTTTTAAGTACAGCAAGACTAAGACAAGCCATGATGAATTCAACAATAGGTGGATGCCCACACTGATGACAGGTCATGTACCACCATGTTGCTAGTTGTAACCCAAGCTTCTGTCAGAGACAGCATATGACGCTGGCATGGCAATGAGGAGTATTGCATGCCCAATTTGCAACATGGCCAGCAGGCGAGCAGCAACCACCTCTGCACGTTGAATGGGCAAAAAGAGGCGCCAACTATCTCTTGGCGGCAGATTGGCAACATAATTCTCATTGCCAAAAGCAAGATGACACTCACTGTGAAGGCGGCGCTTGAAGCAGCTGACAAGGTGATGACTAGTTCTGATATTTTCTGCAAAGTGCGCATGGAGGCTGCCCAGGCAACATTCAGGCCAGCGACCTCGTCCTCATCAGCGCTGGCATATCTGTATGCATTCCCATGGAATCTTTAGCTGGTTGCTCCACGTATCAACACAGAGTATTGATCTGACAACAATCAAAAATTAGGAAAATAGAAGCTTCAATTGGCAGCAACAACGCCTTGTGTCAACATCACATCTTGTTACTTAGTTGCATGACTAACCTGCTTGGATCTGTACTGAAGGCCGAGTTGTCAGTATAAAACATGTGCTTCTTGTTGAGCCGCATTGGGAGCACCTTTGGATCCAAGTTCCTGCATTTGGAAAAGAAAGTAAGCTGTAATTTTCAAGTGCTCAATGTGCTTACTTGCTTGCTGTAATAGGCAGCAGTCTATGAACCATTGTTTAGTATCACAGCAGCCCACCTGGTGAGGGAGTTGCAATTTGTGAATACAGCAAGAGTGTTGTCCAGCACAGCATCCGGCATGTTGCCACGGAGAAGTGTAAAGACATTCTTGATGTTCATGGTTTCCCTAGCTACAGAGCCATTGGCAACCAGTATGATAGCGCTCAGGAATGGCAGATTGGCAGCTGCTTCAAGGATTTTGTCAAGATGCTCATCATCAGCGCCTGCATTGCAAGCACTCACTGAAGTGTCAGCCTGTCTGGTGCTTGGTACAAGCTTTGCTGACAGAGATTACAGGGGCTGCAAATAATAGCCATCTATCCACCTTGGTGGTCAATCAAAATCATGACACACAAGCATGAGTGCCAGACCTTCTGTGTCGCTGAGGCCAGGTGTATCAATCACATGAATCCTGACTCGCTTCCCCGTGACTGTGTCATAAGCAAAGTCATACTTCACACACTTGGTGGACTGTGATTTGGTGCCTGCATCCAAGCACATTACGCTTGCCAGGTGCCACTCATGCATGGTTCTGGAATGCACCACATTGTCAACTCACGGTCAATCATGTCCCTCTCTGAATGCTGCTTCCCTTCAGGCTCAGTTGCCTTGAGGTATTTTGTAGGCACGGCCAGCTTCAGATCCTTCACCTCTGGCAGTGCAGCCCGGCTTTGCGGCGAGCCGCGATAAAAGTTAACTAGCATATTCAAAAGGGTGGATTTCCCAGATCCTGTCTCACCAAGCAGCATAATGTAGAACTCATTTCCTTGCCTGCAACATTGTTTCCAGTAGTGAGACATATTGGTTTTCGACTGGATATACAGGCTAAAAAACAACAGTCTGACGCAGAGCGTTCGTACCCTGAATCAGGCTGAGCAGCAGCAGGTTTCACTGCTGTCGCTGCCGTTGCAGCGTTTCCCGCTTTCCGCATTGAGGTATTTGCGGGAGGGCAACGGTGCTTCAAACTGCAACTGCTGGCAGGGTCTACCGCCTATCAGCTATTGACACAGGCGATTGCTCGCTCTAATTCAAGGGGCTGTTGAGCGTCGATTTGTCTGTGTCAGCCTTTCTAATCGCAGGCTAGACACTTAATAGCTACTGTAGGTCTGAACCAAACAGAGCGCCATCAACAACGCGCCTTGCCTACACGGGTGTACCACGCGTGACAGCCTGATGTCGCGGTGATTCAGCGCTTCGCTGCGACAGCCAGGCTGACAAACCAAGACGACGAGACCGATTACCTCTGTGCTGTTCGATTTTGCTGGATAGGCAGAAACTTGAGCTGGAGTAGTGTCACTATGTATGACTTGCCTTACGCCGTACTTGTTGTATGGTACAGTGTTGTATTACAGTATGCAGTTTGCAGTCACAGAAGTTCCTTGTAAATGCTAACCAGCAAGCTCATGTGATTTTGCTTTCAGTAGTCATAGTCAAAAGTATGCAATCAAAGGTAGCACACACAATGGAAAACGCAAACTCCAAGGTCAGCATGACAGGCTGACGCTGCAGTGTAAGACAATGCATGCAGTAATGTCAACCCAGAAAGTCCAGCACAAGCTGCTGCGCCCGAGCAATGTCGCCTCCAGTGAAGGTGATCGTTACACCTTCATCCTCATCCCAATCGTCTGTTGCTGGTATGGATATGCAGCAGCCAGTAGCTGCAGCCATTTCTTGCTTCTTTCTTCCTTTGTTTGCAAGCAACTTGACCAGTCTAGCAGTCTGCATCACACAATTGTATCTGCGCATCTGCTCAATCAAGGCTGAGCAAGCTACAACCATTGCGATATATTGCTAGTTGAGCTCCAGTGCACATAAGTCGTGTATAGACAAGAGAAACGTGTGCTTGTTAGTGTGGGCAGTAGGAAAGAAGATTGCATTGAAATCAAACCATGTGTTTAGAATTGTGCCAAAGCAACATTCTGCAAAATACCTGCTCATTGGGGACCAGCAGCTTGTTTGACACTGGCGGGTGCGCAGGTGACTCAACTGCTTGGGCTACCCGTTCTGGCGGCTGTGTGCTAAGAGCTTTCATTTCAGCCTGCACATCACAAGATGAAAACAATGTGAGCAAGACGCTCAACAAGACATGGTCTAATGTAAAGGGCCTTGCAGGGGTTGTGACTGGCTCAAGCTATCAAGATCAACATGATGCTCATCATGAGCAGGCTGAGAGGGGGCTTACAGTGAGGCGGGCCTGGGCTGCTGCAGCCATTGAGGCAGCAAGCGGTGCTGTCACAGCTCGCTCTGATGACGTCAGCAGATCTGTGTACTCTGTGACTTGCTGCAAGGTCTTCTCCACGCTGGCAATGTCCACCAGCTTGTCCTGAGCCCCTTTGTTCTCAGCTGCGGCGCACAGCAGCTCAAGAGGGACCACAAGTGTGGTGTGTCTCAGCACATGCACATCATGGCTCAGACCTGGCATGAAAACAGGTAGCAAGAACGCCAAGCTCTAGCACTTCAATCAAACGACATTAGTGCGTTTGATGCATGCATTGTACATGGTGCGCAACAGAGTTTAGAAACACGCAAGCAGACACTGATCAGATGCTCTGACAACGGCTTACATTGCTGGCTGTTGTGAGGTAACTCCAGCAGCTCCAATACTGCTTGCAGCATGCCTGTGTTATTCCTGTGCTATTTCAGGCTGTGCCGTCTTGCATGCATACCAAGATAACTGCACATGCATGGTGATGCAAAGTGCATACCTTCCTTGGAAAGCTGATCAATGATGCACTGCAGCCGTTTGATCTCCTTGTTGGCAGTCTCCCGGGCATTCACAGATGTGAGCTGCTTGGCTTGCAGCGCCAGTCCGCTCAGGGCTACCGTCAGCTCATCCACCAAGTTGAAGCGAGATGCAATGCCCTTGATAGACCTGAGTGGCCAAGCACACCCTCAACAAGCCAACCAATGTATCTGCATGCCTTTGCAGATATACAAGTATAGAACCGCATAGGTAGCCACATACAAGAAAAGAACCACATAGCTAGTCACGTACAGAAGAGTGCTTACTTGCACAGCTTATGGATCTCCTCCATCTTGTCTTTTTGGACTTGTCTGACGAGAGCAAGGTCAGCCTCTGCCTGAGCTATGGTTGCGCTAGCATCATGCACCTGCCCTTGCGCCTCATCATATTTCTGCTTCACATCACCCAACACTGTTTCCACAGATTTCTTCACCTGCATGTGCCAAACCAAAGTATGACCTTTTCAGCTCAGCTTTGGACACGTCACTTCCGCAGCAAATGCTCCAGTCTACAACACACATCATGCCATTGAAAACAGGTTACATATCTGCGTGCAGTTTGATAACACTGCCCCCTTTTGTTGTTTTGATGCATGGCACATAAGGCATGCAAGATGCAACGAGGACCACAACAGCACTGCAGCTGCTTGATCACTTCAGACACTTGCATGCGTGACAATGCAACATGGTACCATGTGTCACCTTTTGAATTGTCTTTCTGGCATAATAGTGGCTGCTTGGACTGCATCGGCCCTTGCATACTGTGCAGCAATGATCCTTGCCTTGAAGGGCCTTACAAGTAACGCCATCTTTCCCTAAATGCACATGTTGTTGCATTGTTGACTTGGTGGAAAGGGGAAAAAAGCAAGCTCAGTAAATGCCTAGGTTCATGGCTGCAGTTTGTACCTTGCAAGTGTGAATGACTTGTGATTTGGCCAAAGGTAGCAAAGCACATGCTGTGACTTTGGCTTTGAGTCACAGGGGGCCAAATTGAACACTAGAATTCATCCAATGGCTCAACAGCTCAGCAATGTACTGCTAGACTGCCACAAGCCAGGGCTTGCATACTTAGAGTCAAGATTGTACTTCTGCACATCATCACAGCTCAGAAATGCAGATTTCGAAACACATGTCATGTTGACCCTCTTTCAGCGGGAGAGGACAATGATTTGTCACGGCTTGACGACAACAATGCAGATGCCTTTCCCTTTCCCTTGCAGTTTCAGCTTCATGCTATACCCACATATGCTGCAATTGCAACTTGTCAACTGGTGCAGTAGTGAACACAGACAAAAGTCCAGCTGCTGATCACTGTTACTGATGCATGCAGAACATGACAGCCACGTCTGAGCCTAACAGTTGAAATTTTGGGTTGCAGCATAATGTGTGTATGCATCTTTCAAGAAACTGCATGTGTTGGCTCGAGACAGCCCAATGAACCAATACAGAATTAAACTGATGTATTGTGAATGTATACACATACCTCTTTTACAGACTGTCTGAGAAATCAAATCAGGCACTTTAGCACAGCAGCAAACATACCTGAAGCAGTGGTCTCATTTGGTTGGCACTGCTCATGGCACACCTCACGGCAAGTGCTGCACAGGGTGCTGTAATGTGAAGCATCCACTACCTCAGTCTCCTCAATCTGAGTGACATGCGTGTATTTCTTGTATCTCTCAGAGCTCTCTGCTGCCCCCTGCTTCACAACCTGTGCAAACAAGCAATTCGCTTATTGCATCTCACAACGATGTCATTGTGACAATGGTATGCACAGGGACAGGCATGGGTTGTAAAGGTGAAATACAGGTACAGCATCCACTGGCTTATGCAGTTCCTGGAAAGAGTCAAGCCCTGAATCTCAAACCTCATGTGTATCAGCCCATGAACTGGCAGAGCTCACCTGAGCTTGCTCCAGAACATCTTGCAGCTGCTGCATGTTGCGCAGCTCACTGAGCGTTGTTGCCATGCTAGCCTTCATGCTATCTCGCAGCCTTCGCATATCCTGAACAGGTGGCCACACAACTTGACAGGGCTGCAAGAGAGACCCAGCAACAGAAGTACAATACAGACACCTCTAACATTACTGCCTTTAGGATCTGCCTTGCGCCCCTTGTGAAAAGCGTCAAGCTATCAGTCTTGCAGTGCTTTGCAACATGGAGGGCGGCTTGTCCCATCAAGGTGACCTTGGGGACACATACACAACCTTTGCTGTCGTGTAGCCATGCAAGCCATGGTGGATGACATACCTATGTGTATGCCTATGTTGACGCTTCATGCAGTCATGCATGCAACAATGCACCAGCTCAGGCAAACAGATCTTGGCCCTCTTACCAGGAATCCTTCACTTGACACAGCAGACAAAGAAATGGCAAGGTCTGTCACTTTCTGCACAGTTCGCATTGAGGCCACCCATGACCTTTGCAAGCTGTGCATATCTTCTTCATCCGCATCCTCCCACCTGCATGGAGTGATCCTGTTACATGCTGTTGTGAAACACATAAATACATCAACAGCAGGCAAAGCAAGGGATCCTGAAGCTTTGTCACTTCTCAAGACTTTGTTTGAAACTCAAGGTGGGCACAAGCTTGACAAAATGAAATCTACAAACAGTGGACATTTGAATGACCTGCATGCATTGTAGTGCAACAATGATGTCATGTAGTTGCTGGTCAGAGGCTCACCTGGCGGCATCAGAGCTGAACGCTGAGTTCTGCATGTGAAACAGATGGTCAGGCTTGATCCTCACCGGTAGCATTTCAGGATCCAGATTCCTGTTGTAACAGGGGATTTGCTTCAAGAGAGATTGATCCAAACAAAACAAATTTGCATGTACACAGACTGGCAATAAAGCAGTGACTTGCATTTGCTGCGCTGCATGGCACCCACATTTACCTGGTACTGGCAGAGCAGTTGGTGAGAACAGCCAGTGTGTTCTCAAGTACAGCGTCTGGTAGATGCCCACGCAGCAAACTGAACACATTCTTGATACTCATTGTCTTGCGGACTTGAGAGCCGTTTGCCAGCAGAATGATGGCACTGATCTGAGGCAGCTTCCCAGCTGCTTCCAAAATATTGTCCAAGTGCTCATCATCAGCACCTGTGATGCGTAATGAATGCATCACATGTGCTGTAATTCTGTCAGTTGTAGCAATCAGCACAGTCGACTTGTCTAAACGCAATACCTTCAGTATCACTGAGTCCTGGGGTATCCACAATGTGCACAGTGACATCACGGCCATCTGCTGCCTTGTAAGCAAATATATATGGAACACACCTGGTGGACTGAGACCTGGTACCTGCACACATGCACAGCTTTGGTGGACACACTCCCTGCATATGTCTGCATAACAAGAAGCACAGCAGTCCCATGCCTTTCCAGCATGCTGCATGCTGCATGATGACCTTTCTGCACCTCTGTGTGTGGCAATCAGAGCTGTTGCACGGCCAAGATAGTGCAAGCAAAACTATAAGCAGGGATTTTCATGCTCACACGACATGCGCATCTACCACTCAATTTATTATTGTGGTCATTTGCTGTTGGTGCTGTTCACAGGGCAGGAACGTACGATCTGTAGCGCTGCGCTCAGAGTGAGCAGCTCCCTCAGGCTCAGTGACAGCAATGTGTGCTGTGGGCACCGCAGCTCGGATGTCTTTGGCATCTGGAAGAGCGGTTCTGCCCTCTGGCGAGCCTCGGAAGAAGTTGACAAACATGTTGAGCAGAGTGGACTTGCCAGACCCTGTCTCCCCGAGCAGCATAATGTAGTAATTGGTTGCCAAGCTAGTCAACAGCTCCACCACTAAAGGGTGTGCGGCAAGGGGGCAGCTGTGAAACCCTGAGTGTCAAGAAGATGCACATTAGCTGACAGGGTTGTTGTTACATATGTCCGTGTACGTGCCATGATGACAAAGCAGGTATAAGCGGCAGTATGACTGAACCACATATGGGCGTGCAGGTATCAAGCTGCTGAACATAACCCAAGCTGTGTAAGCATTGACAACATATTTGTCAAAAAAAATGGCAGTGCAAGGCATGCAAGTGCAGTTCTGTGTGTGTGTGTGAAAACTACACACAGGCTGAACACCTAAGCAACATGCCTAGCTTTGAAGAGGCAGCACACACCGTAATGTCTTGAATGGAGACATTCATTTCGTGAGCCAACAGGACCTTGACAATGTCAAGACAGCGCCGCATGTTCCTTGTGATCCGCAACCCCACCTGCACAACATTTTGGTCAGTTTTGACTAGAATGATAACACTGCAACCTTGACCACATTGGACATAGTGGCTTGCTTGTTTGTACACACATACGACGCATGTAATGTGGATTGCATACCATCCAGGTGCAGCTCCAGTGCAGGGTAAGATTGTGCATGCATCATGTACGGCTTGACAATACCAATGACAATCGCTGCAAAGAATGCAGCTTGAGGTACTGTACACAGTCTGCATGCAGCCATGCACCATAACATTGACAAGTTGTCCAATGAGAACATCTGCTGATTGTAGCAACAATACTCTTGGGGGCACTTTCTGCTGTGTAACGTGCATGCAAATTGGTGGGGCTTACAGGCAAAGATTGGTCACAATGGTTATCATCATCTTGACATTCATGCAGTGTGTCATGCTCTTGCTGGCCCCCCTCTTGACTATTGTTGTCTTTGTCAGACTGGCTGCCCTCCTGGTCGTCATCTGCACTGCACTCTTCTTCTTCTTCACTCTCTTCCTCATCACTGATCTCTCCCTTTTGAATCTCTGTTTGTCCCCTTGCACCCTTCTGCGACTCTGACTCTGCATCGAATCTGTCTGGTGCCACATCAACGCAGTCTGATTCTTGCTGACTTAATCCAGTGCTTTTTTCCTCCTCGTCCTCCTCCTCCTCCTGCTGCTGATGCCACCAGTCATTCAACACGACACTTTTGCAATGGATTGCAGCCAAGGTCAGAGCGCTTTGGCCCTACATACAAGCAAGCGGAATTGTTGATGCCAGCAGTCAAGTATGGATGCCTACACAAGAAGAGCCTCATGAGGAGGCTAAAATGTGTGCATGAACAGCAAGATTTTTGATTCCTGAAATAATTTGCCAATGATTTTGCATGGTCAGAAAATGATGCCAAGGGAGTTCATGAGCTACCTCATCGTCTCTGTCTAAAATGTCTGCGCCGTTGCATAGCAGAAACTGGACGACTTCTTGGTGCCCAAAGTAAATAGCTGCCATCAGACAAGACCATCCCTGCAGTGCACAGCGGTGCAAAGTAAGCTGCCTGCTGGCCGCATAGGTCATAATGCATGAGTGCCTTTGGCTCATTGTTTGCAGCTGAAGCAGCCCCTCAAGGAATACCTATATAATTGGCTCTGCAATAAGGTCATGTCAGGTAACTGTGCAATAGCTTTGCTGTATGTCTTCATGGCTTCTGCGACATTGGTCTGCAGCCGGACTTCCCTGCCAGTGGCAGAAGGCTTGTGCGTACATCAGACAGAATTCTAGCTCAACGTCATCAGTAAAGCCACCAGACATATCAGCAGGACGTACATAGATGCTGCAGTAGACTCTAATAGTCAATGTTCTGAAAATGGCAGAAAACAACATGAATGTGCTTTGCAATGAAGCACGCATACTGCAGTGCATGTGCATTACCACACCTCTGTACTCCTCTGCTTCAGGCAAGCTTGTCTGCATGCAAGACTACCAGCTGATGCAATAGTGATGTGAGTTTCACTGGCCGCAAGCAGGAGCTTGACAACCTCAACATTTCCAGAGTGATAACATGCCTCCATAAGGGGCGTGTCCACCTGCAAATCAGAACATTCGTTAAGCATGCCATCTTCAGTGGTATGCATGCAACATTTTCAAGTGACATGATCAATCTGTGGTACATGCATGGACAGTAATGTGACAAGTTGCGTCTACAAGGAGCTTGCCACTTACTTATGACATTTTGATGCGGTTGCTGACACAGTCACAGTTGCAGTGCTTGGCATGGCACCCACATTCAACATGACACCATGAAAAATGTACTTAATGAGGGGAACAGTTCATTGCAGGGAGTGTGCGTACAGAATGGCAGGCAAGTTGATTCTGTTTGCATGCTTGAGCATAATGCACAGAAACTCACCCCTCTGCCTGGCACTGGCGGATGCATCAGCGCCTGCGCGTAGCAAGATACGGACAGACTCCTCAGTGTACCAAGCAGAATGCAAGGCAGTGTAGCCCAACAGAGAAATCAATGACTTTGGCTGTTCTGCAATCTTGCAGTAAGCAAATGGTCGAAATGTACAGACTGAAAATGAGCACCTTAATTGTGCAAGAATCACCCAAGAATGCAGGGAAAGGTAGCAGAACTTCTGCACAAACATGTGCTCTGTAGCGCTTGAATGAGACTTCTTGTGGTGTTGCACTCAGATTGCAGCCGTCACAAGTGAATGCAAGGAGCAGCTGTGAAAAAGCAAGTTAACACAACAAGTGCTACAAGTCTCAAAAACCCATTGTAGCATGCAATGTAGCTGACTTCACATGTGCCAGACAAGCTGTTGCAGGCTGCAAAGGCTCACTTGATTGTCAACGACGTTGACATAAGCTGCTATGTGGGCGGCATCTTGTCCAGAACCGCCACTAACGCCATTAACCAGGAGGTTGACCATAAAAGCAGAGTTGTAATTATCAGCAGCCTCCATCAAAGCCGTTCTGCCCTGCACATATGCACATCTAGGGTACAAGGCAGTCCAAAAAAAGATTGGTAACCTGCCAAAGCTGAATGTTATTATTGTGCAAGCCTATATTGCTGAGCACATCAACAGACATGCATTAAACCTGGCGGCACGCCTTGCATGTCCATATTTTGAAATGATGGACCCTATCTTGCAACAGGCCGAAGGGAGGGGGAGTGGAGGGGGGGGGGGGATGGGGTCCCAGGAAGGGGTGCTTGCGTACACTGTAGTACTTGCTAATGCAGTACTTCTGCCTCGCGTTCATCATACTGCATGTGCGGGCAAGTTAAGTGCAGCTGCTGCAACCCCACAGGAACAGGCAAGTGGAGCATGAGTTGACGGTATGGACAACCTTCAAACAGAGCATTTGCTATGTCGGCTTTTTCTGTTGCAGAGCAAGAACAAAATAGAAAATGCTTACATCATGAGCTCTAAGCTCTGGGTTAGCAACATGTGACAGGAGCCACTCAGCAATCTTGACATAGTTGTGCTTAGCAGCACACATGAGTGCGGTGTAGCCCTGTATGTGAACAATCTGTGTCTAAAACGAGTTTGATATGGTCAGACTGCACCCAGCAACAGGGATGGTAAGTCAGAAGTTGTCACAGAAAGCATCATCTGTTGCACTTGCTTACAACTGCGCAATGCACACCACCTCTTTACTACTGAGAGACAAAAAGCTAAAAACAATTTGCTTCTCCAGTGAGAAAGGCTTCTATACTGGGAACAGTGAATGGCTGTTGTGGATCGTAAGAGCATAGGCAATAAAAAAGAACAGGTCATTGCCATCACCGGGGTAGATGTATGCTGCAAGGTGCCGTCAATGTCTGCCCCACCAGCCACAAGAGAGACTGTTGCTGCCAATAGTTGTTCCTCTGTGAAGCCATCTTGATCGATAGTCCATACTAGGCTTTGCCTCTCCTGCAGCATTCCTGGACATGGTAATGTGCTGGTACAACACGGGTGTGTTTGCTAGCGTGCTAGCAGTAGAATCACAACACTGGTCAAGTATGTTGTATTGCCTGCCTCAATTGTTGTGCATACTCAGACAGTTTGTCATACAGTTTGAAACGGGCACAGCGTGTAGTCTGTTCTTTGTCAAGACATAAGAAGTTGCAATAACATGGGGCAGCAGAATATGGTCTACAGCTGGCCAACTTGAATTCAATTTTGACAATGCTGAACACTTGGATCTGAGATGCAGGTCATCCTGCTTGCCCACAACATATGTGAAACCATTCAAATGAATGCAATAGACATGGTCAGCCAATTTTTGTCATCTGCAAATGCAAACACTTGCCTTGATGTAATCTTCCAGGTCAGTTGCAGCACGCTCATGATCGCTGCTTGTGCTCCGAGAAGCCACAGCTCGCTGCAAAAGGCCTTCTCCCTGCATATCACCTCATGTCTGCAACAATATATAACGTCAATTCTATGACCTTAGTATCAGACAACATCAGAATCTGCTAACAGCACCTGAATTGCTCTGAGGCTTAGAAATGGCAGCAAGCATGGCTAAATTTGACAAAATCAGGCAGTAGCCCCACCACCTCAGCTATGCCAACGTAGCTATATGCCCCAGCAGATTAATTGTGCTTGAACTGTGAGGGTAATCAACAACTTGCACGCGATATGCTGAAGCATCTGCAGACCAACCTTCTCAGTCTTGAAAACTGTACCCGCACCCTTGGAAAGCAGGAACTTTACAGCCTCTGAACGCCCGTGTGTACAAGCGTACACAAGTGCAGTGTTACCCTGCACAGCACACATACTCAGGACAGGTGCCTTCCTGTAGCATAGATGTACTACTAGTAGCACATCTGCAAGCCGGCTGCAGACTTGCAACTGTCAGCAGGTGCACTACCAAAGCCCCGCCAGAGGGGGCTGCTGTGCATGCAGTATTATGGTTTCTGTTGCATCTGCAATCAGACGTGCATACCTAGTGTTTTGTGCAGTCTTGTTTGTGCACATCTTGGCACATGCCCAACCAACCTTTTGTTAGTGTAAGCGTTCAAGAGCATATTGGTTGCAGATGTCAGGGTCAAACATTAGAAACCATGTGAGCGCATATTGCTGTGAGTAGAAGCTACCAGGTGGTAGCCGTACATATGTGAATGTTTTAAAAGCATGCAGTGGTGGCAGCCTGTGTTTCGTGACATACATACAGTGAGCATACCTGGTTGTCTTCTGCAGTGACATCACAGCCGGCAGAAAGAAGCTGTGCTAGCACATGGCAAGCAAAAGAGTCGTGGCTTTGACAGATGTACATCATGCTGGTACAGCCCTGCACAAGCAAAGTCTTGAGAGGTTTGTTGTTTGTATAGCTCAGAGACGGTTGCGCATCTTGGTACAATGAGGTGTCCAGCCAGAACATTTGCTTCATGCAGCCTTGCCCGACATAATATGGTGCACATGGCTATATGTTGCAGTCAGCTCTTGATGATACTTGTAATGCAACGAATGGAAAATTATGCCTTGTGATGTGCAGCAAGAAAGGGTTGTGACAGCCAAAGTATGAAGGAATACTGAGAGCCCAGGTTCCCCCCACATACATGTGCCAAAGAAGTATGCTAGACTTGCCTTTTGTGTTGATTCAAGCAATGTGTAAGAATGTACCTGATGGTTAGTCACAGTAGCATCTGCTCCTTTTGAGAGCAAGAATTCCAACAGCTCATGGTTATCATATCTACAAGCATGTAACATGGCCGTGTTTCCCTGTGCAAAGGCATCAGTCAGGCTGCGAACGTAAACATAAAACTGTGTCCTGAGTTGACCATGCAGAATCAACTACACGCCACTCAACCAAGGTGTCATATGATCGCAGAAGGATGTGCTTACAGTATGCAAGCGCTTTCCTGGAAGCAGCCGGCCACTCAGACACCAAAGGATGCTGCACAAGAGAGTGAAAAAGAGAAACAAGAGACAGTGAACAAAAACACTTTACAAGAAAATGAACGAAGAAATGAATGAGACAATGTCCTCATTCGCAGGAGTTTGGCTTCATACACAATGACTACCTTTGCATGTGCAACAGCATGTGTTACTTAAGAGCTATTGAGACTGTTGGATGCAGGTCCACGTGTGTGTTGTTGAGCTCTACCTGGTTGTCTCTGGCATTGATATCAGATCCTCCAGTCAAAAGGGCTTGTACAATTTCAATGGGCCCCCCATGCTGGCGGCACACATACATCAAAGCAGTGCAACCCTGCAGGAATCAGTGCTATACCACCAGTCAATCCATCCATGCCCTTGCAAATTGAATGCACAGGTGTCAAGGCCCTACATCAGAACCGTGTTCCCTGCTTGGCACCTGGCTGTAAGTGGTAGGGACCCAATTTTATTGTAAGTCGCTCCTTTGGGGATGATGCCAATGCTTCTATCTGTTTGAGCAGCTTACCAGCACAATGGCAGGGTTGTCATTTAGCAGGATCAGGCAAGCTTGAAAACTACTGCCAGACAGACTTGAGATTCATGCCAAGCGTCCAATGGTGATCCAGTGGTCACACAGTCACCTCATCAGACTGCGTGTATATGCAGTATGACTTGACAAGCACGAGAGCAGACTATCAAGCTGAAACAGTTCAAGACGCATCCATGGAAGCTCGGTATGCATGTCCAATATCTCATTGATGTCTGCAAGCTGAATCTGACCAGCTTGCTAGGTAGACAACATTGTGCAAACCAATAACAGTTGCGCATTGTCTGACCTTTGCATCTCTGGCATCCACAGAAGCACCAGAAGCCAGAAGAGCTTCCACCACCCCTGACAGGTGTGTGCAATAAGCATATGGACTGCAAGAGGAGCTGTCACATGCTTGCATTAAAGCGGTTTCGCCCTGTATATCAATGCTGCAGTCTGTCTCTTGATGCCTTTCACAGAAATGTAGCAACAAGAAGGGACTGGGCGTGCTCATCTTGATAGCTTATCAGCAGTCCTAACAGGATCAGGTATGAGTGCAGTTGCCACAAACATTGACCGCTTGGCCAAGAAAGTGGTCTTGATATAGCATAGAACTTACCGCCGAACTGCTTGCACAACTGTCTGCGCCTTTGGCCAACATTGTCTGGACGATGTCCAAATGACATAAGCGGCATGCATCCAAAAAGCAACTTTGTTCCTGCAACATACATCTCCAGTCACACCACTCATCAGGTATGCTGACAATGAACTCATGCAGTGCAGTCAAAGGAAAGATAGTTTGCACAGGGGAGTTAATAACAAGCATGCTATGAAAGCAGTTACGCACGTGCACTCGGTCTCAACGCAAAGCCACACATCACAACTATGGTGACTACCGCAGGAACGCCTGCATCCAGGAGCACTCGGACTGCCTCTTCTTTCTCGGCAGCACAAGCATGCGCTAAAGCCTGCAAAGCCTGCAACCAAGCAAGACAATGCACAAGGTGTCCTATGTCACATCAACTTTGATCAAAGAAGCGCAGAGATGGAGTTGACACTATGAAAGTGTCACAGAAAGTCCAATAAGCTACAAAATCCACCTGGGGTGTGTGGCACAAAAGTGGTCTCTCCAATAGCAGCAGCTTGATTATGGTAATTGTTGCAATCATGTGCTCTTTGACTGAGATGAGAAGAGCTGTGTCACCCTGTCGCAACAACATAACATGACTCTCGACACCACGGGTGCAGACACATCTCATATCTGAGGTGAGAGAGAGAGAGAGTGAAAAGCACAGCCTACAAGGTTTGCCCAAGCCCACGCTTTGATGCAAGCACTCATCATGTCATCTTTGTGAAATCGCTGCATTGTCAACTATCTATGCTGAGACAAAGACATAATGATGGGGGTTTATGCAAAAATCGCAAAGCAACAAGGTGCAACTTCGTGTCGTAGGTTACTTTGTCATCATCAAAATCAACATCAGCCCCAGCAGAGAGGAGAAGTCCACACACATTGGCATGGCCGTTTCTGCATGCCAACATCAATCCCGAATCACCCTGCAGTTATATCCACACTGTGAGGACTTTCAGCTGGACAAGCAGCACGCAACCTTTAATAGATTAAGTGTACATGACATGCTGAGGACACAGCAACACTGTCATATCTGTCTTGTGGGCGCAATTGCAGAACAGATGCAAAATAAGGTATGGTTTTGTATGTTGCATCTAGTGCAAGGTAGCATGCACTGCAATGTCAAGCTTCGTTATGCTGGTTGCAAGTCGTACCACCAGTGGGTACCTGAACCATGCACCCTTACAACTCAAAGCCTGGTTTGCAAGATCAAAAGCTTGTAGTGTGATTATGTGTGGCATACCGTCTTGCCTGGTGCTGAGTGATAGTCACCTCTGCCATGTATGACACGGTTGTTCAACTGCGCTTTGCTGCGAGCATCAGATAACAACAAGGTAGCAGTCTCTGAAGAGTCATAATGACAAGCCCACATCAAGGGGGTGTACCCCTGCACCACGCAAGCTTTGTAGATACCATCAGATACCAAGCTGCACAATAAACTGCATGAAAGATTGGCTTTCTGGACGCAGCTGTGTACAAGTGGCATTACACATATCTGTCAAAACCTTGTGTGCCGCATCAACACCATGGAGAAGTGCTGCCGGCGACTAGCTTGTGCAATTTTGGTGGCTCAAGGTGTTGACAACATTGTAGCTAGCAAGGCATGCAGCATGTATATTAAGCATCTGACATAACAGATTGTGACTTTGCAACCAAAAACAGAGCATGCAAGGACACATATCAAACTTATGGGCAAGATCTGTTACATTTGCATCTGGCCTCAAGTCAGCTCTGGCTTGTAACAGTGCTTCAACAGCTTTGGGACTCTTGGCTTTGCATGCCATCAGCATAGGCGTCTCTCCATCCTATCAGCAACATTCCAGGCATTTCAGTACCCTGTCAAGAGCAAACAGCAGCAAGCGCTGCCCAGCAAGTTTTACACTGATCATGTAGCAAAATAGTACATTCAAGTGCATCAACTGCATGCAACATACGCAAACAAGACATTGTCTCAAATCTGATAGGATTGGTACGACCCTTGCGGTCAAGACATGGCACACTTGGATGCCGGTAAGGTGTTGCAGACGGAGATGCCCATGACGCTGCCAAAGCCAATTTGCTCAAGAGCATTACAACAGCCACCTCGAGGGCTCAGGTGCAGTGGCACAGGCATTGACAATGCAAACTATGCAGAGACGTGCCGAATCTGCTGCTAGGTATTGATGTGGTGCTAACCAATACAACAGGAACATTACCGGGTTGGAAGCTGAGGTGTCAGCTCCTGCCACAAGCAACGCCTTCACAACTTCACCATGGCCCTTGCTACATGCAAGCATCAGTGGAGTGCATCCCTGCAAGTTCAGTTCCCCACCTTGAGTTACATAACCATCAGCAGTTGATGCGGAAGCCACATGCTGACACTTAGTTGTCGGACGCTGAGCAGCAATACAACAAGGCAAAGTTTGTGACCAGTCTGACCAACTTGGCACATGCTGACGTGTGGCCGTCAAACGCTAAGCGGTGACTGGATAGAGTAAACTTCACACATGGAGCAAATATCACACAAGAAGCTGTAGTTGCCATGCCCTGCATTGCGCTCACCATGACCAATATACTTATGTCAGGGATTGATGAGCGCCTGACAAACTGCTGGATCAGCAGCATGAGCTGATTGACTCAGGAGCAGTACCATGGTTTCTGCTTCTACAGCTTGAGACTTTGCTCCAAACTTATTGATGGACGTACATCCAGACTACAGCAAAGGGGCTCACCTTCTAATCCGTATCATGAAGAAACCCAACTCAAGCAACTTCATAGCTATCTGTTTGTGTCAGAAACCAGGTAGGATTGGTGCAACCCTTGCGTTTGAGACATGGCACTCCTGGTTCCCAGTGATGAGGTAGCAGACAGAGATGCCCATGACAGTGACAAAGCCAATTTGCTTAAGAGCATTACACCAGCCGCCTCGGACGCAGTCACACAGGCATTGGTAGCGCGAAGTGTTGGGGGACGTGCACAGCAGCAGGTTCCGTGTGTGATACGATTCTTATAATCTACAACAGGGATCATTACCAGATTGAAAGCTGAGATGTCAGCTCCTGCCTCAAGCAATGCCCTCACAACTTCAACAGAGCCACTGCAACATGCAAGCATGAGTGGTGTCCATCCCTGCAAGTCCAATTCCCCACACCTTCAGTTTGATAGTGATCAGCAGCTGATGCAGAAGGCACATGCTGACACTTGGCCGTCCATTGCGCAGCAGCGATACTGAGCAAAAGTTCTGGCCAGTTTGATAGTGATCAGCAACTTGGCACATCTTTAAATTTGGCTGTCAAAGGCTGAACTACAGAGCAGAACTCATGCGCCAGCCAAGGTGCATACAACAAGGTGCAAGTGGTCCTGCCCTGTGATGCGTTCAACATGAACAATGTACTTATGTTAAGCGTTAACGAGCGCGTGACTAAACGCTGGATCAGCAGCATGAGCAGATTGACTCAAGAACACTACCATGCTTTCTGCTTGTACAATTTCGAACTTTGCTCCAACAGTGTTGATAGACATACATCCCAAGTACAGCAAAAGAACTCGCCTTCTCATCTGTATCATGAATTGCCGCCCCTTTGGACAATAACATCTTGACAACAGGCAATGAGCCCGCTTGGGAAGCCGCCAACAGGGGAGTTTGTTTGTTGTCCACGTACCGTAGGTCACCCTGGATTGACATGAGCAGAGTCAAGATGGCAAAGTGCAGCCACAACATAAGGCACAAACGTTGCTGAATGCACATCCAGCATGCAAAGCCTATGAAATGATATTGGCAAACGAAATTGATGCTAAGCATAACGCAAAGCAGCACTGCTAACAAGGGCTCACATTTATCTTGTTATGGCCATAACTCGTAAAGCTGGCTACATCAGCACCATGGAGTAGCAGCAGTTCAGCCAGCTGAAGGTTGCCGCGAGAGCACGCAGTGATGAATGCACTTCTGCCCTATCGCAATAAAACACATGACTCAGGTTCAAAATTAGATGATTCTGACAGTCTTGCATGCTGCAAAAGCAGGCAAAAGCAACAGCCATAGCTGTGTCTTGAAACTGCAGTACACATGCAAAGCAAATATGGCCTAGGAAAATGCAGCATCAGAGGGGGGTGGACGATCAATTTGCTCAAGAACTCAAACACAGGCAAAAAATTGTCAAGCGTTTTATGTACACATAACAAGCACAGGTGTTTCGAAATTGTACGTCTTTGGCAGATGTGGCTTGGACATCTGACACAACTGATAACAGCAGTGTTGCCAGCTGAACATGCCCTTTGTCACATGCAATCATCAAAGGCGAATACTCCTGCATAGACATTCAGCTGTTACCAAGCTATGCTGTATACCAACTTGTTGCAATGCCAACAAACACCTGCTGCCATGAGTGTGACATTGTGTCAAAAATGCCCAGGATATAAGCTCGGTATCTGGCTGTACTGTTGTGTATGCTCACTGGACATTGTCAAGTATATTCTCAAGCATGACAACATGCTCAGCAGCAAAGACATACCATGGCAGAAGCAGGACAGGAAAAGGTTAAGCTGCAAGACACACAGCTCACCTGCCAACCTCCTGTAGCATTGCAGTCAGCTCCCATGGTCAGCAGAAGCATGACTATCTTGGAATGACCCGAAGCACAAGCACGCAACATGGGAGTCTCAGTCTGCAAGCACACCATTACTGCGTTGCATACATAGGCTGCTAGAAATTTACCTAAAGCAGTGTCATACAAGGTGTGAGTGTCTAGCGCAATACAGTGTCACAGGCAAGCCACGAGCTGTTACCAGCCACATACCTCTTCAGGCTTATTGTAGCGCACAGAACTTCGCTCAGAGGCGTTGGCACCATGAGCTAAGAGGACTTTTGCTGTCTCGATATGGCCTCTGCCACATGCGTACATCAGGGCAGTCCAACCCTGCACATATGCTTGCCCTTGTTGTGCAGAGATCAAAGCAGTCTGCCACATTGCAGAATATACTGAGCTTCAGAGTCAGTCACACACAACTAGCAAGACACTCAAGAGAGGAGCATTAAACAAGTTGCAGCACTATCAACATCATGTCGTATGCAAGCTGCTGTATGCATTCATGGCAATGACCAAAGGGAGAAGCCCCTTCTGGAGGCCTCTGTCACGACAGGTCTAACAACACATGACACATTGCCCAATATACAGATGATATTTGCTGAGGCATGTAAAGCTTACTGAAGAACTCCGTGAATACGCAGACAAAGCTGCCCCCGCTTGTAGCAGAACTTTGACAGTCTCTGAGTGTCCTTGCATAGAGGCATACATCAAAGCATTATGATCCTGCACAAGACTTTCAGGTCACCAAAGGGACATTACCAGAGAGCTGCTGTTGCAGTGCTTCCATATTGTTCAGATGTGCAGACAAACACGACAAAGTGAAGGTCAATGCAAGTTGCAGTCTGAGTACAAACCCTGCAGCTGAAAGCCTCAACGTCAGCCGAATGGGACAGCAAGAGCTGTGCAACATCTGTATGTCCTTCCTTGCAGGCGCAAATCAGCGGAGTGTATGCATCATACTGCACAGCAGCCCCCATCAGTCATATCTACAGACTGAGTGCAAGCAAACATCACAACTCATTCAAATCAAGCTTTGGGGTCCCTTTTGACAGTGTGGACCATGCTTACAGGTAAAGTTGCACTGTTTGCAATTGCTGACATGCAGACTCATGTAATTCTGCAGAGCTTCAGCTGCTGAGGGCATGCAATGACAATGTCATCCTATGTGCACGAAGCATACCTGACTTGCCGCTGAAACGTTTGCTCCCTGAGCAATCAGGTATTGTGCTATAGCAAAGGCACCCTTACGACATGCAAACATCACAGGCGTCCAACCCTGCAAATGTACCTCGTTTACTATTCAACAAGGCAAGAATAATTTCTAAGTTTTGCAGTCATCTGCAGTGATGCAGGCCTCAAGTTGTTCTGGCTAGATACATTTGCAGGCAAAGTGTTGGATGTCACCTCACGCTGCGAATCAAGAACGCTGGATATACACTCGTCAATGTGGCTTGCCTGCAGTGTGTCACCATGCCAGATGGGTGACATGCTAGGAATGTATATGGGACACAGTCAAGGGCACAAATGAGGCTTTAACTAGGCAAAGCCTCTTCAACAGCACAGCTTGCAGCATGAGAGTCAGCATGCTACAAAACATCACATATGCAAAATTCACATCTTACTGCTTCAAGATCAGCCCCAGCCGTGACAAGCTCTGTTACAATTTCGAGATTGCCTTGACAACAGGCGTGCATCAAAGGAGTTTGAGCCTGTGAGGCAAGCTTACAGTTTGGTAATCTTTTGCAAATAGCAGTCGTGTTTGGACGGATTCATGGCAGCCAGACATCAGCTTCCAAAGAAGTGAAGGCTTGCCTGATAAAGCCTCTCGATCTGCAGTTTTACTTTTCGTACTCCTTCACAGCATCCAGGTCACCTTTCGATATTGCGCCGTGCAAACGGCTCAGCTCTTGTGGTTGCTGCGCCATCTTGCGCTTGACCATAAGGAAGACAGCAACGTCTACCAGTCAAGGCTCGGTCCGGCAAGAGAAGCGTGCAAGAGCGAGATCAACAGACAACGAGTGGTCTCGGTAGACTGTGATATGCTTCCAGACAAAGACAAACTGTTCCCCATATAGTTGGGCCAAGACGCGTGCGATTGCATGAGATATCTTGCGAAGCGGCAGTCGCAGTGTCTCTGCGTGGAACCAGAAATGATTCCAATTTTTGAAATCCAACAGTACATTTTTGGTGTCACAGTGTGTGTGTGTCTGTTGGAAACCATGCTGGTGAGGCTAAAATAACGACAATGACGGCCTGTAGAACACAGATATTTGCGCCTGGCATTTTGATGTAGAACTTGTAGCTCAAGTCAGCAGCAACAATACACCAACAGAAGCAGCAGCACTACCACAGGGACACAACTTTTGGGGCTTGTGCAGAATATGCATGAGTTGATGGTATCTCTGCTGGTTCAGATAGTTGCTGCTGCTGTTAATCCTGCCATGCTGCATGTGCCTTGCTGTCTACAGTCCACTTTGCGCTCGTTCAAGGACAGCTATCTGTATCTGGTATATCTGGTATACTGCCCTTTGAATATGACAGCACTGTATAACACTGGCAACTGGCTTGTTTAGCACGTTCTGTGCTGCACTGCTGAGCCATGTTCCCTTAAGGAAGGTCCTGCCTAATGGAGATCTGATCACCTTTCGAAGCGCAGCTGCGGTAGTTTGTGATGGACAAACTGCCATCTGCTTGACAATGTGGTCTGTGACAAGGGCATGCAAGAGCAACTTCATGCTGTTCTTGTAACTGGTCAGAACAGCAGCGGCTAAATGAGCCTCAGTCATGTGTGTGCAGGACAGGGGCAGACTCTGCAAGGGCTGATGGAGCAAATGGCAGATTTGTTTCAGAAATCTGCTCATGCTGCTGGGGCACCTGCAGTCTGTGTGCTGTGCACTGCAGCTGTAACCACTGCTGCATCAAGACCATCAAAAGCTGCAGCGTCATTATCGTTTGCCGTCAGGGTGGCCATATCTTCAGCTTGAAGGCACCTGACACTGCTCTTCCAGATGACTCGATGGTCAACCAGGTAAGTGGTCTTGCAAATGAGCTTGCCACCAGCATCACTAACACAGCATCTCTCATGGTGCAAACCAGCTGTTGCCAGTAGCGCACTTTGTCCTCTGGCTTGCCTGAACAAACACATAAATCTTGAGGAATGAGTTAGGACCAGTCTTGCTATGCTGTGTGCAGCCTTTGTGATGCATGATGCAATCAATTTGTCTGGGTATGATAGGCAGAAAGTCACAAGCACTGCTTTCTGTGATAACCGTGACATGACTGCAGAAGCATCTCAAGTCATCTCACATGTGTCATACTTGCAGCCAACCTCCTAGGCAAGAGCACTATTGCAACAAAACGCTGCTTTTGGAATGCTGATTCTGGAAGGGGTCTGGCACCATGGTCACGTAATACCTTCCGGAAACAACAGTTGGGCTGTATTGCTGGCTCATAAATGAAGTGCACCTTAGCTTGACCAGATGACAATTTGACTGCTAAATTCTGACTGCCTTTGGCTGCAACATTGCTGCTCTCAGCTGCAGCACTGTCATTGCTTGTGCTGCTAAGCTGCTGACAACTCCACACACAAACTTGGTGGGCATGCCATACTGGCAAGCGCCAACGGCAATGTTGCGCTTCTGAAGCACGGGAATTGTCTTGTTGACAAGCTGAGCCGTGGTTGCAACCTGCTGTGTGCTTGCTCACCCAGAATGTAAGCTTCATGACTGGCAACCATGCATGATTTGGATTGACCCGATGTCCTCTGTACAGCGATTGCTGCGAGTGCTATCACTTGATGGGCAGTTGAGCAGCATCTCAAATTGTTTGATCTTTTGTTTCTACAAGACGCTTCAGGCAGGGGGTGTGGGGTGAGTGATGTAGCTGAGCTCCTTGTTGGTCTGCTTGGCTTCAGGAAAAACAGATGGCTTGCGATCAAGATACCCTGTGCTGTGGTGTTTCAAGCTATGTATATTTCTGCTGTAACAGGATACCTGCAGTGGCCTGCGTGGCCAAGGTCGCACATCTGCTAGGAAAGCACCCACTGACAGTAGCTGCTCCCAACAGGCGCATGGTGGCATCGTCTAAACCATGTCACTGGTCAAGACTCAAGCCAGGGCTCCATTTGCATAGTGCAGCAAGTCAGGAGCCATCAGAAACTTGACAGTAAAATACCGCGATTTCACCGCACGCATCTGCAGTGGTCGTCTGGTCGAATGCATATGCTGCAGATGTCTAGAGTAGTGTGTCCTGACATTTAGACTGTGATCTAGGCTAGGTAGACACTCTTGACCAGCAGTGATTGCAGATTTGGAAGGCCTGGCTAGCTGCACAGGTGCAGCTACCAGCATGATCGATTGACACTACGAATACGTATACGCCCTGTCGCTGCACTGTAGTAGCAATACGCGTACTGCAGGCGTATAATTGGTATTTTTGGCCTGCCGTTTGGTTGCCTTTTGCACTTTAAGCCGGTTTCGCGTCTTGTTTGCCATTTAATTACTTTTCTAGTTCTGTCAGAAACGAGGATGGAAGAAGTTTGCCCCGTGCCAGTTGTCATTGTCTGCTGGCCATTAATGTTAATATTGCCTGAAGTGACATCCTTTGTGCTTGTAGAAAGGCGTAGGTAACAAAGGGACTGCACAGAAAGCTGAACAAACCTGCTGGATTCCGCGGTACATTGGCACAACCGCCCTACTTTCACCCCTGGGCGCATTTCAACTCGCGGTTGCAGGACACGACTTGAAGACGTCCTGGTAGGTGTGCTGTACAAGTGGCTGTGCTAAGGTACCGTACTAGCTCAAATTCGCCGCGCATATAATTATATTATTTCGGCAAAACGCTGAGCAAAAATTCACGGAGCTACGCGTGGAAGGGGGGGGCGGGAACCGAAATCATAATCGACGGAGCGCCGCGCGTGCTTTGAAACCAATTTGTGATCAGCCTGTTTGCGGTCGCTTCAGCTGTCGCTGATGCCTTGAGCCTCTGGCAACCATTTCTGCCGATACAGCTGGTCAGAAAGGCCTGAAATGCAGCAAGGACAGCGGACCAGCCGTTGTAAGCACATTTCAATGTAGTCAATTTCCCTTCACGCAGCCACTGACGTGGCCGCGCGTGTGCTGAATCTCTGTCTCAATGAGCCTCAGATACTTCTTTATTATGCAGCGCTGGTCTGGGGTGATGGGGAGTCTGTAGATGTTTCTGTGGGTCATGCTGAGATAATCAATGACTGCATCTGTGGGGAGAGGGAGGACCATCCGCGTCTGCCTATTCTGGTAGCCAAGATCAACGCTTGTAGCACCTGCTTCAGATAGTAATGGGCTAGCGCTGCCTCCACTTCTGAAATGTTTTCGTCTGAATAACTCTGGATACTCTGTAGATCGCTAGCCACGTCTTTCAGATCTGACACAACCCAACCGTATGATGTAGTAGGAACGATGTTAGGCATTCAATTGGTATTGCGGAGTGAAGAGACACAAGTTAATGATGTCTAGAAGGCTGCTGTTCTTAGGGTATTTAGCGAAGTCGTGTTTACTATCCCCTTTAGGGCCGCAACGATCTCTGATCCCTGCATGAAATCCGGCATCCCTATGCGAGAAGTTCTATTAGTAAATCGGACAGCTTTGTCATGAGTTCACACACTTCGTCTTCATCGATCTCAGTTTCCATTTGATTTTATTGTTCCATCTGCCGTATCGCTAATTTCAGGTGCTTTACGAGATTTTCGTACGCCGTAGCCATTATTTATAGAAAATACAGTGTTTTGTCAAGGTTTCACAGAGCTGCAGTACTCTGTGTGCAGAAAAAAGTAGAGTTTTGTCACCATTACTCAACTGTGACATATTGCAGATTATCTCTGTAATGATTTCTGTAGACTTCTGGCCCAGACTCTGCAGGATCTGCCTTAGATCATTGTAGCATCAGTCCTACATGGTCTGTAGGTCAAGCCCAGATCACTGTAGGGTCTGCTCCAGATGCCTGTAGGGTCTGCATGCAGAAGAAGAATAGAAGTCTGTGTGCAGAGTTCTGCAGCTCTAGGGCTGCAGAACACGCTTCTGAAATTTTCTGGATTTTGATAGAGTTTAGTCATGATCAGCAGATTATCTGACATAATCCAGCAAACCTCACTAGGGTGGCCAACGTTTAAGGGCAAGCAGGTAGGTGTGTGCGTGGGTGGGGTCCAGTCAGCCTGTACCAAGCCTCGCAAAACTCCTTTCAGATTTTCCATTCTACCGTGCTATACTTTTTAAGGCTTTTTAGAGAATATAGTACATTAGTAATAACGAATTAACTACAGCGAAAGTACTGAATTAGCCAATTAGCATGGTACACTGAATTAGGTTGGCTAATTAGGAAGGTTTTTGCTTGACAGAATGCACCTGTGATTTCAAACTTTGAAACATTGCTTACTATTAGAGGGCCTTTTGTAAGCATTACTCACACACTTACCCTACATGCTTATGAACATATCCTGACATACTGCAGAGAAAACCCTAAGGTCAGTAGTCAGTAATGCAAATATATATATCGATTGCTTCGTCACAAACATGTCATGTACAGAGTTTGTTTTATTCCGTCACGGATTTAAAATGGGACGGAGTAAAACATGTCATGTACAAGCTGGGGTGAAGTTAGAGACACTGTTGGAAATGTCCTAAGTTGTACTTCTTCTCGTGCATGTGATTGCACTCATGACTAATGCAGCTGGGAAGTTGCAGCAGGAAGTTGTAGCACCTGACAGGTGGACGCAAATCTGCTCAAAGTTCTTCCGATGTTGCCGGCAGCTTCAGCAATGTACCGCCGGTTTCCATCATGCCTTACAAAAGCGCAAGTCAGCCCGGACTCGACCACTCGAGCAGCTACCGGTCGTGGTTCTGCAGAGACTCGGCACACAAGCTCAGC
>JAABUT010001069.1_pt1 | contig 34385 bp, 30 predicted proteins | sample 5559281 | NCBI WGS metagenome assembly JAABUT01 (sample SAMN10711880, study PRJNA513359) | rock metagenome | isolation source: Antarctica rocks | place: Antarctica: Victoria Land, Ricker Hills nord | collected 2016-01-04 | reverse complement strand
CAAGTAGACCTTCAGAGTGAGTTTTCCATTGATATTTCCGGGCACGTCGTAAAAATGAATAGTATATTTGGTGGTTGGGTGCCGGGAAAATTTGTGAGTCCGGCTTTTTTTGCTACCCGCGTGCCAAGCCACCTTTATAAGGATCCCCCAGTACCAATTTCCACGAATCATAAGGCCACTGGTGAGGCTGAATAAGCTTCCAGAATCTACCAAATGATCTACCAAATGATCTTCCAAATGACCTTCGGAATCATCTTCCTCCACCAACATCGCTACTTTCCACCAAATCCTACTTCTTACCTCGTCGACGACCTCTGGATTCCTATTGTGTGATCTGGGCGGCCATTTGCGGGCAATTCAAAAGCTCGTTGATTATATGGGATCGAAAGCACGGGACTATCAATTCCAAGACCTTCGTTGAGCATATCTTACCTGTATGTAAGCTATGTCTAAAACCCCACCAAAATCACTGCTAGTATCAGACGGACCTTACACGACTTTTGGAAGGACTGCAACGAAGACTATGAGCCAATCAGCGCTTTCGGCCAACAATGCATCGTACAAATGGATAAAGCCCCAGCTCATAACGCTAAATTCACCCGAGCCGCTATCGCCAATATGGGATTGGAGCTTGACTGGCCTGGCGACTCACCTGACCTCAATCCTATTGAAGGTGTTTGGTCACTGCTCAAAGGACGCATCAACAAGCTCCGTCCGAAGCCATACACTCGAAAGCAGATAGAGAAGGCTATTCAGAAGGAGTGGGACTCTCTGAAGCCTATGAATATCAAGACTCTCATCGATTCTACGCCGGCGCGTATTAAGGCCGTTTTGACTGCTAACGATGGCTCTACTCGCTACTAGATCATCTACATACATACATATATCTCTGCTTTCTGTACGGAATATTGCTTCGAATTCGCCCAGTTAGGCCTAGTTTTATATAATATCCTCGCACGCTAAGCAAACTGATATTCTTGCGATACTACCTTACTGTTTCTGGTTACCGTTGGTGTTAAACTAATGCAATGTCCGACCCGCAGTGCAAACATCGGAAAAGAAAAAAAGAAAATCGAGTTCCGGCCCTGGCTATTTTGCTTCTTAGTTTACTTTATTTATTCCCGCCAGCTGTAACCCCTGCTTGTTGCAAGCCCGTCGCCAACAAGCTTGTTACAACTCTACAAGCCCGTCGCCAAGACGAAAAGCCTCCATGGGAAATTTGATTCATCGGAAATTCGATTCCTTAGCTCGCATTCGCCTTCTCAATGTTGGAGATGGTGTGTGTTTCTCCAACATTCTTATGACTTCTCCTTGGTGCGGCTTTGAGGAGCAGCTCAGGTCATGAACAGTAAATAGGACTTTATAAGCCTAGATGGCAGCTTTTATTCTACTTAGTTGTTGAATCACATCTTCATCATGTATCTCTTAAATTCTGTACTTCTCGGGGCTCTCTCTGTCCTAGCGACATCCGCAATCGCTCAGCCAGTCATTGATCCGTGAGTTATGGAAAGCTCTTCGACTAGATTGGGCATGACTGACTAAGAAAACAGTTAGACCCCCGGCTGGTGCGGCCTCCACGTCACCCAGTACCAGAAAAATGAGCCCAGCGGCCAACGGCCCAACAGCACGGAATACGTGGTCGAGATCTGCGTCTATGATGGCGCGCAGGTTCTGCTGAATTCGGGCCCGCACAATACAGGATGCCCGCTTATGTGGGAATCGAAAGGGGCTTCGCAGTCGGTGCGTTTTGCTGTTCATCTCCCCTGTCTTGCATTTATCCCTTTCATTCTTCACCCCCTCACTCCTTCTTCGATTTCTACTAATCTCTATCGAAACAGGTCACCGCTCACCTTCCCTTTCCTCTCCATGTCACCATCGGCCGCGTCGACGACGATCCCATCCTCTTTTCTTACAACGGCCAGGAGTGGGGGAGCAATGATCAGGAGCATCATTCGAGTTTCGGCGCTTATGACGGCGGGAAGAGGGAGGGAGATACGGGATTTAGTTGCTAAGGGGGGTTGTGGTGACTGAGGTAGGGTTGGGGAGGGTGAGAGGCATTTTAGGAAGCAGTGCGAGGGGTGGTGTTGTACCAGTATTTAGAGGGTTGTTTTTGTGACGTCTCTATGCCCAATGTTTTGGTATGGTGATGTTTTGCGCAATTCTCAATTTAGTCGAAGAGTATACGTAGCTCATATCTCCCTCTTTGCCAGTTCTCCTCCCCATCTCTTCAATCATCCTTCCACCTCACTTTCTCTTTTTCCTTCTCTCACTCTCCTGCTCCTCCACGTTTCTCCCACCGCTTCATTCCACCCCTTCTCTCCCTCTCCTTTCTGTCATCAACATCCGCTCCTGATCTATCTAACCCCATCTCATCCATTCTCTACTCAAAACCCCCCTCCAAAACCCAACCAACCCGTCGCCATCGCCCATCCAACTTACCCCCAAACCCAACCCATCCCAACGCACGAAAACCCCCGCCTCCAAGAAACAACCGCCCCCATCCCTATTCTCACTCTATCAACCCCGGCTACATATAAACCCTATATACACAAACCCATCCACCCATCACCCTACAAACCCCTAGCCGAACGCGTCCGACCACGATAGATATCTTATTTCTACTCTATTCAGTAAAGAATTTTCTGCTACATCCGGCGGGATACATAGAAGAGGAGTTTTCCCTATTCATGAATCCCATTCGCTCGTGCGTTCTAGCTCGACGGCTTGGGGAATCGGGGGAATGAGGGCCGGGAAAGGTGTTGCTTCGGTGCGGTTGCTTTTGGCTGGGATGTGGGGATATGGAGTTTGTGGTTTGTGGATTTTTTGGCATGGTTTGAATCTTGGAGGGGGGTTTTTTTTCTTTCTTGGGACGGGTTTCATGGTTTTGTGGGTTTGGTGTTGGTGTTTTTGGGTGTTTTTTGATCTGTTTCTTTGTCTTCTCTTCTATTCCTTCTACCCATTCTTCTCCCTTCTCCCTTCTCCCTTCTCCCTTCTCCCTTCTCCCTTCTCCCTTCTCCCTTCTCCCTTCTCCCTTCTCCCTCCCCCTCCCCCTCCCAAGCCAGCACCCAAAACCACCTACCCTGATGAGAAAAACAGGAACCCGAAACATCTTCAAGTCTAAAGAAAGTGTGTGGAGGTGTGCTTGATATTGGATATTTGGATTAGGGTGCAAGATCTTGGGGTTTGGCGAGCTGGGACTTTGGAGGGTGGGGTTTGGAGAGACGGAGCTGGAAGAAATGAAGGTTTTTTGAAATCTAGGGGTTTGAAGAGCTGAGGAAGCCAATCGTCCTTTCGTAAGCCCCCCTCCCTTCACCACAGTGGCGATTTGATATTCATCAACTCACACTAACATCTCCTACTTCCCCCTGCCTGTTCCACGACGTAAGATTTTACAGTTAACCCTTCTCGCTAGAAAATCTCCCTCTTAAGTAACCTTTAAGATCATCTGCTAGCCAGATTTTAAGCTTCACCTCTGCGCTATCATTCATTCGTTCTCCTTATTTCTTCTTTCTTTGTTTTCCTCCAGCCCCCCTGCATCCCTCTCTCTCTCTCTCCATCCACTCTCCCTCATTTCTTCTTCTTTATTTTCATCACCTTCTTTCCCACTCTTTGCCTCCCTCCGTCCCCAGCTCATCACTCAGCATCAACAACAGACTCACCCGTCTCACTCCCGCCTTTCCCCTTCCTCTCTCGCCTTGCGTCTGCATTTTCACACCCACTACCCCTATCCGGTGTGGGTCAATGAGACATGACACGTTCCATCACTTTCGAAGCTGTGATGGCAAAATTCAGTTCACAAACTGGGCTGTGCAGCTGAAAGTCGTATGTTTTCTAGATACACGCCACTAATGAACTGATAAAAATAGGGGCAACCATGACCAGCTTCACGAGCATCTACCAACAAGATCCTCTTGAAAGATTTCTCACTCCGCACCTCTAGATCTAAACTTTCCACATCTCTATCTCGCCCGCCGTTTTAATTATACTATACTATAGTAGCTAGACATCTATTTTGTCGTCCAATAAACTCTGAGAGCCGCCCTCGGCGAATGCATGCCTGCGGCGTATCCTTATATTGTTCTTCTAGCTCGTTGATTTGGACAAAGACGGCGTGCTCGCGGACTCAGAGCGCGGCTGGGGTGAGGGCGATGGCTTTGAATGCTTAGCGTACCCGGTTCACTTTCCTCTCGTGCGTCTCTATGAATTGTGCAGCGGCAGCGTGTCTGGAGGGGAAGACCACCTGGACGTGATGAAGGCTCATGCGTCCGAAAATACGCGCAACGATGGCAGCGCCGGGTTGGGGCGTACCGGACGCGGATCGCAATGAGCGTATGAGCTTCGAGGCCTCCGCAAAGGTGCAGATTGATTTTGAAATGTCCGACTTCTAGTTGCCTAACTACTAGTAAGTGGCACTCATTCATCCTTCTCCATCTCATAAAATAGTAGGTAAACATCCTTCTGCATGCCCAGAACATCACTAGTCTTATACTCCTTGATCTTGTCGTCGCTGATCCGCCACCACCGGTCATTGGGCGTCTTCTTTCTCTTGAACCTACTAATATCAATCATAGACGCGTTTTTGCTGGGAGCTGCACTGTTACGCTTTGACGGTGATTCCTCGGAGGGTATTAGGCTAGGTAGCCCAGCATCTTCCGAGACAGGAAGAGGACGGGGAGCGGACGTTGGAGGGGATTTGGGAAGAGTAACTCCTGAGGTTGAGCCAGATGATGGGCGCGTGGATGGTGAGGAAATCGATATCGAGGACATAGATGGTGACCTGGTTGCCGTAGACGTTGAAAGCCGTAAAGCTGTCGGAGAATTCAAATCAAGATTACAAACTGCATCTGATGGTCTAGGTGACGTTGCAGAAATTCTAGGGCTTGGCATGGTAGAGAGATTGGGGGTAGGCAGTGTCGATAATTCAGGAGTCCCTGAAGTGCTATAAGGGCCAACATCACTCGCAACGTGAGGCCTTGAGTATGGCGCATACAAGTGCTGTCTCCGAAAGGATTCGTAGTGGCCGCTGTTGTGGGTCCCTTTGTGCGTGACCATACCAAGAAGCTTGTAGTTCCTGCGGTGTAAAATACCACCTAGTGGCAGTCTTTCAGGAAAGGAGACTTTGGCGCCATTCTTTGTTGAAACATTTCGTGGATCGTAGATGGACCTGGATAGATGGATGACAAGCAGCTTAGGAAAGGCCGTGACTTGGACGTGACGAGCAATTTTCCTCTTTGGTGCAAGCTTTATATCTGGTAACTCGACGCCTTCAGGAATTTTCTCTGGATCTTGCTGTATTGCCATTTTTATCTTTCTAATAGTTGTTTCAATGAAAATTCTCTGCTCTTCTGGCTTTGCGAGTTTCAGATCCTTTGACAGAACCTCAATCGCGTGTTCTAACCGGCATTTGTCGCACTTGTAGTCTTCAATATATTCGGTTTTGAAGTGGGCGTCGAAGCACTCGTTGAGTGTAGTCGAGCTCTTCTGCGGTACCATGAGATTCAGCATGACGAAAGTTGTGGGGCTGGCTTTTGGGATGAAATGGCAGTATTGGCACTCGATTCGCGCTTCAGTCTTGCCTTCAAGCGGGAAACCATCTTCCTCGTCTTCCTTCGTTGATGGATTTTCACACTCGACCGTTGTAGAATCCAGACTCATTGGGGCGCCCGCTACTTGCTCTATGTCCATGGAGATTCTACGTTCGTCAGACCCCCCATCGACATCGCACAGGCCAAGACCAGGTGGCGTAATCACAGCAGCACTGATTTCTTCACACCTCCGCTGAGCTCTTCTCCGCGCCTCTCGACCAGCGTGGTATTCTTCCCCCAGCCTCTCCGCCACTATCTGCAGCAATTCTTGCGCGTCTTGCTGCGATTTGCTGATCCTTGTCCCAAAAGCATGTTCCAAAACCGTTATGAAACTCCCTGCCGAGATGGTCTTCCTATAGATCGGCCGCTCGTTCAAGCGATCTAACACAACCTTCAAACCCCGTGTGACCTCCCCACTTTGCAAGCTTGCCTGGTTTCGAGCATCGACATCTTTCCCCTTTGCATCCTTCAATGGTACCGGAGTGTATATATCCGGACCGCCGAGTTCTCTCCGATGCAGCTCTCGTATCAGATATAATCTTAAGTCACCAAGGCCTGCCAATGACTGAAGGATCGAATTGATGAAGCAGTCGTTGGCGGGGTTAGACAAGCCCACGATTCCTTTCTTCCGAGTGCTTGCGGAGGCGGTGGAAGAGTCGCCATCGATGAGATAATTCGGGTTGAACAGGAAGATCAAAGCAACCGCGGCCAGAGACGCTGTCGCGGCATATGTTATAACGGTAAGCGGTTTATCAGGCATGATTAGTGATGTCTATTGTCGGTCTCGCTCCGATGCATAGAGGGCGAGTATCAGAGACAGAAGATACAGTCGAACAAACATGACTAAAGCCTGGTGCAGTCAATACAACAGATCCGTCAGGTATTCCATAGTGTACGGAGTAACCAGCGTCCAGGAAGCGATGAGTGCAAATGCGCTATTTGGATAAGCGGCTGTGTCCATAGGCTCACCTTAATTGTGTAGGTCAATCAGCGCCAATCAAAACCCAATCTGTATTACTTACAATACCTTAAAGCATCTTTTCAGTATTTTGTCATTTTTCTGTTTTAATACCTGGCAGAGTAAGATACCTTAGGCACATCTAATACCAAGTATTGGCATACAACTATCTCCGTTCTCCAACGATGCTCTGCCAATATCAAAATTCATGCCATTACTGTGGTACTTAACCCACAGTCAGGGTTCATTCTCGGTGTGCTGGCTATTCAATCCCCCTTTAGTTGAAGATCGTGTTACCAACTGATTCTACAACCCGTCACTGTAATCGAAATTCGGGATTACAGCTGGCGAGGGGGGGTTGGAAAACATATGCTGACCATGAGCTCAAAAGTACGAGTATTTCAACCTCGACTCAGCTTTCTGCATATGCTAATCATGAGCTCAAGAATTGATACTATCAAGCTAAAATAGCTAGAGAACAGAACAGACATACTGTATGTGTCACGATCCTAGCCTTGCCAGGCTCAGCCTTCTAGCCTTGCCAGGCCTATCCTAGCTCCGTCACCTTGACTAGTCCCTATTGGGCCTAGCGTCGGCTGAGGAACACACATATGTAGCCAGCTTCTTTCCTGTAGCTACCTTTCTTCCTTAGCATTTATCTTCTAGTTAAATGACACCCATATTGACTCGCTCTATGCTGGCCCCTAACATTAGATAAATGCCCACCATCTACTACTCTGCTATCGACGAATAGACGATACGAAACAACCTATTCAGTAAGGAAAATTTGCAAGGGATTCTTCAAATTTGCACCACCATTTTAGGCCGCAAGGGATTCTTCGGTTCTACACCCATTTTTCACCATTCTATCCGCAAGGGATTCTTCGGATAAAGCACCCAGTTATTACCTGAAATTCACAAGGGATTCTTTGAATTTCCACTCACCAAAAAACACCAATCCAAAACATCAACCCCTCACCTACCCTTACCTCAACAACTCCTACCTTCTCTCACCATGGCACGCGACGCCGAGCCAGTTGGGCCCCGAACAACTCGCCTGCTTAGGAGCACTGCCAGTAGAAGAGTTTCACTTCTACCCATCGATGCTTCAGCCGAAGCTGAGGAAGCTGCCACCGCATGGAACATAAACACCGAAGAACAACTGTTTCATTGAGTCAGCAATCAACCCAACGAAGTCATCAATATGCTGAACGAGCTTCGAAGCCAGCGAGACTTGGCTCTACAACTCAATGAACACTGACTTCTCGTACAAGATGATCACAAAAAGAGAGCGAAACAACTAGAAGTCGCTTTTGATAAAAACGATGAGCTAGAGAAAAAGATCAGTCAGCTACAAGGCGAGCGATTGAACTTCAGAGCGAAACAACGTCAAGTCGATCGACCTATGCCCCGTCAAGATACTCAGTCAGCTGAGCAACGAGTCAATCAGAAAGTTGAACGAAGCTCGACTTTCGAAGCTCGCTCTCAACGAGAGTCTTCTACTCTATCTGAAAACGGAAACGATCATCACAAGTTCGTCAAGCTTTCAAATTCACTCATCTTCATCGAAACAGATGACTCTATCTGAGAGACATGAAACATCAAAATAGCTGACAAGCTCAATGTCAACGCGAATCATTACTCTACTGAAAAGATTCGTATTGTCTATGTGATTTTCAGACTAAAAGACGATGCTGATCAGCAAATCTATGCAAAGCGTCGTGTTGATGCTTTCTCATTCTATCAGTCACTATCAGAGCTACTGAAACATCTGAAAGAAATTTACGAAGATCAGAATCTTATTCGAAAGTGTCGTCGCAAATACGTCGCTCTGAAGCAGCTAAACAAGTCTTTCAGCTCTTTCTATTCAGAATTTACTAGAATATTCAGCTTTCTGAACTACAACGATATCATTCTGATGAACGACATTCAGAATAAAATCAACAATCGTCTTCAGAACGCGTTGTCAGTTTGCCTCATAGAGTTTAGCTCGCTTGACAAGCTCAAGATCTTTCTTCAAGATGTGAATAATAAACAATGAGTCAATTATCAGCTACGTGACGAGCAATGAACAGTCAAATCAATAGCAGCTTCGAAAAAACATTTTGTTTCTTCGTCGACATCAGCTTCAGTCTCAACTACTAGCTATGTTCAACTCACTACTTTTTTCATCTTTGAATCTGAATGATCAAGAATGTCAATCATCTGCTTCAACTGCAAAGTATCGAGTCATCTTTCAAAGAATTGTTCTCAGCTGAAGACTAGTACTTCGACATCTCATGCATTCATTTCTCGTCTCAATGAGATCATCATGTCAAAAGAAGAGAAGAAATTATTTACAGAGAAATTGAAGAATGAGACAAAAAACTAGTGACTTTCATCAAAGATGTGATGAAAGATGTGTTAATTTCTTCAACAATGAGCAGCTCAAATGATCTCTTTGCTTCAAAATCTTTGACTATTGAATGTGTATTATTTAGCAATGAAATTAGTTACTCATTAAAGTCATTGATTGACACTGAAGCAGCTGACTATTCATTCATTGATGAATTAATCACGCAGAATGTTTGTGATCATTTGCAAATTGAATCGTTATCTTTAATCAAGCTCAAGTCAATAAGAAAATTCGATGATCATTATGCAAAAAAGCTCATTACTCATGCAATTTATTTGAATCTGACTGTTCAAGATCATATGAAACGTTTCATCTTTATGCTGATTACTCGATTGAGTCAACATCAGATGATTCTTGAAAAAACATGAATGAACAAGATCAAGATAACTATTGATATGAGAGACAATTGTCTTCAATTTTCTAGTTTCAAAGCTCATATCAAAGCTTTTATCAAAGCTCATTCGATTTTTCTTTCTGTCATCAAGAAAATCGCGATAGAACAGAAGAGTTCAACTCTCACTCAAATACTAAAGAGATTTATCTCTTCTGTCATCACTCGACTCAGCGAGAAGTCATTCTCATTCAGTAAAATCGTGAAATCATCTAATTCAATCAACTTTGCTTCATCTTTCGATTCAATGAACATAGCAATGATAGAGACTGCAGCATATAAATCACTAGTCAAATGATTGAATGTGACTACTTTTGCAATCATCATCACGAAAATCGATCGACTTCTAAAAACAGCTAGAAATAAATCAGAAGACGTAAATCTATAAGAGCTTTTACATGAAAAGATCTTGAAAGAAGTCAAAGCTAAGCTTTCTTTGAAATATCATGACTATCTAGACGTGTTTGATCAAGCGATGATTGATCAACTATTCTCTCATCGTTTCTATGATCATAAAATTGAGTTGATTGATGAAAGAACATCTTCTTGAAGTCATCTTTATCATATGTCTGACTACAAGCTTCAAAAGATGAAGAACTATCTAATCAAGCATCTGAATAAAGACTTCATATCATTTAGCTCAGCTTCATACGCTTCACTTATACTATTCATCAAAAAGAAAGACGATAGCTTGCATTTCTGCATCAATTACAGAAAGCTCAATGCTTTGATCAAACGAGATCGCTACTCTTTGTCATTAATAGACGAGATTCTCGCTCGTATACAAGAAAGCAAATATCTGACTTGATTGAACATCATTGTCATGTTCAATAAACTGCGAATGCATTCAGATAGCGAAGATTTGACTATCTTTATCACTTCTTTTGATTTCTACAAATATCACGTGATGTCTTTCAAATTAATCAACGACTCGACTTTCTATCAACACTATATGAATGATGTGCTATTTGACTATCTTCATCAGTTTTGTCAGATTTATCTAGATGACATTATCATTTACAGCAAAACACTAAAGAAATATAAGCGACACGTATAATTAGTTTTACATAGACTACAAGAGACTGATCTTCAGATGAATATAAACAAGTGCGAGTTTCATGTTCAGAAGATCTTCTTTCTGAGACTATTGCTATTCATCAAAGAACTAAAGATGAATCTCAGAAAAGTACAAGCAGTAGTTGAATGATCTACTTCTACAAATCTCACTCAGATGCAGTTCTTCGTTGACTTCTGCAACTTCTATCGACATTTTATAAAGAACTTTTCAAAGATTGTTCATTCTCTGATTCAACTAACTCAAAAAGAGATGATATTTGAATGAGATCACGCTTGTCAAATGATCTTTGATCATATAAAGAAACAAATGATTAAAGCATCTATTCTTCGTCATTTTGATCAGAATAGAGAGACTATTCTTAAAACAGACTCATTCAACTACGTCAACAATGACATACTTTCTCAGTATGATGATGAAGAAACATTGCATTCAATGATCTACTACAGCAAGAATCTGAGTCTCGCTGAGTGCAATTACAAGATTTATGACAAGAAGTTACTAGCAATCATTCAAGTATTCAAGCATTGACAATCTGAGCTGAAATTGACTGAGCTATCAATCAAGATGTTCATCGATCATCAAGCTCTGACATCATTAATGAAGAATAAAGAGCTGAGTAAACATCAGATGCGCTGAGTTCAGAAGCTAGCTGATTTCAACTTCAAGATAATGTATCAATCTGATAAACAGAACATTAAGATTGATGCATTAACTCGTTGAGCGAACTTCGTGCTCAGAGATTTCGATGATGAACGCGTTTGCTATCAATGAATCACTATTTTGACGTCGAATCAAATGAAGATTGCTGATCTAGAGAAGAACATCAGCGAGTCAATTTATAAACAAGTTCTTGACGTGAATGAAATCGACGAGAATTGTACTCTACTTCGCGAAGCAATAGAAAGAGACGAAGCACAATGCAAAGACATCAAGCTGAAGAATTGTCGAGTTCAGAATGAAATTTTATACAAAGACAGTCAGCTATGAGTTTCGTTCAATGAACTTCTGCAAATGAATCTGATTCGTGAGATGCACGATCAACTCTCAATAGATCATCTCGATATTCTTAGAACGATGAAGATCATCAAACGAAACTACTATTGATTGTTCATGCGAAAGACAGTAGATCAATATATTCAAAACTGCTATGTTTGTCAATGATCAAAGACATCTAGAAATAAATCAAATGACTTGCTTCAATCTCTATCAATATCTGAACAGCAATGACAGAACATAGTCATGAATTTCATTATCAATCTATCTGATTCGTACAACTACAATGCTATTCTGACTGTCATTTGCAGATTGTCAAAAGAAAGACATTATATTTCTTGCATCATTGATGATGAAGATATCACAGTCGAAAAGACAGCTGAAATGTTGCTTCAATGAGTATATTGAACTCATGATTTATCAAGCTTCATTGTATTCAATCGAGATTCTCAGTTCATCTTCATTCTTTGAAAGTTTCTTTGCAAACGACTGAGCATTTCTCTTCGATTGTTCATCGTCTATCACTCTCAGATCAACGATCAAAGCGAACGAGTCAATCAGAATGTTGAGCGATATCTTCGTTTCTTCTGTTCATACATGCAGAACGACTGATTCAAGTGACTATTCATGATCAAGTTTGTTGATAATAACGTCTTGTCTTCAGTCATCTTCTTGATTCTCTTCTTCATGAACAAGAGCTTTCATTCTCGTATGAGCTTCAACTCTGACATCATCGAGTATGAAAGCACTCGCGAACGTCTGCAAATTGCTTGAGTTGAAGATATATTCAATCACATGAATAAAACACTGATCTTCGCTTGCGAAGCTCTGATCAAAACACGAGAGCAAATGATGAATCAGACTAACAAGCATAGAAAGAAGATCAATTATGAGATTAAATCAAAGATGTTTCTGAATGAAAGAAACATCGTTACAGCGAGATCTTTCAAGAAGCTGAATGATAAAATGCTCGATTCTTTCATCAATCTAGATTTCGTTGACTCTTCATATAAACTGAAATTATCAGAGTCTATGCATGTTCATGATGTATTTCATTCTGATCTGCTTCGCTCTGTCGTCGACAACTTTCTGTCTGATCAAAAGAATGAATCTTTGAAGTCAATAGTGATAAAAGATGAAAATGAATAAAAAATCAATGATATACTGAACTTTCAACGCTATAAAAGATGACTTCAATATCGAGTCAAATGAAAGAGCTATGACAACGATCTCAACTGATATAACGCTGAAGATGACGAATTTATGAATGCTCAAGAGATGATTGATGACTTTCATATTAAATATTCAAGAAAAGCGCACTAAGAAACAACATTCATGCAAACATGAATAGTCAAGAAAAGAAGATAATGTTACGATTCTAGTCTTCATCTATACTTCGTCTAGTCTTCATCTGATTTCATTCTAATCGAGTCTAGCATAGAGCTGAGAAACATACATATAAGAATCAAGTTCTTTTCTGTAGATACTTTTCTTTCTTAGCATTTATCTATTAGTTAAATGACATCTCTATGACTTGCTCTAGATCGATCTCTAACATTTACTATCGCTTTTTTCTGCGCTCTATACTGTAACTGTTCTCAATGCAAGAACTTTATGAGCTTGTTTCTTTTTTACTTTCTCTCTCTTTCATCTGATTCTTTGATGATGTCACAGTCTGAAATTGATTCAGTATGCTTATCAAGAGTATCATTTGAATGATCATTATTATCACGCTCATGATTTCTAGAAGCTTTCTCAAGTTCGTGATGTTCTTTTTGCATTGCATCATCTTTCATTCTATCTTTCATTTAAAACATGTTAATAAAATGTGCTTAATCAACATTCAATCTTTGTCACATTTGTACATCGTTGTAACAACATTGAGTACTCATTTCTCATGTAAAAATTGATTGAAGTCAATTTTTCTCATATGTAGCTGCGTTAATAATGCGCTGTAAGACTTTGCATAACTTTTGTGCAGTTGCAGATGTTGATGTGTCATTTTTGATGTCAAATATTGAAAATGAGCTGCATTAAATTTCTCTTTTCAGACTATTCTTCATGTTTGTTTGATCTGTTTCTGTATGAGTGTTAATCTTGTTATCACTTCAGTGCATTAATGCTCAGTCAATGATAGAGACAAATCATGTACATCATTAATCATCTTGTTCATCGCTTCATTTTTAAGTACTTCTGCATGTCTCATCACTTAATGTAACTTCAGCATGATTTCTTAAAATTAAATGCTTTCATGCACAATTTGAATTCATTGCAGACGTGTTTGATCTTTTATTGATATCATAACTTTCACTGTTTTCAAAAAAGTCTGACTATCACTATATACTTTGTATATCTTTTCATGACACTCTTGATTTACTGTTGCTACGTCTGTGAAATGTTTCATCTTCATGACTAATTCTTTCAGTTCATCATGATGAATGATGATTAAAGTTGATTTCTTCAGTCTTTTATCTAGCTCTCAGTTCATTCTCATTGCAATCACTGTAACATTGTCTTTGCTGTTGTTATCATTCAAGTAAACTCTTTGCTTTGACATGAACATGTCAAGATTGTATTATTTTATTGACATTTTCTTATTTGCAACTATAACTATCTTCAATGACTTTGATCAGAAAATCACTATGTAAAAATGATTTCAATTCATCTTCATTTGTTTAAGTATTTCTTTCATTCACTTTTGCTTCAACTGTAGAGATGTCTTGCACAGCTTTGATTTTCAATCTCTTTTGAGTATCAAGTTGTTGTGAATTCAATGCATTGTCATCTCAATAACTTCATCTGATTTTCAAGAGTTCATGTTTATTATCAATCTTTGTATCAACTTTGATAAGTGAATATCTATCAACATCATGTTTATTTTCATCTGTAGAATCTTTGTTGATATTGCATGATAAATGTTGATGATTTGTCACAATGTTCTTTCTTGCATTGATTTCAGCTTAACATTCAGATTCTTTTGATGATCTTTCACTCTTTGTGATGTATATCATATGATGACTTCGTGACTAAGCAGAGAATGCATCATCGCGAAGTATATTTGCTTACTCATCATCATTGATGAGCTTCAAGTAAACTCAATGATTGTTTGCATGATCTTTTGTTTAATCACTAGTTTTGCTTCAATATGATGCATGTAAGTCGCTCATTTCAGCTTGAAGTTCAGTTGAACTTTCAAGACTTTGATATCTGATTTCAAGTTAATCTGATGTTTTATTAACTTTACATCAACTTTCATATTGAATCATTTAGAAATTCTTGTAAAGTGAATCAACTCATGCTTTGTCATTAAGAATTTGATGTCATGCATTTTTGATCACTGTTTGCATCTATCATAAATCTCGTTAAGAACTCTGCAATTGCATTTTATAAACTCTTCATATGTTAAGATATTGACATCATTCATGAAGTTTGTGAAGTTAGTTCTCAGCTTGATATCATCACATGCTTTTAACAAGTTCACATTGTAAAACAAATATAATATCAACAATAGCAAAGAGTCTTGTGATATGTTAATGTTCATGCTGCATTTCATCATCATGTAATCATCAATTGTGATCATGATGCATCAATCTTTAAGAAAGTTCTTCACAAATTCAAGAAGCAGTCTAAAAACTTTTCTTTTCTTCATGTCATGTAAAAGTCTGCTGTGCATCACATTGTTAAATGCATTCTTCTTATTCAGATTCAGCAGTGAGACTACTCTTCTTCTCATGTCACTTCACACAGTATGTATCTTTTCTGTAATTAGTTGCAAAGTTGTATTTATTAATCTGTGCTTGCAAGCTCTCATCTAAATGTTTAATATTGAGTTGCAAGCTTCTACAACATTTTGCAGATGTTTGAATATGATGAACTTCAATATTTTGCTCAATGTATTGAGTAGCACAATTGATTTATATATCTTTGCATTAAAGTAATCTTTCTTGTCTGACTTTTGCATCACTATTATGACTGTGCTCTTGAACTGAGTTGATTGTATTCTCTTCTGTAAACATTTTTCAAAGAGAGAGTGTATTTATTCTGATGTGTCATCAATGAGTCTGCGCATTATTCTATTTATGTATCTCATGTGTTTCAATGTTTTGTCAGATGTCACTTTGTAAACAACTCTTTTAATCTTACAATGCATTAATGAAGCATTATTTTTAATCGAGAGCGAGTACTTGAAGTTTATTGTGTTCAGCATAAAAATCTCTGAAAATGATGAAAAGTAAGTCTGAAACATCATCTTCGCTTTATTCTACATTGTTATGATGATGTCAAAGCACTCTGACTTGATCAGAAAAAGAATTGTTGTTTGAGTCAATGTGTTTGCAATTGCATTTCTTGCTCATTTTACAGTTTTGAACAGTCTTCTCAAGAATTGTTCAACATTCTGCATGATTTCTTGATACTCACTGCATATCTGTTTTCTGATGATCTTGCTTTTTTATCACATGCTTGAATGTACTTTGTTCAGTCGCTCAGATTAATGTTTTTTTTTAATTCTTACTCAATTCAACACTCATTGTAAATCTATGCAAAAACTATATATTTGCAATCATATATTTTGCAATCAATATGATCTTCGCTTGTATTTTCTTTCTTGTGATAACATTCATATACTGTAAAATTCATCAGCTGCTTAAATTCTTGTATAAATCAAACAATTTGTGCTTTTTCTTGCAGATATCATATGATATTCTGATGAAACAATCTTTTAAAAAAATTGAAGTTTTCTCTTATAAATTGTCATCATATCAGAAGTGTCTCAGAATGAGTTTTAAGAAATATGCATCTTCTTTATAAATTGTAATCATATCAAAACTCATTCTCGATCTTTAATCATTTGTAGAGTCATCTTGCGTCTCGACTCTTATAAGATGTGAAAGTCATTATATGTCTTGACTTTCATAAAATTTCTTGTAGAATCACTGTACATCTCAACTCTCATGAAGCATTCTTGTAGAATCATCATGTGTTGCAACTCTTGTAAAATGTAAAGTATTTCTAGCTCTTCTTGCAATGTTTTGCATGCTGTCACTTCATACATTCTAATAACATTCATCACGTCGTTGTTGCTTCTTCGCGCGTTTCAAGCTGTGTAAAGAGAAAAGTGTAAAGAATTTGAGCATGCAATTGCAGTCTGAGTACATCAGTTCATTATGTCGATTGCATTCATCTCTTTCGCGTTAGTAATTGCAGCTAGAAATAGTGATTTGAGCGATTGAGATGTTGTCACGTTGATGTTGTTCTGATCGCGTCGTACAATGATGACTTTGCGATGACAGCAATCTTGAGAGTAAAGAATAAAGAACATTAGACTTCACTGAATACTGCAGACAGCATCAATGAGTTCATAATTAACATCATGTACAGATAGTTCTTGTTATCGATTATTAATGTTTAATCAATCAAATATTAATAAATAATTCATAGTAAAGATTAAATTATCAATAGCTCAGAAAAGTGAAATTATGTTCATGATCATTCAATTATGTGTAACGATTGTTTCTTTAACAATACAAGATATATACAGAGATCAAACAGTAATCACTATTACTAAACTTAAGATCTGAAGATAGCTGAGACAATAATATGTATTGACTATTTACATGAATTAAGCATGAAGCTTCTATCTAAGAGAATGATCATCATTATATAAACATAGAAGAATCATGTCAAGTCATCTTTGCTCTGAATGATTATTTTGATCATTCTTGAGCAAGATGAGCAAGATGAACATTCATGCTCATTATGCTCACTGTAATCACTAGATCTGTCGTTGAGTTAGAATTGAGTTGAGTTGAGAAAGATCAACTCAATTCAATTCTGAGTTTAAGTTGAGATTGAGTTGATCTTTCTTAACTCAAACTCAATTTGAAATTGAGTTGAATTGTTTAAACTCAATTTCTAAAAATAGTATACTTACTCATATGCACAGAATTTTCATGCAGACTGAATTCAAATTCGATTTCTAAAAATAGAATAATTACTTGTATGCACGAGATTTTCACGCAAACTGAGTTTTTGCACACTTTAATCTAGAAAGATTAGCAACAAATAGTTAAAGTTTGACGTGCTAAAATGACATCAATATAGATAGTTTTAGTTAGCGTGTGCGAAAATCTCGTTTGCGCTGAAATCTCATGCATACAAGTAGTTAATCAATTGACTTTACATTCAAGAAAAAAAAACTAAAGTTATTAACAAAAGCAATAAGAATTAACTTGAATTATGCGCGAAAGCAATAGTATCACTAACAGTGTGACAGTGCAAAAATTGTATTTACTATTTATTTGTTTTGTGACAGCGTTGCATTCTGATTGCATAGTAACATGACTATCTACTTCATCATGTAATTTGAACAGACTTCAAATGTAAACTTTTCGCTTGTAAGACGAAAAATTAATCTCATATTCTTCGCTTGAATGATTACATGCTTTGCATGAATTGCACAAAGATTGATATCTGTTAAGTAATCAGTATTTGAATTGCAAAATTGATTGCAAAATTGATCGTGAAACTAATCTTCATACATTGCAATCAGTCACGCTTTCATCATCTTCTGCAATGTTTTTATAGCTTTTAATTGAAAGCGAAGATCAACTTCAATCAATTCATGACATACTTCGCGAATCACATGCTGAAACAACAGCTTTGAAATAAGTAAGTTGATTGTTCTTTGATATCAATGAATTTCACGAAGTATCATAGTTTCTCTGCAATATTTTCGCATTTTCTTGAGCTTGATAAAATCACTTTTTATAATGACATTGATAACATGAACTGACTCAATGAATTAAACATTCTAACATATGATCAGCATCTTTGAAATTACTTTTGCAATTTTTTTTGCAATTTAGTAAGTCTCAAACTTACTTTGATGAGCTTCATCTTTTTATCATCAGTTTTTGACTGCACTATTGACTGTTTCAAGACATTTTTTTGACAAATTGCTTGTTATGAGATTTTTTACTGAATGATGATGAAGATGATGATGATGAAGATGATGATGATGAGAATGATGATGATGCGCTTGACAATGATGATTCTGAGCTGCTTGACAATCGCGATTTATTGTTTAACTCATGATCAAAATTTGATCTTGTAAGCTTGAATTTAGAATTCGCTGCAATATTATTTCTACTTTGCAATCAGTTTTGCAATCAATTCAAGAGTAATAAGAAATGAAACATATACATAAATTTATGCAAGTTGAAGAATTCATTTGAATTCAAAATTGAGTTCAAAATCTCATCAGTTGCAAAATCAAAAGTGCTGAATAGCGTTTTATTATTGACATTAAACTCATTGTTTCTGTATTGCAATCAGTTTTGCAATCTTTTATAAACTTATTGAGCTGTTGCAATCATGATTGCAGTATGTTGTTGTTTGAAGATGATTGTTACAAAGAAGAAGAAAAGTTGATGATTACATGACTGAATTAGTGTTAATGATCTATCTCTTAAAATCTTAAATCAAGATATTGAAGTTTAAAGTTCATATCTCATTATTGCAATTGAACTTCACTATTTTAACTCATAATCATCATCTAGATTACTAAAATATTACATCTACACTTTCACTACTACTTTATATCATCATCGCAATGACATTAATTAACAAACGCAAGATAAATGATAATTATTTTGATAATTCTCATTTGAAAAAGACTAGAAGTTGAGTCGAAAGAATGACGAGTGATGAAAAAGAAATAAAAGATGTCAAGAACAGAGATAGAAACATTCATTTTTACTGAATCAAGCAATTTAAAAAATCGAATGTCTATTTACAAGCATCAAATGATGATCATGAGTTCTTGTTAATTACATATGTAAATAGCAAATAAAATCAACGATATTTTTTGCAATTCTTTTTGCAATTAAATATTAATAAATTCATAGAATTGCAAAAGAAAATACAATGAATCATGTAAGAACGCGTCTTGATGTTGCAAGTTTCAATCAAGATTCTTCAGTATTAAGTGCTTGTTTCAATATGAATGTGAAGAATTTTCAATGAAAGAAGCTCTCTGACATTAATGATCTTCAGATGAAAGAATAATATCAGGTGAATGACTTGCTTCTGAGAGAAAAGCTCAAGATGATGATAAATGAAGAGATGATGAATGACTTGAATGTTATCAGAGAAGCATTAACAATGAAAATTCTTTGACAGTTTCAGAATTTCTGAAAAGACGTAGTATATCATCTTATTGTGTAAGTTTTTAACAGTTCTTTTTGTAATCTTGTTTACAACATGATTATTATTTCTTTTACTATTTGAATTTTGCTTTTGATTTTGCTCTTAATGTTGCAATCAATTTTGCAATCAATTTCGCGACTTGTATTTCAATATTTATACTAACATTGTGATATATAAAAAAGCAGAGAGCAATCAATATCGTTGAGTCTTCTTCAGAAATTATCATATTTCTTGAGATTGCAAATTGACATCAAAGTGCTTTCAAGAATCATTTATCACGTCTGAGAAAACTCTATGATGTGTAGTATGATTGAGAAGAAAGACGATTAAAAACAAGTCATGCAAGTGAATTATGCTATCAGATCAGACTGAGAATTGATTGACAAATTTTAACTACAACAAGTATGAATGAACATCAAATATTTTACACAAATTGACATATGAAATCTGAAAAGTAATATTCAAAATTAAGAAGTCAAGTAATCTTTTTGATTCTCTTAATGCTCATATTTTAGAAATCGAGCGTTTCTAAATCAATAATCTAGCTAGTTTCACAGTCACAAGCTGATAAATAAAATCATTTATTGCATGCAGCATCACATCATACTCTCATGTAATAATTAAATAGCAGAAGTGAACAGAAGAATTAAACATTCTTTTTACATAATTTTGTGCAACAATTATTTCGTACTTCAATTCATTTCTGTATAATTATTTTCTTGTATTTGTAATAAGCTTCTTAGTCAATCATAATGTTTGAAATCTATTAAAATGTGTTAGTTTTTAGAATAATTAACAGTTAATTTAAAAGATAAGAATCAATCAGTCACAAGTTAATAATGATGTATGATTTGCATTGATCTTCAAACTTTAAGTTTAATGATGCTTGAAAGATCAAACTTGTTTTTGATTCTTTTTGCAACTGTCTTAGCAATTCTTTTTGCAACTCTTTTTGCAGTCTCTTTTTTATTTAACTTACTTATCATGTCATTTTCTTGAAACAGAACATCTGAATTGCAAGCAAGTATGAACAGTTTATTCAGTTTTATAAATATATCTTCAGAGAATCTTGATAACAGCAAGCATGATAGTGCTTGATCTTCTTCTTTTAACATTGCTTCTGTCGTGCTCATTAAATTGCAGTCGTTACATGATGAATAATATGTGCTATACAATCATGAGCAAGAATATCAACATATATTTTTGAATTGATAAAAGCAAACTCAATATGCAATGCAAGTAGAATGAAAAGTATCAGACTATCATCATTCAAAGTGAATCTTACAAACATGAACAAATGAGATATGAAATAACTTTTATCAAACAGCTTTAGTTGAAAGCGAAAGACTTAAACTCATTTATCATTTATGTTTGTGTTAGAGATCAGCATAGAGTGAGTCAATATGAGTGTCATTTAACTAGAAGATAAATGCTAAGAAAGAAAGATAGCTACAGAAAAGAAGCTGACTACATATATGTGTTTCTCAGTCAACGCTAGACTCAATAGAGACTAGTTAAGATGATGAAGCGAGAATAAATCTGACAAGACTAGAAGACTGAGTCTGACAAGACTAGAATTATGACATTACTCTCTTTCTTCGACGATTCATGTTTGCATGAATGTATTTTCTGCTCGACTCAATTGATTGCTCAATCATGATTTCACAGACTCAGATCTGTTAAATCGTGATTGATTGAATTGTTGATTAGCGCGATTTGTTCAAGTATCAAATATGAAAATCATCAACAATCTTCTGAGTGTTCATAAATTCATCATCATCAGCGTTGTATCAATTGAGATCATTGTCATAGTCATTTCATTTGACTCTATACTGAAGTTATCTTCGATATCGACGAGAATTCAATATATCATCGATTTCTCACTCATCTTCGTCGTTTATCATTATTGAATCTGAGAATTCATTCTTTTGATCAGACAAGAAATCATCGACGACAGAGCGAAGCAGATCAGAATGAAATACATCATGAACATGCATAGACTCTGATAATTTCAGTTTATATGAAGAGTTGATGAAATCTAGATTGATGAAAGAATCGAGCATTTTGTCATCTAGCTTCTTGAAAGATTTCGCTGTAATGATGTTTCTTTCATTCAGAAACATCTTTGATTCGATCTCATAATCAACTTCTTTTCTATGCTTATTGACTTGTTTCATCATTTGTTCTCATGTTTTGACTAGCGACTCGCGAGCAAACTTCAGTGTTTTGTTCATATGTTCAGATATATTCTCGACTTTAGCTGTCTGCAAGCGTTCACAGAAACTTTCATATTCAATGACATCGAGTTCAAAGCTCATACGAGAATGAAAGTCTTTGTTTAAAAAGAAAGAGATCGAGAAGATGACTGAGAACAGAGCATTATTGTTGATGAAGTCGATCATGAGTAGTAGCTTAGCTCAGTCATTCTGCATGTATGAACAGAAGAATCGAAGATATCTTTCAACATTCTGATTGACTCATTCACTTTGATCGTTGATCTGAGAGTGATAGACTGTGAAAAGTCGAAGATTAATGTTTAGTCTTTTGCAAAGCGACTTTCATAAAATGAAGGTAAATTGAGAGTCTCGATTCAAAACAATGAAATCGAGTAAATCATGTATTCAATATATTCACTGAAGCATTAGCTCAGCTGTTTTTTCTGCTGTGATTCTCTCGTCATCAGTGAAGCAAGAAATATAATGTCGTTTCTTTGTCAGTTTACATATCACTGTTAGTATGATGTTTTTGTCTTTCAAAAGAGATAAGTTGATGATGAAGTTTATGACTATGTTCTTTCATCACTGTTCAAGTATGAATAGAGAATGTAGTAGTTCATTGAATTTATCTCAAGAAGTCTTTGATCGCTGACAAATGTAGCAGTTTCAAATATATCAACTTATTGTCTTTTGCATTGAAGATCAATAGTAGTATCTTCTTATGATCTTCATCGTTCTGAGAATTTCGAAATGATCAATAGAAGATTAATCATGAACTTCTTGAATTAGCTTCATTTGAAGATGCTCATTGAAGAAAACTCATAGAAGATTATCTCGATATAGTATTTCGTTCTGAACTCGACAATTTCTTAATTTAATATCTTCGTATTGAGCTTCATCTTTTAATACAACTTCACGAAGTAGCGTACAATTCTCGTTGATTTCATTAGTCTCAAGAATCTGTTTATAGATTGATTTCTTGATGTTCTTCTTTAAATCAGCAATTTTCATTCAATTTGAAGTCAGAATAGTGATTCATTGATAGTGAACACGCTCATCTTCTGAGCTTCTAGAAACTGAATCGACTTGACAAGTCAATGCATCGACTTTGATGTTTTATTTGCCTGAGCAATACATGATTTTGAAGTTGAAGTTGACAAGCTTTTGTACTCAGCGCATTTAACGTCTACTTAGCTCTTTATCTTTCATTAATGACGTTAAAGCTTGATGATTAATGAACATCTTAATGAGTAACTCAGTCAATTTCAGCTCAGATCATCAATGCTTGAAGACACAAATGATTGCTAGTAGTTTCTTGTCATAGATCTCGTAATTGCACTCAGCGAGACTCAGATTCTTGCTGTAGTAGATCATTGAATGCAATGTTTCTTCGTCGTCGTACTGAGAAAGTATGTCATCGTTGACGTAGTTGAATGAGTTTATTTCAAGAATAGTCTCTCTATTCTGATCAAAATGACGAAGAATAGAGACTTCAGTCATTCATTTCTTCATATGATCAAAGATCATTTGACAAGCTTGATTTCATTCAAATATCATCTCTTTTTGAGTTAGTTGAATCAGAGAATGAACAATCTTCAAAAAGTTCTTTATAAAACGTTGATAGAAGTTGCAGAAGTTGACAAAGAACTGCATCTGAGTGAGATTTGTAAAAGTAGATCATTCAACTACTGCTTGTACTTTTCTGAGATTCATTTTTAGTTCTTCAATGAATAGCAATAGTTTCAGAAAGAAGATCTTCTGAACGTGAAACTTGCATTTGTTTATATTCATCTGTAGATTGATCTCTCGTAGTCTATGTAGAACTAGTCGTACGTGTTTTTTATGTTTCTTCAGTGTTTTGCTGTAAATGATAATGTCATCTAGATAGATCTGACAAAACTGATGTAGATAATCAAACAGCATGTCGTTCATATAGTGTTGATAGAAAGTCGAATCGTTGATTAATTTGAAAGACATCATGTGATATTTGTAGAAGTCAAAAGAGGTAATAAAGATAGTCAAATCTTCGCTACTCAAATGCATGCGTAGTTTGTTGAAGATGACTATTATATTCAATTGAGTCAGATACTTGCTATCTTGAATACGAGCGAGAGTTTCGTCTATTAAGAATAGAGAGTAGCGATTTCGTTTAATCAAAGCATTGAGCTTTCTATAATCGACGCAGAAACGCAGACTATCATCTTTCTTTTCGATGAATAGTATGAGCGAAGCATATAAGATTGAGCTGAAAGATATAAAGCTTTTATTCAGATGTTCAATCAGATAATTCTTCATCTTTTGAAGCTTGTAGTCAGACATATGATAGAGATGACTTCGAGAAGATATTCTCTCATCTGTCAACTTGATTTTGTGATTGTAGAAGCGATGAGAGAATAGTTGATCAGTCATAGCTCAATCAAACACGTCTAGATAGTCATGATATTTCGAAGAAAGCTTAGCTTTGACTTTTTTCAAGATCTCTTCATATGAAAGCTCTTATAGATCTACATCTTCAAGTTTATTTCTAGCTGTTTTTAGAAGTCGATCGATTTTCGTGATGATGATCACGAAAGTAGTCACATTCGATCATTTGACTAGTGATCTATATGCTGCAGTCTCTATCATTGCTATGTTTATTGAATCGAAAGACGAAGCGAAGTTGATTGAATTAGATTATTTCACGATTTTACTAAATGAAGATGACTTCTCGCTGAGTCGAGTGACAACAGAAGAGATAAATCTCTTTAATATTTGAATAGAGATTGAACTCTTCTGTTCTATCGCGATTTTCTTGATGACAGAAAGAGAGATCGAACTAACATTGATATGAGTCTTTGAATCAGAAAATTGAAGATGATCGTTTCTCATATCAATCGTTATCTCGATCTTATTCATTCATGTTTTTTCAAGAATCATCTGATGCTGACTCAATCAAGTAATCAGCATAAAGACGAAACGTTTCATATGATCTTGAACAGTCAGATTCAAATAAATCGCATGAGTAATGAGCTTTTTTGCATAATAATCATCGAATTTTCTTATTGACTTGAGCTTGATTAAAGATAACGATTCAATTTGCAAATGATCATAAACATTCTGCGCGATTAATTCATTAATAAACGAATAGTCAGCTGCTTCAGTGTTAATCAATGACTTTAATGAGTAACTAATTTTATTGCTAGATAGTACACATTTAGTAGTCAAAGATTTCGAGGCAAAGAGATCATTTGAGCTGCTCATTGTTGAAGAAATTAACACATCTTTCATCACATCTTTGATGAAAGTCACTAGTTTTTTGTCTTATTCTTCGATTTCTCTATAAATAATTTCTTCTCTTCTTTTGACATGACAATCTCATTGAGACGAGAAATGAATGCATGAGATGTCAAAGTACTAGTCTTCAGCTGAAAGCAATTCTTTGAAAGATGATTTGATACTTTGCAGTTGAAGCAGATGATTAACATTCTTGATCATTCAGATTCAAGAATGAAAAAAGTAGCGAGTTGAACATAGCTAGTAGTCGAGACTGAAGCTGATGTCAACGAAGAAATAAAACGTTTTTTCGAAGCTGCTATTGATTTGACTGTTTATTACTCGTCACGTAGCTGATAATTGACTTGTTGTTTGTTATTCACATCTTGAAGAAAGATTTTGAGCTTATCAAGTGAGCTAAACTCTATGAGACAAACTGACAACACGTTCTGAAGATGATTGTTGATTTTATTCTGAATGTCGTTCATCAGAATGATATCGTCGTAGTTCAGAAAGCTGAATATTTTAGTGAATTCTGAATAGAAAGAGCTGAAAGACTTGTTGAGCTGCTTCAGAGCAACGTACTTGCAACAACACTTTTGAATCAGATTCTGATCTTCGTAAATTTCTTTCAGATGTTTCAGTAGTTCTGATAGTGACTGATAGAATGAGAAAGCATCAACACGATGCTTTGCATAAATTTGCTGATCAGCATCGTCTTCTAGTCTGAAAATCACATAGACAATATGAATCTTTTCAGTAGAATAATGATTCGCGTTGACATCGAGCTTGTCAGCTATTTTGATGTTTCATGTCTTTCAGATAGAATTATCTGTTTTAATGAAGATGAGTAAATTCGAAAGCTTGACGAACTTGTGATGATCATTTTCGTTTTCATTATCAGATAGAGTAGAAAATTCTCGTTGAGAGCGCGCTTCTTTCTGATTGACTCGTTGCTCAGCTGACTGAGTATCTTGATGAAGCATAGATTGATCAGCTTGACGTTGTTTCGCTCTGAAGTTCAATCGCTCGTCTTGTAGCTGACTGATCTTTTTCTCTAGCTCATCATTCTTATCAAAAGCGACTTCTAGTTGTTTTGCTCTCTTTTTGTGATTATCTTGTACAAGAAGTCAGTGTTCATTGAGTTGTAAAGTCAAGTCTTGCTGACTTCAAAGCTCGTTCAGCATATTGATGACTTCGTTGAGTTGATTACTGATTCAATGAAACAGTTGTTCTTCAATGTTTATGTTTCATGCAATGACAGCTTTCTCAGCTTCGACTGAAGCATCAATGAGTAGAAGTGAAACTCTTCTATTGACAGTGCTTTTAAGCAGACGAGTTGTTCAAGACTCAACTGATTCAACGTCATGTGTCATGATGAGAGAAGATAGAAGTTGTTGAGGTAAGAATTGATGAAGAATTGATGTTTTGATGAGTGAAAATTCAAAGAATCTCTTGTGAATTTCAGGTAATAACTGAATGCTTTATTCGAAGAATTTCTTGCGAATAGAATGATGAAAATGAGTGTAGAATCGAAGAATTTCTTGCAATCTAAAATGATGATGCAAATTTGAAGAATTTCTTGCAAATTTTTCTTACTGAATAGATTGTTTCATATCATCTATTCATTGATAGCAGAGTAGTAAATGATGAGCATTTATCTAATGTTAGAAATCAGCATAGAGCGAGTCAATATGAATGTCATTTAACTAGAAGATAAATGCTAAGAAAGAAAGATAGCTACAGAAAAGAAGTTGACTACATATATGTGTTTCTCAGTCGACGCTAGACTCAATAGAGACTAGTCAAGATGACGAAGCGAGAATAAATCTGACAAGACTAGAAGACTGAGTCTGACAAGGCTAGAATCGTGGCAGTTTGCATGTTTATGAGCATTCTAACAATAGAAGTATTGATAACAGCATCATGAAACATCATCTGAATAGCAAAGATTGTGATAAACGCACAAACTTAACAACTAAGATCATGAAAGTTCAAGACATTCATAACTTTGTTAGAGTTAAAGCTTTGATAAGTTTCTTCTTAGCTGCAGATTGCAAAATAAATTGCAAAACAGATTGCAAAAAAGATTGCAAAAGATTAACAAATCAGAGCATCATGTTTTTCATCAAGAATATACTTCAGAAGTCTTTGCATTACAACTTCAAAAGACTTTTGTCACTTTGAACATTTTTCATGTCATTATTAACAATGTTCAATTTCGACGAGCATTTGAAATGACATGATCAAACATTACTTTGTCACACAGAATTAAACTTACGATCTCTTTCAAGAATCAAGCAACTGTTGTTCAAGTCAACATACTCAAGAATTTATCAATGAATTCTAAAATCTTCATTAGTTTAGATGAATAAAGTAGTTCTAATAGATTATCTTTTCTAGTCATCATGAAATTTTACTACATTAAGTTCTGAGAGTATCAAAAAGTCTTGTTAAGCTTTGAACAAATTGAAGATAAGCATATCAAAAGCAATCTAAGCAGTATTACTGAATGAATATTGCAAGAACTTGATATTCAAGATTGAGTTATGACTGTAATCACAGACAACGTCAGTAATAATGATGTCATGATGACTGCATTAGATGAGACTTTGCAAATGTTCTCAGCTACTTCACATTTATCATGTTTAGCACATGTAATTCAGTTAGCTGTTAAACAGTTACTCAAATCGCTGACGTTAAGTCTTAAGAATGAGAATGAGAAAGAGTATTGAATACTCAAGATTAATCTTCAAAGCATGTTTATACAAGAGAGTTTATCTTGAACATTGTTCAAGATAATTAATAATTTTTATTTATTATGTTAGTTTGCTTTGCTATTATTTTCGCAATCAATTTTGCAATCGATTTTGCAATCACGATCGAAAATACAAAGTACACTCTTATTCATGACATTATAGTAATGTTTAATTAGATTCAAAAGCTTTCTGTTTATATGAACGAAAGTTCTTAAAGAATAGAGAACTTTCACAAGTCTCAACGTAATTTCGAACTTTGTCTCAAGATGATACAAGACATTAAAACTCACTGAAATTTCATCTGTTTCATGCTTTTGAGAGCACTTCGTCTTCAAGTCTTCATCAAGAGTTATATTTCTACTCATGAAAATAAAAATACTACTTTTCAAAAGCTATCTCTCAATAATGAAGAATGAACATATGTTCAATATCTTGTAGAACTACTCAAATCATTCGCGATATTCATTAATTTACTTAAACATAATTGCAAACTCAACATCAATGCAATTTACATTGTTTATAATGTTTTGTTCTTTCATATTAAAGATCACATGACAGCTCTGAAGAGAAAGCAGCGTTCTTGAAAGCATTCGCTTTTGAAAGTTTTAACGCAAGCTCAAATCAAATTATTTGAATATTATGCAGATGTCAGTCATGATCGAAAGCTAATGTACAATCTTGAAAATATTATAGATTCTCATCAGAAACTAAATTTATACGAGCAATCTACATGACAAGACAGCAACTATAAACAAAGATATAAATGAGAGTTTATAAATTATTATGCTAAACACTACGCTTTCAACTCAACTATATTGCAAGATCAACTTCAAGAAAGAGTCTTGCAACAATCATTTTTCATTGCAGATATAGTTGTTAAACGAAATTTCAAACATCGTAATTTATCATCACTTGTTTCAACAAACGAAGTGAAACAATATTTGAATCAAAATTAGTTTTTCTTCTCTTTGTTTCATTTGTTGCATAATTAATGTTGTCTTATAATTTCTTTGCAATCAATTTTGCAATTGATTTTACAATCAATTTTGCAATCAATTTTGCAGTCACATAGTTTGAAATATCAAATTCTAATAAGCTTTAGAAACTGTTCAAGACATTGATCTCATTAAGTTCTGAAAAAATCATTTCAAAGACTTTGTTCATTTAAGCAGAATGACTCAAGATATTTTAACAATTTCAGCTATCTCAACAAATGTTGAATGAGTTTTCAATTTGAAATGAGACTTATTATCTTATTGTTGCAGCTCTCTTGTTGTCAACATCATATTGAATATCATGATGATTAAGCATGCAGATGCTGTGAAGTTGAAAGCAGAATTTAAGTCTCATGAGTTTATCAAAGAGAAAAGAGCTTTCAATGCATAGAAACAAGAAAAGAACAAAGATTTAGTCTTCATCATTGACATTAATGAAGATTTAGAGTATATCAGCGATGCATCATCAAATAATAATGTTGATGATAACGAGCGTGATAAGTAATGTTATATTGTTCATCATCAGACATTTAATTAACAATATCAGAGTTGAAGAACAATGATACACTTGATGTTGATCTTTTCATATCATTTTCGCAATCTAGATTTTCAAACTTCAAAGAACTTTCGTTATCTACATTATTTAATACAGCAAGATCTACGATAACAAAATCTACGACAGCAAGATCTATGATAACTTCACTTTTGAATGCTCAATTTTCAGCGTCTGCTCATTTTGATCGAGTTACATCACACTTGACTGAGAGAAACAGATTGAAGAAGAATGATCAATCATTATGAAAGATAATGAATTAAAGAAATTTGATGAAATTTGTTGCAGTCTCTAAATTGAATGAAGAATCTAAGTCATTATCTTTAGCAGTGAAAAAAGAACAGCGCAAGATGATTTCTTCTTTGAAGTTGAGTTCTGTTTCAACATGTAAATGTAGCTTTGAAATGACTAATTTCAAGAAGAGATCATCATCTAAGAATAAAGCTAAATTGAATGCATTGTCTGAGCAAAGAAGACAAGAAGACATTAATAGAAAGCTTATGTAGATAGTTTTGCAATTCATTTTGCAATCTACTGTTTTCATGAAATTGCTCACGCATTTTTCAAGCAGTTTAGTTAGAGACAGTGACTGAGATCTAAGTCAATGATAGAAGAGTTGAAAACATTTCTCTATATACATATAGATTTCTTTTCAACATGTAAATAAAGATTATTCATACATACACATTTTAAAGTTTCATAATATCATTCTACTAGTACTTATTTCAAATAAGTAAAATGTTTAAACATGTTATTGAGTTCAAGTTAACTCATTAAGTTGATTGAGTTGAGTCGAAAGTCTGACTCAACTTGATTGAGTTGAGTTGATCTTTCTTAACTCAATTCAACTCTGAAACTCAACTTGAGTTGAGTTGAACAACTTGAACTCAACGACAGATCTAGTAATCACTTCTGATTCAAGCAATCAGAACAATCACTTCAAGACTCTGATTACTCAATGACTATTTAATCATTGCTGTTACATAATTTCATGCAAAAAAGTTTTAACACTAGATTCTCTTTTAAAAATTTTATTTCAAAAATCACTTTTTCTTCATGTCTTTTCATTGCATAATCAAAAACTTTATCTTGCATTGCAGAAATTTTCTTGAATGTATAAGTTCTGAATGTGCTGTCATGCATTTTTGTGAACACTGCAATCACTTGCAAAAGAAATGTTATATCAACAATGAAATCAATTATTGCATCAAGTGTATGCATCTTGATTGCAAGTGCAATCTTACTTTCTTGATGATGAAGTAAAAAAGAATAAAAACAGAACATGATCATGTTCTTGATGAGCTGCTGAACATTCACAAACAAATGCAAAAGATCTTCACAAGAATTACTCATCTGCAAAATCAATTTATGTTTCTGAAGAATAAGAAATAAACAATGATTGAATGAAAGTTTCAAAACATCATTGAGTTCAAGAAAAATGAAAGAAAGACTAGTGAATCATTGCTGAATGATCTTTTCTTTGATGTGTCTTTTAAGCAGATTGAGATTTCATCAGATTTTGACTGACTGAGTTTCTCAACTGAAACTATCACAGAAGTGTTTGACAGTTCTTGAGATTTTTCTCTGATTTTCAAATATTCTTGATATGATTGTAATTTTTTCACTTGATCAATTAATGAGACTGATCTTTAATATTCTATTTATTCAATATATTCTTTACTTTGTATTCAATGTTCTGATTCTTTGAATTAATTTCTGAAGATTCTGTTTAAATTGATGTATTCAAGTCTGCAAACTTCAAAAAACAAATATGAAATATTGAATGTATTTTCATAAATGTTAATAAATCTAACTTATAATTAATTGATTCTTTGATCTTTAAAATCTTATAAGATTTTAGCTTTGTGTGATTCAGTTTGTTACTTGATCTTTTCATTTTGATATTTTGTCTTAGTAAATATGCTTTGTTTCTCTTTTTAAAAGTAGATTTTCTATCTTTTTTCTTGTTTGCATACAAAGTCATGCACTTACTAAGAAACTGTATGTTCTTTTATAATTCTTTCTGTAACAGCTGCAATTGTTCTATCTGTAGCGTAACTTTCTGAGTTAATTGTGCAAATTCATGCAATTTCTTGAAAGTCTTTGACTCAAACTCATAGTTTGCAAAAAATGATGACATGCTGATTACTTTTGTTGTTGTGCTATTGAAAGTCAACTGTGCTACTGACAATAGCTGTACTCAATCATTCTGTTTATAGTTAATATAACATCTGAGATACTGTTTTAATGTTTGATTCATTTTTTTCATTTGTTCATTTGTTTGCAAATGATAAGTTGTTGACAGCTTATGATGAATTTCTAACTGATTCATCAAGAATTTTCAGAATTTCAATGTGAAAAGCTTGTCTCTATTTGAAATTATCTCATCTGATAATTCATGGTTTGCTACAATTGTTTTCAGAAATGTGTAAGTTAAATCTTTTGTGAATGTTACTTTCTTGTATGATAAGAAGTATTCATACTTGATTAATCTGTTTGTTATAATTAATATAAAGTCATACATTGTTTCAATGACTCTTTTCTTTGACTTAAATAACTTGACTATGAAGTTCAAAGCTATGCTTTTTCACGCATGATTTGATGTGCTGAGACTTTTCAAAAGTTCATAAAGTTTATGTTAATTGTGTTTTGTACAAATACATACATTGCACTTTCTGATAATATCTTCTATTTGTTTTCTCATCTTTGAGAAATAGTAAATTCTAAATATTCTCTCAATGATTTTATTCAAATCTTAATGTTCATGTATCATTGACTTGTGATGATCATGTATCACTTTCTATCTGCATCTTGTTGAAACATAAATCAAATCTTGAAATATTAATATTTCATTGATAATCTCAAAGTTCGCGTTGTTCTCAATATTCTTTATAATATCTTGCATGACTGAGTTCTTCATCAACTTTAGCTTTACTCATTTCTTAAAATCTTTGTTGTTGATTCATAAAGTAGCTGCGTTTTGTTTATTATAAACAATCAAATCATTCAAGTTCTCTTGCAAGATAATCTGATTTATCTGTGATTTATCTATCATGTGATTTGCTCTTTTGCTCAAAACATTAATCTTCAAGTTTTTAAATTTCTTTTAATATTGAATTTGAAAGTTGTATGATGATAACTTTTTTGATCATTTAATCTGTTTTCGATTTAAAACTTTTATGATCATAAAGTATAGCAAATTTTTATGATCTGTATATACTTGAATCTGATGTCTAGATTCTTTCAAATACACTTTTCATTGTTTGAAAGAGTTAACAATAGTTAACAGCTTCTTATCATGTATTTCATAGTTCAATTCAGCGTCTGTAAGCTTTCTACTGTAAAATGCAATAAGATGTAAACATCTTTTATCATTTGATTGATTGATATATGCTTCAATAGCTTTATCTGATGTGTTCATCTTGAGCATAATGAGTTTTTCTGATTCAAACATGATCAGTATTGACTGAAAGATGAACAATTTCTTCAGCTTCTTGAAAGCTTCTTCTGCTTTCTCAGTTCACATGAACAATATGTTCTTTCTCATAAGATTCGTAAGTGATGAGATGATTTTGAAGTATTTCTTTATAAAGCATTTATAAAAGTTCATGAATTTTAAAAAGAATTGAACTTTAATCTTTAATTTTAATGTAAATTAAGTCGTAACAGCTTTTATCTTTTTTAAGTTCATTCTTAAACTTTGAAACATGATTATGAATCTCAAAAACTGTACACTTTGTACATAAAATACAATTTTTTCTGACTTAATATGCAGATTGACTTTCTTCAAAGTCTGTAGAACTTTCTTAACATGTCACACATGTTTTTTCTTCATCTTTGAGTATACTAATATATCATTCAAATATACTATGATAAATTAATTCAAATAACATCATAGCACATTATTTACAAAGATTTGAAACATGATTGAAGCATTGATTAAGTCAAAAGACATGATCAAATACTTGTAGTGTTTTAGTTGAGTGCAAAAGACTGTCTTTCACTCATCTTTTTCTTTAATTCATATTCAATTGAATGTCTTGAGTATATTGAATTTCATAAATCACTGTGCATCTTGCAATCTGTTCTGCAATTCTGCTATGAGCAATAACAAATAACTGTTTTTAATCATGATGTTATTCAATGCTTTGTAATCAACACATAGTTTTAAACTTTCATTTAATTTCAAAATAAACAAAATTGAATATTCTGCTGATGACTATGATTTTCTAATGAATTCTTTTTGCATGTTTTCTTTCAGATATTGTTGCAAAGCATTAAGCTTTTCTGTTAACAATAAGTAAATGAACTGTTTCATGAGTTTCTGTTGAAATTGTGTCTAGAATCTAATCACACTGCAGCAAGATAGTGCATAGCTGAATAAAATGTTTGATCAATAAAGATAGCTTTAACTAGAAAACTAAGAATACAGAAGAAAAAAGACAGTTTTGAGCTGTATTTATAGTAAAGTGAACAAAGAGACAAAGTAGTTGATTTGCTAAACGAAGTAGTCGATTTGCTAAAGCTTGAATAAATGAAATGTTTTAGCATATTTTGATTTGAAACATCATTGTTTCTTGTTCACATATTGAAATCTCTAGAGTTTATTGACTAAACTCTATTCAACGTCAACACGCTTTGTAACATTACTTTCTTCTTTTTAAAAATCATGTTTCTATGACTTGTAGTGTAGTTCATAGCAACAGCAACTAGAAAGTTCTGATGTCAGTCTTTCTATCATTTTCTATTGATCTTTCAGATCATTGAAATGTCTATTGTAGCAGGCTCATTATGAGAAGAAAAAAGCGATCATTGTAGCAGACTCACTATTTGACGTAGAAACATGAGATAGGTCGATTCACTGATAGATAAAACGATGTGAGTAAATAAATCATTGCATTGACAGTGTCTTTGTAGCAGACTCACTAGAAGAAAATCGACTAGCTCATTGAAAAGATTGATTCTGATCATGTCATTGAAGCAGACTCACTAGTTGACACAG
>JAABUT010001068.1_pt1 | contig 34401 bp, 38 predicted proteins | sample 5559281 | NCBI WGS metagenome assembly JAABUT01 (sample SAMN10711880, study PRJNA513359) | rock metagenome | isolation source: Antarctica rocks | place: Antarctica: Victoria Land, Ricker Hills nord | collected 2016-01-04 | reverse complement strand
TGCCGCCGAGCCAGGCGCAAGCGTTCGGCGGCGCGGTCGAGGCGGCCGGCACCGCGGTCCGGCAGACGATCACCGAGGAGCTGCACGACGTCGACGTCCGGGACCACGACCTGAACGGGTTCCAGCTACGGATGGTCGCTAAGGACGGGTGTCCGTTCGTCACGACGGCGTTGCTGTCGCTGCGCCGGTTCATGCCGCAACCGGTCGACGACGCGCTGGTGATCGCACCCCGTTACAGCGCGATCGCCCTTCTTCCGCTCACCGCCAAGGACGAAATCCGCATCGCCACCGTCCTCGCCGGGGTCGCCAGGGACATGTACGCGAACGCACCCGACCAGTGCTCGGCAGGGGTGTACTGGTGGCACGACGGCACGTTCCATCCCCTCAATCTCGACGACGACGGGACAGTCGTGCTGGAGGTCGAACTCGCCGCCGTGGCCGCCGCGCTCGCTTAGGACTTGGGCGGCGGCGCGGGAGGCGACCGGTCTGCCCCGCCTCGACGCAACCTGCCCTCGACCAGTACCGAGCAGTTCGGCCGATAACGACCGTTTGTCGTCGAGCACCAGGACGTCGTGTGAGCCTCAGCGGTAAGTGGCGGGGTTCTTGCAGCGCTATGTGGCCGGTCGCCCGCCTGCGCCTGGAGATCGACGATCTTGTCCCGTAGGGGGATCGTCAACCGGGAACGACCGCGAGACGCCGGCATCAGGCCCAAGCTTCAGTTGCCAGACGACGGCAATGGTCTTCGACGCATCTCATTCGGTTGGTTGCGGAACGGCTCAGTCGCCGTGCTGTGCGGGGACTACCCGCGCTTGGTGTGGTGATCGCGTAGGAGGCTGGTGTTGGCCCTGGTCTGGGTGCGTTCCCCGAGGAGTTGGAGTGCGTGCGCGGAGGGGGTGTCGGGTGCGGGGGTGAGCAGCAGGAGTCGGTGGCCGGTGTCGTCGGCGGTGGTGGTGACGGTGAAGGTGAGCTCGAGGTCGCCGACGGTGGGGTGGTGGTAGCGCTTGGTGCCTTCGGTGCAGCTGCCGACGGGGTGTCGGGCCCACAGGGTGGCGAAGTGGGGGCTGCGCACGGAGAGCTCGCCGATGAGGGTGGCCAGCGCCGGGTCGGTGGGGTGCTGGCCGGCGACGATGCGCAGGGCGGCGACGGCGCGGCGGGCCTCATGGTCCCAGTCGCAGTGCAGCTCGCGGTGGTGGGCGTCGAGGAACAGCATCCGCACCGTGTTGGGCCGCTCCCGGGTCCGGGTGGGGGCGTCGGGGTCGAGGTGGCCGGCGAGCAGGGCGTGCGCGAGGGGGTTCCATGCGAGGACGTCGTTGCGGCGGTCGAGGGCGAGGACGGGGATCTCGGTGAGGGCGGCGACGAGCTGGGCGGTGCCGGGGGAGATCTGTTCGGGTCGTTGTCGGGGTGTGCAGGCGCGTGGGGGGCGGGCGACGTGGTGCAGGTGGGTGCGTTCGTCGGTGGTGAGCTGCAGGGCCACGGCGAGGGCGTCCAGGACGCTGTCGGAGGCACCGCCACCCAGGCCCTGTTCCAGGCGTGTGTAGTAGGTGGCGCTGACGCCGGCGAGCTGGGCCAGCTCTTCGCGGCGGAGCCCCGGGACGCGCCGGCGCCCGTAGGAGGCCAGCCCCAGCTCGGCCGGGTCCAGGCGGGCGCGCCGGGTCCGCAGGAACGCGCCCAGCTCGGTGTTGGTCTCCACCGCCCCAGTCTGACCCCACCCCGGGCCGGGCGGCCGCGCCCAGGGTGACCCTGCCGGGGATAGGCACCGGGCGCCCACCCCTGCGCGGGCGTGGTGCGTCACCGGCGCTGCGGTGACGGTGGGGGACACCCCGCCAGCCGGCGGGACAACCGTCCTGGAGGTCGCTCGTGAGCCCGTCACCGAACCGCCCGTCACCGAATATGTTGTCCCGGAAGACCGCGCTGGTGGTCGGTGCGCACGGTGTCATCGGATCCACCCTGGCCGCGCACCTGGCCATGTTGCCGGACTTCGACGTGGTGGGGCTGTCCCGCCGTGGGGGCCCGGCCACCGGCCCCATCCGTCACCTCGGCGTCGACCTGCTCGACGCCGAGGCCACCCGGTCGGCACTGGCCACGGTGCCGGAGGTGACGCACGTCTTCTACGCCGCCTACCAGGACCGCCCGACGTGGGCCGAGCTCGTCGCCCCCAACCTCGCCATGCTGGTGAACACCGTCGAGGCGGTCACCGCGAGCGCCACGGATCTGCGGCACGTCAGCCTGATGCAGGGCTACAAGGTGTACGGGGCGCACCTGGGCCCGTTCCAGACCCCCGCCCGTGAGGACGACCCCGGGCACCTGCCGCCGGAGTTCAACCTCGACCAGCAGCGCTACCTCGTCGACCGGCAGGCCGGGGCGCAGTGGACGTGGTCGGCGCTGCGCCCGTCGGTGGTGTGCGGCACCGCCCTGGGCAACCCGATGAACCTGGTGACCGTCCTCGCTGTCTACGCGACGATGTCCGCCGAGCTGGGGGTCCCGATGCGCTTCCCCGGCCGCCCCGGCGCCTACGACACCCTGCTGGAGATGACCGACGCCGGCCTGCTGGCCCGGGCCACCGTGTGGGCGGCGACCGACCCGGCCGCGGCCAACCAGGCGTTCAACATCACCAACGGTGACCTGTTCCGGTGGAACCAGATGTGGCCCCACCTCGCCAACGTCCTCGGAGTGCCCGTCGGAGCCCCGCTACCGATGACGCTGACCGACGTCATGGCCGACAAGCAGCCACTGTGGGAGAAGATCGTCGTCGACCACGACCTGGTCCCCACCCCGTGGGCGGACGTGTCCTCGTGGGCGTTCGGTGACGCCGTCTTCTCCTGGGACTACGACTTCCTCGCCGACACCTCCAAGGCCCGCCGGCACGGCTTCACCGAGCACGTCGACACCCGCGCCATGTTCACCGACCTCATCGCCGACCTCCGGACCCGCCGCATCATCCCCTGACCACAACCCACCCCGGCGACGTCGCGGGTTCTCGCGTTCCGGCGCCGGTCGTCCCACGCTCGGATCGGTCGGTCTACGCGCACTCGACCCTGGTGACGAGCCCTGGGATGGTGTCGCCTTCTATGCGGCCGACGTACTCGCCGTGGGTGATGACGGCGGGGTCGTCGTGTGCGGGCACGATGTAGTGATAGCGCCGGGCGCGTTGTGTCGCGGCGAGCTCGTCGCGCATGCTGACGGTGAAGTTGTTGGTGAGCCCGGCTGCGCACGGGTCGTAGTGGGTGGGTTGCACTGCTCCGACGAAGGTGTCCCGCGGGGGGGTGCGTAGGGAGGTTTCCACGTCGTAGAACAGGTCCCCGCACAGGTAAGCGTCGCCCTCTGTGGTGGGGACGATGACAGAGAGGGACCCGGCGGTGTGGCCGCCGGTGTGAATACAGGTGATGCCGGGGCTGGTCTCGACGGGGCCGGACTTCTTGAGGTCGAGCAGGCGGAGGGCGCCGGGTGTGTAGAGCCGGTCGATGAGGTGGTGGAGGTCGTCGCGGGCGTAGGCGCGACCCTGAAGGCCGCTGCAAGCGGCGGCGAGCTCGGCGCGGTCCATGATGACGGGTACTTGCATGGGAATCTTGTCGAGGTGCCCGGCATGGTCGCGGTGCGCATGGGTCAGGATCACGCAGCCGAGCGCGTCGGCGGACGTTCCCTGGGCACGCAGCTGGTCATGGAATCCTTGTCCGATAGCGACAGTGCCACCGGCACCGAGAACGCCAGGGTCGCGGTATCCGGCATCGACGAGGATGGGTTTGGTGCCGCCGGTGATGAGCCAGCCCTGGGCGGGGACGTCGACGGGGGTTCCTGGCGGGGTTCCGCGGACCCGCATCGCGTCGTCGATGCGGACGCTCCCGAAGTTCAACCGCTTGATGGTGAACTCGACGGTCATGGTTCGCTGCTTTGGGTGAGGTGCGCTGCGTAGCGGCGCGCGGCGTCGAGCAGGGCCTGGCGGATCGCGCCGGCAGCTGCACCGAGGTAGTTGTTGTCGATGACGTGCAGGGCGTTGGTGAGCGGGGCGGTGATGTCCTGGCCGGTCAACAGGCTGGATAGCCAGCGTTGAACGACGCCAGTCACGGCCGTCGAGTCAACCTCGAGGATGCGGTGGGTGTCGTTGTCGACGATGAGCACGACAGATAGGTGTTCGTGTGTCTCTCGCAGAGTGGAGCCGGCAGCCACCCGGGCATATCCGACGGTGACTGTGCACGAGGTCGCATCCATCGGCGCAGTGTCGCAGGCATGATTCTGCGAGATCGGCGTCCAACGTGATCGGGCTGTGAGCGGTGTACTCGCCGACCCGGTGCTGATCTCGTGTGGCGTGCTCTGGTGGGTGAGGTTCATCGGATGGCTCCGAGGGCCTCGGGTTGGGGGGTGCTGGTGCGGTGTGCTCGCTTTTGGTCGCGGATGGACGCCAGGATGACCGCCGCGAGCAGCATCGAGACGACCATGGCGATGAGGGCGGGGTTGAAGGACCCTGTGGTTTGGATGAGCCAGCCGATGAAGAGCGGACCCAGGAAACCGCTGAGCTGTGTACCCATGTTGATAAAGCCCAGCCAGGTCCCTACCTCGGCGGGGGAGACCAGGTCCATCGGCACTGACCAGAACGGTCCTAGCCCGGCGTAGAGGAAGAAGCCGGACAGGGTGAGGGCGATCCCGGCGACAGTCACCGACCCGGTGGCGGGGACGGCGGCGATGCACACCGCTGTCAGCACGTAGGTCGCGGCGATGAACCAGCGGCGTCGGGTGTTGAAGTATCGCTGACACACCCACGCTCCTGCGAGCAGTCCGACCGTGCCGGCGAGGTAGGGCGCGGTCGCGATCCATCCGACGGTCTTGATGTCTAGGTGCCGGTAGGTCAGCAGGTAGGTCGGCAACCAACCCATCAGCCCGTAGAGCACGAAACCGAAGAAGAAGAACGCGAGGAAGGCCAATGCCACGTGGCGTGGTGGCCATGAAAGTGGGCGGCGTACCGGCTTCGTGGCGGCCGGGCTGGGCGGTGTGGGTGCATGCGTGGAGTCTTTGTGCTGCGGGGTGTCGCGCAGCAGGAACCAGGCGGCCGCGACGACGAGGACGCCGGGGATCGCGGTGCCGAAGAAGACCCAGCGCCACCCGAAGGCGTCGATCACCGGGAAGACAATTTTGGGGGCCAGGGCCGGGCCGATGGGCAGCGCGGTAAGCATCAGCGCGAGGGGGACGGAGCGTCGGCCGTGGCCGAACCAGTTGGACAACATCCGCCACAGGGGTGGGGGGTGAAACCCTTCGCCGGCACCCATGAGCAGTCTGACGCTCACCAGCGCGAGCAGGCTGCCCGCGGCGGCCCCGGTGAGAACGCTGAACACGGTCCACCAGGCGATGGCGGCGACGATGAACCGTCGCTGGCCCCATCTGTCGGTGATCCACCCGGCTGGGACCTGGACCAGCGTGTAGCTCAGGAACAGTGCGCCCGTGACGAGTCCGGCGACGGACGCCGACAGGTTGAGCTCGCGGGACATGAACGGTAGTGCGGCGGCGATCGCGACACGGTCGAAGTAGGACAGGACCAGCGTCAGCCAGAGGACCGCGAGGATGATCCAGCGGTAGTAGCTTCGGCTCTCGGGCACGTCCTTGGGCTCGAGGGTGTGCATGGCCTACCGGACCTGCCGCTCGGCGACTGCAGGATCGAAGTCGCTGTCCTCGGGTAGGAACTCGTTTACCGGTGACCCGAGGTAGTGTCGCGCCTCGTCTTCGTCGAACAGCGCAACAGCGAAGTCCTTGATCAGCGGGTCGTCCTGCAGCCCAGGGGTGTGCACCTCCACCAGCACGGCCGGGACGTCGGAGGTGTTCCACGACCAGTGTCGGTCGCCCGCCGGGATTCGCAGAAAGTCACCCTTCTCCAAGTGGACAGCCCGGTCCTCGATCATTACCCACAAGCTCCCTGACTGAAGCCAGTTGAGCTGCTCGCAGTCGTGGCGATGAGGACGCGAATGGTAGCCGGGTGGGCGGCTGGCGATCAGCAGGGAAGACGAGTTTCCGTACACAGCTTTGGTGGTGAAAGCCGTTGTGCCCATGTCGGCGGTGTCTTCGCGGACTTGGGCGGAGCTGGCATAGATCGACATCGAGCGCTCCTCGCGCGTCGTGGGGACGGGCAGCGCGAACGCGATGCCACTCGAGGAAGCCGATGGGTACAAGGCCGCTGGGTGAGGATCTGAGGGATCAGTGCCAGCGGTGCCCGGTCGGCCGTCGATGCCGAGGAGCACGGTAAACCTGTGACGGGCGTCGCACAAGGCTTGGCATCCGCCGCTTTCACACCGGCCCTGTCGGACAGCGCCTCAACCGCCTTGTGGAGTCACGGTGTGCGGCTGGCGTCGAGAATCCGGTCGAGCAGCCCCGGGTACCGGGCGCTGAGGTCATCAGTACGTAGCGAGGTCCACCGTCGTGTGCCCTCCTCCCGTTGCCGGATGACGCCGGCCTCCCGCAGAACCCGGAAGTGGTGGGTCAGGGTCGAGGGAGCCACCTGCACCGGGAACGTTCCGCAGGCCCGTTCGGGACTGGCGGCCAGGGTCTGCACGATCGTCATCCGGGTGGGGTCGGCCAACGCGTGCAGGACCCCCAAGAGGTCGATCTGCGCCGCGTCGGGGTGAGTCAGCGGGGCGGACCGGTTGGGTCGTGGCATACGTCCTGTCTCCTCACTTGGCAGCGCCGCACAGGCAGTCTACGGTCTTCTTCGACGTACTACGAACATCGAAGAAGGAGCACTGTGTACGCCCTGCAGATGGATTCGTCAGCCCCCGACTCGTCGACGACCCGTGTTGTGCAGACCGAGGAGCCGGTCCCGGGGCCGGGCGAAGTCGCGATCGCCGTGGCCTACGCCGGGATCAACTTCATGGACGTCATGACCCGCCGCGGCGACCCCGGCTACGCCCCGTCCGGCTGGCCGCTGACACCCGGCAGGGAGGTGGCAGGCAGCGTGCGGGCAGTGGGCCCCGGTGTGAACACCTTCGCAGTGGGGGACCGGGTCGCGGCCCAGATCCCCGGCGGCGGACTCGCCGAGATCGCCCTGGCCCCAGCCAACCTGGTCGCACCCGTACCGGACGGCGTGGCCCTGTCCGTGGCCGCCACCGCACCGCTCATGCTCGCCACCGCGGTCCTCCTGCTGCGCGACTGCGCCCAGCTCCGTGGCGGTGAGCACCTGCTCATGCACGCCGCCGGCGGCGGGGTGGGTTCCGTCATCCCCCAGGTCGCCCGGGTACTCGGCGCCGGCGTGCGAGTCGGCACAATGGCCACCGCGGACAAGATCAACGCGGCCACTGCAGCAGGATGGGACCACGTCGTTCTCCAGGACGAGTCCCTGCCCGAGGCCGCGCTGAAGGCATCCCCTGAGGGCTTCGACGTGATCCTCGACCCGACCGGGACGACATCGCTCGACCTCGACCTCGACCTCGCCGCCCCCGGATGCCGCATCGTCCTGTTCGGCAACGCGGGCGGCACCGCACCTACGCCGCTACCGCCGTTCGCCCGTCTGCTCGGCAACAACGTCGGCCTCATCGGATTCAGCATCACCGCACTCAGCCGAACCAACCCGGCGCGTGTCACCGATGCCCTGCGCGCCGGTCTCACCATGCTGGATCAACGGCAGGTCCGGCCACCGGTGACGATGATCGAGTCCCTCACCCAGGTAGGGGCCGTGCACGACCTGCTCGCCCACCGTGCGGGAACCGGGAAGTACGTCGTGCGCGTAAGCGACCTACCCGAGGGTGAAACCGCTAAATAGGACCTCCAGCGACCCGGCAGGCCGGGCGTTCGACCACCACAACCGAAGGGGACCACCATGTCTGCCTACGTCATCTCCGAAGTCCGGATCAAAGACCCCGACGCCGTCGCGGAGTACAAACCGCTCGCCGCGCGAGCCGCTGCCACACACGGTGGAAAGTACCTCGCCCGCGATAGTGTGCCCGAGTCGCTCGAGGGCGCGTTCGGATCAGACGAACGCATCGTCATTATCCAGTTTGACACGGTTGAGCGCGCCCGTTCCTGGTACGCCTCCGACGAATACCAGCAAGCCCTCGCTGCTGCACGGGGCGGACTCGCTCGGCGCCTGTTCATCGTCGAGGGCATCGGGGTGTGAGGAGAACAAGGACTCATGGTTCACTCGAGACTCACGCCTCGAGTGAAGCCCGTAAGCGGAACCTCCTACGACAACCGCGCCAGGGCCGCGAAACCGGCAACCACGAGCGTGAGCCCCGTTCCCGTAAGACCCGCCCGCGAAAATGCCCGGTGACGGGGGGCTAACCGGTGACACTGGACCAATGCCCGAACTCAAGATCGGCTACGCCCGTGTCTCGACCGACGCGCAGGACCTCACCGTGCAGCGCGAGGCCCTCGCCGCTCTCGGCGTCGACATCGCGCGGATCTACACCGATCACGGCCTGTCCGGAACCAACCGGGCCCGCCCCGGCCTGCGCGAGGCCATGGCCGCGTGCCGCACCGGCGACACCATCGTCGTCACCAAGCTCGACCGGCTCGCCCGCTCGGTGCCCGATGCCCGCGACATCGTCGATGAGCTCACCGCCCGCGGCGTGCGCCTCAACCTCGGCGGCTCGGTCCACGACCCCACCGACCCGATAGGCCGGCTGCTGTTCAGCGTCCTTTCCATGATCGCCGAGTTCGAGGCAGACCTGGCCAGGGCCCGAACTCGGGAAGGCATGGCCGTGGCCAAGGCCAAGGGGCGGCTACGCGGCAAGCAGCCCAAGCTGAGCCCCAAGCAGGAGGTCCTCCTGGTCCAGCTCTGGCGAGACGGCAAGCACACCACCCTCGACCTGGCCGAACTGTTCAAGGTCGCCCGCTCCACCGTCTACCGCACGATCCAACGCGCAGCCGCCGACCTGCCCGTCGACCCCACGGCCAAGGCCGCCGAGCCGGCCACATAGCGCCGCAAGAACCCCGCCACTTACCGCTGAAGGTCACAACGTCGACGGGCCTGCCCGCCATCACGCGGGGCGGACGTCGGCCGGAACCGCCGACCGAAACCAAATCCGCCCGAAACACACCTGGACCGTTTTCGGTCGGGGCGGTAGACTGGACTCAACCGATCCACCCAAAGGAGGACGCCATGACTCAGACCGCACGCAGCGTGGCGACGTCAACGACCGAGACTGAGCGGGCACGGTTCGCGTCGGAGGCGCTGCACAGCGTCCGCATGGAGGGGCTGGACGCGACCCCGGAGGGTGAGCGCGACACTGAGGAGTACGTCGCGGGCGTCATTGACGCCGACGAGCTGGTGCACCGGACCCGCGCACGCTACGGCGTGCCCGAGATGACCGAGCAGGGGAGTGCAGGGCGTCAGCGCCCAGGAGCCGCCGTCACGGCCTGACGTCCCGCACAGTATCCAGGGCATGAGCGAGTTCTTTGACCCGTACACCGACCCCCAGACGGGCATCCTGCGCAACCGGATCGGTGCCCGCACGCAGGCCGCCCTCGATCGAGCAGAGGGCGACCTGTCGCGGGCCCGGCTCGTGCAGCTGGCGGACCGTTACCCGGTTCGGCCGAGCGGCGACCTCGACGAACTGCGCAGCATCCACCGGCACCTGTTCCAGGACCTCTACGAGTGGGCCGGACGGACCCGCACCGTCGACATTCGCAAGCCCGGCGGCGAACCGTTCCTCCCGTGGTCGAGGATCGGCACCGGCACCGCCTACGTGTTCGACGAGCTGCGCCGCGAGAACCACCTGCGCGGCCTGAGCCGGCCGAAGTTCGTCGAGCGCCTGGCGCACCACTACGACGTCCTCAACTACGCCCACCCGTTCCGTGAGGGCAACGGCCGGACCCAGCGGGTGTTCTGGTCACGTGTGGCCAGTGACGCCGGATGGCAACTCGACTGGCGACTGGTGTCGCAAGAACGCAACAACGAGGCCTCCCGAGCTGCGATGGAACGCAGCGACCTGCGCCCGCTGCGCGAGATGTTCGACAGCATCACCACGGCGAGCACGCCGGGCGCCCGAGCGGCCGGCCGGGCCGCCCTCGACGTCGCACGCCTCGCGTTCGCCAGGCCCGCCACCGAGGCCACCCGGCCCGGTCAGGACACCCCCAGAGCAGGACCACAACGACCTACGCCGGGGGCGATGAGCGATCGAGCCCCAGGGATCGGAGACTGACAGATGGGGAGCGTGATCGGTTACGCCCGAGTTAGTACCCACGAGCAGGACACCGCCGCGCAGGAGCAGGCCCTACGTGCCGCTGGGGCCGTGAAGGTGTTCGTCGACTCCGCAGCCTCGTCGAGGCGGGCCGACCGCCCACAGTGGCTCGCCTGTCTGGACTACCTGCGCGCCGAGGACACCCTGGCGGTGTGGCGACTGGACCGGCTCGCCGGTACCCAGACGATGGCCATCGAAGTCATCAACGTGTTGCACGATCGAGGCATCAACATCAAGAGCCTGACCGAGCCCGACATCGACACCACGACCCCAATGGGCCGTGCGCTGTTCGGGATCGTCGCGGTGTTCGCGCAGTTGCGGGTCGACACGATCCGGGAGAACACCAGGGCAGGTCTGGCGCGGGCTCGCGCCGAGGGCCGCGTCGGCGGCCGACCAACCGTAATGCCGCCTGCTCGCGTGCGCGAAGCGGTGCGGATGCGCGACGAAGGGCAGACCCTTGACGCGATCGCCGCCACCCTCGGAGTCGGCCGGTCGTCGGTCGCTCGTGCCCTCGACCGGCTGGACGAGCAAGCCGCCCAGTCGCCCGAGGTGGACACCCCGGCCAGGGCGTTGGCGCCAGCCGGCTAGGTCGTCGGCAGTCGCCTGCTCGTGGACAGACCGTTCCTCCCCCCTGACCCGATAGAGGCCAAAAGACGCACGACCACACCCTGTCAACCCGGAGGGCTCGGGGGAGCAAAGTTTCGGTGCGATATAAGCGAGGGAGGCACGACTGAGCGCGTGCCGAAAGTTTGTGGGGGAGAGGCCCGCGAAGCGGGCTTGACAGGGTGTGGCCGTGCGTGACGATGGAAGGCCGAGGGTCAGGGGGAGACAGACCCACTCTCGCCGGTTTCGACGGTTCCCTGTTTTGCGTTTGGTGCGGACCGAGCGCCGTGCCGTGTACGTGCGGCAGCTCGGCGTCGCATGCGCTGTTTCTTCTCGGGCTCGTCGAGCCCGAGCTTGCGCAGTTCGTCGGCTGACCAGCCGTCTGCCAGCGCGGCTCGGTATGCCGTGGCGTCGTCGGTCTCGGCGGCGGTGAGGCGGTCGCGGAGGTCAGCGAGCGTTTGGCGACTGGTGACGAGCACGCGCACCGATGTGATCCGGTTGTCCAAGAGTTGGCGCGCCTTGGCCTCAGCGGTTTGCGGGTCCAGTGTTGATGCCATGAGACCAGCGTAGCGCGCTGGCTGTGGCGTGGCCGCGTACTGAGAACCTATCCGGTCGCGTAGCTCCTGGATAGGTTCTCAGCCCCGGACGGAGCAAGCTATAAGATCCGGTGCCCGGATCGGCTTGTTGGTCTACACTGGGTGTAGGCCCGTCCCCGCATGAGGCGGGCTCGCTGCGCTGGGCAAGGGAGGTGGCCGCCGTGGGCGAGGATGCTGACCGGCCTGGAACTGACCGGCCTGGAACTGACCGGCCTGGAACTGGGCGCACGTCGGCGCGTCGACGGCGCGTTGAGGGCGGCCGGCACCACCGGCATGTCGTGCGGGTTACCCCGGGGGAGGAGGCACAGCTTCTGGTGTTGGCCTTGCGGTACCGCGTGAGTGTCCCGAAGTTGCTTGTCGACTCGGCGTTGGCGGGCGGGTCGGAGACGGCGGCGGCGAACGCGTCGGTGCGCGAGGCGCTGGTCACCGAGCTGTTCGGGGTGCACCGGTTGTTGGCGAGCATCGCCAACAACGTGAACCAGGTTGCGCGTGTGGCGAATGCGACCGGCGCGGTTCCGCGTGAGGCTGAGGCGGTGCTGTCGGCCGCGCGACGCGCGGCCGACCGGATTGACGGACTCGTCGACCAGATGAGCGAGCCACGGCGTTGATGCCGAACGTGGTTCGTGGCGACCGGATGGGCGGTCTGATGGTGTACCTCGCCGGTCCGGGACGGCACAACGAGCACACCGAGCCGCATCTGGTGGGGGGCGACCCGGCGATGATGGCTTGGCACGACGACAACGAGTTGGGACGCGGCGATGCGTTGGCGATCGCACGCCACCTTGACCGACCCCGGCGCGCATTCGACGTCGAGGTGAAGGGCGGTCACGTGTGGCACTGCTCATTGTCACTGCGCGCTGAGGAAGGGCAGTTGACCGACGAGAAGTGGCGCGAGGTGAGCGAGTCGTTCGTGTCGAAGATGGGCTTTGACGACCACGAGGGCACCAAGGCTTCGACCCGGTGGGTCGCAGTCCGACACGGGCTATCCGGTGCGGGAAATGATCACGTGCACCTGGTCGTGGACCTGGTGCGCGAGGACGGGACGAAGGCTTCCATCCACAACGATTTTCAGCGGGCGCAGAAGGCGTGTCGGGAGTTGGAGACTGAGCACGGTTTGCAGGGGTTGGAGAGCACCGAGCGCGGCCGCGCGGGCCGAGGCTTCGACCCGGCCGAACGTGAGGCCGACGCGCGACGTCGTGCCCGAGGCAGGTTCGAGGGTGCTCGTCGAGCGGGCACCGAGAAGCGGGCGTGGGCGAGCGTGCCGAGGGGAGAGCGGGACGCTCTGGTCGACGCGCAGCGTAGAGCCGATCAGCCCCGGTGGGCGCTGGCCCGCACGGTGCGGGCGTGCGCAACGGCGGCCGGGGATGAGGCCGAGTTCGTGCGCCGGATGCGACGTCAAGGTGTGCTGGTGCGGCCTCGGTACGCCGAGGGCACCCAGGACGTGATCACCGGTTTCAGCGTGGCCGCGAAGCCGGAGCACGGGCACCGGCCGATCTGGTACGGCGGTGGGCACCTCGCGCGCGACCTGACCTTGCCCCGGTTGCGGGCCGAGTGGCCCGACACCGCGGAAGGCGCGACCGCCGCGGCGGCGGAGTGGAACGCGGCTCGGCGGCAGCGGCGACCGGCCGCGCCGGGGCGAGAGATGCGAGAGCCTGACCCCGCCTTGTGGCGGGAGGTGGGTCAAGACTTGCAGCGGCTGCGCGAGCAGCTGCGGGCGGTTCCGATCGAGGACCGCGAGACGTGGGCCAGGGTGGCCCGGCAAACCTCCGGCGCGTTCGCCGCGTGGTCGGCCCGGGTCGAGGCGACACCGGGACCGTTGGCCGCGACGTCGGACGCGTTGGCCCGCACAGCCGAACTGCGCCGCGCGCCGGTGAAGCCGCAGCGCGCCGGGATGGCCTCGGCGTCCGGGGCGGCGCTGCTCCTCATCTCAGCGGCCAAAGGGGGGCGCGGGCAGGTCGCGCAGGCGGTCCTGCTGCGCCAGCTCGCCAACCTCGCGAAGGCCATCTACGACATGCACCGGGCCGACCTGGACGCGCGACGCGCGGCGCAGATCGAGCGGGCCATCCGGCGCGACCTGGCCACCGTGTCGGCACGGCTACCGGACCCCGGCCCGGTGGGGCACCCGGCCACCAAGGCAGCCGAGGCGGTGCGCACGGCGCGGCAGGCCCAGGCCGGGCCACAGCGACCGATGAGGTCGCCCGTGCCGCGCGACCTGGACCCTCAGCGGCCCCCCACGACGACGACCAGCAAGCCCGGCCCCAGCCGGGGTGGAATCGACCGGTGAAACAGGAAGGGATGTGGTGACGATGAGCACGCAGGAAAGCGACGGCATCGACGAGGCCCTGCAGGGGGTGACCCATACGGCGATGACGGCCGCCGCTCGGATCGGCGAGCAGCTCGCGCGGGCGCGGGAGCAGCAGGCCCGCGAGGCGCAGGCCCGCAGCGCGCAGGCCGCCAGCGAGTACGGGGCACGGTTCACAGCCGAACGTGACGCGGCCAGGGCGTCACTGGCCCCGGTGCACCGCCCGGAATGGTGGGACAGCGCTCAGGCCGAGGACGTCACGAGGGCCTACCAGAGCGCCAAGGCGTGGAGCGATGTCGACCCGGAGGCGGTGCGTGCGGAGCAGAAGATCGTCGAGGAGGTCCGCAACCGGTTCGGGGTCGACGTAACTGGCGACAGCGACCCGGCGACGGTCGCCGAGGCGGTCGCACGCTCGGAGCAGGCCCGTGCGGACGGGACCGAGCTGCGCACCGGGGCCGGGTCCGACACGGCCGAGGCGGTCGGCTTGATGGCCGGTGCCGACGCCGCCGACCGGCGCGCGGAGATGGAGGCCGAGCAGCAACACCAAGCCGACGACCGGGGGGAGGACGACCAGAGCGCGAAGCACGCCGGCGCGGCCGACAGGGACGAGCGGTCGGCCGAGGCGCTGCACGGTGACGCGGGCCACGCCTACGACAGCGCCGAGCGGCGCGAGGCGATGGCCGAAGGGATGGACCACATCGAGAACAAGGCCGCCGTCGAGGCCCGGGTGCGCTCGGACGTCGCGCAGGGCCGACCGGCCACCGAGGCCACGACCACCGCGCCAAGCCGGGCACCGAAGGCGCGCGCGACGCGCGGCACCCCGCAGACCGCCCGGACCGCCCAACGCCCCGGACGCAGCCGGTGATACACCCGCAACGGGGGACCTGCGGTCAGCGGCCGCGTACGTCGGGGAACAAGCCGGCGGGGGGCGGGTCGTAGGGCAGCGGCTCATCCGGGCGGGCGGTGTCCTTGGACCGGGAAAACGGGCCGGTAGGGCTCATCAGCACGCCCAGGTGGTGGTCGGCGTGGTCACGAAGCCACACCGATATTCCGGTGGCTGGGTCGAGCCGCAGATGCTCCCATGCCCGCCAGATGGCCTCTAGCCGGGTGACGGCCTCGGCGGACTCCCACCAGCGCGCCGACCACCTGTAGTCGGCGCGGGTCTCCTCGCCGACGTTGCGGCCGAAGATCGGGCAGACGAACTCCCGGACGAACTCGTCGACGCTGCCGTAGTAGAGCGTCGGCGGGTCGTCGGCCGCGACGGCCTCGCCGGGCGCGGCAGGGGTCAGTTCGGCCTCAGCGGCCGCCGACGCGGCGTCCCTGAGCGCGTCGAGGCGTTGCTGGGTGAGGACCGTGGCCACGGCCTCGGTGACGATCGGGGCGACCTCGCGCTGCACCTGGCGGTGAATCTCGCTCGTGACGGTGGCGGCCACGAGGGTGCCCGCGATCGAGGCGACGTCGAAGCCGGCGACGGTAGCCGACACCTGACCGGCAACGCCGGGCAGGGACTCCTCGGGTTCCTCATCGACGTCGGCCACCGGGGCGTCACCCAGGTCGTAGACCGGGGTGTTGTCGTCCCACTCGCCCAGGCCGCTCACGACCGGATGACCGGCTCGACGATCGAGGCGAGGCTGCGCTCCACCTCAACCAGCTCTCGCGACACTTCGTCGAGGGTGGCCGATGCGCTGGGATCGTGCGCCGCGATGGAGGCCTTCACGGCGTCGGCGTGGGGGCCGGTCATCCACGGTTGGGTCCTGATCATGGTGGGCCGGGCACCGGAGGCGAGCACCACGGCGCGGCCCTTGGGCATGGCCTGAAGGTCGGCCACGTCCAGGATGCGCTCACGGGTGAGCTGTTCGCTGACGGTGCGTTGGCCTTTGCCGGTGCTGACCGACGTGACGCGTTTGTCGTAGTCGCCGATGAGGGCCGACAGCATCTCTAGGAACTCGCGCTCCTTGACGCCGCCGCCGTAGACGGCGACGTTGCTCGCACTCCACAGCTTCTTCATGCCGGCCTCGCCCCACACGTCGACGCCCTGGGACCAGGACTGCAAGATCGTCATGAGGACGATCCCGCGCGAGCCGTAGTGGCTGTACAGGTTGGGAAGCTCGCGCCAGCGGCAGACGTTGGCGGCCTCGTCGAGGACGCCGAGCAGCGGGGTCGGGAGCCGGCCCCCGCGCGAGGCGGCGGCCAGTTCCTCGGCCGCCTCGACGACGGCCACGGTCAGGGCCGTCACGAGCGGCCCGGCGGTGCCCCGACCCTCCTTGGACAGCGAGTACAGCGTGCCGCCGTCCCGGACGAAGGCCTCCGGGAAGAACTGGCGGCGGCGGTCGACCGCTGACTGTGGGATGACCCAGCGGGCCACCTGACGGTTCGTCAGGCAGGACGCCATCTGTTGCGCGGTGCCGTAAACCCCGCCGCGCTGCTTCTCGGGGGCGAAGATCACCCCGGCCACCTGATCGGAGGTCAGCTCGTAGCCGCCCTCTTTCAGGATGCCGACCGCCTCGGCGTCAGTGGGGCGCGTCAGCCACCGGTAGACGTCGGTGATCGGGCGACCGTCGAGGGCGGCTGCGAGCAGCAGGCCGGCGAGCAGGTCTTGCGCGCTCGGGTCGAAGAAGGCGTCGGTGCGCGCACCGGGGTCACGGGAACCGGAGGCGAAGTGCTCGGCCATCTTGGCCGCCTTCACCTCGTCAGTGACGTAGGACAGCGGGTTCCACCACCAGTCGGTGGGCTCCTCCCGCGCCACCGACTGAGGGTCGAACACCCACACCGGGCCAACCCTGCTGCGCGGGTCGCGGGTCGCGTCGAGAACGTCCCGCTTATTCGAGGTGACCAGGACCGCGCCCGGCGCGTCCAGGATCGCCGGGACGGCCCGGCTGGTCGTTTTCCCGGTGCGTGGGCCCCAGATGTCGATGTGCATGTCCTCCCACGAGCCGTACAGGTCGGTGGGAGGGGCGACCGCCCGGCCGATCGGCACACCGGGGGAGCCCTGCACGCCGAGGCGTTGCGCCGTGGCGGCCACGGACTTGTGGGTGATCGGGGACAGGTCGCGCCCGCGACCCATGTAGCGGGCCGCGTGGTCGACGCGGGAGGAACGGTCACGTCGACGAGACCAGATCCACAGCCCGATCCCGCAGACCACGAACAGCACGAGCCCGATCGTGCCGGCGACGATCGTCGAGGCCATCGGCCACGCAACGGTGCCTTTCAGCACCCCGAACAGCGTCTCCCAGGGATCGGCCGGTGTCGCCGGCAGCCCCGCCACTTGATGGCCGATCTTGGCCGCCGCGTAGACCGTGGCGAGCACGAGGAGGACCAGCCCAAGGAGCACGAACAGGGCGATGGTCTCCCCGGGCACCCGGCCCGGCTGCGCCCGGCGGTTGTTGGTGCTCATGCCGGGCTGCCGGGGTCCAGGAGGCCGACGCGGGACTGTTGACGCCAGCGGCGGCTGCTCATGCTCAGAGCCTTCTCGGCCTCGGTGAGCGTCACGTCGACGGGGATACCTGGTCGGCCGCCGACCTTCACGAGGAACTTCCCTCGGCCCGGCGGCGGTGCTTCACGACCGGTCTTGGGGTCCCACGCGGGCGGGTCCTGCCAGCCGGCGAGCAATGCTTGCTCGGCGGCCGACAGCGGAATCACGGCCGAGAGTTGGCTCATCTCGGCCAAGGGCAGGCCCCCGCAGACCACCATCCCGGAGCGTTCGATGAAGCCCATCGCTTTCTGGCGGTCCTCCTCGAACGGCAACGCGCGCAGGTCTTTGAGGGTGTGCGTGATCATCGCCAGACCGACCCCGACGGTGCGGTTGAGCCGGGTCAGGTAGTCGACGCGATCGACCAGGCCAGGGCCAGCTTTGAGCGCTTGGTGCAGCTCGTCGAGGATGGCGAAGTAGTGACGCCTCGGTTCCAGCTCGGCGTCGGCCAACGTCTGGGCGATGCTGACCACCGAGAATCCGGCGGTCCAGGAAGCCAGCAGCGCGACCGCGCGCAGGTCACCCTCGGACTGGGGGATCGCCGACACGTCGTAGACGACGGCGCGGTCCCGGCGCATCGGCTCAGTGGTCTGGTTGGCGAACACGTCCCCGAACTTGCCGCCCGGACACAGCGCGAACAGGGAGGCTTCCAGGTCCTCGGTGACATCTTGGTAGCGCGCGTCGTCGCCCCGGTCCAGGGCCGCCTCGCGTAGCGCGGCGGGTGCCGCGCGCACGACGCCCAGCAGGTCCGGGATCACCGGTACACCCTGGTGATGCTCGTCGAGCCAGGTCAGGGCGCGGGCCAGTATGGTCTCCTCCCGCAGCGTCGGCGGGCTCTTACGCAGAACCGTGATCAGCGAGGACAGCATGTTCAGCCGCAGGCCGTGGACGTCGCCAAGAACCTCCTCAGCCTCTTTGTGATACCCGGCCTCCCGCAGACGTCGCGCCGCGTCCGGGGCCTCACCGGGGTCGAGCACGTTGAGGCTGCCCCGGTTGCGGCCAATCGGGATGACCTGCCCGCCGAGCTGGCGAACCATCTCGATGTAGTCCGGGCGGGTGTCACCGAGAACCAGGGGGATCACGCCGTAACCGGCGAGACCCACCGCCATCCGCATCACGGCGGACGTCTTGCCGAGGCCAGGTCGGCCGAGGAAGAACACCGAGGGGTTGCCGATCAGGTTCGCACGCTGGAACCACGAGATGGGGTCACAACACAGGGTGGCCCCGCTGGTGATGTGACGGCCGAACGGCACCCCAATCATCGGCGTGCCCGAGCCGACGACCCAGGGCCACAGCCCGCAGACCTGCACCGTGGTGCCCCTGTACTCGTCCGGGGCGTCAACCAGGACGTCCTCACCACGACCACGCCCGAGCCAGCCGCGCGGGCCGGGACGGGTCGGGATGATCGCCGAGGCGACCCTGCGCCGGCCGACACCGAAGCGCCCGCGGCGACTTTGGACTACCGCCTCCTCGACCAGTTGGGACGGCTCGACGGTGGTGCTCACAGTCGATCCCGCATCGCGGCGGGCACCTTGACGTGCCGGGGCAGGATTAACCCGAGCGGCAGGGTCGCTGCGAACGCCGAAGACTGCGCCCCGTACACCGGCCGTAGACGCAGACGGGCCGTAGCGGACAGATTGTCGATCGCCGCGGTGGCCTCCGCGATCCGGCCGGGGTCGGTCACCGTGGCCGTGACCAAGATGGCGAAGTTGATCAACCCGGCACCGGAGGCCTCCTCCGAGGCAGTCGCGGCGGCCGAGCGGGTCGCCAGGACCGCGCGCGCGGACGGGCGGCTCGTCGAGGTGGCTACGAACTCGGCCGACCGCAGATCGGACTCGACGATCGCCGCAGCCTTCGCCGCGTCGATCGGCCGGTACAGCAGCGTGACCCGCTTGCGGGCCACGTCACGGTGCGGGGCCAGCAGCCGGGCCAGCACCGAGGACTGGACGTTGCCCCGAGGTGCGGTGGTCATCGACCAGGTGACGCTGTAGGCGTCGTCGTGGCGGTAACCGCCCCACTCGGCCTCAGCAGCCGCCGGGCCGACGTCGGACCAATCGAGGCCGGTGGCCTCACCGCGGGCGTGTGCCTCATCGACGAGAACGGCCATGCTGGGGCTGTAGGCAACCCGGACGACCTCGCACACTTCGGCCGCGTCAAGCGGACGGGCCACGCCCGCGCCGGTCGCGGACAGGCTGCCGGTCAAGCCGGGTAGCCGGGCCGCCAGGTCGCGGCCCATCTCGGTGGCGGTGCGCTTCTTGCCGGTCGCGCTGCTCACCGAGGAGAAACTGATCGTGACGTAAGCCTTGATCACGCTCGACCCCACCGGGTAGCCGTCGATGACCTCGGCCAGCATGGCCCGCGCGAACGCTGGCGCGTGCGGGTCCACGCTGGCCTCGACCTCCCGTCGCAGCCGGTGACCGGTGTCCGGTGCGGTCTCGACGGTGACCGCGCACGCCTCGACGCCGGGCTCGTCACCGAGGTTGGCCAGCCAGTGACCCCAGTCGGACACCCACACGTCGACCTGCTCGGGGTCGACGAGGCTCGCGCCGTCCGGTTGGGTGGCCAGAACGGCCGTGTAGGTGGACGTTGACGGGGCGTAGATCAGCGCGAAGTGACGGCCGTAGGAGTCGGTGTGTTCGCTCAGGCGCAACTGCGCGGCGATGCCGGGTAGTTGGTGGGTGCCCCACAGGGCGAACCCCAGCGGGCCGGACCTGTACAGGTGCGCCCCCTTGCGGGTCGCAGTGCCCCAGGAGAAGCGGGCTAAGCCGCGGTCGACAAGGCTTTTGCCGTGCCGGTCCCGGGTCAGGATGGCCCCGAGGACGGCCGCCAGGACGAGGAACGCGATCAGGCCGCGGACCAGCCCGGCGGCCATCGTGACCAGGATCGACAGGATCAGCCCGCCGAGCATGATCGCGGTGCCGAGCGAGCCGAGGCCGAACAGGCCGCTGGACACGGGCTTACGCCAATTGCCGTAGGTCCGTGGCCCGCCGGTCGGGGTGTTAGCGGCTGCCATCTTCTCCTCCTGAGCTTGATTCAGCCGCCGACTGGACAGCACCAGTCGCGGCCTTCACGGTTCCGGATACTGCTTGAACGCCGGCGGCGGCAGCGGCCCCCACCGGCCCGGCGGCCGCCGCCGCAGCGGCAGTACCGCCGCCGGCCGCAGCACCGGCAGCGGGAGCAGCGCCGGCCGCTCCGGCCGAGCCAGCGGTGCCCGCTGTGCCAACGCCCGAGGCCCCGGCCGGGCCAGTGCTGCCGGCCCCGGTGCCTCCCGTGTTCCCAGCGGGACCGGACGGGCCGGAGCCGCCCGTGGACGTCGAGCCGGTCGGCGGCGCAGTCGACCCCGACCCGCCGTCACTGTCCGAGCCCCCACCGCGGCCCAGGAGCTTGCCCGCCTGCACCGCCCCTGAGGGGAGCATGGCCGCGCCCGCTAGGGCCGTCATCGCCATGCCCGAGCCGGAGGCGATCGAGGACACTGCCGGGATGATCAGGCTCATCAGGGCGGGGAGAGCGACCAGGGCGACGGCCATCAGCGTCAGACCAGTGATCACACTGATCAGGCCGGTCCCGTCGTCCTTGAAGATGTTGGTGCCCGCGAGCTTGAAAGCGGTCGCGTACACGATGGCGGCCGCCGGCTTGTAGAGAATGAAGGCGAGCATCCACCCGGCCGCCTTGCGGAACATGTTTCGGCCAGTTTCGGTGTTGGTGGCCGCCGCGGACACGGGCAGGATGCCCGCGAGGACGACGAGCATCCCGGCGCGCACGATCATCAGGAGGATCTGCACCACCGAGCCGACGATCGCCAGTAGACCCAAGACGATGATGAGGATCGCGCCCAACCCCCCGGTACTGGGGTTCGCCGTCAACGCCAGCAAGGCGGCCATGTTGCCGCCGAAGCAGGTACCGCCCGTGGCCTCGATCGAGCACCTGAGTGCCCCGTTGAGCAGCCACACGGAGAACGAGTCCCCGGCCGCGGTCAGCAGTGAGACGGCTGTTAGCCCGGCGCCGCTGACGACGACGAGGGTCATCAGCGACTTCACCAGGTCCTTGCCCGGCTCGGCGCGCTGCTCCCACGCCATCCGGCCCGCGCCGACGATGACCCCCAGGGCCGCGACGGCGATCATGTAAAACCACAAGGAGTCTTGGATGAACGCCACTGCCGGGGACCCGGACGAGCGGACAGCCGGGGCGATCGCCGTCACCAGGCCTACGGCCGCCGAGAGGATGATTGTCGCGACCAGGACCACCCCGATGCGGTCGACGTGCTTGTGGCCCTCGTTCCTGTGACCGGTGCCCATCCGCACACCGGTCATGATCAACGCCAGCACGCACACGCCGAACGCAATCCACGTCGCGTAGCCCAGCACCGTGTTGATGCCGTCGACGTTGGGGGCACGGTCACCGGGATTCACCCCGGACGAGCCGGCACCGCCAGTCAGGTTCGGGGTGCCGATGTTGACCCACATCGTCCCGAGCGAGGCGACTGCCTTGCCCACCGCCTCGAGAACGGCGTCGGCAGTCTTGGTCAGCGCGTCACCGATCGACGACGCCACGAACTCCTTGGCTTTGCAGTCGAACTCGTACCACTTGCAGGCCATTATGCACCGGACCAGAGAATGTAACCGTTAAGCGACGGGAGTTGGACGATGGGGACGGGAAGGTCGCTAGAGTCGGCAAGAACAACCTTCCAATCACCGCCCGTCCAACGCAGGTTGAAGACCTGACCGCCCAGCGCACCGTTGGAGGTACGTATAGCGAGGTCGACGTCGGCAGATGTGCCGTCGTACCGCAGGATTCGGAAGCCAGCGGTCTGGATGCGTACCGAACTGGTGCCGGGCTGATCAGGCTGAGCAAGTGCTTTGTCCCTCCCAGGGCCAGGCACCGTGAGGTCGCCGGTCACCTTGCGGCCCAGATCGGGGCGAGAGCCCATGGCCACGAGGTTTGCCGCCGCCAGCAGTGCCCCTGTAGGTGTGCGGGCGTAGCAGCTTCGGAAACCGTCGCTGCCGACCTTGCCCGGTCCCTGGTCCTTGATCGACGGGGCCGCCGTGGTGCCGACGAGTGCCCAAATAGCTGTAGGGGCGGCCGACACCGTGCCGCTCATCTGCACGTCGCTCAGGCCACACACGCTCGCTTCGACGGCGGTGGTCGACGGGCTTGACGAGGCCGTTGTAGAGGTGGAGGGCGCTGCCGCGGTGGGTGTCGACTCGTTCTTGCCTCCCAGCAGGTTCGTCAGGGTCAGCACCAGGCCCAGCACGACGATGGCGGCGATCACCACCGCTGCGCCGATGACCTTCTTCGAGCCGCCTGGTTTCGGATCGTCATCAACCGGCGGGACGGTGCTCGCGCCGTTGCTTATCATCGTTTCCCCAGGGGGTCAGGTGGCGAGGAACCCGACGAGCCCGAAGGCCGCCGAGACGACCAGCACCCCGCCGAGCACCCAGCCGATAGACGAAGCGTGCTCACCGCCCTCGCCGCGCCGGTTGCCGATAGCCATCCGTACACCAGCGAAGATCAGCGCCATCACGAGGATGCCAAGAGCGACCCACTTGCCCCAGCCCATGATGGTCGTGAAGTTTTGGAACCCAGGGGGTGCGCTGCCGCCGCCGGGGTTGGGCACGTCCATCGGGACCAGCGCCACTACGGTGCCGAGCAGACTCATGGTTGCTCCTTCTGATGGAGGGTTGCCGCGCCGGCGGTCGCCGACGCGGCGAGTGAGCCCAAGTCGCTCACCAGTTTGGAGACCGAGCGCGGGATGCGCTCGGCCGCGGGATCACCCAACCGCCAGCCGTCGAGCCACGGCACCTCCCACACGCGGGGAGCACCGCCACCGACCACCTTGGCCAGGTCACGCAGCGCGGTTGGTAGTTTGCCCGGTGCGTCGGCCACGAGGACCAGGCCGACGAGCCGGACCGATGGCCCGGCTCCAGAAGCGGCCCATTGCGTGAGGGCGGTCCGCGCGGCCAACAGCCCACCCACGTTGGTCCGGGCCACCACCACGCACGGGGCGGCGGCACCGCCGGGCAGCTCCGGCCACCCGTGATCGGCCGCCGCCCACCCGGCAGACAGGCCCGCAACGCTGGACTCACCCGACCCACCGTGCGCGCCGACCACCCAGAGCGCAGCGGCCGACGTCACGCGCCGGACGGGCAGCGCGGCCGCGGGGAGTGGGACGTGGGGCTGAGGTGAGGTCGGTCCGGTGGCCTCCGGCCCTCGGACCGCTAGCGCCGTCTCATCGGGTTCTGGCGCCACCGGCCACCCGGCCGAGGGCACCCAGCCCTCCCAGGCGGAAGTGACCGGCGCGTCACGCTCCCCGCGGCCCACGCGTCGCAGGCGCGGGAAGCCCTGACGATCACCGTGCGGCTTCGGCCCCGCCCCGTTCGTGCTGTCCACCCACGGGTTCCCCTGCACTACCCGCCACCCCCTGGTCGATAATGGGCCGTCGCCCAACCATGTACGCCGTAGCATACACCGTTGGGTGCAGTGGTCCTAGTGCTTCCACCTACCACCCTTGGAGGTTCTTCCATGCACTTGCATCCCCAATCGACTACGATACAGGCATGCCGGGCCGTCCGCGGAGGACCGTCACTGTGACGTCGCGCCTGGATGAGCTGTTTGATGACCTCCCCAAACGCCTGAGCGTGCCGGAGGTGGCCGAACTGCTCGCCATCACCAAGAAGGGGGTGTACCAGTGGATTCATCAAGGCGTGATCCCCGCGTACAAACTAGGCGCGAGTTGGATCATTCTCCGCGACGAGCTGCGCGACGCCATCGCCTCGGGGTCCAACCTCACCCACCTACTACCGGCCGCGCCGGCGGAGCACTCGCAGTCAAAGCCTCCCGAACCCGAACCCTGAGCGCGCGGCTCGCGGTGTTCGGGTTGGTGTGTGCTTGTGCCGCAGCGAGTCTGACGGCCTGCACCACCAGCCCGACCGTCCCGGCGACCAACGACTCCTCGACATCGCCGACATCGCCGACATCGCCGACCGGGGTGCAGGTCCCGAGCGGGCTCACCCCCGCCCCTCCCGGCCTGCCCGAGATGCGCGACGACGGGTCCACCGGAGCACGACTGCCGGGCTCGACCCTGGTCCTCGACGACACCTCACGCAGCGACGCCATCGCCGCAGCGACGAAGGTCATGGGCCTGTTTGCTCGCCGTGGCGTGTCTGCTGAGCAGTGGTGGACGGACCTGGTGCCGCTGATGACGGCGCAGGCGGCGCAGGCGTACAAGGGCACCGACCCCGCCAACGTCCCGCCGACGAAGGTCACGGGGGCCGGCAAGGTCACGCCCACCTCGACCCCTCTAGTCGCACGGGTGAGCGTGCCGACCGACGCCGGGGTCTACCTGGTGATCTTGTCCCGCACCGACCAGAGCCCGAACTGGCTCACCGAGCGCATCACTCCGCCCGAGGGAGCCGGGGACTCCTGATGAGCAACGACGGCCAGGGGCACGGGGGGCGCAAGGCCGCGGTCGCGCTCATGCTCATCCCAGCGTTCTTCCTCAGCTTCTTGCTCGGGATCGTGTTCACCACCGACAGCCGCCCCAAGGCTGCGGCGTGCAGCCCGGCCGGCCCCGCCGTGGCGGTCAATCCGGGCAGCGTCCCAGCCGGGCCGATCGCCGGGTACAGCCAGGACCAGCTCGTCAACGCCGCCCAGATCATGCTCGCCGGACAGAAGCTCAACCTCACCGTCCGCGACCAGCAGATCGGTGTCATGACAGCGATGGGCGAGTCGTCGCTGCGGGTTCTGGGCTACGGCGACGCCGTGGGTCCGGACTCACGCGGGCTGTTCCAGCAGCGGGCTAACGGCGCGTGGGGCACCCTGGCCGACCGGATGGACCCGTTCATCTCCTCGACGAATTTCTTGCGGGTCGAGGCGACGATTGCCGGGCGGGAGTCGATGGACCCGACGCTCGTCGCGCACGCCGTGCAGCGCAACGCCGACCCGTTCTACTACACCCCCTTCTGGGAGCCGGCCGGACGCATCGTGCAAGCCCTCGCCGGCGTCAAGGCCCAGGACGCGTCGGCCGGCACCCCGCAGGCCGGGTCCACCTACAACCTCGGCCCCGTCCAGCCGCAGACCACCACCGTCGCCAACTCCATCGGCCCCATGTTCGCGATCAAGACCATCGGCGGCTACCGCGCGCCGGGCGCGGAACAGTACGACCCGAACGGGCACCCCGCGGGGCTCGCTCTCGACTTCATGACCAACGACATACCGGACAGCAAAAACACCGGGGACCGGATCGCGAAGTATCTCCAAGACCACGCGGCTGAGTTGGGCGTCAAGTACGTCATCTGGCAGCAGCAGATCTGGTCGGTAGACCGTGCCGATGAGGGGTGGCGGCCGATGGCCGACCGGGGCAGCCCCACCCAGAACCACATGGACCACGTGCACTTGTCGCTGACCGGCAGCGGCTCGACCCAGGCCAGCGGATGCCCGGGCGGCGCAGGGCAGATCGGGCAGGTCGCTCAGTCCGGGTGGGCCGCACCCGCAAAAGGCCCCATCACCTCGACCTACGGTGCGCGGGTCAACCCCGTCACCGGTGTGAGTGGGTTCCATTCCGGCCTCGACATCGGCGCGCCGTGCGACGCCCCGATCTACGCGGCCAACGCCGGCACTGTCGTGGTCGCCGGGCCGAGCGACGGCTACGGCAACCTCATCGCGATTGATCACGGCAACGGTGTCCTCACCCGTTACGGCCACATGTACAACGACGGCGTGCTCGTCAAGGTCGGGGATCGCGTCACGGCCGGGCAGCAGATCGGCAAGGTCGGTAGCAACGGCAACTCGACCGGCTGCCACCTGCACTCCGAGGTGCTGATGAACGGTCAGCCCGTCGACCCCAAAGCCTTCCTCGACAAGGTCGGCGTCAGCACCAACTAAGGGAGACCCCCATGCAAACCATCGCAACCGTCTACCCGGACGGAACAGGCGTTGTAACCATCGACGGCCGACCGCCGGCTCACGTCAACACCGGCAGCGTCGACGAGGCCCGCAAGGCCCTGCTCGGGCTCGTCATCGAGCACGCCCAACACACCGGGCAAGCCGTCCAGGTCATCGCCCGTGACCCCGAATCCGAGCATCGGCTCGACGTCCACCCGGACGGGACCGTGCGGCCGATCGAGACGGCCGGCCCCGCCGCTCCCGACCCCGCCGGGCAAGCTGACGGCCGCCCGCACAAGCACAGCGTCGACCACAGCCCTGCCCGACTCGTCGAGGCCGGGCGGCCGCAGCCGAAGACGCGGGCCGAGGCCCGCTCGTTCCTGACCGTGCACGAAGACACCCGGCCCGCAGAGGCCGGATGGCGCGGGTTCCTCGCCCGGCTCGGGATCAAGACTGAGCCCAGCCCGGCCGAGAAGGCCTACCGAACCGACGTACGCGCCGTTTCCGGTCACTGGCCCGGCCCGAGAACGATCGCCGTCGTCAACGGCAAGGGCGGGGCAGGCAAAACCCCGACCACCGTGCTCCTGTCGGCGTTGTTCGCCAGCCACGGCGGCGCGGGTGTACTGGCGTGGGACAACAACGAGACGCGAGGCACCCTGGGGTGGCGGACCGAGCAGGGGCCGCACGAGTCCCACGTACTCACGATGCTGCCCTACGCAGAACGGCTCATGGAGCCGACCGCACGCGCGGCCGACCTGGCCGCGTACGTGCACCACCAGACCGTCGACAAGTTCGACGTCCTGCGATCCAACCCGCTGATGCTGCCGCACCAGCAGCGGCTCACCGCCGAGAACTTCGACGCCGTGCACGCCGTCGCGACCAAGTACTACCGGCTCGTGTTCGTCGACAGCGGTAACGACGAGACCGCCCCGCACTGGCTGCGGATGATCGACCACGCAGACCAGCTGGTCGTGGCCACCACCACGCGCCCAGACCACGCGGAGGCCGGGAGACTGCTCCTGGACGCCCTTAGAGCCCGCGACGCGCACTCTGAGGCGTTGGCAGACCAAGCGGTCGTCGTCGTCTCGCAGGCCGACCGGGAGGAGGCCTCAGCGGCCACCATCGCGGCCGGCTTCGAAGGCCTTGCCCGCACGGCCACCACGATCCCCTACGACAAGGCCATGCGCGCACCCTGGCTCCGGGTCGACAACCTCACCCCGGAGGCCCAGCGCGCCTACCTCGCGGCAGCCGCCGCCGTCGCCGCCGGGCTGTGAGCCCACAGGCGTCGCACCCGCAACACGCCGAACAGGGCTCAGCGTCCCTCACGAGAAGCCGAGCAAGCGCTAGCCTGCCACGCATGACATACCGCCGAAGGCCGCCCGGCGCCGCAGTCGGCGCGAGCACGCTCTACACGCGCATCGACCCCGAGGCCGCCGAGGTGGCCGACGTCCTGGCACGCCGACTCGGCGTCAGCAAGGCTGAGTTCATCCAAACCCTCCTCTTCCACGTCGGCGACACCCTGAACGATCAGGGTGTCCCGCCGTGGTGGCCCAAGCCCGTTACCAACCGACGACGACCAGCCGGCGCCGTAATCGGCGCGAGCACGCTCTTCACGCGTATCCACCCCGAGGCCGCCGAGGTGGCCGACGTCCTGGCACGCCGACTCGGGATCAGCAAGGCTGAGTTCATCCAAACCCTCCTCTTCCACGTCGGCGACACCCTGAACGATCAAGGTGTCCCGCCGTGGTGGCCCAAGCCCGTTACCAACCCCGAGGAGCTGGACCTACAGACAGCCTGACGGCCCGCGCAGGGCAGTGCCCTGACATGACGAAGGCCCCCGTTGGCGCGGGAGCCCTTGTCGAAAAGTGAGGACCGAGTTCACAGCTCGGTCTTCCGATCTGAAACCACTCACCATCCCAGTGAGGAGGCGGCTTTGTGCTGCCCACGGTAACACCCCATGCCGACTTCTGGCCAGCATCAGGTCGTCGACGCGCTTCTTCGTCGACGAGCTGGGCTCAGGACGCCTACGAGCGGCTTCCTCGCGCCCGCAAGCACAGCGAGGCCTCGTTGCGGTCCCTCAGACGCGCCACGAGCGCCCCGCAGCGCCGAGACGGCATCTCCGCTCCCCCGACACCGGCCGACGTCCTGGCGGCCGTCCCGGCGTGGACGTCGCGCAAGACCATGATCCGGGTCATCCGCGTCCTGTCGGCCCAGCCCCACGTGATCGAGCTGTGTCGCCGCACCGGGGTCTCCCCCGACACATGGCGCTCCATCATCACCAACGACGCCCTCGACGCCGACACGGCCACCGGCCGCGGCCTGCGGACCTCACAGACCGTCGCCGCGGCGCGGGTCAACCGTGGCGAGAAGCAGGTCCAGCGTGCCCGCGCGATCGCCGTGAAGCTGGGGATCATGGTCGAGGTTTACCGCGCCCGTGAACTGTCTAAGGCCGAGCGCCTGGCGCTCATCGCGGAGCACCCCGGACACAAGCAGCGGGGCCTCGCCAACGTCTACCACCTGACTGTCTGCGGCCCCCGTCAACGTGCCCGTATCGGCGTCCCCCGGCCCGGTCAGTTTGCACAGGTCGGTCCCCACTCATATCCGAACGTCCACCTACCCCCCGAAGGGGGGCTAAGTCTCCTAACCCACCTTATGAAGATACTTCCCCTTGCGGCCGCTGACGCGGCCGAGGAAGCGGAGCCGCCTCCGGCGGCCCGGCATCGACGAAGAAGACGGCCCGGGATGGCCATCGCCTTCGAGGTGCTGGCCCATCCGGGGCTGACGATCCTGCTCGACGGGGTGCGACCGGGCACGATCGCGGCACAACTCGCACCGTACCGAGCCGGAGGCTGGCACGGCCACGCCCTGGCGGTCGCGCTGCTGACCGAGGTCGACCGGCTCGGCATCATCACATGGGAGCCAGCCCGCTCCCCCTGGGCGTTGGTCAAGGTGCTGCTCTCCCGCATCGACCCGGCAGCCGACGTCCCGCTCGGGGTCGGCATCAACGACCAGGCACACACCCCAGCATCCCGGCCGACCCGGCCCGAGCCCTGCGGCGGACCGGACTGCGACGGGTGCGGCTGGATCAACCTTGTCGACGAACGCGGCTACGCCACCGCCCGCCCGTGCCCGGACTGCGCACCCAGCGTCCGCTCGACGTGGGTCGACGAGCTGCCGGCCGGCGCGGGCGTCGACGAGAACGGCGACCCGCCGTTCTGACCAAGCTTCGGGCTGGCCAGGTTGCGATCTCCCTCCCCCTGACGTCCCACTCTGCGGCCACGGGCCACCGCGTCAAGCCCGCTCCGCGGGCCTCTCCCCCACAAACTTTCGGCACGCGCTCAGTCGTGCCTCCCTCGCTTATATCGCACCGAAACTTTGCTCCCCCGAGCCCTCCGGGTTGACCCAGCGGCCCTTATGCGGCCGCGACGGGGACCAACGTCAGGGGGTGGGAGGAAAAAGTGGTCAGCGGCCAGGACAAGAGCGGGTGGTCGGGCTCGGCCCCCCGACTCACTGTTTGACCATATAGACCATACAGACAGCGTTGACCTGCTCCATATTCCCAGCACCCCAGGAGCCTTCCTCCGTGCCGCTGCTAACAGCACGTCACCGGCCGGCCCAATTCCGACAAAAATACATGCCAGACCTACTAGACAGCACTGACCAACTAGACTAGACTGACCATATCAACACGGCAGACCAACGGGACTCACCACCCCACCACGAGGAGGACACCATGACCACCACCAGCACCGGCCGCAAGGTCGGCAAGGGCCGGACCCCGGAGCAGAAGCGCGCCGAGATGGAAGCCCTGCACGCGCAGTTGGCCGGAGGCGTCGAGGCCCTGCGCAACTCCGACACCTGGGCGGCGTACCTGCGGTTCTGCGCTGGGTTCCACCGCTACAGCTTCTCGAACCTGCTGCTGATCTTCTTGCAGTGCCCCGAGGCCTCCCACGTGGCCGGGTACCGGGCATGGCAGGCCAAAGGCCGCCAGGTCCGCAAGGGTGAGCGCGGTATTCGCATCCTCGGCACCGGGACCGTGAAGGTCAGCGGCGACGAGGACGAGGAGACCGGCGAGGTCGTCGAGGGCCGCCGGCGCGTGTTCTTCCCCGTGAGCGTGTTCGACCTATCACAGACCGACGTCATGGAGGGCCACGAAGACGTTTCGACGCTCGCGCACAACCTCACCGGCGAGGACGAGCACGGCATCCTCTCCCGCGTCGTCGACTACCTCACCGCCTCCGGGGTCGCCGTCGAGTTCGGGGCGATCGCCAGCGGTGCCAACGGCTACACCACCCCCGCCGACGAGGAGACCGGCGCGCCGGTCCGCGTCATCATCGAGGAACGCAACGCGCCCGCCCAGCAGGCTAAAACCGCCATTCACGAGGCCGCCCACATCGCCCTTGGGCACCTGACCGACCTGGCCGAGTACGTCACCCACCGAGGCCGCCACGAGGTCGAGGCCGAGAGCGTCGCCTACGTCCTCGCCGGGATGCTCGGACTCGACACCAGCGCGTACAGCACCGGCTACGTGGCCGGATGGGCCGAGCGCGCCGAGGCCGACGTCATCAAGCAGACCGCGAGCCGCGTCCTCGCGGCCGTGCACGCGCTCGACGAAGCACTGCACATCGAGGACCAGGCCGAGGCCGACGCCGCCTGACCGTAGCCGGGCCGGGGGAGTACAGACCCTCCCCCGGCCGGGGCGACTGACTAGACCACAATGACCACTTCAACACGACAGACCAACGGGACTGACCATCCCAGACCCGTACCGAAGGGACCGACGCCATGCCCCAGCGACTCACCGTCCGCGAGACCTCCGCACTACGCCCCGGCGATCGGATCGTCAGCGTCGGCGCGACCATCACCTACCGCCCTGCACGCACCGTGGCGGCCGCACTCGGCCCGATCGAGCCCGGCTCACCTGTGTACGGCGTGCGACTGATCAACCCCGACCCCGACAGCCTGCTAGAGCTTGTGCTCTACCCGTCGCAGGTCGACGGGCTCGCCCTCGTCATCGAGCGGGACTAGCACCGTGGCCAGGTGGCCGAGGAGGCCGGCACCGTCCCCCCCGGTGACGCCACGGGAGCGAGCCGGGAGGGACGGCATCAACACGGCGACCGGTTACCACGCCGGACGCACCCCACCAGCATACGGACCCGAGGAGGAACCGACGATGACGAACAAGGCCACCCCGACCCTGGCGCAGGTGATGGGAACCCTGGACGAGATGGCGGCCGCCGCCCGGGCAGGAGACGCCGAGCGCTGCCGCGCAGCCCTGCGCGTGGCCCGGCACCAGGGCCTCGACGAGGAGCAGATAACCGATGCCTACCAGTGGGGACGCCGATGCCTCGACCTGGCCGCCCGGCAACGAGTGACCAGCCGGAACAACCACAACAACACGGCCGACCTACTAGACATTGTTGACCAACTAGACTAGTCTTGCAGTATCAACACGGCAGACCAACGCCAACTAACCAAGGGAGCAGACCCCATGACCAGCATCAACTTCGCCGGGAACCTCGCCGCTGACCCCGAGCTGCGGTTCACCCCGACCGGGCGCGCCGTCGCCCGGTTCACCGTTATGGAGAATCGCCGGCGCCGCACCGAGGACGGCCAAGGCTGGGAGGACGCCGAGCCCAACGTCTACCGGGTGCAGGTGTGGGGATCGTTCGCGGAGAACGTCGTCGAGTCCTGCGGCAAGGGTGACCGTGTGGTCATCCTCGGAAGCATCGTCACCGACCGGTGGGTCGACAAGGAGACCGGCGAGGACCGGACCGCCCAGCACGTCAAGGCCGACGAGGTGGCGTTCAGCCTGCGCTACCACACCGTGCGCGCCACCAAGGCCACCCGCAGCGCGAGTGCCCAGGCACCGGAGGCCGAGGAGGCCCATGAGGGCTGACCAGGCGGGACCGAGGGGGCCGGGGGAGAGCCGCATCGAGCGCCCCCGGCCGGCGCAGGAAAAACGATGACCGAGCAGCCAAGGAGACCAGAGCCGATGACCGTTTATGCGGTGGCCCTCAGTAAGGGGGGCAGCACCAAGACGACCACGGCCGCCGAGCTTGTGGCCGCACTGGCCCGGCGGGGCCGTCGAGTGCTGGCAGTCGACCTCGACCAGCAGGGCAACCTCACGACGAGGCTGGGAGTCGACGACGACACCGAGGTGTCGGCCGTCGCGGCCGACGTGCTGACCGCTGAGGCCTCAGCGATCGAGGCAGCGGTCCCGTCACCGAGCGTGCCGGGTGCGAGTGTGCTCGCCGGGACGCACGACCTGGCCGCCCTCGACCACCGGCCCGAGGTGATCACCTCGCTCCGGGACCACCTGCCGGAGGTTGCGGGGGAGTGGGACGACGTGGTGATCGACACCCCGCCGGCACTCGGGCTCGTGACCCTCGCGGCCCTGGCCGCTGCCGACGTCGTGGTGGCGGCCGTGGCCTGCGAAACCGAGGCCTACGACCAGCTGGCCCGGCTCGTGCAGGTCATCGAGCAGCGCGTGGCCCCACGGATGAAGCCGGGCCAGCGGGTGCATTGGATCGTGCCGACGCGTTACAACGCGCGCCGCCTGCTTGACCGCGACGTGTTGGGCATGCTCACCGAGGAGCACCCCGGCCGGGTGACCTCACCCGTGCGCGAGGCAGTGGCAGCCCGCGACGCCTACACCTCGGGAATGCCGGTCAGCGTCTACGCGCCGAGCTCGGGCATCGCGGCCGACTACGCCGCCGCCCTCGCCCCGATCATCGGCACGGCCGAGACGGGCCGACACCGAACAGACCGCCGGTCTGACCAGCCCCACAGCATCGACCAACTAAACCAAGGAGACCAACTATGACCCGCCGAAGCCTCCGCGACCGCAACAACGCCGCGATGGCCCTCGACCCGGAGACCCCGGAACTCGAGGACGGCCCCCAGGCCGAGCCGCCCAGCCCGGCGGGGACCACGACCACCGACCCCGAGGACGCCGGCGCCGTCACGAGCAAGACCGCAACCAAGAACAGGCCACCCAAGCAGACCGCGGCACCCCGCAAGGACGCCACGGCTACCGGAGCCAGCGCCACCGCTCGGCTCGGGATCTACCTCACCCCGGCCGAGTTCGACGACGCCAAGGCCGCCTATCTCACCGACTGGACCAACGGCGGCCAGGCCGACACGTTCGCCCGATGGATCGCCCAGGCGATCGACAGCCACGCCCGCCGAACCCCGAAGCAGCGCGCCGACCGCGCCCACCCCAAGGGCCGCGCCGATCAACGCACCGGCTCCACCAGGTCGTTCAGCATCCCCGCCGACACCGTGGCCCGGATGCGCGCCGCCATCACCGCCGACCAGCAGGCCGGACGGTGGCCCTCGGACAGCGCATGGTGCGGTGAAGCGATCGCCCTCGCCGTCAACGGCGCGCGCACCGAGAACGGCGGCACCTTACCCACCCCACCGGCACGTCTGCCCAACCGGCTCGTTCGGTGAACCGTCAGACCACGCTGACAGCATTGACTAACTCGACACGGCAGACAGGATGCATCAACCATGAGTGAGCAGCAGCAACCCAGCACCGAGCAGGCCGAGGCCGGCCGCGACGAGTACCGGCGACTCTGGGACGTCACCGTGGCCACCCTCACCGCCGCCGTCCGGCTCAACCATCCCCAGTCCGGCGCAGTGGACTTCTCCGACTTCCTCGCCTCAGCTCTCGGGGCCGTCGCGGGCAACGTCGGCAGCACCGAGCGGATCACCGCCGGACGGCCGGGCTCGTGGGAGTCGAACCTTCTCGCGCAGTTGGTCACCGGGACGGTGGGTTACGACGATGACACGTTGGCCGCCTACCGGACCGAGCCGGTCGTCGTCCGGCTCAACGTCGCACAGCTCGTCCAGGAGGCCTACGAGGACAGTCCCACGGAGCAGCGGGCCGGGATGCTCGTCGACATGCACGTCGCCATCGACGCGCTGCCTGACCCGTGGCGCGACGGTCGAGAGCCCACCGAAGGCGAAGAGGGCGAGTGGGAGGCCGCCGAGGGCGAGGTTCGCCGACGCTACGCCGAGGCGTTCGACGCCTACGGCCGACGTTTCACCGCCGCCGTCCTCACCGCCGCACAGAGCATCGAGGGGCTGAGCGTGCGGGTGGAAGTGAAAGTCGTCACCGACCCCGACTCGGCGTGGTGGCACGACGACGTGCCCAGCAACCCGCAGGAGTGGGGCGAGGACGACGAGCTGGCCTGGCGACTGTGGGCGGCCGCCCGTGGACGGGTCGGCCTGCCCCACCTCGACGAGCAACCGAGCGAGCACTAATGACAGTCAAGCTCGTGGTGCGCTACACCCAGCCCGCCGACCCGGACGACTTCGACAAGCACTACCTCGGGGTCCACGGGCCTCTTGTCGACACGATCCCCGGCCTGCGAGCGGCGCTGGGTTCGG
>JAABUT010001067.1_pt1 | contig 34405 bp, 33 predicted proteins | sample 5559281 | NCBI WGS metagenome assembly JAABUT01 (sample SAMN10711880, study PRJNA513359) | rock metagenome | isolation source: Antarctica rocks | place: Antarctica: Victoria Land, Ricker Hills nord | collected 2016-01-04 | reverse complement strand
CAGCCCGTTCCCGCAGCTCCGGCGGATAGTTGCTCGATCGTCTGCCCATGACTCCATCCTCTCAAGAAGTGGAGTCTCTGGACTTCCCGGGGTGGTTCAGTTCCGTGCGACACCGTAGTCGATGTGAGGTCATACTCCACACCGCATCTACTACGGTCTGATCGGCATCAGGTCTGCGCCTAGACGTCCCCTAGGAGTCCGCAGAGCTTGCAGTGGGGCATCCCGCCCTCGCCACCTACTACAACAAGATAGTTAACAAGCTGCCCTCAACCACAGTTTTGACGCACCGATCGCGATTGCTGCATCCTTACAGAAACCAGTCTCGGGGAGAAATTTGACAGCAACGTCATCACCTCAACTAGGTAAGCTTTCTTTCGGCCAGCGCATCACTGACAATATGAAGAATGATAGTGAGCCAGTCGACGTAGCTTACCCCATCGTCCGCTGGGTCGTAATAACTGTCAGCTTGTTCAATCCACAATCGCTGCACGTCGGCTTCGGAAGGCCTGGTGCTGAGAATTTCTTCGATTTCTTCAACGATTGCTTCTAACAGCGAAGGTTGCTCTTTCGCTGCGAATTTGCGGACCTGATCTTCTGGACTGTCTGCGTCCAAGTCAAAATCCGGATGAAAATACGACTTTCCTAGATAGATGACTTCAATGTGATTAGACATGTCTTTCTTATAGATCTGGGTATGAAGTGATTATATTGAACCCCTCCGGATTTTGGACATTTCGAGACAGCGCGGTTCTGAGGTGCGTCGACTCCGTAGTTATCATCAACTTCCGGATGTAAGTTATACCAGCCCCGCGTGATAACTTACTGGATACTGTAATGACATCCCTTTCGCCTTGCATTAACCAAGACCGAATCGCCCCGGCGTTCTGGCCCAGATTTGACATGGTTTCAACCGAGGCGGTACGAAGATCGGGAAAGGTCGACGCCTTTTTGATGTCGCGTGATATCAAGTAATCGAGGTCCTTCCCAACATGGCGCTCAATGGTGTGCCCGCCGTTGGCCTCGTGCCATTGGAGGTTGGCCGGATCGCAGGGGGTGAGGCCGAGTGGGTCGGTCCATCGGGTTGGGTTGGGGGTGTAGTTGTGGGGGTCGGGTGCTGGTGTGAGGCCGAGGGGGTCGGGGGTGGTGTAGCGGGCGGTGGTGGGGTTGTAGTAGCGGTGGCGGTTGTAGTGCAGGCCCGTTTCGTGGTCGGCGTATTGGCCGGGGAATCGGAGGGGGCAGTTGGCGCGGCTTTTGGTTGCCGTGTTGCCGAGTCGGTGTGGGGCGCCCCAGAGGGTGGCTTCGGCATTGGTCCACGCTACTCGGCGGCCATCGGGTGTGACGAGGTCGGTGGGGGTGCCGACGAGGTCGGTGATGATGGCATAGAACTGCTGGTCGTTGGTGGTGATGACGGTTTGGCTGATTGGCTGCCAGGTGTCGGGAAGGTATTCCCAGGTGGTCACTTCGGATTCGCCGCGGCCTCCGGCCCCGTTGGCGTTGGTGGTAATGACGCCGCCGTTGTTGGTGGTTCGGGCTTGTTCTACGAGTTGGTCGCCGTCCCAGGTGAACCGGGTTTGGTCGGTGATGGTGCCGTCGGCGCCGAATTGTTGTTTGCTGGTGCGGCGGCCGAACGGGTCGTAGGTGTAGGTCCAGTGTTGGTCGGTGGTGGTGGCGGCGATCATCTGGTCGTGGGTGTTGTACCGGTAGTGCCAGATCTGCGGTTTGTTGGAGAGCCGCTTTGTTGTTGCGGTGGTGGTGCGGCCTTGCTTGTCGTACCGGTAGGTGGTGCCGCCGGTTCGGGTGATCAAGGTTCCGGAGTACTCCCGACCCCCGCTTTCGGGCATGGTCCGTGTCGGCGCTGCGCCGGGCGGGTCGGTGTTGTTGGCGCGAAAGGTTGCGGTGGCGACGTTTCCTGAGGTGAGGTTGCCGGAAGTGTCGTAGGCGTAGGTTTCGCTCCATCCGGCGGCCCGCACGGCGGTGACCCGTCCGGAGCTGTCGAGGTCGAAGTGGCGGGTGGCGCCGGTGAGTTGGTCGACGATTGCGGTCAGTGTCCCGTCGAGGCGGTATCGGTGGTGCCGGGACACGGTGGGCGACCCGCCGTTTCGGGCGGTCCACGGCGGAGGGTCGCCTGCCATTCCGGCCGCATCGGCAACGGCGGCGCCGACGGGGCTGGTGGGGTTGGTGGGGGTGAGTAGTTGGGTGAGGAGGCGGTGCGCGGCGTCGAAGGTCTGTTCCAGGTGGGCGCCGGCGGTGAAGTGTCGCAGGGTTTCCCGGCCGTCGAGGTCGTGGTGGAAGTTGATGCTGTGCCCGGCGGTTGTCAGGCTTTTCGGGTGCCCGGCCGGATCATAGGTCCATCGGGAGCGGATCCCGGCGGGGGTGGTGCGGGTGGTGCGCCGCCCGGCCGGGTCGTATTGGTGGGTGACGGCGGCGCCGTCGACGGTTTCCTGCACGACCCGGCCGGCGGCGTCGCGGCGCAGCTGCACCACGGTTGTCGGGGACACCGCGTCCACCAGTCGCCCGGCGCGGTCGTAGCCGAACCTGGTGGTCCCCTCGATGGTGCTTCGTTCGACCAGGTCACCGACATCGTTGTAAACGAAGGTGGTTTCCTGGCCCAGTGCGTTGACCACGCCGACGAGCTGCCCGGCCCGGTCGTGCCGGTAGGTGTGGATACCGCCGTTGAAGTCCGTCTCGGCGGTGAGCCGTCCGGCCGGGTCGTATTCGTACCGCCACCGCAACCCGGCCGGGTTCTGCACGTCGGTGAGACGCAGTTCGGTGTCGTACCCGAACCGGTATTCGCGCCGTCCGGGCCGATCCGCCCGACCGGCAGATCGAAGATGCCGGTTCGGATGTGGGTGCGGGCGCCGGTGGGGTCGGTGTGCGCGACAAGGTTACCTTCCCCGTCCCAGTCCCAACGCTCCTGCGCGCTGTCGGGGGTTGTGCGATGGGCGAGTTTCCCGGTGCGGGTCCAACCGAAGGTGGTGGTTCCGCCGACCGGGTCGATGGCGCTGATCAGCCGCCCGAACCGGTCGTAGCTCAACTCGGTGCGGGCACCGCGCGGATCGGTGACCGCGGTGATCTGACCGGCCCGATCGGTGCAGATGGTGCTGACCGCGCCCACCGGGTCGGTGACCGAGGCCACCGCACCCGACGCGGCCCGGGTGCAGACCGTGACAGCGCCGGCCGGGCCGGTCACCGCCGCAACGTTCCCGGCAGCGTCGTAGCCGATCACCGTCACCGCGCCGGTCGGGTCGACGACCTGCACCGGCAACCCGAGGCCGTTGCGGTGGAACGTCTGCCGACTCCCGTCGGGGTAGGTCACCTGGACCAGCCGGCCCGCCTCGTCGTATTCGTACGAAGTGCTGCGGCCAAGCGGGTCGGTGCGCACCAGCAACCTGTCATAGCGGTCCCACAGCGAGGTGGTGACCGCGCCGAGCGGGTCGGTGTGGCCCACGACCTGCCGGGCCTGGTTGAACGCGAACTCGCTGACCGACCCCACCGAATCGGTGACCAACGTCCGGCCCGGCAAATAGGAGAACCCGTACGACAACACCCGACCCCGCCCCGAGGTCCGCACACACCGCCCAACCTCGTCGTAGAGGTAACCGTAGGAAACGCCGTTGCGGTCCGTCCACCGCACAATCCGGCCCCGCTCATCACACCCGAACCGCAACGGCTCACCACCACCCGCGTCGGTGACGGCCGTCAGATTCCCGGCGTCGTCGTACCCGAACGACGCCACCACCACAGCACCCTCACCACAGACACACTCGCCGCCACCGCCACCGCCACCACAGCCACAATCGTCGTTGCTGTCGACGACGTTGCTGTCGCGCACGATCAACGCGGTGACCCGTCCGGCGGCGGTGGTCACCTGTACCCGGTAGCCACCAGAATGCGAGACCGTCTCGATGACGCCGTGGGCGTCGTAACCGAAATCAATCCGATTGTCATTGCGGTCGGAAATGGATTCGATGACACACCGACCGGCGGGATCGGCCGGCGCGAACCGGCGGGTCACCCCCGTATCGGGGTCCGCCAGCTGCCAACCACCGTCGGGTAGGTGGTGCAGCGACCACCGCCGCACCCCGTGCGAGGGCATCGCCACCCCACCCACCGGCAACCCCGCCGCATCGGGGTAATACAGGACAGACCCATCGTCGGCGACGAAACCCACCACATCACCGACGGCGTCGATCTGGAGGCGCTGATCCAACGTGGATGCCCACCGCCGGCCGAACAATCCCCCGAACCGGTAGGAACTCAGATGAACCCGCCCCAACACCAACCCCAACACCCCGGGCAACGACAGATCAGTGGCGGACATGACCATCTCGCCGGTCACCACATCGATCGGATCCGACGCACACACCCTTTGCTGCACCGGTGTCTTGGACTCCACCGCCCGCGCCGACCGATCCGCCGCGCCCCCCGGCCCAGCCGACTCCGCGTGCGCCCCACCCGAACCGGCTGCATCAGCCGACTTCACCCCAGACCCCGCCGCCCCGGTATCCGAGGTGACCGTACGCGCCGTCCTGGAATCAACCGCGACCGTTTCCACCCCCTTCACCTCCGCCCCGGCAGTGCGGGCACCCGTCACCCCAGTGGCGGCGGATTGCACCGTCTTTCCATCGGCGACCACCCCCGCGGCGGACTGCACTGCCTTCGCATCACCGGCCGCGGCGCGGGCGTTCTTCGCGCCCTTCAGTGCCTTCAACCCGTTGCCCAGCGGGAGCACCGACGCGCCGTCCAACATGATGTCGGTCCACGACCCCTCCCCGGTCGACACCTTCACCGCAGCGTCGATCAACACCGACGCGCCCGCCGTGCCCGCGGCGATCGGGCCCATTACCGGCGTCAAGATGGGGATCATCGCCAACAAGCCCGCGATGCTGGAAATCTGCTTCAACGCCCCCGAAATAGCCTTCAAAACATCAGCGTGATCCGCGACCCACCCGGTCACCGAATCCCGCAACCGCCCCCAGAAGCCTGGAGGCTCCTCGAACCGCAGACCCTTGGCCTGGTGGATCGCGGCGACGCAGGCATCCACCGCCGTGGTGTGCTCCGACCGCAATATGCCTACCGCATCCACTGTCGCCTGCAAACCCGTGTTGGCGCTGCTCAGGCCATTGGTGGCACCGGAGGTCTGCGCGGAATAGGTATCAGCCGGCGGAGCCTGGCCCGGCTTCAACGCCTTTGAAGCCGCTTCTTGAGCCGCGGCGTGGTGGGCGTCGGCAGTTTTGGCGTCCGCCACCGCGCTGTTGGCTGAATTGACCGCATTCTGTTGATCGGCGGCCTGGGACGCCAGCACCTTCATCCGGGACTGCAACGATTCCAGCGTCTGGGAATAGGCCGTCAGCGCCGACGCGACCATCGACCAGACCTGTGACGTGGTGTCCAGGTGAGGCGGCAGATCCTTGTTCAGTCTGTCCCGATATGTCTCGGCCTCGTCACCCTTGAAGTCACCGGAATCGAGCCGGCGGATGTCACCGGCGGCGGTCGACGCCGCCGCTCCGAACGCAGACCACAAACGCGCCGACGACCGGATCGAACCCGCATCCCCCGACAACGTAAAAACCGCCGCATCCACCACCACAAACCCCCACCCCGGCCCCAGCCGACAACAAATTTGAACTACCCCACGAACAAGATGACGCGCCACCCAGGCCGGACCCGACCAACTACGAGTTACCCCGGGTCAGTGCGCCGACAACGCAGTCCGAACCTGCCCCCGCATGTCCTTCACCCCGGAGGTGGTGGACGACAACGACTTCGACACAGCCGCCAGGATCTCCTGCACCGTCGCAGCAGCCGAATCCCACTTCGCCTGCACACCCGCATAACTTTCCTGCTCATCGCCCTCCCAGGACGACTTCACACTCGCCACGAACCCGCCGAGATCCGACAACGACGACTCCAGACCGGAAATCACCGAACCCAGCGAACCGCTCGCCGAATCAGCTGTCGCCTCATTGTACGAAAACACGCCACCGGACATTATTGAAACCCCAATCAAGAGAAAGCAGAAGACTGCGGGACAAGAACAATCACCAGTCGAAAACGAGAAGCCGGACGAGATCAGAACCGGAACTTGGTGCCGTCCCAGTCGGCGGAACCGTTCGCATTCGACAACGCCTCGGTCATCTGCGACTCGTACGTGTCGTACAATCCGCCGGCGTTCTTGACATTGCCCTTGATCGAGGCCAACGCGCCGTTCAAATCCTTCATCGCCGCAGTCCAGGCCGCCGTCAGCTGCTCCCAGCTCGAGAACGACGAACCCTTCCAATCCTGCGGCAACGGCTCGATCGCCTGCAAGAACGCCGCACCCTGCGAATTCATCGCTGACTCGGACTGCTCCAGATTCGACGCATGAACATTCACCGCATTGTCGTGCACCGCAAACTTCGGACCCATACCAAGCACCCCAACCAGACTCGAGACCTCAGTCGGCAGCCCATCCACCAACACCCACCACGCTAACCACCCAACACGTTCAAAAACCGGCCACCACCAAGAATGTGGACAACTTCGGGGTTCGGGCAGGTCGAACGCAGAACGCCCGAGTTCCGCAGAAAGCGGGACTCGGGCGTCGCGGACAGGTCACTCGTCGGCCAGGCGGAAGTGCATCCAATCAGCGGCCGGCGGGAAGGTCGACGGACTGCGGCTCGATGTCAGACGGCGCGCCCTCACGCTTGTTCCGCGCAATGCTGGAGACGAACGCGGCACCGATCAACACCAGGCCGACCAGGCCGGTGACGACCTCGTTCACGTGTACGCCGATCGACACCAGCAGGATGATTGCGAGCGCGCCGATCGCCCAGTGCGCACCGTGTTCCAGGTACACGTAGTCATTGAGCGTTCCCTTGCGCACCAGGTAAACAGTCAGGGACCGAACGAAAAGCGCACCGATCAGGCCAAGGCCCAACGCGATGATGATCGGGTCCGGAGTGATGGCGAAGGCACCGATCACGCCGTCGAACGAGAACGACGCGTCCAGCACCTCCAGGTAGAGGAACAGGAAGAAACCAGCCTTTCCGACTGCCTTCACCAGCTGGGTCGGACCGGAATGGGACTTCTGCGCGAAGGCCTCTTCCTGGGTCTCCTCATAGGTCTCGAACAACCCGCCCAGACCGTTGACCGCCAGGTAGCTGATGATGCCCAGCACTCCTGCCGCGAGCACGGTTCCGGGCTTCTCCGCCGCGATCTCGGCGAACAGGTACAGGGTGATACCGGCGACGATCACCGACAGCTGGTCCAGCTTCCCGATACGGGCCAACGGCCGCTCCAACCAGCTGAGCCAGGTGATCTCCCGGTCCTCGAAGGTCCAGTCCAGGAACAACAGCAGCAGGAACATGCCACCGAACGCCGCAATCTGCGGATGTGCGGCCTGCAGCAGACTCGCATAGCTGTGCGGATCGGACAGCGGGCCCTTGTCGAAGGCCAGCCGGACTGCTTCGGCCGGGTTCAGGTGAGCGGTGATGCCGACGACGAGTAACGGGAACACCAGTCGCATTCCGAATACTGCGATCACGATGCCCACGGTCAGGAAGACCTGTTGCCACTTCTCGCTCATCCGCTCGAGCACCTTGGCGTTGACCACCGCGTTGTCGAAGGACAAAGTGATTTCGAGGATGCCGAGAATGGCGGTGAGCCCGGCGGCCTTCCAACCGCCGTAGAAGTAGGCAACGACGATTGCGGCGACGGAGATGACGCCCGAGATTGCAAAGATCCGGGTGGCGCTGTGGGAAGAAGGGGACACGGCAGCTGACGACACTAGACATTCACTCCGAAATCAAGGGCAATTCCACGGAGGCCGGAGGCATAGCCCTGGCCGATGGCTCGAAACTTCCATTCGCTGTTGTAACGGTAGAGCTCCCCGAAAACCATCGCGGTCTCGGTCGACGCCTCTTCGGTGAGGTCGTACCGGGCCAGCTCGGACCCGGTGTTCCGGTCCACCACCCGGATGAACGCCCCACGGACCTGGCCGAACGACTGGCGGCGTTGGTCCGCCTCGTAGATCGACACGGCGAAGACGACGGAGACGACGTTGGGCGGCACCGCCGCCAGGTCGACGTTGATCTGCTCATCGTCGCCACCCGCGCCGCCCACCAGGTTGTCACCGAGATGCTCGATCGACCCGTCCGGCGAGCGCAGATTGTTGAAGAACACAAAATGGGAGTCGCTCAGGATCTTGTGGTTCTCACCAAGCGCCATCGCGCTGGCGTCCAGATCGTAGTCGGCCCCGGTCGAGGCGCGAACCTGCCACCCGAGCGCGACCGTGACCGCGGTCAGATTGGGTGCTGCTTTGGTCAGGGAAACGTTTCCGCCCTTGCTCAGGCTGACGCTCATCGACGTGCCTCGTCTTTCTGGTCGGGAATCTCGACCTCTGGAAAAGTTGATCCGGACATTCGCTCGTTCCAGCTCTGACAACGCGCGACGATGCCGCCGCGTTCCTGGTCAGCCTTCCATGTCGCGGGGTGTCCACCATGCATCGCCGTCCCCGCGGATCGCGCGCGGCAATTGCCCGCTTACCAGGAGGGCGGCCGAGATCGGCTGGAAGGAATTCTCACGTGCGACTGTGTCCTCGCGTGCGACTGTGTCCTCGCGTGCGACTGTGTCGAGGTGACCACGCGGCTCTCCGCACAGAACCTCGGCGCCGGGAGCAGCGGAACCGATGGTTCCGCCACCGACCGCCGGTTCGTCCTGACCGCGACCGACTGGGAAGCACCGGCGGCTTGCCAACTGCGCGAGGACCAGCAGGCCGAGCTTCGACGTATCTATGGCGGCGATACGGAGCCCGGAGTCAAGCCATCGGCGTCGGATGTCACTGTCTTCGTACTGGCCTGGGAGGTCCCGGACGGTGTGCAGCTCGCGGACGCTGTCGCGAGAACCGACGCCCTGGCGGTGGGATGCGGAGGGCTACGACCGTTGGACGCCACGTCGGCGGAGATCAAGCGGATGTATGTGCGCCCGACTCACCGTCGGCGCGGACTGTCGCGGCAAATCCTCGACGAGCTGGAATTTCGGGCTCGGAGTCAGGGATGGTTTCGGCTCCGGCTCGAAACCGGGCCGGCTCAGATCGCCGCCATCGGACTGTACGAGGCGGCAGGGTATCGAAAAATCCCCAACTTCGGCGCCTACCAAGGACATGCTGCGTCCCTGTGCTTCGAGAAGGCACTAGATCAGGACAGGGCTCCGGCAGCGCGCGGCGAGCCGGCGGGCGACGCCTAAAGCTGACGAAAGCTGACGAATGCCGATCAATCGGTGTTGACCGGCGCCCGCACTCCCGGCCGACCCGCGGTACCGGCGGCGTCGAGGAGATTCCTACCCAACCACTTGCCGACGGCGACCATCGGGGTGTCGGGTTGGTGCGTCAGCGACGGTGGCATCACTACGACGGGACAACTGGCCGAATACACGAGTCGGCGAGCGAACAATGGCGGAGACGACAGATCCGTGCGTTGAGGCGCATCGATCACGATGAGGTCGACGAACCGCGAGACAGCCTGCAACACCTTGCGGCGGCCGCCGTGCACCAGTCGACATTCGACGCCGGAGTCGGTTCCCAACACGTGTTCGACATCGGCTTCCAGCCGTTGCTGCTCCTGGTCGATCAGACGTCCAGGATCGAACGAGGTGGCCGGTGGCCGAGCGCCGACGGCAGCAGGTGCTCCGGGCGGGCGCCAGGCGCGCAACGCGATCACCACGCCTGCATGAACCGCTGCCTCTTGCACTGCCCAGCGCAGCGCCGACGGAGACCGACTGGTATCGCTCACTCCCACGGCGACGGTGAACGGCCGCGCAGTGCCCTGATCCAATCGCTCCGGCTCGGTCAGTTTTGATCGCCTCCCACCAATGCACCATCCTCCGGCGGAGCGTCCACCTTCGACAGGGGATCCGCCACGTCCTCCAGCGATTGCTGTTCCGCGTTGACGCCGAAGATCAGGGCGACGACTCCACCGATGAGCATAATGCCGGCACCGAGGTAGTACCCGAAAGTGAGCGGACCGCGAGAACTTCCGTTGCCGATCATCAATCCATAGATGGTCGGCGCCAGTGAGCCGGTACCCTGGGCGATGGCAAAGAAATACGAGATTGCCTGACCGCGCAACTCCAACGGAAAGATCTCGCTGAAGGTCAGATAGGCCGCAGAGGCGCCGGCGGAGGCGAAGAAGAAGGAGACGCACCAGAAGACGACCTGAGTGGTGGCGTTCAGCGAGCCGGCATGGAACAACCCGGCCGAGATCCCGAGGATCACACCAGCAATGGCATACGTACCGAAGATCATCTTTCGGCGGCCGATTGTGTCGAACAGCGGACCGAGGATCAACGGCCCCAGCAGGTTCCCGATGGCGAAGGGAAAGAAACAGTATCCCGTCTGGTCCTTCGGTATGGCGTAGAAATTCTCCAGGACGAGCGCATAGGTGAAGAAGATCGCGTTGTACAAGAAAGACTGGGTCACCATCATCGTAAAACCGAGAATGGTACGCCTTGGATATTTCCGGATGAAGATGTGCAGCAGCTCACCGAGCGGTACCGGTGGCCGCTCCACCACGGATATCGCCTTCTCCTTCGGAACCTCGGACAACGTCCGACCATCGGCAATCACCCTGGCCTCGATGTCGTCGACAGTCTGATTCGCTTCATCGGCCCGCCCGTGGGTCATCAGCCAGCGCAGGCTCTCGGGAATGTGCCGTCGCAGGTAGATGATGATCAGGCCGAGGACCGGACCGATGAAGAACGCAATGCGCCAGCCCCAGTTCTGGTCGATGACGGCTGGGTCGGTCAGGTACAGATTCGCAAACGCACCGAGACCTGCACCAGCCCAGTAGGTTCCTTTGGCTGCAATGTCGACCCGACCGCGAAACTTGGAAGGGATCAACTCATCGATCGCAGAGTTGATCGCGGTGTATTCGCCGCCGATTCCCAAACCGGCGACGAATCGGAACAGCCAGAGGAACCACACTGCCGGAGCCAGACCGGCGATCCCGCTGCCGAGCAGATAGATGGCCAGCGTGAGGATGAAAAGTTTTTTCCTGCCCAAACGATCAGTCAGCCGGCCGAAGAACAGGGCCCCGACCACCTGCCCGATCAGGTAGATGGTGCCGGTGAACCCGACCTCTCCTGAGCTCATGTGGAAGGTCTGGGCGAATCCACCGACGGAGACCAACTGCACCTCGAGGCCGTCCAGGATCCAGGAGACCCCCAGCCCGATTACCACCGACCAGTGGAACCGGGTCCACGGGAGCCGGTCCATTCGGGCCGGCACCAAGCTCTTGACCGGTGACTTCTGTGTACCCGACGTCGTTGTCACATGTCCTCCAAGCGTTCGGCGGTCCGCGCGGCCTCGGCTGCGGACGCCTCCTCCGGCACCGTGCAACCGCCGGATCCCGCTCGTCGTTCGTTTCAATCGTGCTTTTTACGATTTTTGTGAACCGCGCCTCAAGCAGGCCGGATGCGTCGGAGCGTCGTCAGGAGGCCGCCTGTTGTGTCTTCTTGACGCTCGTCACCGATGCGCGATACCTTGAACACCCGACGAGAGGCCAACCATGGATCACGACAACATCCGCCCGCTGGAAGAGGGCATCGAAAAGGATCTTGCCGGCCTCAACTACGGCTCCTACCTGCATCTGCAAACATTGCTGTCGGCCCAGGTCCCGCTCTCGGACCATCATGACGAAATGCTGTTCATCGTCCAGCACCAGACCACCGAGCTCTGGATGAAGTTGGTCATTCACGAACTGCGATCGGCAATGCAGCTGATCGCTGCCGATTCACTCGGACCGGCGCTCAAACGTCTTGCGCGGGTCAAACACATCCAGAAACAGATGACCGACCAATGGTCGGTCCTGGCCACCCTGACGCCCACCGAATATGCCCAGTTCCGCAGCGTGCTTGGCAAATCTTCCGGATTCCAGTCGATGCAGTATCGGCTGCTGGAGTTTCTGCTGGGCAACAAGAACGCGGCGATGATCGCCGTCTTCGCCCACGATCCGGAGCAGCAGCAGATACTGCAGGACGCATTGGACGCCCCTAGCCTGTACGACCAATTCCTGCTGTTCCTGGCGCGCCGCGGCTACCCGATACCGCCCGAATTGACCGAGCGCGACTGGCGGATTCCGCACACTTCGAATCAGGATCTGGTCGAAGTCTTCACCTCGGTCTACACCGATCCCGATGCGCAATGGGATGTGTACGAAGCGTGCGAAGAGCTGATCGACGTGGAGGACACGTTCCAGACCTGGCGTTTTCGTCATCTGAAGACGGTGGAGCGCATCATCGGGTTCAAGCGAGGGACGGGCGGTTCGTCCGGAGTTTCCTTCCTCCGACGCGCTCTGGACCTGACGTTCTTCCCGGAGCTCTATGCCGTCCGCACCGAGATCGGCCGCTGAGATGGACCTGAACGCCATCGGCTCCCGCGATCAAGCGCAGGCGCTGGACGCGGCCGACCCGCTCTCCAGATTCCACGAGTTCTACCTACCGATGGCCGACGACGTGGTGGCCTATCTGGACGGCAATTCGCTCGGTCGCCCATTGGCCGCCATCGGGCAGGTCTGGTCCGATTTCGCGAACCGGCAATGGGCCGGTCGATTGATCCGGGGCTGGACGGAAGGCTGGATGGAACTTCCGGAATCGGTTGGGAACGAACTCGCATCTGCCGCCCTGGGCGCAGCAGCCGGCCAGACGGTCATCGCCGACTCGACCACCGTCAATTTCTACAAGGCGGTCCGGGCGGCGATCAATCTGCGTCCGGGGCGGTCGAAGGTGGTGATCGACCGGGAGAATTTCCCCACCAACCGATATGTCGTCGAATCCCTTGTGCGGGATCTCGGCCTGGAGACGGTCTGGCTGAGCGGCACCGACCCCTGCGATGGGATCAGTGCCGCCGATGTGCTCGGCTGCGTCGACGAGGATACGGCGGTGGTGACCCTGAGCCATATCGCCTACCGCAGTGGCTACCTCGCCGACGCCGAAGCCATCACAGCGGCTGTGCACGGCGTCGGTGCTGTGGTGGTGTGGGATCTGTGCCATTCGGTCGGCGCGGTTCCGATCGAGCTCGACACCTGGAACGTCGACTTCGCAGTCGGCTGCACCTACAAGTTCGTCGGGGCCGGTCCCGGCGCTCCCGCCTTCTCCTACGTCAATTCCCGGCACCACGACCAATTCGACCAACCCATCTGGGGTTGGCTGGGTCGGCATAATTCGTTCGAGATGGAACAGGGTTATCTACCGGCGCCCGGCATTCGCTCGATGCTGTCGGGAACGCCGGCGATTCTGGGAATTCTTGCCGTTCGGGAGGGGGCGAAAGTGATCGCCGAGGCCGGAATCGGTGCCATCCGGAAGAAGGGAATGGCCCTCACCGACATGGCGCTCACCTTGGCCGACGAGTGGCTCGTGCCAGCCGGTTTCGGTATCGGATCGCCCCGCGATCCGGCCCGCCGCGGTGGTCATCTCAGTATCACCAGAGCCGATTCGCGGCAGCTGTGCATCGAGTTGGCTGCCGTCGGAGTGATCCCGGACTTTCGCACGCCCGACGCCATCCGGCTGGGGCTGTCGCCGCTGCCGATCACCTTCACAGAGTTGTGGGACGCCATGGCTCTCATTCGGGAGCTCTCCCGCTGATGGAAGGTGAACCCGGGCGCATTGAGCCGTTGTTCGTCTCACCGGGTTCGATGATCGTCACCTTCGCCGGGCTGCATCTCCGCCGGCTCGGTGGATGGATGGCGGTCGCCGACCTGATCGCCCTACTGGGCGCTGCCGGACAATCGGCAACCGCGGTCCGACAAGCGTTGAGCAGACTCAAGATCCGCGGATTCCTGACTCCGGAGCGCCGCGACGGTCGGGCCGGCTATTCACTGACGGAGGCAGCGACAGCGGACCTGGAGATCGGCGACGCCCGGATCTTCCGGTACGGCGAGGCGAGCGAGTCAGACGGTTGGGTATTGGCGATTTTCTCCGTTCCGGAGGATGCCCGGGTCGAGCGGCACCGTTTGCGCAGCCGCCTTTCCTGGATGGGCTTCGGCATCGTCAGCCCTGGCGTCTGGATAGCACCGGCCGCTCTCGCCGATCGATCGAGGCTGCAACTCCGCTCCCAGGGTCTTGACGGCTACGTCACCTGGTGCACCGGGCACTTCGCGGATGCCGTCGATCCCGGGAAATGGTGGGATCTCGATTCTCTGCGGCGGCTGTATTCGCAATTCTTGAACCGCTGGGAAGCTGATCGGGGTGGGGAGAACCGCGGCGCGCGCGGAGGGCCCGAAGCCGAGATCTTCGCCGCAGACCTACTGCTCGTCGACAGCTGGCGGCAATTCCCCCGGATCGATCCGGGGCTGCCTGCCGCCCTGCTGCCCGTCGATTGGCAGGGCCGGCGTGCGTTCGATGTTTTCACGACGTTGCGGAATCGCTGGTCCACCGAAGCGCAAGAATTCGTCGCCCACTGTTTGAGCGCCGACCGTCAAGCCTGAAATCGGTATCCGGTGCCGAACTCGGTCAGCAGATACTTCGGATGCGCCGGATCAGGTTCCAGTTTGCGGCGTAGCTGGGCGAGATACACTCGTAGATAATGTGTTCAGTTCATACGCCGGCCCCCAGACTTCCACGAGCAGCTGCCGCGAAGTCACCAGTTTGCCCTGATGCCGGACAAGAAGTTCCAACAGGGACCATTCCGTGGGAGTGAGCCGAATCTGCTGGCCGTTCCGTACCACCCTCGAACCGTCCAGATCGATGGTGAAATCGGCTGTGACGATACTTTCTTCGCTGGTGCGGTCCGAAGGGCTTGGTCACATAGTCGTCCGCGCCCGCGTCGAGCGCCTCCACCTTTTCTGCCGAGGTCGATCTGGCCGAGAGAACGATGACAGGGACCGCCGACCAGCCACGAATGCCATGCAGCACTTCGATACCGTCGAAATCCGGTAGCCCGAGATCGAGGACCACGACGTGCGGGTGGACGTGGGCGATCCGGTCCAGCGCGGATTTCCCGTCGTGCGCGACGGTCACCTCGTAGTCGTGTGCGCGCAGATTGATGGCAAGTGCCCTGGCCAGTGCAACGTCGTCGTCGACGACGAGCACCCTGCTCATCGTGCCGCCGTCGGATGTAGCGCCGCCGGCCCGTCAGGTGGGCAGGCAGGCGGACCTTCGGGAGGCGCGGCAGCGAACCGTGCGATTGGGACATCGATGATCATCGTCAGCCCACCACCCGGAGTGTCCTCGACCTCGATCGCCGCATCGACGGCCTCCGCCAGCCCCCGCGCGACTGCCAGACCGAGCCCGACTCCGGCACCCTCCGGAGCATCACCCAGGCGTTGGAACGGCGCGAACATCGCCTCCCGGTCGGCCGCCGCCACCCCCGCCCCCCGATCGATCACCCGAATCTGGATCGCCGGTCTCGGTCCGCCGCTGACCTCGCCGGCGAGAATTCGAACCGGCACCGCGGCTGGCGAGTGTTTCACTGCGTTACCGATGATGTTCGCGACGACTCGTTCCAGCAATCCGCGGTCGGTATCGACCAGGGGCAGATCGTCGGCGATGTCGACATCGATCCGGTCCTGGGGTAGCCCGATCAGGGCCCGGTAGACGACTTCGTCGACCGACACAGGACGCCGCAGTGCAGTGAGCGCCCCCGTCTGCAGACGGCTCAGATCGAGCAGATTGGACAGTAGCCCGTCGAGTTGATCCGCGGCGCCATCCGCGGTCGACAGCAGTTCGTCGTGATCCTCGGGGGTCCACCGCACCGTTCCGTCGAGCAGGCTGGACAGGGATGCCTTGATGGTGGCTAGCGGAGTGCGCAGGTCGTGGGACACCGCTGCCAGGATCGCAGTTCGAACGACGTCGGTCTGTTGGAGGCGCTCCGTCTGTCGAGCCTGCCCGGCCAGGCGGTTGCGGTCCAGAGCCACCGCAGCCTGGGCCGCGATGACCTCGGCCAACCGACGATCGGCCGCCGCCAACGGATGCCCGTACAGCGCGAGTTGCACGGGCTCGCGTCCCCGGCGAGTCGTGTCGTTCCCCGACTGCGCGGCGTCGTGCGTGGAGGGCACGGCTGCATCGACGACCGTCGCAGTGTGGTGCGACTCGTCTGCCGGCGCCCCGACCGACGCGAGGACCGACCCGGCCGCAGACCGAACTCGATCAGGCCCACTGCCATCGTTTTCCGGCGACGACGAGGAAAGCAGCGCCGCTCCGGTCATTCCGAAGCCGATACGGGCCTGTTCCAGGACAGCGATGAGCGGATCGCCCGGTTCAGCCATGGAACCGGCGATGGCGGCGAGCATCTGCGCCTCCGCCTGACCTCGAGCGGCCAGCGCCGCCGAATCGCGACTCCGGTCCACGATCGAGGCCACGCTGACTCCGACAACGAGAAACACCAGGAGCGCGAACGCGTTGGCCGGTTCGGCGATGGTCAGCGATCCGTAGGGCGGGGTGAAAAGCAGGTTGGCCAGCACACTGGCGATGATCGCGGTGACTGCGGCCGGCACGACACCACCGATCAGCGCAGTCGTCTGGACGCCGAGCAAGAAGATCAACAGGACCGTCGAGAGATTGAACGCGTCCCGCACCGGCAGGATCGCTCCGGCGAGTACCAGCGGAACGGTGACGGCGGAAACCCAGGCCCAGACGGTCCTTCGACCCGCGATTCGAAACGTGAGCGGTCGGATCTGCGACATGGATTTCTCGTGGGTGACGACGTGTACGTCGATGTCGCCGGAGTTGCGAACGATCGTCATGGAAGTACTCGGCCGGACGAGCGCCGCGAGCCGGCCGTGCCTGGAGGCTCCGACGATTATCTGGGTGCCATTGCTACCACGAGCGAAATCCAGTACGGCGCGGGCGATGTCATCGCCGACGACCAGATGTAAGCTGCCACCCAGACTTTCGGTGAGGAGCCGCTGCCGTTCGATCTCTGCGGCCGCGGCTCCGACCGTCCCATCGGAACGGACGATGTGCACGGCGACCAGATCGCGACCGGAACCCCGACCCGTGATCCGGGCGCCCCTGCGTAGTAGCAACGGCCCCTCTGGTCCGCCGGTGAGGGCCACCACGATCCGCTCCCGGGCCGCCCAGGTGCCGGTGATTCCGTGGTCCCTTCGATAGCGTTCCAGGCCTTCGTCGACCCGGTCGGCGACCCACAGCAGGGCCAGTTCCCGCAGTGCGATCAGATTGCCCTCGCGGAAATAGTTGCCCAGCGCAGTATCGACGATCGTTTCGGGATAGACGTGCCCGTGCGCCATCCGGCGGCGCAGGGCCTGCGGACTCATGTCGACGAGTTCGATCTGGTCGGCGCCCCGGACGATTTCGTCGGGCACCGTCTCCGCCTGGGTGACGCCGGTGATGTTCGCGACGACATCGTTGAGTGATTCCAGATGTTGGATGTTGACGGTAGTGACGACATCGATCCCGGCGTCCAGCAGCACCCGCACGTCCTGCCAGCGTTTCGGGTTCGCAGACCCAGGAGCATTGGTGTGTGCCAACTCGTCGATCAGGACCACCTGCGGATAGCGCGCCAGAATCGCGCCCAGGTCCATCTCGGCAAGGGTGATTCCGCGGTGTTCCACCCTCGACGGCGCAATGATTGGCATGGCGCCGACCGATTCTCGGGTGTAGGCGCGGCCATGGTCCTCGACCACACCGATCACGACGTCGGTACCGCGGGCGTGCCGGCGCCGACCCTCGCACAGCATGGCGACGGTCTTGCCAACCCCTGGGGCGGCCCCGAGATACACCCGGAGCCGCCCGGTGGCCGCTCGTTTCTCCTGCTTCGATTTCGGCGGCTGGGCCTGGATTCCGATCGACGCGGGTCTGTCGGAACCGCCGGCCCTGGGACCCTCTTCGCTCACCATGGCGCAGTTAAGATCCTGACTGGAGTGTTTGCAGGGCGATGTTCAATTCGAGCACATTGACCCGTTCCTGGCCGATGAAGCCCAGGATCGGTTCGGAGACGTGACCAAGTACCAGACTAAGGATCCCGGCCCGGTCCAGATTACGGGCCGCGGCCACCCGATCCACCTGGATCAGTGCATAGGCCTTGCTGATGTCCGGGTCCAGGCCGGAAGCCGACGCAGTGACCGCGTCCGACGGAACGGCCGACGGATCGACCCCGTCGGCCTTCGCGATGGCAGCCCGCCGGGTCTGGACCGCCTTGAGCAAAGTGCCGCTGTCGGCGGAAAGGTTGGACCCGCCAGAAGCGGTCGGGTCGTAGCCGTTGGCGCCAGCGGCAGATGGCCTGCCCTGGAACCACTGCGCCGCGGTGAAATTCTGCCCGACCAGGCTGGACCCGACCACGGCGCCGCCCGATCCCACCAGAGACCCACCAGCCTTGGCCGGCGCGATCACCTTGCCGAGCCCCAGCACCATCAACGGGTACAGAATGCCCAGAATCACCGTCATGGCGACAAGAAATCGGAGGCCGACCAGCAATTGACGGCCGGCGATGGACGCAAGAGCGGCCATTCCCGGCGCTGAAGTCGCCGGAGTGGAGCCTGCCAATGCGGTCAGCGGTCCGTCGTCTACGGAACGGTCGAGGATTTCGTTCGGTTGTGCCATGAGGATCATCCGATTCCGGGAATGAGACTGATAACGAGGTCGATGACTTTGATGCCGAGGAACGGCACGACGAGGCCCCCCAAGCCGTAGATCCACAGGTTGCGGGACAACAGCTTTGCCGCAGACGACGGGGTGTAGCGCACACCGCGCAGAGCCAGCGGTATCAATGCGACGATGATCAGCGCATTGAAGATGACCGCAGACAGCACCGCGGATTCCGGTGAGGACAACCGCATGATGTTCAGGGCCTGCAGACCTGGGAAAACGCCGACGAACATGGCCGGCAGAATGGCAAAATACTTCGCGACATCGTTGGCCAGGGAGAACGTGGTGAGCGCACCTCGGGTGATCAGCAGTTGTTTGCCGATCTCGACGATGTCGATCAGCTTGGTCGGACTGGAGTCCAGGTCCACCATGTTCCCGGCCTCCTTGGCCGCGGTGGTACCGGAATTCATTGCGACGCCGACGTCGGCCTGCGCCAGTGCGGGCGCGTCATTGGTACCGTCCCCGGTCATCGCGACGATCCGGCCGCCGGTCTGTTCCTTTCGGATGTAGGCCAGTTTGTCCTCGGGCGTTGCCTCGGCGAGATAGTCGTCGACGCCGGCTTCAGCTGCGATCGATCGGGCCGTGAGCTCGCTGTCACCGGTGATCATGACCGTGCGGATACCCATCGCGCGCAGCTCTGAGAACCGCTGCGCGATGTTCGGTTTGACCACATCCTTCAGGTGTACGACGCCCAGCACCCGGGCTGCGGATCCGTTCGACTCGGCCACCAGCAGTGGCGTGCCCCCGGACGAAGCGATGCTGTCGACGGCCGCGATGACCGCAGCATCGACCTGACCGCCGAGGTCTTCCACCCAGGCTGTCACCGCGGTCGCCGCCCCCTTGCGGATGCTGTGCTTCCGGCCGTCGACCGTCGAATCGATGCCACTCATCCTGGTGCGAGCCGAAAACTCGATCGCCTCGACGCCGGCCGGGTAATCGATCTTCGGAACGCCGTACGTCGTGCTGCACAGTTCGACGAGAGAGCTACCCTCCGGGGTCTAGTCGGCCAACGAGGCCTCGAGCGCAGCGGACGCCAGCTTCTGGATCGCGACGTCGGGAGCGGCGATGAGTTCGGCGGCCTGCCGGTTGCCGAAAGTGATGGTGCCCGTCTTGTCCAGCAGCAGAGTGGACACGTCGCCCGCGGCCTCGACCGCACGGCCGCTCATCGCCAGCACGTTGCGTTGCACGAGCCGATCCATTCCGTCCACACCGATTGCCGAGACCAGAGCGCCGATGGTGGTAGGTATCAAACAAACCAGCAGCGAGATCAGGACCGCGATGGACTGCATCGAGCCGGAGAAGGTGGCCGTCGGCCGCAGCGCCACGACGACCAGCAGGAAAACGATCGTCAAGCTGGACAACAGGATGTTCAGGGCGATCTCGTTCGGAGTCTTCGACCGGACGGAGCCTTCGACGAGGGTGATCATCCGATCCACGAACGACTTCCCGGGCTCGGCCGTGATCCGCACGACGATCCGATCTGAGAGCACCCTGGTTCCGCCGGTAACCGAGGACCGGTCACCACCAGACTCACGAACCACTGGTGCAGACTCTCCGGTGATGGCCGCCTCGTCGACACTGGCCACGCCCTCGACGATCTCGCCGTCGGACGGAATGACGTCCCCGGCCTCGCACACCACCAGGTCACCCTTGTGCAATTCCGCTGCGGCGACGCGGGTTTCGACCCCCGAGGAATCGATGCGCCGCGCCGAAGCGGTGTCTCGGCCGGCCCGCAATGATGCCGCCTGAGCTTTGCCCCGACCCTCGGCGACCGAGTCGGCGAGGTTGGCGAAGATGACCGTCAACCACAACCACACCGCAATCCACACCGTGAACGCACTGAAGTCCGTGAAAACCGTCGCGGTCGTCAGCAGCGCACCGACCTCGACCACGAACATTACCGGGTTGTGCCACATGACCCTTGGGTCAAGCGCTTTGAGCGCGTTCGGCAGGGCCGCGAGCAGGCTGCTCGGGCGGAAGACGCCGGCCGAGATCCGATGAGCCGATTCTGCGCCATCGTTAGTTTCCGCTGATTTGGTGAGTACAGGTGCACTCATGACATTCCTTCACTCTTCGCGCGGGCGCTCATCGCTGCATTCGCTCCGCTCCTGTCTCGTTCCTCGCTGCGATGCTCACTCATGACAATCCTTCTGCGATTGGGCCCAGCGCCAGCGCGGGCAGGTAGGTCAGGGCTGCGACCAGAACGACGACCCCGAGCAGAATGGTCACGAACTGTGCTTTGTAGGTTGGCAGGGTTCCGGAATCATCGGGTCGAAAGCTCTGCCGGCCGAGGGATCCGGCCAATCCCACGATCAGAACGATAGGAACGAGTCGGCCCAGCAGCATCACGAAGCCGAGGGTGATGTTGTAGAAATCGTTGTTGGCGCTGAGTCCGGCGAAAGCGGACCCGTTGTTGTTGGCCGCAGACCCGAAGGCGTAGGTGATCTCGGTGAGGCTGTGCGCCCCGCTTTTGAGCACAGCGGCCTTCGCCGATGGTACGAGGAGGGCAATTGCGGTGCCGGCCAGTACCAGGACAGGAGTGGCCAGGATGTAGGCGGCCACGTACTTCATCTGTTCACCGCCGATCCGCTTGCCGAGGTAGGTGGGTGTCCGCCCAACCATCAGACCGGCGACGAACACGGCGACCATGGCCAGGACCAGAATCCCGTAGAGCCCGGACCCGGTTCCGCCTGGCGCGATCTCGCCGAGCAACATGTTCAACAGCAACACACCACCACCGAGCCCGGTGAAGGACGAATGGGCGGAATCGATGGCACCGGTGGAGGTCAGGGTGGTCGAGACCTCGAACAACGCCGACATCGGGATGCCGAATCGCATCTCTTTGCCCTCCATCGCGGTTCCCGCGGCCTGGAGTGCGGCGCCGTGGTGAGCGGACTCCAGACCGATCGTCGTGACGACCGAACCGACCCACAGGATCGCCATGGTCACCAGGACGGCGACGCCCTGTCTCAAACTGCCCACCATGACACCGAAGGTGCGTGGGAGCGAGAACGGAATGGCCAGCATCAAGATGATCTGAAGCAGATTCGTTCCTGCGTTCGGGTTCTCGAATGGATGCGCAGAGTTGGCGTTGAAAAAACCACCGCCGTTGGTACCCAGCTGCTTGATCACTTCCTGCGAAGCGACCAAACCACCCGGAATGGTCTGTGTTCCACCGCCGAGGGTACTGACATCGATTGGGGCCAAGAGATTCTGAATGGCCCCGGCACCCACCATCACCAGCGCGATGACGAAGGACAAGGGCAGCAGCAGGCGCAGGCTGATGCGAGTCAGATCGACCCAGAAATTGCCGAGCCGGTCGGTGTGCCGCCGCAAAAGGCCGCGGATCAGCGCCGCGACGACGGCCATTCCGACGCCGGCGGACAGGAAGTTCTGCACCGTCAGACCCAGCGCCTGCACGGTGTATCCCAGGGCCGACTCACCGGAGTACGACTGCCAATTGGTATTGGTGAGAAGCTGACCGCGGTGTTGAAGCCTTGCGCTGCGGGCATTCCAGGACGGCCGAAATCGAACGGAAGGTGCGCCTGTTCCGCCAGCAGCGTCCACAGCAGCAGAATGGAAACGACGCTGAAGCACAGCACCGAGATGGCGTAGGTGAACCACCGTTGGTCCGCCTTCGCATCGATCCGCACCATCCGGTACAGGCCGCGTTCCACCCGCCACGACGAGCCCGAAGTAAAGATCCGCGCCATGTAGTTTCCCAGCGGAATGTGAATCACCGCAAGTACTCCGACGACCAGCAAAATCTCGAGCGTGGCCGCCACGGCCGGGCTCATCAGAACTTCTCCGGTCGAACCAGGGCTACCACCAGGTAACCCAGCAGCAACACCGCCACAACCGCGGCGACGATGGTCATTGTGTTGTTCACCCGTCCTCTGCGAAGAGCCCCCGCCGGGCTCTGCTGCACAGCCCCGCACGGGCTGCTGAACCGAAGGTAGAGCCGTCCGGGCGGCCGATGGGGGGTTCCTGACGCAGTCTTGACGCCGCGGGCTGCGATCTTGACGAAATCTTGACGACGAGCGTGCGCCCGAACACGCGGGGCTCGGTCGTTGCGTCAGCGATCCCTCGCGGCTGCGTGCTCCCGTTTTATCGTGTCGCATCCGTCCGCAGTCGACAGGTGCCGCAAACGCCCGCGTCATCCCGCGATACGTCCTGAGCCGAGACGGCATGGACGCGGACATTTGACGGAATCGAAGCGACTTCACTAGTTGACTCACTAGTATTTTCGATCTAAGGCATCACCCATGACGCTGGAAAACATGAGCCCCCGCAAGCAGACAGAAGTAACACCGGGCAACGCATTTAGCCTCGGGTTGCCGTTCGTCCTGCAGAATCAGTCGCTGTTCAACTACTGGGATATTCGCAGCGGCGACCACTTCATCGAGATGGAGGGCAAGCACTACGGCTGGGACAACGCCACGGTCCAGGTAGCCGAGGCCGGGCCCGGGGTTGGTCCCCCGCCGCACACGCACCCGGTCGAGGAGATCTTCGTGCTGATGGAAGGAGAGGTGGCTTTCATGGTCGACGGAGAAATCCTCGACATGAAAGGGCCATCGCTAGTTCGAGTGCCGCCCAACACCTCTCACAACGTCACGACGCTTGGCACCGGCCGCAACAAGCTCATCACCTTCTTCTCCTCCAACAGCCCAGGAGCAGGTCTCGCCGACGATCCCGACCCGTTCGCCCACATCAAGCAAGACAGCTCAGGCGAACGCGCCGCGATGATCGCCAACTTCAAGAAAGTGCTGGCGGATTTCGACGCCGATGGCGACGGTAAACTCTCCCGAGAAGAAGCGCCTATTTTGATCCAGGAGCAATTCGACCGCTACGACACCGACCACGACGGATTCATCACCATAGAAGACGCGCAGACCTGGGACTAACCTCGGGTGTAGAACCGTGCCGAACGCGCGTGGGCGGTCGCCGCAATGAGCAAGTCCATCACTCGAGCCCGCGGCTCACGGCCCACAGTCACAACTGCGGCAGCAAGCTGCCCGTAGGTGTTCCGGCCGAATAGACGACGTCGGGGGCGGTCAGTCGGTAACCGTCACTCCGCGCCAGAACGCCACATGATCCTTGATCTGGGCGGCCGCAGATTTGGGTTGCGGATAGAACCAGGCCGCATCTGGGTTCTGTTGTCCGTCCACCTCCAGCGTGTAATACGAGGCAGTTCCCTTCCAGGGACACACCGTGTGGTAGTCGGAGGGCTGCAGGTATTCGGCTTTCACCGAATCGAGCGGAAAGTAATGATTCCCCTCGACTGTCTCTGTTTTGTCGCTCTGCGCGATGACCGTGCCGTTCCAGGTCGCCGTTGCCATGATCAAGTCCATTCGTCGCCGATCAACTCCAGGTCGCTGTCGACGGTACGCCGGGACAGCACCGCCGGGCACGGCTCAGTCCTGTTCGATCTGCTGCTCCGGACGGGTCCGGAAGACGGCCAGCAGAACTCCGACGACGAGCCCCACTGCGAGCCACCACCAGCCCGAGCCCGTGAAGATGCCGACCGCAAGGCCCATCAGCAGGCCCGAAACCACGAAGATCGCCCTCGCGATGGCCAAGTCGTGTTTCGGCGCCGGCCGCCCAGAACCGGCACCACCGTTGCGCGTCACGCCACCATGGTATGGCGTTGCCGACCGCCGGAGGGGCCAGCCGGCCGTCTGCCCCCGTCGGTGCGGCGAGGGGTTGCTCAGATGGGCCGCCGCCTGGCAGTACCGTAGAGGGATGAAGGTTGTCATTGCAGGTGGCCATGGGAAAATCGCTCTGCACCTCGAGAGGCTGCTGGCCGAGCGTGGGGACCACTCGACAGGGCTGATCCGCGACGCCGCACAGGAAGCCGACGTCATCGCCGCGGGCGCGCACCCCGTCGTCGTGGATCTGGAGAACACCACTCCAGCCGCGCTTTCGGAGCACTTGGCAGGTGCTGACGCAGTCGTGTTCGCCGCCGGCGCCGGCCCGGGAAGTTCGGCCGAGCGCAAGGACTCTGTCGACCGCGCGGCCGCTGCGCTGCTGGCAGACGCAGCCACGCTGGCCGGAATCCGCCGGTATGTACTGATCTCCGCCATCGGGTCCGATGCCGGCCCGCAACCCGACCACGATCCGGTGTTCGCCGCCTACATCACGGCCAAGAAGGCCGCCGACGACGATCTCCGCGGCCGCGACCTGGACTGGACCGTGGTCCGGCCCGGCGCGCTCACCGATGCCTCCGGCAGTGGCCATGTCACTTTGTCCTCGCGAGTCGGACGGGGGTCCGTGCCACGCGAGGACGTCGCCGCTGTCCTGGTCGCGGTGTTGGACGAGCCTCGGACAGCGGGCCTTTCGCTCGACGTGGTGTCCGGGCGGCACCCGATCGCGGACGCGGTCGCCGAAACGCTCGAAGCTTCGCCGGACGATTCTCCGGCCGGCACGGAGAGCTGAGACCGTCGTGAGCCACAAGGTCGCCACCACTACTGTGGTCGATTCCGACGGATTGCTGGAGTTCGTGCGGCCGCGCCACAACATGATCGTGATGACGCACCGTTCGAACGGCGCGGTCCAGAGTTCTCCGGTTGCCGGTGGCGTCGATTCGGCCGGACGAATCGTTGTCGCAACGTATCCGGAACGGGCCAAGGTCCACAATCTTCGCCGCAATTGCGCGGCCTCTGTCCTGGTCCTGTCCGACGACTTCGGTGGGGCCTGGGTTCATATCGACTGCGCAGCCGAGGTTCTCGACGTTCCGGCGGCGATAGAGCCGCTGGTGGAATACTTCCGCAGTATTGCGGGCGAGCATCCGGACTGGGAAGAGTATCGACGTGCGATGGTGCTACAGGGAAAGTCACTCCTGCGGCTGACCCCGGTGCGCTGGTCACCGGTGGCGACCGGCGGCTTTCCTGCTCGACTGGCATAGCGTCGCTTTTCCTCACTCGATCGGAGCTTTCCTCACTCGATCGGAATAGCGTCGGATTCCTCACCCGACCGGCTGGCTCGGCGACAGCAGGTGCTCAGCGCCGAGCGCGCAGATAGTCGGCCACCACCTCAGCACCCAAGCCGTCCAGGTCCGGGGCTATCACCCGCCCACCGCACCGCCGCGCAAGCGAATCCATGAACGCCGCCAACTTCGGGTCGTCGCCCAGGATGAAGAAGCTGATGGCCGCCCTACGCACCGAGAGCTTGTCGAGTTCCCCGATGGTCGCGCGAACCGTCCGTGGATCAGGCGGATAGGAGAACGCGAATTCACCGCTCGGTTCCAGATGAGCAGTCGGTTCACCGTCGGTGACGACCAGCACCACGGGCATTGCGTCCGGTTCCGACCGCAGGTGCTCACCGGCCAGCATCAGCGCATGGTGGAGATTCGTGCCCTGGACATAGGCGCCGTCCAAGGCCACCAGTTCACCGAGTTCAACGTTCTCGGCCTGCCGGCCGAAGGTGATCAGTTGCAGCGCATCTCCGCGGAAGCGGGTGGCGATGAGCTGATGCAGGGCCAGTGCCGTTCGCTTCATCGGCACCCAGCGGCCGTCCTGCACCATCGACCAGGAAATATCCACACAGAGCGCCACGACGGCTCTGGTGCGCTGCTCTGTCTCGATCACCTCGACGTCGGCGACGTCCAGCGTGCGGCTGTCGCCGCGGGCCCGGCGCAGTTGTGCGTTGAGCAACGTCCGCGGAACGCTCCAGGCCTGGGTGTCGCCGAATGCCCACGGCCGGGTGGACCCGGTCGGCTCACTCGCGGCACCGGACCTTCCCTTCTCCCGCTCACCTCGACGAGCCGCCACCCGGTCCGCAACATCACGCAGGGCCGATTCACCCAAGCGGCGCAGAGCTTTCGGCGATAATTGAAGCGAACCGTCCGCTGCCCGTTCGAACAGACCGCGCTCTCGGAGTTCCCTCTCCAGGTCGGCCAGTTCCCGGACATCCAGGCGCGTCTGCTCCCCCAACTGTTCCGCCAAGGCGTCCAGATCGATGTCGTCGAGCCGAGCGCCTGGATAACTCTGCGACAGTTGTTCCGACAACGCATCGAGGCGACCCAACTCCTCCATCGCCCTGGTTCCCTGGCCCAGACCCATCGGAGAATCGCCGTCGAACTGGCCGGAACCCGACCAGTCCTGCCCGGGTCGCAAGTTCTGAAGCTGCGAATCCAATTCGGACAAGGACTGGGCCAGTTGTGGATCACCGAAGGCCTGCTCGGACAGTTGAGCGAGTTGAGCCCGCTGCTCGGCCGTCATCGACTGCATCATCCGTTGCGCCGCAGCCGCTCTGGCAGCCAGAAGGTCGATCAGTTCATCGACGGTCTGCGGGTTCTCGGGAAAGAAATCTCCATGCCGGCCCAGAAATTGCCGAAACTGCTCGCGGGTATCGTTCCCGGCCGCGTGGGCGGCGAGAAGTGCATTGAGGTCCGCGAGCATCTGCTGAATACGCTCGGTATCCTGCGATGTCATCTGCTCCAACGCCTGCTTCATGCCGGCAAAGCGTTGATCCAGCATTTCTCGACCCAGAAGATTCTGAATCTCCCGGAACGTTTCTCGGGCATCGGCGGATTGCCAGTCGTATTTACCTAATTCTCGGACGGCGCCTCCCGTGTCGCCGGGCAGGGTGTCCAACTCCATTTCGCGGAATCGGGCATCGGGTCCGGACTGCCGCTCCAGCGTTGCACGCTCGGACCGCAGCGCCTTCTCCAGCAACTCCCGGACCTCTTGCAGCGTGCCGTCGAGGCGATTGTCGCGTTGGAGCTCCCGGCGGCGTTGGGAAACCCGGCGCGCCAGATCATCCAGGCCGCGCCGGTTGTTCAGGCCCTGCCGCATCAATTCCCGCAACGCGCGCTGCGGCGAACTGCCCTCCATCACATCCTTGCCGATCCGGTCCAGAGCGGCCCGAAGGTCGACCGGCGGCGCAAGTGGATCAGGACCCTCGATGTACGGCCCGTAGGAGTAGGAGTCGCCGGGGCGGGAATCAGCCATAGCTGACCGTGTTTCCGTCGTCGCTCGGCTCCTTGGCGAGCTTGCGCGTCAGGAACAACAATTCCAGGGCGAGTTCGGCGGCGGAGGCCATCGGGCCGGGCTCCTCGGTGCCGCCAGCGCCGAGCCGTTGGCCGATCTCGGTCAACACGGCGACATCGGGCAGAGCCGAGACCACGTCCACGGCCCGCACCCTGTCCCCCGTCCGCAGCGGATGGCGAGCCACCGCCTCTGCCAGGGGTGTCAGGTCGACGCCCCGGAGCCGGGCTCGCGCAGTATCCGCGGTGGCGCGGCGCAACAGGTGCTCGAGGATCTCCTGTTCCCGGCCCTCCTCGCCGGTGGCGAACTCGAGCTTTCCGCGCAGTACCGACAGCACGGATTGCAGATCGATGGGCCGCGCCGCGGCTGTGGTTTCTCCCGTCAGCGCTGCCCGACGCAGCGCCGCCGCTGCGACCGTTTCGGTTGCGGCAACCGCGAACCGCGCCGACACACCGGACCCCTGGTCGATGGCACTCGACTCGCGCAGCAGGCGGGTGAACCGCGCGACGATGTCCAGCAGGTGTTCCGGCACCTCCGCCGTCAATGTCGCCTCTTGCTCGATCAGGGCCACCTCGTCGGCCAGCCGCAACGGGTAGTGCGTGCGGATTTCGGCACCGAAGCGGTCCTTGAGGGGAGTGATGATGCGGCCCCGGTTCGTGTAGTCCTCCGGATTGGCCGACGCCACCAGCAGCACGTCCAGCGGCAGGCGCAGCGTGTACCCGCGGACCTGGATGTCCCGCTCCTCCATCACGTTCAACAACGCGACCTGGATGCGCTCGGCCAGGTCGGGCAGCTCGTTGATCGCGACGATTCCCCGGTGAGCGCGTGGGACCAGGCCGAAGTGGATGGTTTCCGGATCACCCAGCGAACGTCCCTCCGCCACCTTGACCGGGTCGACGTCACCGATCAGATCGGCGACCGCGGTATCGGGGGTGGCGAGCTTCTCCGTGTACCGCTCACCGCGGTGCTTCCAGACAACCGGTAGGTCATCGCCCAGTTCCGCCGCTCGTCGGACGGAGATCGGCGCGATGGGCTCGAAAGGATGCTCACCGAGCTCGGAACCGCCGATGGCGGGGGTCCATTCGTCCAGCAGGTTCACCAGGCTCCGCAACAACCTCGTCTTGCCCTGCCCGCGTTCGCCGAGCAGGACGCAGTCGTGGCCGGCGATCAGGGCCCGTTCCAGCTGCGGAAGCACGGTGGCATCGAAGCCGACGATGCCGATCCACGGGCTCCTGCCCTCCCGCAGTGCGGTCAGCAGGTTTGCTCTGATCTCACCCTTGACTCCCACCAGCTGATGGCCGGAGGCGCGCAGGGCGCCCAAGGTGGCGGGCAGGTCATTCGGTGGTGTGGTTCGCACGATTTCCGACGGTACGCCTGGCGAGCCGGCACCGGATGCGCGAGCCGGGCACCACGATCGGGAGCCGGTGGTCCACCGGCGCTCTGCGCACCGGTACGCCGTATCAGCCGACCAGGGCGACCGCCGCCCTGGCGATCGCCAGTTCCTCGTTCGTCGGCACGACCATCACGGTGACCTGAGCGCCGGCCGGTGAGATGACCCGCGCACCGGATCTACCCGCGGCATTCGCCTCGGGATCGATTTCCAGGCCCAACCGCTCCAGACCGGCGACGACCTGCTGCCGGACCTGTGGAGCGTTCTCCCCCACACCCGCCGTGAAGGTGAGAACGTCGATTCCGCCGAGCACGGCCAGATAGGCCCCGATGTACTTACGAATCCGATGGCAGTAGACCTCGAGAGCCGTTGCCGCATCTGAATTTCCCTTCTCGACCAGCCGCAGCAGATCTCGGACGTCGTTCACGCCGGCCAGGCCCATCAGTCCCGACTTCCGGTTCAGCAGGGTGTCGAGGTCGTCGACATCCAGCTCGCCGACCCGGAGCAGATGCAGCAGAGCGCCCGGGTCGATGTCGCCGCTGCGGGTGCCCATCACCAGGCCCTCCAGCGGAGTGAGCCCCATCGACGTCTCCACCGCGATGCCGCCCCTGATCGCCGAAGCCGACGCCCCGTTCCCGAGGTGGAGCACGATTTGATCGAGGTCGGTGAGTTCTTTGCCCAGGGCCACCGCCACCTGCTGCGAGACGTACTGATGCGAGGTGCCGTGAAATCCGTATCGGCGAACCTGGTGCCGGGCAGCGGTTTCCCGGTCGATGGCGTAGGTGTAGGCAGCCGGCGGGAGCGTTCGGAAGAAAGCGGTGTCGAAGACGGCGACCTGCGGCGTCTTCGGAAAGCTCGCCATCGCCTGTTCGATTCCCGAGGCGTTGGCGGGATTGTGCAGCGGAGCCAGCACCGCGAGGTTCCGAATCTGTTGCAGCACAGCGTCATCGATCACGATCGGGTCGCCGAAGATCGAGCCACCGTGAACGACCCGGTGGCCGACGGCCGTCAACCCGTTCCCGTCCAGCGGCCGCCCGGAATCGGCGAACATGTCCCGCATGGTGCGCAGAGCCGCCCGGTGATCGGCGATCTCCCCGGTGCGTTCGATTTTCTGATCGCCGAAGGTGTGCGTCGCCCTACCGTCGGGTTCCCCGATTCGTTCGACGACACCAGAGGCGATTGCCGCCGCGGCCTCCACGTCGACGAGTTGGTACTTCATCGAGGACGACCCGGAATTGATCACCAGGACGGGGTCGGTCATCGATCCGCCCCGGCCGGCGCGTCCTGAGCCTGGATCGCGGTAATGGCAACGGTATTCACGATGTCGGCGACCAGCGCGCCGCGCGAAAGGTCGTTCACCGGACGGTTCAGCCCCTGCAGCACCGGCCCGATCGCGACGGCTCCGGCGCTGCGCTGTACCGCCTTGTAGGTGTTGTTGCCGGTATTCAGGTCAGGGAAAATCAGCACGGTAGCCTTTCCTGCTACTTGGGAATTCGGCAGTTTCGCCGCTGCCACACCTTCGTCGACCGCGGCGTCGTACTGCAACGGCCCCTCCACCAACAGGTCCGGCCGGAGCTGATGGACGATGTCCGTCGCCTGTCTGACCTTGTCGACATCGGCGCCGGCACCGGACGTTCCGGTTGAATAGGACAGCAGCGCAACTCGTGGTTCGATTCCGAATTGCGTGGCGGTGGTCGCCGAAGAGATTGCGATGTCCGCCAACTGTTCGGCTGTCGGGTCCGCATTCACCGCGCAGTCGCCATACACCAGTACTCGATCCGCCAGGCACATCAGGAAGACACTGGAGACGATGGTGGTGCCCGGTGTGGTCCTGATGATTTCGAACGAGGGCTTGATCGTATGCGCCGTCGTATGTGTCGCGCCGGAAACCATGCCGTCGGCCAGACCCAGGTGCACCATCATCGTGCCGAAGTACGAGACATCGGTGACTATTTCCCTGGCCCGTTCGATGGTCATGCCCTTCGCTGCCCGCAGCCGGTTGTATTCCGCAGCGAACCCTTCCACCAACTCCGGGTCGGTCGGCGAAACGATGTGCGCGGCCCCGATGTCCAAGCCCACGCTCGATGCCTTCGCACGCAAGACCTTCTCGTCCCCGAGCAGGGTCAACTCGGCCACGCCGAGCCGGAGCAGGCTCGCCGCGGCAGTCAGGACGCGCTCGTCGTCTCCTTCCGGCAGCACCACGTGGCGCCGGATCGACCTGGCCCGCTCGATCAGTTGGAACTGGAACATCAGGGGCGTCATGGTGGATCCGCCTCCGACATCGATGGCGCTCAACAGGGCGGCGCCGTCGACCGAGTCGTTGAACACCCGCATCGCGGTCTCGATCTTTACCCGCGACCCGGCCGTCAACCTACCCCGCACACCGTTGAGAGCCGTTGCGGTGTGGAAGGTCCCGAGCTCGGTGAGAATGATCGGCAGCTCCTGCTGCACGCCGTCGATCAGCCTGGCCACCGGCTCCGGCGGAGCGTAGCCGCCGGTCAGCACGATGCCCGACAGGTGCGGGAACGTGCCCGATTGGTGCGCCATGACCAAGCCCGGCAACAGATCCGACCGGTCGCCGGGAGCGATGACGATGGCATCTTCGTGCAGCCGGGTGAGGACGTTCGGCAGGGACATGGCCGCAACCACGAAGCCCAGCGATTCTCGTTCCAACCAGGACGGGTTGCCGCGCACCAGTTTGCCGCGACACGCCTTCACCAGAGCGCCCACGGTAGGCGCCACCAGGATCGGGACCTCCGGAATGGCCGCGACAGGCAGGCCGGAATGCCGACCGAGACCGGCCAGCACCGCCGCCAGATCCGCCGGCCGGACGCGATTGGCGATCAGCGCGACCGGGCGCGCATACGCTGCCGTCAATTCGGTGATCGCCAGATCGGCCGCCATTGCCAGCTGCGCGGGAGTTCGACCGCGCCCATGCACCACCAGCACCACCGGCGACCCCAGATTCGCGGCCACCTTGGCATTGAAGGCAAGCTCGCTCGGCGTCGAGACGTCGGTGTAGTCGCTGCCCAACACGATCAGCACATCGAACCGGCCGGCCAGATCGTGAAAACGGCGAACGATCTCCGACAGCGCCGCGTCCGGATCTGCGTGCATCACCGCGTACGGAACGCCGACCGCATCCTGGTAGCTCTGCTCGATGCCGGGTTGAGCCAGCAGCAACTCGACCACGAGATCGATGGAGTCGGCAGATTCGGTGACCGGTCGGAAGATGCCGACCCGGCCCACCTGGCGACTCAGCAGATTCAGAAGTCCCAGGGCCACGGTCGATTTGCCCGACTCCCCTTCCGGCGAGGCGACGTACACGCTGCGCGACATGGTGGTCAGGCTATCCGGCCCGCTGGAAAGCGTGTGCCGGGTGGACGCGCTGCGCCGCGATGACGAGCCACCCGAGGACGACGACGCTTCCGGTGGACAGCAGCCGGTAGAGCAGGACCGCGGCCAGCGCCGGTGAGGCGGCGGCGCCCGCGACGGTGAGGCCGAGCGTCATCGCCGTCTCCACGGCGCCGCCGGTTCGGAAAGGAATTGTCATGACTGACCCCACCCACGGTGCCACCGCGCCCATGCCCCAACCGAAGCTGGACGGTCCGAAGATGCGAGCTTCTGACGCTGAACGCCACGCCATCGTGCTGGTACTGCAGAACGCGATCGGGCGCGGGCTTCTCACCCCGACGGAAGGGGGCGAGCGGATGAGTGCAGCATTTGCAGCCGCATTCGTGCCAGACCACGCACCCCTCACCGCAGACCTTCCCAAAAGCCCCGGCAAAGCCACACCAATAGGATGGAAACCGCTGCTGCTCATGGTTCTGGAACAGCTGCAGTCCTGTCTTCGCACCGCAACCACAGGGCCACGGCGCCCCGCTCAATTGGGCGCAGCGCTGCTGCTCGTCCTGCTACTGCTCACCTGCGGCCTGGCGTTTGCTCATCTCGTTCTCGACAATGGCGGAGGCCCCGGACAGAGAGGATTCGGCCGCCGCTGATCTGACCGTCACGCGCGAAGGCCTCTCGAACGTCAACATCGACCGCACCAGCCCGCGGCGCGCATTGGCGGCGGGCGTCGGAAAGCAACCCGGCACCGCGGCCAGGATGACAACGGTGCGGCCGATCATCGGGCCGACCGCCTACGCTGCCGACATGAGCAACGCCGCGACAGATGGTGCCTCACCCGTTCCACGCTCAGCTGCCGATCCGACAGCCGGGAAGGGAACGCGCGGCCAGGTCGCCGCCTGGGGTCTGTGGGACTGGGGCTCTTCGGGCTTCAACACCGTCATCGTGACCTTCGTCTTCTCCGTCTACCTGACCGGGACGGTCGGGAAGCATCTGCCCGGTCCGTTGACCGCCAGCACCTGGTACGGCATCTCGATCGGGGTGGCCGGCCTCTTGATCGCCGTACTTGCTCCGGTCACGGGTCAGCAGGCCGATGCAGGCGGTCACCGGCGGAGGTCGCTGGCAATCTTCTCGGCGCTGGTCGCGGTTTCCATCGTCGCCTTGTTCTGGGTTCGCAACGACTACTCCTATTTCTTCCTGGGCGCCGCGCTGATCGGAGTCGGTTCGATCTTCTTCGAGATCGGCGCGGTGTTCTACAACTCGATGCTCCGCCAGATCTCCACGCCGGCGAATATCGGCCGAATCTCCGGCTTCGGCTGGTCGATGGGATATTTCGGCGGAATATTTCTGCTCCTCTTCTGCTATTTCGGCTTCATTTCCGGAGACGGAGACACCCGCGGATTCTTCGGTGTCAGCACGGCCGGCGGCTTCAACATCAGAATCATTGCAATAGTCGCGGCCGTGTGGTTCTCCGTCTTCGCCCTGCCGGTGTTGCGCACGGTGCCCGAGGTTGCCCCAGGACCACGGCAACGCCACCTCCCGTTCCTGGCCGCCTACCGACTGCTGTTCCGCGACCTTGCCCGGCTGTTCCGGCAGGACCGCCAGAGCGCCCAGTTCCTGTTGGCCAGTGCGATCTTTCGGGACGGGCTGGCCGGCATCTTCCACTTCGGAGCCATCCTGGCCGGAACGGTCTACGGAATTCCGGCAGGCAGTGTGCTGATCTTCGGCGTGGCGGCCAACATCTTCGCCGCGTTCGGAGCGCTGATATCCGGACGCTTCGACGATCGGCTCGGGCCGAAGAAGGTGATCGTCCTGTCGTTGGTCGGTCTGCTCGTCAGCGGGGTGACGGTGATGTTCCTCTCCGGTCCGACCGCATTCTGGATCTTCGGCCTGCTGCTGTGCCTATTCGTGGGACCGGCTCAGTCGGCTTCGCGCACCTTTCTGGCCAGGCTGACGACCCCGGGCAACGAGGGGCAGATGTTCGGGCTCTACGCGACCACCGGGCGCGCGGTGTCATTCCTGTCTCCCTTGTTGTTCGCCGCTTTCGTCGCTGCCTTCGGCGCCGACCGCGCCGGTATCGCGGGGATCCTGCTCGTCCTGGCGC
>JAABUT010001066.1_pt1 | contig 34434 bp, 41 predicted proteins | sample 5559281 | NCBI WGS metagenome assembly JAABUT01 (sample SAMN10711880, study PRJNA513359) | rock metagenome | isolation source: Antarctica rocks | place: Antarctica: Victoria Land, Ricker Hills nord | collected 2016-01-04 | reverse complement strand
AGTATGTATTTTTCGTACTCGTATGCACGGGGTTTCCGCGCACACTGGGTTTCCGCGCACACTAACTATAACTAACTATATTAGTGCCGTTTTCAGTACGCTAAACCCGATACTATCTGTTACTAACTTTTCTAGGTTAAAGTGCGCGGAAACCCAGTATGCGCGGAAACCCCGTGCATACGAGTATTGGCCAATGGTGAAGCTTGGAAATCCAATAAACAGGGTATATCAACGCTATACCTAAAGACGTTCCGATGCAGTCAAACTCTGTAGAATATGGCACCAGAGACACCACGAGGATGGAACTTGTCGTATTGTGATGCGTCGCATGGCCTGGATGGCTATCACCCATGGCGATCGCGATGGCCATCACAAACACACGCCAAGCCGACTGTTGGTCCGTCTTACACACCCCTTTGCCTGAACCGTAAGGACGGTAGGTGCCTCTGCGTGCTGTGCAGATGGCGCAGAATTGCTTTCGCCCACATTTTCAAGTTGGTCGGAAAACGACGTTGTTCTTTACTACGAAAAGGGTTCTAGTATATTAGATACCCAACATTCAGGAAAGCTGTTTCGCGTCCGTACAACAATAATAGCCCACTGCGTCCAGGGATTAGCAGCTCAGATTTAAGAAAGCTTGTACCGCCCAGGCGATAGCCGGTACAAATCAGATACCATGGCCGAGAACGCGAAGCACCTTGGCGCTAAACTGAATGCGCTTTACGACACCATCCAAGGACTCACTCCAGCTTCATCCGATGAGGACTTCAAGGCGTTCGGTGCCTTCTTCGCCGAAGACTGCACAGTTTACCTCAAGAGCATGAATCTGCATCGCATGCCCGGCGTCACACGTACAGGCGCTATTGAGGATATGAAAGAGGTGCTTGAGAAGGTCAAAATAGAGAAACGAGAATTACTGTCTTCCAGTACCACCGCCAACGGGTTGACGCTCTTCTGTGAAACGAAACAACGGATCAACGTCATGGGAGACATCCTAGATCCTTTCTTCGAGACGGAGATTGCTACGGTCAACGAGGAGGGCCTCATCAAAGAACTCAAGGTGTACAGCTGCTGGAGTCCTATTGTCAGGATAGTGCAGGACAAGACGGGAGTTGGGCCAATGGCAGAGGGAGAGAGGCGGGAAGAGTGGGAGAAAATGGTCAAGGGAATGGTCCAGAAGAAAATGCAGAAACTTGCTGAGAGGGCCGAGACCGTCTGTTGCACTTAGACAGTTCTGGTCCTTGCCAATCAAAGCGCCAATAGAAGATCATGTCCTAATATTAGAGTCTTCACTGCAGGCAACGGCCAGCTCCCGGCAAAAGTGTGAGCTTTTGATTTTCAATTCACGCGATGCAAGTTGCCTTCGGTCAGCTACTTCATAAACATCCTTGAAATAATATGTGTGTGTGACACTGTGACTGATTTCCAGTCACAGGTTCATTGCTCAGTAAGCTGCACTCACTTTATCATACACTAATTTGATCCTCTTCAAGCCCTTTTGCAGCGACTCATTATTCACAGCAAACGATACCCGCATCCAGCCCCTTTGGCTTTTATTTATATGATATGCCCATCCGGGAGCTACCATCACGCCTGCCTGTATATACTGAAGAAACGCGGCCATTTCCTCGATCTGTGACTTCGCAAGAGGCGCCAACTTGGCCAACATAAAAATTGCAGAATTGCAGGGAATATATGCAATGTCGGAGCTCTTGAAGAAGGTAATCACATCGAGATATGCCTCTGCCAATCTCTTCGAGTTGAGTTCCAAAAGATTGGGCAGTCCGGGAGAACAAAGAATTGCCTTCGAGGCGACCGTTGACAGAGTGGAGACATGGACTGATGCTATCAAAGCTATAGCATCTCGGAGACCTTTGTTCAGAGTAACTATGCATCCCTTTATCCGCTCGTTAGAAAAGGGCAAGTCTAGGATCTTTTAAACCTACTAATCGTATCCCGCTGGCAGCCAAATCCTTGCTCATGCTCCATATAACGTGGATGCGCTCTGGATCACAGCCCAGCGACTTTGGGTCCAGGCTGAGAACAGACGCGAATTCCGGAGCATCTGGTAGGTCAGGCGATTCGAAACTACTCAGCGCAAACACTTCATCCGATATTAGATGGATACCGCGACTCTGGCAAAACTTTGCACAGTCCTCGAGCATCTTTTTCGAATAACATCTCCCCAGCGGGTTGTGCGGGTTGCACAACACCAACGCTCGGATACGATATTCAGACTTCTCGTATGCGTCTTCAAGTGCATCGATGAGTACAGGCCCTAGCGAGTCTTCAAGATCTGGTACGTCGACGCCGACTGGTTTTACGCCAGAGTGACTCGTAAAGAAGGCATCGTAACCGCCTAAGTCGAGTCGTTAGTGTAACTGGACGACTACACTACCTCCACTTCGATACTTCTAACTACGCAGAGATATCTGAATATCAAGGGAAGAGAAATAAGGAAAACACCCACCCCAGTATGGAGTCGGAACGAGGACACCATCACCCGGATCGCAGACAGTGTATAAGACTGCGTCCAGACAAGCTGCCGCGCCAGACGTGACTGTCACGTGCTCTTGCTTTACAGTGGAAAAGGGGTGGAAGCGTTTATTGAAAATGCCTGTAAGGTGGCCTAAAAGATCGCTATCTCCGCAGAAGCCCTTTGGCCAGTCGAGATGCTACGGGTATTTTCGGTTACATTACCGATTGATGACAGCATCCGATCTATCTTACTTGAAAGTGCAAATCCCCAGCAATCGATGACTTCACGATCTGTAGTATCTCTTCACGTATCAGGTGGTTCTCTGCCATTGACAAATCGATTGCATTTGGATTCGGAGTCGGCTCGAGAATGCTTTTGGGGATCTTCGCAATGACCTGCGTGAGGTTCAGGTGCCCTCTGCTTGAAAGACCACTCATGATGACTGGAGACCGGAGTAAGACTGTGAAATGGGGAGGGCGAGAAGTCCCAGGATATCAGGCAACTCCAGAGACCAGACTCCAGTGGAAAGAAGTAACCAGGTAAAGAGTGCACTACCCACCGTTTACTGGATTCTGCGAAAGACGCTAGGCAATCCTGCCACCTGCACCACGATGCGCCATTTTTATGGGTCAGCCATGAGCGATCATCAGAGGCGTTGCGATTCTTGTCCCAGCTGGCAAAGCTGGATCCAGCCGGTCATCGGACGGCGTTCAAAGATGTCAGATGTGGAGCACGCTAGGCGTGCCGCGTGGGGCTGCATCGTATCTAAGGGATTTTGATCCGCGCCTCTTACTAGAGTAGCACCATCGATACGGACTCAACGGAGGCGGGAAGTAGCTGTACTAAGGTATAGGTACCGTAGTTTCTGGGGTTTGAATTGTTAGTGCGCGCTAAAATAGTCCCTACTAGCTTACTCGTCAATTTATCTATTTGCCTTGTTATTATCAAACTTTTGGAATCAATTTTGCTCAATAAGTTTCATTGAGTTGAGTAGAGTTAAGTTTTGATGACATAGTATTGATGTAACCATGTTACGAAACATATACATGAATAAAATAATTCTTTACATGTGCTGTTTCGGAAATAATAAATATGTTGCATCTACTGTACGCGTCATGCGCAACCCACATACCTTATCTCATATGTAAATAGCTCAGTTCAAGGAGCTGAATGAGATCTTTCAAATGATGTCAGCATCGTTGAATACCGCTTGGGAAGATATTTTCTTTTCTTATCTTATCTACTTGACCCGTCGGGTCGCGAGCTCGGGTCAACCCGCTCGAGTCGCCCCCAAGCCTCGAACCCCACCCATGGGTTGGGTTGGGTTTCCTAGGGTTTTGCCAACCCAACGGTCATACTAACATTATCCGTAAAATATTCTCCATGATATATGTAAAAAGTGCAATGGTTGAATTCATATCTGATTAAAATGAAGCTAGAATTTAGTGATATACTAACAATTGTTATCCCTGCATGGGAGTACATATTCTATATGTACTATGATCGCATGGGTATCATTTCTTAGCGCAAAGATCTCGACAAGGACCATTTCCTCCATCTACCTTGAGTATATTCTCCGGGCTTGGCACGCTAGGGAGTGATACCCATGCGACCATGGTACTGTAGACACATAATCCAGCCGCTAGACTAAGGTAGGGGCTCCTTCCTTAGCACGTGCATGGCTGCGCCCGCTCACCTATACATATATGCCGGTTCGACTTGGCGCAAAAAAATGCGTGGCCAACAACGTACAATGGAATGGGAGCTCAACTCCCACGCTTGTCGACGTTCGATGCGGGGGTTCAAAGCCTGGGAATATCTCGAAACTGCTCCCGTAAGGTTAGTGTCGATATGTGCCCTTTCAATGATACAGGTACTGTTCGAATTGAAAAATGGCTCTTCAATCCTGAGGACCGAAGGCCACCTTGCTTTTGTCAAGATACAGGGGAACCTCCCTATGGCAAGATTCTCTGAGACAGCTATCCCTATGGTTGATTTAGTCAGTCCTTCTCGCACCTGTTGACCTGAGCACACAGCCCCCACGGCCCGAGCACGCAACATCAACCGCTAGCATGCAAGAAACAGTCGCAATCCTCTCCTCGGACACCACCCGGCGGTCTCAGCCTCCGAAGTCCTCTCCCAAGCCAACCACCACCAAAAGCTCCCCCTCAAATCCCATCCCGCCCTCCACCCCAGCGGACCTTTTCGCCCACCTCCCGCCTTACCAACCCCCGAAGACCGGCCTCGTCTCCCTCGTCCCCGCTTGGGCCGTCCCCTACGCGGAGCTCATGCGCCTGCACAAGCCCGCCGGCTTCTACGCGTTTCTCTTCCCGCACCTCTTCGGGACGCTCCTCGCCGCCGCCTCTCCCTGCGGCACCCCGCCCCCCGTCCCCGCCATCCTGCGCACCGCTGCGCTGCACGCGGTCTCATGTCTGTTCCTCCGCGGCGCGGCGTGCTCGTACAATGATGCCCTCGACGGGCCGTACGATAGGCAGGTGGAGCGCTGCCGTCACCGGCCCGTGGCTCGGGGCGCGGTGAGCCCCATGGGGGCGCACGCCTTCGCCGCCGCGCAGGCCGTACTTTGGGTGTCGCTGCTGGCGGCGAACATGCCGCAGGAGACGTGGGGCCCCGCCGCGCTGCTTGCGGTCACCATGGCCGTGTATCCGTTCTGTAAGCGGGTGACGAATTTCCCGCAGGTGGTGCTCGGGTTCTCGCTCGCGCTGGGCCAGAATGTGGGGTTCGCGTCCATGGGGCCGACGGCCGGGCAGGGAGGTGGGATGGGGCAGGTTGGGCTGGCGGCGCTGTACCTGAGCAATGTGCTGAATGCGATGGTTTATGACACTGTGTATGCGCATCAGGATCTGAGGGACGATCTGAAGGCGAATGTGATGAGCATGGCTATTGCTTGCTTGGGCTGGACAAAGGAGTGGCTGTCGCTGCTGAGCGTGATCGAGGTCGGGCTTTTGTGTGTGACTGGGTGGGCCGTGGGCTTTGAAGGCTTGTACTGGCCGCTCTCGGTGGGCGGAACGACGACGGTGTTGGCGTACATGTTGTGGACGTGGAAGGTCGAGGAGCCGGCGGACTGCTGGAAGTGGTTCTGCTGGACTATTTGGCTCACGGGAGGGACACTTTGCGCTGGGCTGGCGGGCGAGTATGTTGATCGATTATGATGGCCGCGATTGGGGTGGACCGGATTCACGAGCTGGTTCTCTTTTCATACTTTTTGCTTCCATGATCCGTTTTTTTCTTTCTTTTCAATTTGCAGTTACAGTTACAAGAAGTACATTGTTTCAATGAACATATACTTATGACAATTGCATGATTCAATAACTGTCGAACTGAACACAAATTCCGTATATTGTCTGTGTCAATCATACAACAGATCACTCCACCATAGCCATGATCTCTCTCACTGTCGGTTTGTCATACACCTGCTTCGCCTTAAGCAGCTCTACTCCGGGCTTTAATCTGATCAAGTAAGCGTTCAGTGTGGTCACCAAGCTTTGTACTTGGAGCGAGTCCAGTCCATGGTTGAACAGGTCGGTATCGGCGGTCACGTGTGTCATGTCCAGGTTCTCGGACAGTTCATCATATATTATTTGTCGGACATCTTTAGGCGGTGTGCTGGCACTCGGCTTCTCCGCTTCTTTGCTAACTCCGTTGGTGATGGGACTTGTGATGCCATTTGTAGTGCTATTTGTGTGGCCGTTCGTCGAGAGAGGCGTAGGTTTCTCCACAAATTGCTGAACAGGCAAGGGACCATTGAGTCCAAAAAGCATTTGCGACAGCGTCTTTCGTATCGCTTCTTCCAATGCTGCTGGGAGCAACTTTACAAGGGCTTTCTCGATCCTGACATCAATATCATTAACCCCGTTCACTGTTGCGGGCATCATTGACTGTGACCGCTGTTCCGGTAGCTTCGAGTCGGTATTCGCGCTGGGCTGCATCTTCTTATATAGCGCCTCAAACTCTTTGGCATAAAGCTGTAGCGTTGCGTGTCGTTGTACGGTCCCTTTGCCGGCTCTTGGAATAGGCTTCTTTGGATCTGTAATCATCACGAACCCCTTCATGATGCGCCCATGCGCCGGGCAGTCACGATTTGCCCGCAGGACACTAGGCCAGATGTCCTTGATGTACTGCTCCTCCTCAACCTTAGATTTGGGATAGACGTAGGGTTCGAGAAGTAGAGACGATTGGAATTTTCCTTGGCCGCCAATGAGTGCCGACTTGATCTTTGGGTTTGTGGATATGACGCTCTCCATGGTGATGGGATTGAGCTTCTCGGCGGTAGTGAATGCAATGATGTCGTCTGTTCGGGCTCGGAAAACCCAAGACTCTGTTCGGCTTGGGTGTTGCTCGAAAAGATCGCCGGAGGCAAATTCCTGTTTCTCGGGGAACGTAGAGAAGACGCCTTGAAATACCTCGTAATCGGGAGCTCGTCTTATTATTAGCTCGGAATAGCCGTCCCTATCTTTGTGGAAAGAGTGGCCAAGAAATTTGCTAATCGTGAGATATTCCCAGTCTGTTGGTTCATCGTTGATTTCCAAAGGATGCAGAGCGGTCTCGCAGGAGCCCATCATAGTCATCAATTTGATTCTCGTTGTGAGTGCGTTGCCGACTTCTGCGGGTAGAGAGCCTCCGACGTATGAGAGAAATTTCAGCCGTTGGATCATATTGACACAGTACTCGTTATTGTTGTAGCAATCGACAATCAATGAAGGTGCCAGTAAAGCTCCATCAAGGTTGCCATGCGTGAAAACCTGATTCGCAAGATCCGCCGTCAATGGTTCTGGAGGCGGTATGACAGAAATTACTCCGGCGAAGATATTGTATCCGATAGTGAATGTGAGGCATGCAGCATGGAATAATGGCAGCGCGAGAAAATATCTTTTGCCCTTGAGGAAGTTCACCAGTGTAGGTTTTCCGCCCAGCTTTGGTATTAGCTGGTGGGCATCATTGCAAGCAAAAGTCCCGTAAGTGACGGATACCGGCTTCGGGATTCCTGTCGAGCCTGATGTATGTAGAACACAGAAGGGGCTGTTCTTCGCTTCCTCCCATGTGCGTGTAAAGGGAACGTGCTCGACTTGGTCCAAGTCCTGGAAGAAAAATTCCACTGCTGGCGTAGGTATCTGCTTCATTGATCTGGCTTGCAAAATCTGGCTCAATATTGCTGGCGCATCATCTGGAACCAGTACTGTCTCACACCCTGCCTTTTCTGCAATTGATTGATGGGCCTCGATACTGTTGCGATGGGAGCTAAGGAATCCCTACCTCCCAGTGTTAGAACTTGATGAAGAGCGAGAGAGAGAGAGAGTCTTCGTATGGCAGGCTTACGATATGTCCAGCCTTCGCAGCGCCCAGTAGCACCAGTAGATACCGAATATCCAAGGGCCCAAAATACAGAATTGTTTTCGGCTCCGACTCCTGTCCAACCTGCTCACGTAACCAAAGCGCAAATTTGTCAATGGCTTTGGCAAACGTTCCATAATCGATGTCTCTAAATCCCTCTGAGATGTCTGAGCTTTTTGGCACTGAGACAAATATCCGAGTAGGCTCATTGGCTGCAGTCTCATCCAGAACAGCGGGGAGCAGACGCTTCCCGCAATTTGGCGGCACATCAAAGTCTGGAGTGAGCTCCATGTTTGTGAGGCTGTTGGTGAAGACAATGCATCTTCGAAGCAAGACGGAGGACCTGCGCTGTTATCCGCACTTGAAAGCTCCGCTCCGCTCCATAGCGATACAAGCTCGACTGTGCATTCTGTACGTCTGGGCTAGCCAAAGCGGTAATAATACATGACACGCCATATACGCGTACAATACGAGTTGAAACAACCCCTGTCGCTGATCTGACGTAGATCGAACATTCGGCTGTTGCCGTGTGGTACAAGTACTGTAGTTCCGGGCATTCTTTCGCGGGCCGATAGCCCTGCCGTTATACTCTCGGCAAACGCGGCCCACAACCAATACTCGTATGCACGGCGTTTCCGCGCACACTGGGTTCCGCGCACTCTAACCTAGAAAGGTTAGTAACAGATAGTATCGGGTTTAGCGTACTGAGAACGGCACTAATATAATTAGTTACAGTTAGTGTGCGCGGAAACCCAGTGTGCGCGGAAACCCCGTGCATACGAGTACCTAGGCGACGACCTGCTTCAAGGAAATTTTGAGTCGTCCCGACCGGGGATTCAACTCGGGGAATTTAACCCTAGCACACGGGATGTTATCGTACTGTATCCTATGGCTAATGACGCTATCAAAGAAGAAACGAAACCACTACACCATTGTACTAGCGCCGTTAGGAATCGAACCTACTAGAGTACGGAGTATGATTACTCCGTAAGTACTCTCGGCAAACGGGGTCTAGATGACGGATCCTTCAATACATGTAGGCAACACCTCGCTAAGACATTCCAGTCAGAGAAGCAGGGGATCGCGGCGTCTTGTTCTTATCAACCTTCGTGAGGCCTATGCGTGTACACTGTCTCAAGTTCAAGAAGCCAACCGATCCTGCTTTTTTACTGCCTTCCTGCCTCCTTCTTAGCATCCTCACCTCCAACAATACGCCACCCAACATGGCTTCTTCTGCCCCCGCCAGCGCCCAGGAGGGCCTCGCCGCCTTCGCCTCCGTCATCTCGGTCTACGAACACCGCGTCGGCCACGCCTGCCGGGCAGTCGCTTCACATCTGCCTCCACTGCTCAAGTCCTTTCCCGCCGTAGGCGGCACCGTCCTCGACAACGCCTGCGGGACCGGCGCAGCCACCGAAGAGTTCCTCAAGGTCTACCCCTCAGCCGAGGTCTCCGCCGCCGATGTCGTGCCGCCGATGGTGCAGTCCTTCAAGGCCATCATCGCCGCGGACCCCGCGCTCGCGGCCCAGGTTAAGGATCTGCGCATCGAGAACGGCGAGACCCTCACCTACGCGGACAACTCGTTCGACGCGGTCCTGACCAACTTTGGCATCTTCTTCTTTCCGGACCCCGTTGCGGGCGCGAAGCAGATCTACCGCACGCTCAAGCCGGGCGGCACCGCGGCGGTGACGCTCTGGAAAACGTTTGGCTTTAAGCCGATTCTCTGGGAGGTGCAGGAGCGCGTGAAGCCTGCGAGCCCGCTGACGGAGCTGCCGCTGATGGAGCCATGGTGCGACCCAAAAAAGTTGGAGAAGGTGCTGACGGACGGCGGATTTGGAAGCGTCGAGTTCAGCGTCGTGGAGGAGGGCATATGGGGAAAGGACAAAGCAGACTTTGTGACGGTGTTGTTGGAGAATTTTGGGGCTATGGTTGCGAGGAACTGGACGGATGAGGAGAAGGCGAAGCTGGCGCCCGTCACATCGCAGGTTGTGAATGAGATGCAGAATAATTTCTGCATCACGGATGGTGAGAAGGTGGGGTGTATGATGGAGGCTTGGGCTGCTGTTTGCACCAAGTGAACGTTTCTACAGATAGAACTCTTTAGCGCTGCGAGGCAGCAGCGACCATTGCTCTTCAGTTATTTCAACATACTATACTATTTACAAACAATCATAAGTTCGATTTTGCCGTGTGCGGATGCTGTACGAGCGCGCTCAGTGTCCTACTGTCACTCATTTCACGGGCTCTTGATAGACAAAAGGGAACATCTGCATGTAAGAGGCACTTGGTTTAGGATCTTGCTGTATAGATTCTCTTGACAGTCACGAGAATTGTTCATATGCACCGCTCTAAAGCATTGCAATGATCGATTAAGCGCAAATCATGTTTTCGCGTGCTAGCTAGGATCGACCGAGGCGTGCACTTCTAAGGTATATAACTAAACGAGGGTCGCAAAGGCCGTGGCATCCAGAAATCACTCCAATCTAAACAACCTGCCGATATCCATTCTCATGGTTCCAAACGGGCAGAATCCTCTCCTGGCTGATGTTCGACCTCGTAGTCTGGCTATACTTGGCCCCATTCTGCCCCAAAATTGCCTTTCTGCCTCCCATACCGTCCCGGTCCAAATCAAAGTGACCTTGCGAGCTTATCTTGGATCCCTTGCTTCCGAGCTCGTAGGTCCCAGTCTGAGACTTCTTGGTGCTGAAAATCGACCCCGAGAAAGTCCTGCTCATGAGATTGACGAACGGAGTCACCAATGGGCGCAGGGATGGGATGCTGCCGATCATGATGGCGATGTTGCGCTCCATGCCAGCCCACGTTAGGCCTATGATGGAGTCATAGGGGATGTCTTGCACCGGGCTCTTGAGACCGGCGTTGGTTTCGGCGGTACGGATGGTTGCAAATATCCCAGTGCTGTACCGACGTTAGAGTCGCGATACGATCCAGGAGAATGGGAGTATGCTTACATTAATCCGAGGCCCATGAGCGTGCAGAGGATGATCTTGCTCTTCATTCCGACCTGGAGGTCCTTGAAGAGGAATATCGGCAGGATGCAAAGGATGTAGTCCGTGGCCGCAGAAAATGATCCTTGAAGTATCAGGAAGGCTCCGAACGATTCAGGATTCCAGCAAGTTCCCTGGATTGACGGGTTCCATGTCTTCTCAGCTGGGATGCAATGGGCGTAGAAGACAATGGTCACCATGCCATTGACGAAGAAGACGAGGATGGCGAGCGTATAGCAAGTCCAGCGCAGCCATCTTTTCTGTGAGCCCCGGATCACACGTGCGTATTGCAGACAGATGCTGATTTTCGCAAAGGTCAGGGCGTGGATGCAGAAGACTTGGGCCAGCAGCGAAAAGTACTGCTGCTTGACTCGCTGCTGCGGGTCCAGGAAAAAAGTGTGCCGACCCAGGCCCCAGTGGATGGCAACAAAGTCCAATATAGTTGCGATGAGAGCTTGAACCTAGAGTAGAGATTGAATTAGTCCGCAGTTAGCAGCTAGACCCGACTTGCGATGGCATTTCTTTCGCGGCATAGCTCAGGGAACACAAACCGTCGCGAACATCATGACATAGTCGTCCCACCCCAAACGCGCGTAAAGCGTACGAGCGATAAAGCGCAGTCCAACCACGATAGCTGCGGCGATAAAGGTGACCGTCGTACCGATTTCCAGCTTGTAGCCGATGTCAACGTCCCCTTCGGAGGGTCTCGGTATTGGGGCCTTTCCCGACATCTTGTCTGAGGGATACACAGAGTGTCTCGTATACGGAGGCAGAAGAGTCAATTGATGCTGCTGTCGAAACGGAAAGAGATATGCCAAACAAATCAATTGGGTTAGAGCTTGACGAGTTAAGCAAGAAGAGCTTGCGAAGAGGGGAGGATAACTGGGATCTGGGAATGGGATGAGAGCGAGCTTCGCCTCTCTTTCATTCAGCTTTGCCGGCCAGCAGCAAGCTGGGCAGTATATCACGTCGCATCACGTGAAGGATACTGCCGATCAAGTTATGGGAAAGCCCATGTGACTTCAACAGCAGCACGGTCTAACGTGCCGCATGGCATGTGTGGTCCAGCATAGCATGATACAGCTGCTTGTCGTTAGGATCCGCAAACTAGGATAAGAAGCACGGACCACGATCGATACGAATCACGAACTACACCCCTGCCTCCCACACCAAGCTAATGTTTCCGCTAGTGATAAATACCTTGTTGGGTACCGTAAGATATTACCTGATTAGGTATGTATCTATTTCAGGCATTCCGCACCTGCCAGCTCTAATTATCCCACGGCTTCAAGCCCTGATCGTCTTACTCTGCCCGATCATGGCCACGAACTCGAGCGTGACATATCGTCAGCGAGACGTTTCAAATATAGACTTTATCCGTACCTCCTGTTACCCCGTCGAGACCGGGCTGTGTGTTGGCCACAGCTTGAGCGATACCCGCTCTCGAGACCCACCTACTCTTCCAGATCATCCTCTGTAAATCTTCTTCTTCACCTTCGTGACTCTATTCCAGCCTCCAAGCCAGCTAAACCAACAACTCTCGAGTCTTGTTCCTCAACTCTTGTTTCCTTCTATTTCAAATGCCCAACTCTTCGATCCTTCAGGTTGCGGGAAGTCCAGGTTTATGGATAGTCCCAATTTGCCAGGCTGCATCGCTGCGATCAGTCCAAGTGTTGGGACGTCTCCAACGGAGCCACATCGATCTAGTCATTCAATCCAGCGATAAAGCAGTACTATTGCCCTATATCGTCCTTTCCATCACGATCTGCTTCAGTTACATCTTCTTTTTGCTAGGATCTAAGATCTCAAGGAGGACGAGCAATCTTCCACCGGGCCCTCGAGATCTCCCTGTTCTTGGCAGCCTCCTAAGGCTGCGTGAAGCTAGAACTGATCCTGTCAAATTCGCTGGTTTCGTAACTCTAGTGCTTGCCCATTCCGATCTTTGACATGTTGACTGACTTCTGCAGGCGCATTTCCTGGCTTCCTATGGGGAGATGACCACGGTTCAAATGGGCAGCCGGACTTGGGTGGCACTAAACAGCAACAGAGTGGTAAAGGAGATCATTTCGAAAAATTGCGTTTCCACAGGAGACCGGCCCGATTTTCCCGTCGCTGGTTCTCTTGTCAGTAATAACAAGCGAACGGTTCTGCGGAAAACCATAGACTGGAAAGAAGGACGCAAGCTTATGCATCATCTCCTGAGCGGTACCGCCCTAAAGAATTACTCCGGCATTCAAGAAGCCGAAAGTACCACGCTGCTACACAACTACCTTCACCAACCCGATCAATGGCACAGGCACAACTATAGTTATTCCTACTCCATAGCTCACCGTATTGTCCTCGGCGAGCGCACCAGACAAACACAGAAACAGCTCGACGACATCCGTCGCATCACCGTTGAGTTCATCCGAAGCATCAACAGCAGCATCTTCGACTTCTTTCCCAGCCTAGGGATCTTCCAGCCTTTTCGCTCGTTTTGGTCCTGCATGGGAGCCGATCACTACAAAGTCTTTAGAGCTTGGTGGGACCCTGTGATGCAGGATATGGCCGACGGTATCGCGCCAACTTCATTCACCCGGGACGTAATTCTGCAATCGAAAGGCAAGTACGCAACCAATCATGATGAAGCCATGTACCTAGCTACATCAATAGTCGCTGCCGGAAGCGACAACGTGCGCATGGCACACAATGTGTTCATGATGGCCGCTGTCTGCAATCCGGAAGTGATGGCCAAGGCGCGGACAGAGATCGATTCCGTGTGCGGCCGTGATGCAAATCGACTCCCTGATTTAGCGGATATGGAGTCCTTGCCATATATTTCCGCCATTTTGAAAGAGTGTCTGCGTTGGAGGCCCGTTGTGCCGCTTATCCCGCAACATCATTCCACCAAAGAGATCCACTTCGATGGCTACGTTTTCCCAGCAGGAACAGACTTCGTCATCAACTCCCTGGCCGTCTGCGGAGAAGTCGATGATCCAGCAGATTTCAAGCCTGAAAGGTGGGAGAGCAGAGAGATGAACATTACCGATGGTCTGTGGCAGTTTGGCGGTGGAAGGAGGGTATGTGTTGGGTATAAAATCGCACATCAAGAACTATTTCTGGCATTCGCGAAATCGATATACTGTTTTGACTTCATTCCAGTACGATCAGCCTTGCCTTCCACGCAACAGAACTGGCTTGCTGACTAAAAAAACTTAGAATGGCCCAATCGATAGCTACCGTATGAGACATGATACTGTTGAGGAGCCATTTCCGGTGCTTCTGAAGCCTCGAAGTAACGCTCATGAGGAGCTCGTTAATGCATTGAACGGTCGAGCTTAGACGCAAAACATTATGTAAATTGATAAAACCATATACAAATACCTGCTGTCATTTCCATTGGTGTCTTTCTAAATAAGCAGCCGGGATGATAATCCATTACTTCGAAGCTCTCTATCTTGCTGAATAGTCATGAGTAATGTCCAAATAGGGAAAGCACCCTCCGTCCACCATACCAATTCAAACATCCAGCCATAACATGCAGCAATTTCGTACTTCCCTCTCCAGGAGCGCCTTCTCCATTCCATTTGACTACCTTTCCCCCCCCCCTCCCCCCCCCCTCCAAATCCATAATACCTACAGCACAACAGTATCGAAGACTTCGCAGTCCGTGTACGGATGCTTCGGCTGTAAACATGAAACATGATGATCATAGGCACGGGGAGGTTGATGAGCGGTTCTGACGTGGAGTGGTGATTTTGGACCTGGCTGGGTAGCATGGTAAGGACCGCAGGTTTTTCTGGATGATGGTGTATGGGGTGGTGGGTTTGGGAGAAGTAGGAAGGGTATAGAGATGATGCTGTTAGTGCGGATAGCTTGAGTTTGTTGAGAAGTACTGTGCTCCTTTTTTGTACGAGTGTAAGACATAAGAGGGACAATGGCATTTCAGTTGTTCATCGGTCTAAACCCCAACTATAGATATGCTTCGGAAAAACAAAGAACATGTGCTTCCCTCTAGCCTTATCTTACACGGACTCCCCTTCACGGATCCCAATTATCTATCTTCATGGTACCCCTATCATTAAACTCCTTGTGCATCTTGACTAAACACATCTCCTTGTCAGTCAATCACTCGCTTTAACGGAGACCTCGTTTCTTACAGGCTTGCCATAGTATATGAGGCTCGTGGCCCCATCCTTTACGGAGACATTCGTATTCAGCTCTCTCAAAGTAATCTAGCAAGATGGGCTTGTAGTCTGGATGCGCGCATTTGTTGATGATAACTCGTGCACGTTCTCGCGGTGAGAGGCCTCGGACGTCGGCGAGGCCCCTAGAATCATGTCAATAAAGCACAAAGTAGGATTGGTAGTATTGGCATACTGTTCCGTAACGATGATATCTAGATCATGCTCGGTCTGATCGACGTGGGTACACATCGGTACAATGCAAGAGACTCCGGTGGGATCGGTCTTTGAGGGCCTGGTTGAGGGTGTGTGCATGATACTTATTTTGGCACTTCGCAGAAAGTCGGCGGAACCACCGAGACCGTTAAGCATTCTTGACCCCATGACACAGGTACTGTTTGCATGTGCCTGCTTGATAGTTGGTATAGGCTAGGGAATAGGGATTAAAGTATCCGTAACTGGCTCCACTCACATATATGTCAACTTCGACCGGCGTATTCATACCTATCACACCCAGGCGGCGGATGATCTCCGGCGAGTTCGAGACCTGTTGTGACCGGAGTAGTAGCTTGCCCGCGTAATTTTCCCAACCGTCATAAAAGCGCTTGAACCCATCAGGAGAGAACCTTATGGATGTTGCAGTTGCAAATTCAAGATGGCCGCTATCGAACAAGTCCAGGAACGAGTCTTGAAGCACTTCGGTCCAGACCTTGAGGTTGGTGAAATTGTTACCATGCGACAGACCTCCTATGACAGCATTTGCAATGTTTCCTATACCAGATTGCAGAGGTAGAAGATTTGTAGGTAGCCGGCCTTGCTGGACTTCGTGCTTTAAGAACTCGATAAGGTGATTTGCAATGCCCCTTTAATGCTTATTAGCAACGAGATAAATCTTTATCATCTTAAGCCTCCATTGGCACTATGTACGAGTGGAAGATCTTAAAGAACCTTGAATATAGATGTCAATGTTGACGAGACAAAAGTAGCAAAAGAGTCATTGTAAATAGAGAGCAAGTATTGCTGCTACCACATCATATGGCGCATGCTCAAGTATTTCAACGGAAGAAAAACTATGGGAAGCAATTAAACGAACTAAAGGTTGGGCATACTATTGAGACACGCAGGGCATGTATAGAATATATTTGGAAACTCAGAAGGAATGCTGACCTCGAATTATCGTCCTCTGGCGCATTTGCCAGCGTTTGATCCGGGTAGTCACTCTCCACGATGGCGACGACTTTTTCAGGATCAATTGGGATATGAGGCGTGCCAATCCTATCTTCTGGGGCCATTATCAGGAAAGGCTTTCGCCGCGGAGGCATATCAGTCATTGTAATATCGTGAAGACCTTCAAAGGATGCTTTGCGAGGTAACAATTAGTATTGGCACTTCCCACAAAGAAGCAATGAATGTACGCATTGCAGTGTTAACTTCTATGATGATCTACTCGGTAGTTGTTATTGTTTGCTACTTCAGCATCTCGTATTCGAATACACACCTTGTCGGCCATTTGAATCAGCTCCGGAGAGGCTCCAACGGATGCACCTGGTATGATTCCACCCTCTTCAGTGATTGCCGAAGCTTCAACAATCACAACATCTAATTTCTTGTTGGGCTTGTGCATGGTGTAGTAACCCTTAAATGTTCAGTCAAAAGGAGTAAGAGCCCTGGGAAAACCTACATAGACCAAATCTACTGGGAACATGCTAAGGTGCTTATCGAAGAACTTGATTCTACCCTCATTGATACCCTTGGCTATTTCTTTACCAACTTGATGAGGGCTACGCCGCTCTATCATATCAAGTCTTGCCCATCTGTTCTCCGTCTCCGCTCCTGAGGACGCGCCCACAAAGAGGGAGTATTTCAATTTCCCTTGCAGATTGTTCTTCTCAACATGATCCGCCAATGCAGTGGGAACTTTTCTGTAAGAGCTGTATGAGCCATTCGATAGGCTTCAGGCCTGAAGACACCTACTTTGGATAGCCAACTCCAGTGAAACCGGACCATCCGACATAGGCCCCGTTCGGGAATAGCTCGATGAGATCAGACGTCTTTGCTAATTTGTTCAGCATCGAAGGCCGCCGGACGCGACTTTTGAGTAACGCGGAAGCTGAAGCAGCCATAGCAGAGAGACCAAATAGTAGAAGAGAAAAGAGAAGAAGAGTAATGGAGGCCAATGACTACTCTACTCGTACCTGCACGCAGATATTGTTGAAGCTGGTTGTACGAGATCCTTCGTAATAGCTCGGTGGGGTGGGCGGAATGTGCGGAATGTGCGGAACAAGACTGCGGGCGATATCTAGATCATCCTCGTCTGCTTTGATAACCCATGTTGGACCACAGCTCACTTAACATACTGTAATAGTTCTGAGAAATTGACGATGGGTCAAGGGCACTCGGAGGAGCAAGGCTCTCGAAGTGTGTCTACTGGTCCGTCTTCTGCTGCCGCATAAGGATGAAGGCTTACTGTCAAAGAACGATTGAGCCATGAGCTTGCACTGCGGTTTGCGAAGAAGTGCTTTTCGCCTCTTGAGCTTACCCACTTTAAGGACGTCTTTCGAACCTTGGCAGACGAGCGAGATGGTGTTAACTATTGGAAAGAAGAAACATTATGCCGCTTCCTGGTCATACCAGACGCTCTCGGCCCCGGCCCCGTAATATATCAGATGGCCACGTATCTTGGTGCTTTCCCTTTTCCGAGCCTTGCACCTAGCATCTTGACGATCGAGGCAATGCTCAAGGTCGTGGTCATCATGACTGAACGATATGGAAGAATCTTGAAGCGAGGCAAAGCAGATCGCAACAAACTGCTGTTTAGGAGTCTAGCTGTGTTTGATCGGAGGATGAGCTCCGTACACGAAAAACCCTCGCCGGAAGGTCTGCGTGATTTGCGAGAAAATAGCGCTAGTGTGGAAGAATGGCCGACAACAGGATCTCGGTCTCACCCAGCAGGTTTCTCTATCGATGAGCCTGCTAATGAAGAGGAGGACGAAGACGACGACGAACTGGCACTGGCTGCGCTTGACTCTCTGGATGCTATCGAGGTCTTTAAGTATGATCAACGAGCAGATACAAAGATTCATCACGCGCAAATACCCGCCGATAACTTTAAGAAATTAATAATGCTGCTGCTTCTCATCGCACCTCTTGAAGCTCAGGAGAATCTATCAAGCCACGCTCTCCAGCTGACCGAAGCAAGACTAGACGCTCTTCGCAGAGTCGCTGATTGCATATTATGGTCTTTCATTCCAGAACAGAATGGAGGCATCTTCTTTCATTCTTTTAACTCAACTGTCCCAGCTTCTCTGCCTTACATGTTTGATGGTCTAAATCCGCTATTTGAACATTTCCTATTCAGTAAGAACATTGATCTCTCACGACGTAAACAACCACCCTACACAGCTCCATTATCATTTCCAACGATAGCTCAAGTTCCAGATACCCAATTCGAACCCCTGCTACCCAGAGAAGGTGAAATTCTCAGTCTAAACATTTTGAGCCAGTTGTCGTTCTTCCTCAAAGGTGGTTCGATGTTTCATCGACTACGACCCTTATATGCGGGTGGGGACGCCGGCTTCAGCATTGGCTCAATCGAGCAGAAGGTGCTCAATTGGCGCGGGCCTAGTATATTACTTGTGGCTGGAACCAGATTACCATCGATGCCACAGGGAAGTCAAGAACGAGCCTTTGCAGAAATGTTACCTCCCAAAAGGTTTCCAGATGGTGCCTCGGGAAATAGCACATCTGGGAGAGTCGTGTTTGGAGCTTACATCGACGTACCCTGGAAGCACACCCACAAAGAAGCAATAGGCGGTACTGGGATGTTGCTATTCCAGCTCGAGCCGATTCATCGGGTCTTCCGTGCAAGCATTATCAGTAAAGACTACGTTACGTTCACCAAATTAGGCATCAGCTTTGGAAGCCCGCCGGCTCCTTCGAAACCTATCTCTGGTTTATCTTCGCATGTTGCACTTGGACCCGTTTCGTTGATGCTGAACGAATCATTGGAATACGGAGTCTTCACTCATGATAGTACTGGAGGTGGCTCTTTTCATCCGAGTAAGAGCTGGAAGCACGATTGGCAGGACAGGTTTGAGATAGAGAGTCTGGAAGTTTGGGGCTGCGGAGGGGAAGAGGAGGCCCAGAGACAAAAGGCTGCCTGGGCGTTTGAGGAGCGGGAGGCAGAGGCTAGAAAACACATAAATCTAGGTAAGGACGTCGAAGCTGACAGGGCTTTATTGGAAATGGCAGGCTTGGTAGGCAACCATGATGGCAGTGGAGGCAGTATGGCTTGAATAATGCTTCAGTCGGCCATAAGATTTCTAGTGCGCATGATGGTATGGAAATGTAGTGATGATCAATGGACGCATTGGCATGTCGGAAAACCATGAGTTTGTTCCTCTCCTACCATTCCAATTCCCCTAAGGTACTCTCTAAATAATATCCTTTTGAATGACGGAAAATTCCGCCATTCGGATTTTCTTCGACCGACAAGCCGAGTGATTTCGACCTTCGGACATCCACTACTCCACTGAACCTTCAGTAAATCTTTGGCCGTCAACTCATCTACCCACTTCTTGCCATTTATAACACAGTGCAGCAGGCCTCAAATCCTCGTCTATTGCGTTTCTTGTCAGGGTAGCGTGTCGTCTGCGCGAATCACGATCATAGCTCTCTAAGCTTGCTGTCTCCAACAACCCCAGCCATGCTTCAAACACGACCTGCCTCCAGAGCAATGTCGCTCTTCCTTTCCCTACGACGTACCGCTCTGGTTCAAAGCGTCTCAAGAGCGCCAATCCAATCCAACTCCCACCGTCACCCTTCCGCAAGCTTGCTAAGAGCATTTTCATGGCATGGCCTAAGAAGGACAATAGGCAGCCTCTGCAAGAGACCCATGTTGGATACACTACGGGGCAGGAATATCGAGCAGTCGAGAGGCATGAAGGTTAGGAGTAGCGTGAAGAAGCTTTGCGACGGGTGTAAGGTACGTAAATATCTCAGCTCTTCGATTGCCCTCCTCGAAGCAAATCCGATTGCTTGTACCGACATTGCAGAGACTGTGGGGTTGAATTCTACGGTTATCTAGCTAACTTTTGGTCTGTTGCATAGAGCGTCCGAAGAAAAGGTTATGTCTACATCATCTGCTCGAAGAATCCCAAACACAAGCAGCGACAGGGTTGAGGGAAGCATTGCTTTTCAACCCGAGAAAGGGATTGCGATCGAGGCGTGTTCAGTGCATAAACGCCCTACGTATCCTGGTAATTGGAGGTGCATTGCATGGCGTTGGGGTTATCTGAGGGCCTTCCACGACCAATCCATTCCCGAAGCCGCTACGAATATCTTCAGTTGAGAAACCCTGGGCTATCTCAGTGAAGGCTAGTAGAGTGACCATTGTTGGTGGAATCTGGCCTTGACTGTAAGGGCACTCCCAAGAAGCTACCGGGTGTGTTCGCTTGCGCCTTCGGTTGGTCAATGGCATGTCTATCAGAACTGGACTGGGGGGCGTGCCTTCGATATATTCAGCATAGGGACTTTGTACAAATCTTTTCATCGACCTAACCCGGACTTCTTCATGATGAGTAGCACACGTTGTTTAACGCCAGCGTTATACACCATCTACTCCATCCCAGACTGCATATATGGTTGTCGTACAGCGCACATCTCTTACGAGCAACACACAGTTTTTACCTCTTCGGGCTTGCCGGGTGGCTCTTTGCAGCTCCGACCGCATCCTCTCCACTATCCTTTACCTCCTTCCCCGTACCGCTCAGCTCATTCTTTACTGCTGCAACGATCCCCCAGTCCTTGTCGCTCCCACTGGCTGTCTGCTTTTCGCTGACCTCTCCTTCTCCATCCTGTTCTGGCTTCCTATCCCCCCACGTAAGCTCCTTCACTGCTTCGACAATCCCACCAAGTTTCTCATTCCCCGCCTTTTTCTCCTTCTCCGTCTCTGCTGCCTTCGCTTCAGCTGCCGTAACCTTCCCCATTCTTACTTTCCACTCCTTGTCGTCCTTATCTCGAGCCTCCAACTCCCGTATCCACGCCTCATTTTTCTCCTTTGCCTTCCTCTCTGCTATCACCCCTTCGAACTCTTTTCGCTTCTTTCGATCCTTATCGTAGTACATTGATCCGGCCACTAACGCAAGTAGGGTGAATGCCTGAGCATAGATACGGTTACGGAACATTCGGTTGGCAGTGACGGAGTCTCCATGGTGGATGGATCGCCCAGCTTGATAGAGCGCATAGCAGGTCAAAGCGCATCCTGTGTACTAGTATATTAGAAGAGGAAGCCTTAAAAATTTGGAGCATTGCGAACCGAAAGGGATCAAGGGCTCTTCTTTCAGCCGGCGGGAGAATTTCTGCCACCGATTCTCTTCGTAGAATTCCCTCGAGATAAAATTAGTACAGCTCGTCTTGAGTGGTGAAGGGAGGAGGGTTTTACGTATTGCCATCAAACGATGAGGGTAAAGGTGCCCCAGACATTGTAGAGAGTTCAATGCTGGGAGGCAAGCGGATTTCGCATAGGCATCAACGAGTAGTTTCAACTGAGCCACAGAAGTCCCAGTCAATAGCCAGGATAAGGTTGCTTGTACACCGGCTCTTCGAAGACTTGCTGGACTGGATAGGTGCTTTCAAAATGACGCTTTCGATATGCCCGTCACGTCAGCCCTACAGACGGGATCTCGTCCCTCAGCCCTATCGGCACAAAGTTTATCTGAGTTTCTTCATGTCTATTCCGCAAGGAGCGCCATGGCCTCCATAACCATGGCCAACGGTACCTCCGCACTGGGCTCGTCGCAATCCAACGAAATGCCGTTGACGGAGTACACCGCCAATCCTTCGCCCACTGCAACAGAGAAGCTAAAAGCTTCATCCTCCGTGCCTGCAGCCTTCCTACTTCCGGACGGCTATCCAGATGTCCGTATCCTGGGATTTTATGTGGGATTGAGCTCCAGGCTGCTAACAAGATGTAGTATATGCGCCTTATCCTCACTTCTCGAGTCTACGACGTCGTCAAAGAGACCCCATTGACTCACGCGGTGAATCTCAGCAACCGATTAGAATGTAAGGTTCTTCTAAAGAGAGAAGATCTTCAGCCAGTCTTCAGCTTCAAGCTGAGAGGAGCATACAATAAGATGGCACACCTAGATCCAACTGAACGGTGGAAAGGGGTGGTCGCCTGCTCTGCCGGTGAATAAGGCAGCTAGTCTTTGGTCCGCTGAAGGCTGAGAGCATACAGGAAACCACGCTCAAGGGGTTGCATATTCTGCGCGACAATTGAAGATACCTGCGACAATCGTCATGCCTGCAGGAACGCCGTCGATCAAGCACCTGAATGTATCACGCCTGGGAGGATCCGTTGTACTATACGGTGAAGACTTTGACTCCGCCAAGAGTGAAGCACACCGGCTGGAGAAGCTTTATGGCCTTACGAATATCCCTCCTTTCGATGACCCGTATGTGATAGCTGGGCAAGGTACGATTGGGATGGAACTACTACGGCAAACAAACTTGCAAGATCTTGAAGCTGTATTCAGCTGCGTCGGTGGAGGAGGTCTCATTGCAGGGCTGGGCGTCTATATCAAACGTATAGCTCCGCATGTCAAGATTATTGGCGTAGAGACTTACGACGCAAATGCAATGGTGCAATCGCTGAAGAAACATGAGCGGGTTGTACTGAACGAGGTCGGATTGTTTGCGGATGGTGCTGCGGTAAAGACCGTGGGCGAAGAGACGTTCCGCTTATGCTCTGAGGTTGTCGATGAGATTATCGAAGTGACGACTGATGAAACATGTGCAGCCATCAAAGATGTATTCGAGGATACCAGGTCTATTGTTGAACCTGCTGGAGCTCTAGCGTTGGCTGGTCTCAAGAAATACGTAGCAAAGAACCCGTCACCTAACCCGAAAAGAGGATTGGTCGCGATAGCTTCAGGCGCCAATATGAATTTCGACCGCTTGCGATTCGTGGCAGATCGTGCTGCGTTAGGTGAGAAAAAGGAAGCTCTGCTGAGTGTTAACGTTCCGGAGAGACCAGGTTCTTTCGCAGATCTCATCAAGGCTGTTCTTCCCCACGCGGTAACCGAGTTCAGCTATCGATATGCAAAGGAACAATCAGCGAACGTCTTGATGGGAATCTCGGTTAACGCATCGTTCCGTACGTCAGAGTTGTCCGACCTCATCAATCGACTGAGTAACGACGGTATGGTCGCCGTCGATCTAAGTGGTGACGAGCTTGCAAAATCACATATCAAATATTTAGTTGGTGGTCGCAGTGGTGTTCAGGACGAGCGACTTTACTCATTTGAGTTCCCAGAGCGACCTGGAGCACTAGTAAAATTTCTCACGACACTGCGCCCTGATAGGAACATCTCGCTGTTCCATTACCGGAATCATGGTGGTGACGTTGGGAAGGTATTAGCTGGCATCCAATGCCCTTTGGCAGAGAAACAGGAACTTGAGGGGTTCCTCTTTAAATTGGGGTATCCTTTCTCGGACTGTTCGGAGTCGCCAACGTACAAGACATTTCTCCGGGAGTGAAATCTGTTTCATTGGTAGAAGCACGAGCGATTTCTTGAGAATGCGTTCAACTTGGTTGACTTGCTCGATTACTTGTAGGTTGTAAAGTAAGTAGCCCTTTATTCTTGTGGACCTTGAACTGGGTCTAGGAGCAGGATAATACTCTGTTGGTGACGCCTTTGTCATTTCCCAAGCTAATGTGCTCTAGTTAGAACCTCTGAGAATCGACTGCATTCCTGGGGCGCGTTGGTCAGCCCAATGAACGTTTTCGTTCTCGGATCCAGCTACAAGGATTGACGATCTCATACTTGCACGACGTGGATAATTGCATCCGGGATAAACCCGTAACGCTTGCCATTGGTGCCGCGAGCATCGCTCTGGTTCCTCCAGAATGGCCATTGGGTTCTTCTTATACCTCTTGTCTAAGTAACAACACAATGTGTAGACCAAGAATTGTTTGCGTCTCTCAATGGCCAGACGTGACTGCATTGGGCAGCTCGGCAGTCTTCGATGAGTTCGTTGCAAACGGCGTGGGTTGTTCACTTTAACAACTATATGCACTCTTTGTCTCCATTCACCAGACGAACATTGTGTTGGTAGTACTTTTATTCGATCTGCTCAGCGCGTGAATATGCCCTTCACCCCTCAGCACCTGGTCTGCTTCTACAGCTCGAAAATACGGTAGTTCCGTGCATGCCAGCAAAGCCCTGTCCGCAGCTCCATGCATTGGCAACATAAGGATTCCCTGGCGCTTTTGGGACTGGCGGCATTCTTCGTACTAGCGCACATTCTGTTCGACGTGCTTCGATATTGGCCAGTCTCGTGTACCTCCGTTAATCCTATATATAATTATGCGTCCCTTCATCCAGCCGTTTCCACGTCTGTGGAAGGTTTCTTCTCTCTCAATAAGTGGACTCAGTCATTTATTATCTTATTTCTATTCCGGTACACCCGTTTGGTAGTAAATACTATCTCCTTTCTGACGTATAAGGCGACTCCTATACCAACACGTCCAAGGACTCCAACTCAACTGCCGAAAGATGTTACGGTGATAATTCCGACTGTTGAACCTTCCGGAGATGATTTCGAGAAGTGCATTAACTCCATCACGAAAAATAATCCCGCCAAGATCATGATAGTCACAGCCGGAATAGGAAAAGATGTGGAGGCAAGGAATGTCTGCAGATCCTATGACAATTCCTCCGCGTTCGGACTATTCCATTGCAAGGTTCCCAACAAAAGAACGCAAGTGTGCGAAGCGATGAAAAAGGTAGGACCCTCCAAGGTTGGGAGACTATCTATGCTCGGCGTTTGGATCTTTTAAGTAGAAAGATGGTGCAATGATCATATGCGATATGTCTGAATTTGTATAATCTGCTTGTGTGTATCCATATTTGTGATATGGGATTGATAACATGTTCTCTGCTAGGTCGAAACCTCCATCACGGTTCTCTGCGACGATCACGTTATTTGGCCCGAGCACTTTCTCCCTAATCTTCTTGTCCCTTTTGACAACCCTCGTGTTGGAGCTGTTGGAACCTGCAAAAGTGGTGTACGGAAGTCGCCCTTTTTTTCTTGGGCTGACTTTTGGAACTTCATTGGGACAATGTATCTCGAACGCCATAACTTCGAAACTGCTGCGACCAATAATATTGATGGTGGTGTTTTCTGTCTATCAGGTCGTACATTAGCGCACCGGACTCAGATTCTACAGAACTCCAGTTTCATTGATGGATTCCTCAACGAATATATCTTTTGGGGTCTATTCGGCCCACTGCACGCTGACGAGTGAGTCATGTCCCTTCTGACATCTTTGCAGATGCAATGAGCATCGCGTCTACGGGGCTAATCATGTGTAGCGACAACTTCATTACCCGCTGGATGGTCAATCATGGCTGGAAAATAAAGATCCAATACTCTGATGACGCTAGGATTCTAACAACACTGGGGACATATCCTAAATTTCTTTCGCAGTGCTTGCGCTGGTCCAGAACAACGTGGCGCAGCAATGCCGCAAGCCTGTTTTCGGAAGGCACAGTCTGGCGAACTCAGCCGTGGTGTGTCTACGCAGTTTACCTGACTTCGTTTGTTAATTTCGCCCTCTTCTACGATGCCGCCCTCTTCTACACAATGTGGCTTGCCAGGGAGCAATCGGTGCTTCAACACGTTGGTCCGAAAACCGCAATGTTTTGGCTTGGATCTTGGATTTTCTGTTCGAAATTAGTCAAGCCTTTCCCACACTTTTGGCGCAATCCTGGTGATCTTGTCTACCTCCCCGGATACATTCTTTTTGGATACTACCATTCTTTCATCAAGTTGTACGCGCTGCTAACCTTTTGGGTTACAACATGGGGAACAAGGGCCGGCGTCGATGGCGAATCGGAAAATTTGTACATCAATGTATGCCCTCCTGCCAACGGCTAGACATTCAATGGATTTTCTGAGTGGGATATGTGCAGCGGAGCCCTTACGCTGACTGGCGTCCTTGAACTTATTATTGAAGGAGTTGGTGGATAGGTTAGAATGGTTGGCTATGCGGTTCTAGATAGGTTATCATGGATTTGATCTTCCTCTTTCTTCGCGTGTCTGGCTTCACGCAAGGGCTAAACAAGCTTGCTGGCTCGAGGTCAATCTAACATATAATAGAATAGAATTATAGAATCTTCAATCCGATCGATCGAAAAAAGTACTGACCACATGACTTCCGGTAATCGACCATCGAAATTTAAGGTTCGTATACGTCTGCACGCGTCTTTTAGTTGTTCTATCTTTACTAGTTCTTTACTTATATGATTTTACCGAATGAAGCACTGGATGAAGCATATATATGAAGCACTGAGTGGAACACTGAATGGAGCATATATCGAGCACTGAATGGAACACTGGATGGAACACTGGATGAAGCACTGGATGGAGCATATATGGAGCATATATGAAGCACTGGATGGAGCACTGGGTGGAACACTGTATGAAAGACTGGATGAAGCACTGGCTAAAGAATATGAAGCACCGGATGAAGCACTGGACAGAAGATTTACAGTGTGGGGTGATCATGATTTGGGTTAGATATTTTGGGAATTTTCACTCAATGAGGTGGTCTTGCCCTTGTAGAGTGGTAAGTGTGTAATTTAGTTCGTAGCCAAGTTACTCAGAGTGGAGTGGCTTCGTCCACATGTGGGTAACTACCTGGTGGGTGATTAGGACTTACTCTGTGTCCACAGCCTTTTGTAGCAGAGCTTTATGCCCCCGGTCCAATCATCATCTCCTCTCAGGGTATCTATTAAAATCTAATCTTATCTTAGCGTACCCGTTTCACTGTATGCACGACATGCTGTAAAATGACAAAACATCGTCATACGGTAACACATGCGCTTTGTCAAGTACCTTACTTTAACAACAATTACAATCGCTTCTTTCTTTCTTCATCCTTACATCTTCGTGTTCCCCATCCCACACTTTTGCCATCAAGAGCTGTACCTCTTCATCTCAAACTGCCATGGCTGAGTATACTGGGGATGCATGTGATTTTTGGCCTAGCGACGATCATGAGAGTGACGAGGAAATCCCGGAGTACAAGATGCCGGAGGGCGTCTTCTCACTGTTGGATACCGATTTATACAAGCTCACAATGCAATGCGCTATCCTTCAATATCTTCCTGACGTTGGTGAGTACGGGCGACTGTTGTTTTGAGATTCCTTGCTAACATTCAGCAGAGGTTACATACGCTTTTACGAACAGAACTCCCCATATGAAACTCACACGTGAAGCATATCAATGGTTGGAGGCGCAAATAACTAGTATGGTTGCACTGGCACCATATTGCCTGGGCTTTGCTAATCGTCAACGCTAGAATTGGGAGAAATGTCGTTGACCAACCGGGAATTCAAGTACCTAAAGTTTACATGCACTTATTTCAGCGAAAGATATCTGGACTTCCTCAAGTCTTTCCACCTACAGCCTTCGAAGCACGTTCGAAGCTCTTGGATAGCCATCAACGATACGGGTAGCGCCAACGATGTGGGTGAACTAGACTTGCATGTGGAAGGTCTGTGGCTGGATACAGTTCTCTACGAAATCCCGTTGCTCGCTCTGATAAGTGAAGCCTACTTCAAATTCTGTGACAAAGACTGGAGGCATAAAGACCAGCATGCCCTTGCTCACTGCAAGGGTAGGGATCTCATTGATGCCGGTTGCATGTTTTCAGAATTTGGCACGAGGCGGAGAAGAGATTACCGCACCCAGGAGATGGTGATACAGGGCTTGAAAGCAGCGTCGCGTAGGATTAATTTCCCAAAGTCGGAGAATAAGGGGAGGGTAAGTACAAGCAACGTCCACTTTGCTATGAAATACGCATTACCACCAGTTGGTACCGTGGCCCATGAGTGGTTCATGGGAATAGCATCTATCACCGAATACGAGACTGCAAACGAAGCCGCAATGCGGTACTGGCTTAGCTGCTATGGAGAAGGGGTCCTCGGCATAACGTTGACGGACACATTCGGCACGCCCGCATTCCTCGAAGCCTTCAAGCAGAAGATGCCCAGCGCTGAGAGGGCGAAGACGGACGCTGTAACGACCCGTATTCCAGCGGCGACAAGTATGCCTGGCTTAGATTCGAAGACAATTGCCGGCGATGGCAAGAAGAGAAAGAAAGAGCGAACGTATGCGCAAATTTTCCAAGGCGTTCGCCAAGATTCTGGAAGCCCTTTGGAGTTTGTGAAGCTTATGCGGGACTTCTATGACGGCCAAGGCATCAAAGAGAAGAAGACTATCGTATTCTCGGATTCGCTTAATGTTAAGCTTTGCCTGGAATACAAGAAAGTTGCAGAAGAAGCTGGCTTCCAGGCGGCCTTTGGTATTGGCACTTTTTTTACGAGTAAGTCCAACATGAGTCATTTCATTTCCTTCGGTACCACTAACACAAGTAGACGACTTTACTCTAGTATCCGACACTTCAAGATTTCGCCGCGACCGCAAAAGATCTTTGCCAATGAATATAGTGATTAAGCTATCTTCAGCAGGTGGGAAACCCGCGATTAAGCTTAGTGACAGCAAGGGAAAGAATACGGGAGACACGGAGGTAGTGAATCAAGTTAAGAAGAGGTTAGGCTACCAGGAGAAGGAGTGGGAGAATGGGGACGAGACAACACGATGGGGATCCGGAAAACGGGTGGCGACACACGCTGCCGTCGAAGCACGAAAAAAGTGAATCACCGGCTATGACTGGACGACATGAACTTGATAACATAGCAGAAGGCGTTGGAAAGGGGTTTGCGGCATGGGAGACGCTTGCAGTTTGGATACGTGTACGACTGTATGATAAGCCTCTCAAGGGGGTACGATTTACATAGGGATGTTTCATCTCTCGATCATAGAATTAGAAGCCGTAGCTACTTGAATAGGTGGTAGTTCCGAGCGAAGACTGACCAAAGCATGTAATAGACTGTACTCAAAGCCCGACTCCAACGAGTCGGACTGATAAGTAAGAGGAGCGGGCCACCAGGGCTGCGCCAAACTGATGACGCGCGATTGCGAGAGAAAAGGATTCCAGCTCTAGGTACTCGTCTAACAATAGCGAGGCGCAGCAGGCAGACGCAACGCAGCTTTTGCCATTCTCGAATGCAACTTAGCTGCTTCAATGAGCCTTTATAGCACCCGCTGATTTGACTGTAACAATTTTCCTTTTGAGTATCCAAATTGCAGGATCCCTTGATCGTCGCTTAAAAGCAGTGTAGCCGTTTCAGGACCAAGCGTGAAGGCGGCGCTACGCGGAACCTCAAAATCTTACTCTCGCAAAGCTGCTAACTGTACCTGTACCTATTCTTCAAGGTCAGCAGCTTATCAGGCATCAGCATTCTACTTCTTTTCTACCGCCGCATCACCCTCTCTTGCTCACCATCAAGGCGTTTTTCACTTCGATTTTCGCTTTCTTCCCCTCCCTGAAAGACGTGACCATCGCTAGATCAGGGGCTTCAGGACTTGAGGACCGCAATGGCTGTAAGCACCACACCCTTGAACGAGAAGTCCTAAGGCATTCTTACTCGAAGACAATGGCCACCCTGATACAGCATGAGATACTACGTGATGGGCACAATCGCTAATTTTGCCTTTCGCATCTCTAGCAATACGGGGCCAACAACCAAGGCAGCTACGGCCAGGCCAATCCTTATGCACAAGGAGGAGCAAATCGATACAACCAAGATGCTGGTAACCCATACGCCCAGCAAGCAGGAACCCCATACAACCAGCCGGCTGCACCCCAGCCTGCGTACGGAGGGCGACCGCAACAAGGTGGCTATGGTAACGGAAATGCCTATGGCCAAACTACTGGTCAGACTACAGGATATGGTAAGCTCAACCGTGCTAGACTATAGGGACGTTGATTGACGTCGAGCAGTAGGGGGAAATGATGTGGAGATGCAACCTGTAAACGGACAAGCTGGTGCATATGGTCAGGCAGGAGGACGGGATCCAAACGCAATACTCAACGAATGTCGAGACATTGATCGTGGTATTGATGCTATCGAACGGAACCTTGAGCGCCTTCGATTTCTACAGCAGCGTGCACTCGACGATCCCGACGCGAGTCAGAACACTCAAACAAACCGCGAATTGGATGCTCTTGGCTCAGAGACCATGACACTTTACCGAAACTTTGGTGCACGTATCAAAAACATCAAGTCTCAGAGAGAATCTGGAGATGCAAGGAACGCCCCGCAAGTTGGCAAGGTGGACCGTAAACTGAAAGCTGCCATCAACGAGTATCAGCAACTTGAGAGCAGCTTCCGGCAAAAGCTATCCGCACAAATGGAGAGGCAATATCGAATTGTCAGACCTGATGCGAGCGAACAAGAGGTTCGGGAGGCTATCGAAGATACGTCGAACAACCAAGTCTTCACTCAAGCTGTAAGTACGTCCAACCCTACTCTAGCCTTGATACTAAACCCCTCTAGCTTTTGCAAGGCAATCGACGAGGTGAATCCCAGTCCGCACTGCGCGCTGTACAAGGCAGACATGAGGCCATCCAGAAGATCGAGCAACAGATGATTGAGCTTGGCCAGCTGTTCCAGGATGTCGATGCTGCCATCATTCAACAGGAACCTGCTATTGTGGACATTGAGCAAAAAGCAGAGGGTACCCATGAAAATATTGGCCAAGCAAACACTCAGTTGGACGGCGCAATATCGAAAGCCCGGAGCAGGAACCGAAAGAAGTGGATTTGCCTAATCCTTTTCTGTAAGCTCAACCCTTCCTGCGTATTTCTCTTGTGATATTCCTTGCTGACATGCATTGCTAGTGATCCTCATCATAATCATCGTTGTCGTGGTCGTGATTGTGGTCAAGGTAGTGATTCCCAAGAAACCTTAGCAGCCTTTTTACTGGTTTGCCCCACGGACTCGATAACTACGGCATATCTGCCTATTTATCCATACCTCTTGCTGTTGATTTTCTAGCGCACTCGCCCGCGAGCCTCAGTATCGACAACTGAGGAAATCCCTCAGTTATTGAAGGCTTGTATGGTCAAAACTTTGATAATAAAGAATGCTCTCACTTTTCATTGGATCGAATACTCTTTCCCTCTGTACTGTTCCATTGGTACTGTTCCATTGTGGCGATGGGCAAAAGTGGTACTATTCGTGTTGGGGAATTGGTAGCTGCAAAACCTTTGTAATGTTATTCGATGTGCAGGAATTGTGTGCGATAGATACCCATTCGTCTTGAACTTCTCTTGCTTCATCTGATAGTGTATTGAATTCGTAGAGCTCTAAGTAACTGATCCCTACCCCCTCGATGATGTTGAGCCTCACAAGAACCCTACCACCTACCAACCAGAAGACTCCCATTCATTGGACGCCTTATGACCTGTAGCTCCCGCTTCCCGCTGTCAATGAGTGTGCCGATAAGGAGCTCTGATATCCACCGTCTCCATGGAATTGGGAACAAGTGACATCGTCAACAAACCTGTGGCTCTCTTTAGCAGATCACACTGGTCAAGATGTTAAGATGGTAAGCCTTATGAAAGACACTGCAATTGCCATTTCAAACCCTATCACTAACCTTACCCCGTACAGGTATCAGGCGAAACTCGCACGGCGGCCCCTGCTCACCCAGAGTATCACGACTGCAGTCAGTCCATGCGTCTCTAAAGACAGCGTCAACATCTCAAACATGCCCTAATACATCTCTCCCTCAGATCCTCTTTGCGACCGGAGATGTCATGGCGCAGCAAGCTGTTGAGCGCGTGGGCCTGGAAAAGCACAATTACGCACGGACAGGGCGCATGGCTTTGTACGGAGGTGGTAAGTCGCAGGATCAGCTCCGACGCACCGTCTCTAGACGATAATGTACAGCTAACCTGTCAATGCCATCACAGCCGTCTTCGGGCCTGCCGCGACAACCTGGTTCAAATTCCTCCAACAAAAAATCAACCTCAAAAATCCCAATCTCACCATCGCCGCCCGTGTTCTAACCGATCAATGCGTCTTTGCCTCAACAAATCTCTTCGTATTCCTAAGTAGCATGGCCATCATGGAAGGAACAAGTCCAAAGGACAAATTAGAAAGCACATATACACAAGCGCTGCAGAAAAATTGGATGGTTTGGCCGTGGGTGCAGGCGATTAATTTCAAGTTGATTCCGCTAGAGCATAGGGTGCTGGTTGTCAATGTGGTCTCGTTGGGTAGGTCTTGTTCCTACTCGTGTGAGTTTAAAGTCAGGAGGTTTGTTTGCTGACTTTACTAGGATGGAATTGCTACTTGAGCTACCTCAATAGCCAGAGCAAGTGACATCTGCATTGCGATGATACCCATGGGTTCATCTATCGTGCATTTACAGGGTGTAATAGGAGTTTCGCGGCAAGTTTGAGAGTCAGAATGCTTCACTGCATTGGTCATGAATGCACATAGAGCTTTGGTACGGCAGAAAGGCAGCCGCTTAGGTGTCTCTTTAGCTTTACCAAAGAAGCATTGCTCGTGCTCGACACGAATAGATAGTCTGACAGCCTTAGGGTACAGAATACACCAAATGTCGCAAGAGCTTTCAATTCTGCCTCTGTAAATCTTGAGCGTTTTGCACCTTCTGTTTCCCAAGGTCATCGTAGTCAATCGCGGGCCACCTAGTTTGCGATTGCTTCAAATTTTTGCCCGAAATAGTGTAAACACAAGGCCATGCTCTTCACATTCTGCCCGGAATTCAGAACTGCCTGGCGCAGTAACTTGCTTCTTCATTCACCTCATATGACCATACTGTAAATCTCCATCATAGCCATCCTCCAGCTTCTCTAGCAAAATTTCCCAAATCCAAGTCCGCACCGGAAACACTCTAAGCGTCAAACTTCCTCACCTAGCCGTTCACTCTTTCCTTTTAATCTGGTCTCAGCCCACCATGGCGACTCTTGAGACCCCAGCCACCGCAACAAACGGATCTGCAAATCCCAGTTCACCAGTCCCTCTTGACACCATTCCTATTTCTCCAGCAAAAGATACCGACGAAACGAATAACGAAGCTATGAATGCAGATGAGGCAGCCTCGCAACCAAAAGATGGTGACGATAGAGTCACGGTATTTCACGATGCAGAGAATTTCAACGTCAAGCATCCCCTGATGCATGAGTGGACGCTGTGGTTCACCAAGCCGCCCAGTGGGAAGGTGCGCTTTAGAAGCCATTGACAAAACACTTGATGCTGATGCAGCACAGGGAGACAACAATTGGAACGACCTCCTTAAAGAAGTCGTCACTTTCGACTCTGTAGAGGAATTCTGGGGCGTCTACGTATGCTCATCCTCACCTTTCCCCACACATTCACTTTCCCACGACCCACTAACCCATCCCTCAACAATCTAGAACAACATCACCCCCACCTCCGAACTCGCCCTCAAATCCGACTACCACCTTTTCAAGAAAGGCATCCGCCCCGAATGGGAAGACCCCCAAAACAAGCACGGCGGCAAATGGTCCTACCAGTTCAAAGACAAGCGCGCCGCCCCCATCGACGAACTCTGGCTTAACATCATGCTCAGCGCCATCGGCGAGACGCTCGAAAACGACAACGACGGCGAAGTCATGGGTGTCGTTGTCAATGTCCGCAAAGGCTTCTATCGAATCGGGCTGTGGACCAAGACGGTGGGGAAGAGCGTGCCAGGCGGCGGGGATGGCGATGTGGCGGGGGGGAAGGGGCGGACTGCAGAGAAGAGTAAGGAGGTGTTGTTGGGTTTGGGGAGGAAGTTTAAGGACGTGTTGAGGCTGAAGGAGAGCGAGGTGGTGGAGTTTTCGGGGCATACTGAGAGCGCGCATAGCGGGAGTACGAGGGCGAAGGCAAAGTTTACGGTCTGAGTGGGGAGGAAGGGACGTGGAGGTGGAAAAGGGGGAGATTTCTGCTCATGGTGCTTACGGCGTGTGGCTATGGGCACCAGGCTGGCTCGGCTCGGCTTGATCTGAGCGAGTTGACAGTTGATTGATACCAGAAATGTGAGCATAGATATCCAGTAGGTATATTATGCCAATCTCACATCAAAGCCCCTCTTCCGCTCTTCGAGCCCACTGGTCGATGATCTTCACGAGCATGTTCGGCTGCAAGGGATGCAAGCCGCTGGAACAAAGGTATTGCGTGCAGTCTTTGCCAGTCTTAGCTTTTTTCTTTCAATGAAAGCCACCACCTCTCTTTTTTCCATCTTTCCCCCTACAGTATCTCTCCCTCCAATTACGCCAACCAACCAACCTCTTTTGCCTTTTAATTTTTTAATGTTTAATGTTTTAATTTTTCAATTTTCTTTTCATTCAGCTCCCCCGTACCGATCGATATTCACCATGGATAAGAATCGCGTTTCTGGTTCTTGAGGCAGGTGTTGGCTAAGTGTGGGGGTAGAGGTACTACAGTAGTAGGATTGTCCCCCGGGGGGGGGGGTTGAGATGGGGGGGTG
>JAABUT010001065.1_pt1 | contig 34511 bp, 39 predicted proteins | sample 5559281 | NCBI WGS metagenome assembly JAABUT01 (sample SAMN10711880, study PRJNA513359) | rock metagenome | isolation source: Antarctica rocks | place: Antarctica: Victoria Land, Ricker Hills nord | collected 2016-01-04 | reverse complement strand
TCGGCTGCACTGTCGAAGCCGCGCGGCAGCGTCACTTCATACCCCCAGGTCTCGCCCGTGACCCAGCCGTGCTTCTTCAGGAAGTTCGCGGTCGAGCCGATGGCGTCGGGCACGCTGGTCCAGATGTCGCGGCGCCCATCGTGGTCGAAGTCCACCGCATAGGGCTTGAAGTTCGACGGCATGAACTGCGTCTGTCCCATGGCCCCGGCCCAGGATCCCATCATGTGGGCGGGGTCGATGTTGCCTTCCTGAAGGATGACCAGCGCCTTGACGAGTTCGGTGCGGAAGTAGGTGCCGCGGTAATGCGCGGCCGCCAGCGTGGCGAGCGACCGGATCACGTAATCGTCGCCCGTATAGGTGCCGTATTTCGTCTCGAGGCCCCAGACCCCCATGATGATGTAGCGATCGACCCCGTACTGTGCTTCCGCGCGTTCGAGCCAACGCTGGTATTCCGCATATTTGTCGCGACCTAACGCGATGCGCTTGTCCGACACCGCCGTCTCCAGATATTCGCCGACAGTCTTGCGGAATTCGGCCTGGGTGCGGGTCTTGTCGATCACGGCCGGGTCGGGCGTGACGCCCAGGAAAGCCGCATCGAAGGTCGCGCGCGATACGCCGTGCGCGTGCGCCTCGGGCCAGAGCGCCTGCAGGAAAGCACCGAAGCTCCCCGTCCGTGCCGCCGAGGCGGTGGCCGTGGGTGGCCGTGACAGCCCGGCTTCCGCCAGTCCCGGAAGCACGACGGCGACCGCCAGGACGCCGGCCCTCAGGAGCCGACGCGATCTCCGGTCCGATGCCGGCCCGCTTGTCCCGACCGCCCTTGCCATGTGGCCCTGAGCCTCTGTCCTGTTGCTGGCCGCGAGTCCCGGCCTCCACGCAGGATAGAGGCGGGATGGTTGACAAGTCGTTCACCATTCCGAGCTGCCGATGACGGCCGGGGCTTGCCGGTGTCGACGAGCGCCACGCTTCAGCCCGGAGACGGGATCGGCTAAGGGTCAAGCATGACGAACGATCGACGCACCCTGCTGCTCGGGGCTCTCGCCCTGTTGACGGCTCCGACCCTGACCTTCCCCTTGCTGTCCCGGCCGGCCCGCGCCCAGGCCGGCAGCCTCTTCCCGTTCACGGCCGACGACGGCAAGCAGGTCTACAATTACCGGCTGCCCTCGGATCTCTCGGCCGAGGGCCTGCCGGGCGTCGTGTGGACGGGTGCCGCCTCGCCAGACGTGATCCTGGTCGAATATTTCGACTATAATTGTCCTTACTGCCGCAAGGCCGAGCACGACCTCGATCTTCTGCTGCACCGCAACCCCGGCCTGAGGCTCGGACTCGTCAACAACGCGATCCTCAGTCCCGGTTCGGTCCAGGCCGCCAAAGTGCAGCAGGCGGTGCTGCGGACCGCGGGACCCGCCAAGGCCTATGGATTCCACCAGGCCATCTACGCCAAGCATGGCTCCATCGACGGCCCGCTGGCCCTGCGGGTCGCGGGCGAACTGGGCCTCGACGCCAAGGCCATCGAGGCAGCGGCCGAGCTGCCGCAGGTCGGCGCGGTGATCAGGCGGCAGGCGGAACTCGCCGCCGCGCTGGGCTTCGAGGCCACACCATCCTTCGCGCTCGGCAACGTCGGCATCCTGGGCTATCCAGGGCCGGACGCCATGGACCGAGCCGTCGCCGACATGCGGCGTTGCGACAAGCTCGCCTGCGGCTGAGCGTTCTTCAAGCTGGCGTGGGTCAGCCACAGCATGAGAAACGCTATTGCGGCAGGCGCATCCGGTAGAAGCGGTCGATCGCGTCAGCGGCGCGGTCCGGGTCCTCGCGGTGCGGGAAATGGCCGAGGCCGGCGAAGGGCTCGAAATCGAGATCGGCGAAGGTCTCACCCAGCGTGTCACCCCATGCGACGGGCAGGATGGGATCCTTGTCGCCCCAGCGCACGCAGGTCGGCACCGCGATGGGCGGCTTCTTCGGGGCTTCGCCCTTCAGCATCTTCATCCGCGCCTCGCCCTGGCTGATGTACCAGTTGAAGCCGCCCTGGAGGTTGCCGGGTTTGGCGAAATTGTCGGTGAAGCGCTCCACCGTCTCGTCGTCGAAGGCGCCCGGGTTGCCTCCCGCCCAGTGGCGCAGCATCGTGCCGATATAGCTGCGGATCGTGTCGCGCGAGGCGCCGACGAGCTCCGCCGCCAACGGCATCTGGTTGAAGCTCTGATACCAGATCTCCTTCAGCATCTCGGGCGCCGCGCCGCGCGGCCCGACGCCGGGGTGCGGGCAGTTGAAGAAGAACAGCCCGGCGAGGCGCTCCGGCACCAAGCGGGCGAGGCTCTGCGCCGCGTAGGCGCCCACGTCGTGCGACACCACGCCGACGCGATCGAGTTGCAACGCGTCGAGCACCGCCCGGGCGTCGGCGGCGTGGACCTCGGGGCCGACCTCGGCCGAACGCCCGTCTGGGTGCTTGTCGCTGTCGCCGAAGCCGCGCAGATCGGGCGCGATGCAATCGTAGCCTCGCGCCGAGAGCCGCTCCATCACGGGCGCCCAGGTCCACCAGAACTCCGGCCAGCCGTGCAGGAACAGCAGCGTCCCGCCGTCCGAAGAGCCGCGCCCGCCCGCCTCGGGGCGCTCCAACGCCTCCAACCGGGCGACGTGCAGGCGCGTCCCGTCCCGATCGACGATCTCGTGCTTGGGCGGCAGGATATCCATCACGACCTCGACTGGTGGACGACGCGATCGAGCGTACCCTTGGGCACGAAACGCCGGCCGATGACGTGCTCGTCAGTCAGTGGATTGTCGGCCCGCCCCTCCATTCCGCAGTAGGCGCAGGTCACGTTGGCGAGGCGCGTCACCTTGTTGTTCGGCAGGTTCTCCAGCGCCGGGGTGGCGACATCTCTCATGCGATCGCCCGCATACCGCTCTTGCGGATCACCGTCAGCAAGCGCAGCGCGGGTCCACCAGGCCGCTTGGCACCGCGTTCCCAGTCCGAAACGAGGTTCTTCGACACGTTCAGGTACCGGGCGAACACGGGCTGGGAGACGCGCTCGCTCTCGCGGATAGCCTTGATCTCCTCGGGCGGTAGCTCCTCGACAGGCGAGAGGCACGACGCATCGAACTCCCGCATGGTCTGCTTTTCGATCAGTCCGGCCTCCTGGAAGCCCTCGACCATCTCGTGGACCGAGGCGGCGATCTCACTCCTGTACGTCCTGCTCTGCTTCGTCTTCGTCACCACGATTCACCTCCACCAGCGTTCCCTGACCGACAAGCTATCCATCTCAGCTTCGCTGTAAGCCAGGGTCAGCTTCGCCGCTTTCTTCAGATCGGCTTCGTCGTCGTCATCCATGTTACCCCGCGTGTTCTTCGCAAAGCCGAAGGCGAACACCGCGCGCGTGGCCGCCCGGAAGAAGATCAGAGTTCGAAAGCCGCCTGACCTGCCCGCGCCCGGTCTCTCAACACGCTGTTTGATCAGACCGCCGCCGAGGTCGGCGTCGATCAGTCCCCGCTCGGCTCGTCTGACGGCCTCACGCAGCATTGCATCGGTAATGCTCTCCTTCCGGGCGAACCGGTAAAACCAGGTGTTCTTGAAGACCCGCAACCGACCCGCTCCTCGCCCTCAATGTCACACAAAGTGTGATAGTTCGAGTCTCGCGGTCGCCAGTCGTGCAGGGACAGGACCATGTTGCCGTCCAAAGAGCCGCGCCCGCTCCCATCGAAGCATTCAGCGATTCCAACCGGGCGATGTGAAGGGCGTTCCACCGTCCCATGTTTGGGCCGCTGAATATTCGCCATGACCTCGGCCGCCGACGGCGGTTTCCATCCTATCCGCCCTGCTTCTTCCACCAAAGCTCGATCGGCGTGACGTTGGTGTAGCCGAACAGCGGCACCGCAGCAGGCCGCCCGAGCCAGGACGCGTAGCTGATCCATTGCTCCTCGGTGTGGAACAGCGGGATGATGTAGAAGCCCGACAGGAGCAGCCGGTCGAGCAGGCGCGTCGCCGAGATGAACTCGTCCTCCGTCCGTGCGGACAGAATGGCCCCGATGGCGGTGTCGATGGCCGGGGACGCGGCGCCGGGCAGGTTGAACGAGGCCGGCTGCCGGGCGCTCTGCTGACTCCAGCGCGAGCGCTGCTCGGCGCCGGGCGACGGCGACGCCGCCCAGGACCCCAGCATCATATCGAAGTCGAAGCTCTGCCGCCGGCGCTGGTATTGCACCTCGTCGACGAGGCGCACTGTCGCCTCGATGCCGATCTCCTTCAGACTGTCGGCGAAGCTGAGCGCCAGTCGCTCCTGGCGGCGATCCTGCACCATGATCTCGAAGCGGAACGGCTCCCCGGCGGGCGTTGTCAGGGCGGTGCCGTCGAGCTTGTCGCCGGCCGCGGCCAGCAGCGCCAGCGCCCGCCCGGCTGCGGCGCGGTCGCGGCCCGAGGCGTCGCTCTCGGGCGGACGCCAGGTGCCGTCCAACATGTCGGTCCTCACCGCGCCGGGGTAGGGGGCCAGCAGCGCGGTCTCGGCCGCCGATGCGGGGTGCCCGGTGGAGCTCAGCGGACTCTCGGCGAAGTAGCTCGGCGTGCGGCGATAGAGCCCGCCGTAGAGGTTGCGATTGACCCAGCCGAAATCGAACATGTCGCCCAGCGCCTCGCGGACACGGACGTCGGCGAAGAGCGGCCGGCGCGTATTGAACGCGAACCCTTCCATGCCCTTCGGCAGGCGAAGCGGGACGGATTCCTTGATGTCGCGGCCGTCGTGCAGTGCGGGAAAGTCGTAGCCCTTCAACCAACGGGCGGGGTCGGTCTCGATGCGGAAATCGCAGAGTCCGGCCTTGAACACCTCGAACAGGCTGTTGGCGTCGCGGTAATAGTCGATGTCGACCCGGTCGAAGTTGAACATGCCGCGCCGCGCCGGCAGGTCTCGACCCCAGTAGTTCGGATCGCGCCGCAGCACCAGTTTCTGGCCGGCCTCGACGGCGGCAACGCGATAGGGTCCGCTCGCCAGCGGTGGTTTCAAGGTGGTCTCGTCGAACCGGGCCGCGTCGGTCGCGGTTCGCGACAGCACCGGCATGAGGCCGAGGAACAGCGGCAATTCGCGATCGCCGATGCCCGCGAGGTCGAAGCGGATCGTTTGGTCGTCCGGCGTGTCGATGCCGCGCACGAGCGCGAAGGCCGCGCGCTGCTGTGGCCGGCCCTTGCTCTTCAGGAGGTCGAAGGTGAAGCGCACGTCGGCCGCCGTGATCGGGTTTCCATCCGAGAACCGCGCCTTGGGATCGAGGTGGAACGTCGCGAAGGATCGCGCGTCGTCGGTCTCCATGCCGCGCGCCACCAGGCCGTAGAGCGTGAATGGCTCGTCCTGCGAGCGGGCCATCAGGCTCTCGAACACCATGTTGTTAAGGCCCTGGGCGGTGGAGCCCGCCTTCAGGTTGAAGGGGTTCAGGCTGTCGAAGGTGCCAAGGATGCACAGTCGCAGACGGCCGCCTTTGGGGGCGTCGGGCTCGGCGTAGGGGAAATGCGTGAAGTCGTCGGGGAGGGCCGGCGTCCCGTGCATCGCGATCGCGGCCGCGGCCCGAGCATTGCTCGGCAGCGCGGCCGTGCTGCAGGCGAGCCAGGCCAGAAGAAGGGCGCGGAGCTTGGAACGCATGGAGTTTCGGATCCGGTGACGTACGGCGAGGTGAGCGTGACCGACGATGCTGGTGCCGGTGTGACCATCCCGGTCTCCGCGGCCGGCCGGCTTGCAATCGCACCGCGGATCACCGAGACAGGCGACGGTCGCGGTCCAGTGCACGGCCGAGCCGACAACTTGTCGCCGCAATCCGAAGCAATGACCATGACGCTCTTCGCGCCAGCGCGCAGCTGGTTCCGCTGCACCGGATCGCCCGAGGCCGTCCTGGCCGGGATCCAGTATCGGTCTCTTCGAGCGGTGTCGGGCTGGCGCTGGTCGCTCGTCGCCATGTCGAAACGCTTGCTCGACGCCCGCACCGTTCAGATTATGAGGATTTCAATGTCGATCCAACCGAAGAAACTCGGGGCGGCCGCCCTCGTCACCGCGGCGCTGCTCGGCGGGCAGGCTCTGGCCCAGACGGCCGCCCCGGCACCCGCCGCGCCTGCGGCTCCGGCCGGCCAGCCCCAGCAGAACCCGAACGCCCCGGTCAGGATCGACATGCAGGTGGTTCCCAAGTCCGATTGGACCAAGGTCTGCAGTAAGCCGCAGACCGGCCAGAAGGAGCTCTGTTTCACGACCCGCGACTTCACTACGGCGCCGGATCAGCCGCCGCCGGTGGCGCTGGCGGTCTACGACGTCAAGGGCGATGAGAACCGCATCATCCGGGTTCTGATGCCGATCGGGCTATTGCTGAAGCCGGGCGTTCGCTTCTCGATCGACAAGGGCGCGACCAGCGACGGGAGTTTCGAATTCTGCATGCCCAACGGCTGCTTCGCCGAAACCCGGGTCAAGGGCAACGTCATCGATCAGATGAAGAAGGGCAAGGTCTTCAATATCGTGGCCAAGGGCTTGGCCAACAATGAAGTCACCTTCGGGCTTCCGATCGAGGGGTTCGGCAAGGCTTTCGATGGCGCCGCGATCCCGCCCGAAGTCATCGCCAAGCAGCAGCAGGAGATGCAGGCGGATCTCCAAAAGCAGCTTCAGGCCCAGGCCGAGGCGCGTCGCAAGCAGTTGGAACAGCAGAGCCAGCAGGCTCCAGCCGCGGCCCCTGCGGGCGGCGCGGCGGCTCCTGCAGCGAAACCCTGATCGTCCTCTGCCGAGGTTGGAGCCGCGAAGCCTGCCTGGCCGTGCATGCTTCGCGCGGTCCGGCACTCGGCGCCGGCCCGGGGCGTCAGTTTCGCGACGTGGCTTTCGCCCGGTAGTTCCCAGCTTCCGTCTTGACGAAGATCTCGTCGATCTGCGGATGACGCAGTGGCTCGCCGGACTCGTCGGCCAGCAGATTCTGCTCGGACACGTAGGCGATGTACTCGGTTTCCGTGTTCTCGGCCAGGAGATGATAGAAGGGCTGCTCCTTGCTCGGGCGAACGTCCTCAGGGATGGACAGCCACCACTCCTCGGTATTGGCGAAGACGGGATCGACATCATAGATCAGGCCGCGAAACGGATATTTCCGGTGGCGCACCACCTGCCCGATCCCGAATTTGGCGCACAGTGCTTTCATGTCTTCTCCGTTTGAGGCGACGGCCGAACCGGATCCGCGTCGAAGCGGCTCTCACGGGCCTCAACCCGAATGATCCATCGATGGTCCGGATGGGAGACGCGACCCCGCGAGCGGTGGCGTCCTGCCGAACGTCGGGTGCCGAACCGTCGAGGATGATCCTCGACCGACGATCCGTCAACCGACCCGGAAACGCCGCGTCCGTGCCGAGGCTGGTCACGTCGCGGGACGGCGGCTTGCCAGGTTTGGGGGAATGGGGCAGAAGAGGCGCAAGCCCGGTATCGGGGCTGAGGAGTGTAGCTCAATCGGCTAGAGCACCGGTCTCCAAAACCGGGGGTTGGGGGTTCGAGTCCCTCCTCTCCTGCCAGACCTCCCCATCCGGGCATGGTCGGGCCACGCAGTCTCCTTTGGTTTTTTCGCTTGGTCCCGGCCCGTTCGCCCGCTATAGGACGGCCTAGGGGCGTGCGGCCGGACGGTCGCGCGCCACTCTTCTTTCTCGGTGCCCAAAGGCGACGCTCGTGGCGGCCCGTGGCGCGACCGCCCGGACTTGAGCATGGCCAACCCGTTCGAATTCATCCAGGAAGTGCGAAGCGAAGCCGGCAAGGTGACGTGGCCGACCCGGCGCGAAACCATGATCACGACCGTCATGGTGCTGATCATGGTGGTTCTGGCGGCGGTGTTCTTCGTCTCGGTCGACGGGATCATCCACTTTGTCGTCTCGCTCGTCCTCGGCTACCGGAACTAGGCCGGACCGAAGCCGTCGATCCCGCGTCGCATCTCCCATCGAGTTCCCCGTCCATGAGCATGCGCTGGTACATCGTTCACGCTTATTCGAACTTCGAGAAGAAGGTGGCCGAATCCATTCGTGAACAGGCCGCCCAGCGGGGCCTGGCCGACAGGTTCGAGGAGATCCTGGTTCCGACCGAGCATTTCATCGAGGTCAAACGCGGCCGGAAGGTGAATGCGGAGCGCAAGTTCTTCCCCGGTTACGTGCTGGTGCGGACGGATCTCTCCGACGAGATCTACCACTTGATCAAGAACACGCCCAAGGTGACGGGCTTCCTGGGGGCCGACAACAAGCCTCATCCCATCAGCGATGCCGAAGCGGATCGCATCAAGGGGCAGGTGGCCGAAGGGGTCGAGCGGCCGAAGTCGTCGGTCAGTTTCGAGATCGGCGAGCAGGTCCGCGTTTCGGACGGGCCTTTCGCGTCGTTCAACGGGACCGTCGAGGAAGTCGACGAGGGCCGGTCCCGCGTCAAGGTCGCGGTCTCCATCTTCGGGCGCGCCACGCCCGTGGATCTCGAATTCGGTCAGGTCGAGAAGCTCTGACCGGTCCCACGCTTGTCGCGAGCGCGTCGCCGGCGGAGGCCGGCATCATCCGTGGGAGTCGCTTTCGGTTCGCCGACCGGCGCGCGACGCACCACGAACCTGAACTCCCCGCCGCCCAGCGGCCCGGGGCATATCGGAGTGAACTATGGCAAAGAAGATCACGGGTTACGTGAAGCTTCAGGTTCCGGCCGGAAGCGCCAACCCGTCGCCGCCCATCGGACCGGCTCTCGGTCAGCGCGGCCTCAACATCATGGAGTTCTGCAAGGCCTTCAATGCGCGGACTGCGCAAATGGAGAAAGGGTCCCCGATCCCGGTCGTCATCACGGCCTACCAGGACCGCTCGTTCACCTTCGAACTGAAGCTGTCCCCGGTCTCGTTCTTCCTCAAGAAAGCGGCCGGCATCAAGAGCGGCTCCAAGACCCCGGGCCGCGGTACGGCGGGCCGCGTCACGCGCGACCAGGTGCGCGAGATCGCGGAGAGGAAGATCGTCGACCTCAATTGCGCGACCGTGGAGGCCGCGATGTCCATGGTCGAAGGTTCCGCCCGTTCCATGGGCCTCGAGGTGGTGGGGTAACGACCATGGCACAGATCGGAAAGCGCATCGCGGCCGCCCGCCAGGGCATCGACCGCATCAAGCTCTACGGCGTCGGTGAAGCCGTCGCGCTCGTGAAAGGCAGGGCCAAGACCAAGTTCGACGAAACCGTCGAGATCGCCATGAACCTCGGCGTCGACCCCAAGCACGCCGACCAGATGGTTCGCGGCGTGGTGAACCTGCCGAACGGCACGGGCCGCGCTGTGCGCGTGGCCGTCTTCGCGCGCGGCACCAAGGCCGACGAGGCCAAGGCGGCCGGTGCCGACGTGGTGGGCGCCGAAGACCTCGTGGCGGCCGTCCAGGGCGGCACGATCGATTTCGATCGTTGCATCGCCACGCCCGACCTGATGGCGCTGGTGGGGCGCCTCGGCAAGGTGCTGGGTCCCCGGGGCCTGATGCCGAATCCGCGTGTGGGGACCGTGACCATGGACGTCGCCGCGGCCGTCAAGGCGTCGAAGGGCGGCGCGGTGGAGTTCCGGGTCGAGAAGGCCGGCATCGTTCAGGGCAGTGTCGGGAAGGTCTCGTTCGAGGATACGAAGCTCGTCGAGAACATCAAGGCCTTCGTCGACGCTGTCACGCGGGCGAAGCCTGCCGGGGCGAAGGGCACGTATCTCCAGCGTGTCGCCATCTCGTCCACGATGGGCCCGGGCGTGAAGGTCGATCCTGCGACGCTCGGCAACGCGTGACGAGGCACTCGACGGCCGCTGCGAATTTCGTGCCGGATTGTTCCCAACGAGCGCCAAATGCGCTTGGCACGAAGACGTAAAGGCTTTATGAGGATCCATGGGTCCCGCATGGGGCTTTGAAAGATGCGCCAGCCGGTGTCCCCGGAGACCGACTGGCGCGGAGCTGAGGCCGGAAGATGCGGGAGTCGATCTCGCGTCGTTTCCGGCCGTGTCCTGTCCAAGACTGCAGGTGCCCGATCCCCCTTCGGCGTAGGGCTTGAACTTCGGCGTGTCGGCCTCCAGCCGCTGCTCCGGAAGCCAGCATAGACGGTGAGTACCGGTTTGAATGAAAGGCGTGTGAACGCCTTCAGATTTGGTTCGATCCCTCTGTACCGGAGACGCGAGTTTCCGGGGGCAGGCACAAACCGTTCGGTGAGATGGCTTTGCATCCGCTCGAACCGACACTTGTGCACTCGCGGGGCTAGACTTCGCAATCGGAGTTTTAACTTTGGACAGAGCGGAAAAGAAGGAGCTCGTCGGCCAGCTCAGCGAGGTCTTCAAGACGACGTCGGTGGTGGTCGTGGCTCACTATTCCGGCCTCACTGTTGCGCAGCTTCAACGCTTGCGCAAGCAGATGAGAGAAGCCGGGGCAAAGGTGCAGGTCAGCAAGAACCGTCTGGCCAAGATCGCTCTCGAAGGCACGGACGTCGCTTCCATCGGCGCAATGCTGACGGGGCCGACGATCCTGGCGTATTCGGACGATCCTGTTGCGGCCCCCAAGGCGGCCTCGGCCTTCGCCAAGGATTTCGACAAGTTCGTGATCCTCGGCGGCGCCATGGGCCGCACGGCCCTGGATCCCGCGGGCGTTCGCGCATTGGCGACCATGCCGTCGCTCGACGAACTGCGGGCCAAGCTCATCGGGCTCATCCAGGCACCGGCGACGAAAATCGCGCAGCTCACGACGGCCCCGGCCGGCAAGCTGGCCAGGGTTTTCAACGCCTATGCCGAGAAGGATGCCGGCGGCGAGCGCGACGCGGCCTAGCCGCACCCTTGATAATCAATCAGTCGAACCAAACATCAGGAACTTAGCTATGGCCAATCTATCCCAGATCGTCGACGACCTGTCGGCCCTCACCGTCCTCGAGGCCGCCGAGCTCGCCAAGATGCTCGAAGAGAAGTGGGGCGTCTCGGCCGCTGCCGCGACCATCGCGGTCGCGGCAGGCCCCGCCGGCGCGGCCGCTGCACCGGTCGAGGAGCAGACCGAGTTCACCGTCGTGCTGGCCGCGATCGGGGACAAGAAGATCGAAGTCATCAAGGAAGTCCGGGCCATCACGGGTCTCGGCCTCAAGGAGGCCAAAGACCTCGTCGAGGGCGCTCCGAAGCCGGTCAAGGAGGCTGTGTCCAAAGACGATGCCGCCAAGCTCAAGGCTCAGCTCGAGAAGGTCGGCGCCAAGGTGGAGCTGAAGTGACCAGGTGAGCGTCCGCGCAGCGAAGACTGCGCTCCGCAACTGATATCAGGCCGGTCCCGGGGAGCCTCCCCGGGACCTTTCCGGCGTTTGTCGGCGTGAATGGCCCCGCCTGGGCCGGATAAAGTCGCTCGGTTCATACCCGGGCGGAGCGAATACGACGAGGACCCGCGCTGTGCGCGATGTCCGCGAAGGCGGAGACCTGGCGCTTGGCCCGGTCGGCACGGCCGCCGCACGAAAGGTACGAGGAGCGACATGGCGCAAACGTTCACCAGCCGGAAACGGGTCCGCAAGTTTTTCGGTCACATCCGCGAAGTGGCCGAGATGCCCAACCTGATCGAGGTCCAGAAGGCCTCCTACGATCAGTTCCTGCTGGTCGACGAGGCGGCCGGCGGTCGGCCCGACGAGGGCCTGCAGTCGGTATTCAAGTCCGTGTTCCCGGTGTCCGATTTCGCCGGTACGGCGCTCCTGGAGTTCGTGAAGTACGAATTCGAGCAGCCCAAGTTCGACGTCGATGAATGCCGTGCGCGCGGCATGACATTCGCGGCGCCTCTCAAGGTGACGCTGCGGCTCATCGTGTTCGACGTCGATCCCGACACCGGCGCCAAGTCGGTCAAGGACATCAAGGAGCAGGACGTCTACATGGGCGACATGCCCTTCATGACGTCGAACGGCACCTTCATCGTCAACGGTACCGAGCGCGTGATCGTGTCTCAGATGCACCGCAGCCCCGGGGTCTTCTTCGACCACGACAAGGGCAAGAGCCACTCGTCCGGCAAGCTGCTCTTCGCGGCCCGCATCATCCCGTATCGGGGTTCCTGGCTCGACATCGAGTTCGACGCCAAGGACATCGTGCACGCGCGCATCGACCGTCGCCGCAAGATCCCGGTGACCAGCCTGTTCTACGCGCTCGGCATGGATGGCGAGGAAATCCTGTCGACCTTCTACGACACCGTGCGCTACGAGCACACGGCGGAAGGCTGGCGCGTGCCCTTCAATGCCGACCGCCTGAAAGGCACCAAGACCACGGTCGATCTGATCGACGCCGATACCGGCGAGGTCGTGGTCGAGGCCGGCAAGAAAATGACGGCGCGCTCCGCCCGGCTGCTGTCCGAGCGCGGCATCAAGGCCCTGAAGGCCCAGGACGAGGATCTCTACGGCCAGTACCTTGCCGAGGACCTCTATAGCCCCGAGACGGGCGAGATCTTCGCCGAAGCCGGCGACGAGGTCACGGCCAAGACCTTGCCGGGCCTGCTCGAGCAGGGCTTCGAGGAACTGCCGATCCTCGACATCGATCACATCAACATCGGTCCCTACATCCGCACGAGCCTCGCGGTCGACAAGAACTCGTCGCGCGAGGATGCGCTGTTCGACATCTACCGCGTGATGCGTCCCGGCGAGCCGCCGACGCTCGACACCGCCCAGGCGATGTTCCATTCGCTGTTCTTCGATCCCGAGCGTTACGACCTGTCCTCGGTCGGCCGCGTCAAGATGAACATGCGGCTCGACCTCGACGCCGCCGATACCGTGCGGGTGCTGCGCAAGGAGGACATCCTGGCGGTCGCCAAGGCGCTCGTCGACCTTCGCGACGGCCGCGGCGAGATCGACGACATCGATCATCTCGGCAATCGCCGCGTGCGTTCGGTCGGCGAACTGATGGAGAACCAGTATCGCCTGGGGCTCCTGCGGATGGAGCGCGCCATCAAGGAGCGCATGTCGTCGGTCGACATCGACACGGTGATGCCGCAGGACCTCATCAACGCGAAGCCGGCCGCCGCGGCCGTGCGGGAATTCTTCGGCTCGTCGCAGCTGAGCCAGTTCATGGATCAGACGAACCCGCTCTCCGAGATCACCCACAAGCGCCGGTTGTCGGCGCTCGGCCCGGGCGGTCTGACCCGCGAACGCGCGGGTTTCGAGGTGCGGGACGTGCACCCCACCCATTACGGGCGCATCTGTCCGATCGAGACGCCGGAGGGTCCGAACATCGGCCTCATCAATTCACTGGCGACCTTCGCCCGCGTCAACAAATACGGCTTCATCGAGGCGCCGTATCGCCGCGTGCGGGGCGGGCAGGTCACCGACGACGTCGTCTACCTTTCCGCCATGGAGGAGACCAAGCACTATGTGGCTCAGGCCGACGCGGCCATGAGCGCCCAAGGCGCCCTCACCGAAGACCTCGTGCTGTGCCGGCATGCCGGCGACGTCATGCTGGTCCCGCTCGACCGCGTCGACTTCATGGACGTCTCACCGAAACAGCTGGTGTCGGTCGCGGCCGCGCTCATTCCGTTCCTCGAGAACGACGACGCCAACCGCGCCCTCATGGGCTCCAACATGCAGCGGCAGGCGGTGCCGCTCGTGAAGGCGGATGCACCGCTGGTCGGCACCGGGATGGAGGCCATCGTGGCGCGAGACTCGGGCGCCGCCATCGCGGCCCGCCGCACCGGCATCGTCGACCAGATCGACGCGACTCGCATCGTGATCCGCGCCACCGAGGACGTCGACGGCGGCAAGCCCGGGGTCGACATCTTCCGGCTGATGAAGTTCCAGCGCTCGAACCAGTCGACCTGCATCAACCAGAAGCCTCTGGTGCGGGTGGGCGACCGGGTCACCAAAGGCGACATCATCGCGGACGGACCGTCGACAGACCTCGGCGATCTCGCGCTCGGCCGCAACGTGCTGGTCGCGTTCATGCCGTGGAACGGCTACAACTTCGAGGACTCGATCCTGCTCTCGGAAAAGATCGTCAAGGAGGACGTTTTCACCTCGATCCACCTCGAGGAATTCGAGGTCATGGCCCGCGACACCAAGCTCGGGCCCGAGGAGATCACGCGCGACATTCCGAACGTGTCCGAAGAGGCTTTGAAGAACCTCGACGAAGCCGGCATCGTCTACATCGGTGCGGAGGTGCAGGCGGGCGACATCCTGGTCGGCAAGATCACGCCCAAGGGCGAGAGCCCGATGACGCCCGAAGAGAAGCTCCTGCGCGCCATCTTCGGCGAGAAAGCCTCCGACGTGCGCGACACCTCGCTCCGGGTGCCGCCGGGCGTGCAGGGCACGATCGTCGAGGTGCGCGTATTCAACCGCCATGGCGTCGACAAGGACGAGCGCGCCCAGGCGATCGAGCGTGAGGAGATCGAGCGGCTCGCCAAGGACCGCGACGACGAACTCGCGATCCTCGATCGCAACGTCTACGCGCGCCTGATCCAGGTGCTCGAGGGCCGTTCCGGCATCGCGGGGCCGAAGGGCTTCAGGAAGGAGACCGACCTCAGCCGCGAGGTGATCGAGGGCTATCCGCGGTCGCAGTGGTGGACCTTCGCGGTTCCCGACGACGCCGTCATGGGCGAGATCGAGGCCATGCGGAAGCAGTACGACGAGGCCAAGAAGGGGCTCGAGAGCCGATTCCTCGACAAGGTCGAGAAGCTGCAGCGTGGCGACGAACTGCCGCCCGGCGTCATGAAGATGGTCAAGGTCTTCGTCGCGGTGAAGCGCAAGATCCAGCCCGGCGACAAGATGGCGGGCCGCCACGGCAACAAGGGCGTGGTGTCCAAGATCGTGCCCCAGGAGGATATGCCGTTTCTGGCCGACGGAACACCGGTCGACATCGTGCTGAACCCGCTCGGCGTGCCGAGCCGCATGAACGTCGGCCAGATCCTGGAGACACATCTCGGCTGGGCCTGCGCTGGCCTCGGCAAGCAGGTGAGCGACGCCGTGAACGCCTACATGAAGCTCGGCGACATCGCGCCACTCCGCGCGAAGCTCGGCTCCATCTACGGCGCGAATGAGGAAGTGCGGGACCTCGACGACGAGGGGACGGTGGAACTGGCACAGAACCTGCGTCGGGGGGTGCCGATCGCCACACCGGTCTTCGACGGTGCGCATGAGGCCGACATCGTCGAACTGCTGGAGCAGGCCGGTCTCGACGGGTCGGGTCAGTCGACGCTCTACGACGGGCGTACGGGCGAATCCTTTGATCGCAAGGTCACGGTGGGCTACATCTACATGCTGAAGCTCCACCATCTCGTGGACGACAAGATCCACGCGCGCTCGATCGGCCCTTACAGCCTCGTCACCCAGCAGCCGCTGGGCGGCAAAGCGCAGTTCGGCGGGCAGCGCTTTGGCGAGATGGAAGTCTGGGCGCTCGAAGCCTATGGCGCCGCCTATACGCTCCAGGAGATGCTCACCGTGAAATCGGACGATGTCGCGGGCCGCACCAAGGTCTACGAAGCCATTGTGCGCGGTGACGACACCTTCGAGTCGGGCATCCCGGAAAGCTTCAACGTGCTCGTGAAGGAGATGCGCTCGCTGGGCCTCAACGTCGAACTGACGTCGAGCATCAAGCCCGACAACGCCATGCCGACCGCGGAAGCCGCCGAATAAGGCTTGCCGCAACGGACGGACCGCGCCGCGAGGCGGCACGGTCCGTCGCAGACCCATTTCCCCGAGGGCGTGGCCGCCTTGTGCGTGTCTGCCTCGGTGAGCGGCAATCGGCCTTGGCCGATTGCCGCAGAGTCTCAGACAGTGAGCCTGCCCGCAGGTTCTAGGAGAAGACCATGAATCAAGAGGTCATGAACCTTTTCAGCCCGGTGGTGACCCCCCAGGCTTTCGACCAAATCCAGATCGGCATCGCCAGCCCCGAAAAGATCCTGTCCTGGTCGTTCGGCGAGATCAAGAAGCCGGAAACCATCAACTACCGCACGTTCAAACCGGAGCGGGACGGCCTGTTCTGCGCCCGCATCTTCGGGCCGATCAAGGATTACGAGTGCTTGTGCGGCAAGTACAAGCGTATGAAGTACAAGGGCGTGATCTGCGAGAAGTGCGGCGTCGAGGTGACGCTGTCGCGGGTCCGGCGCGAGCGCATGGGCCACATCTCGCTCGCGGCACCAGTCGCGCATATTTGGTTCCTGAAGTCGCTGCCGTCGCGCATCGGGCTCTTGCTCGACATGACGCTGCGCGACCTCGAACGTATCCTCTATTTCGAATCCTACATCGTCATCGAGCCGGGCCTCACCCCAATGAAGGAGCGTCAGCTCCTCAGCGAGGACGACTACCTGCGCGCCCAGGACGAGTACGGCCAGGATTCGTTCACCGCCATGATCGGCGCGGAAGCCATCCGCGAGATCCTGCGCAACATGGACCTGCAGACGATCGCCGAGAACCTGAAGGTCGAGATTGCGGAATCGACCTCCGAGCTGAAGCCGAAGAAGCTCGCCAAGCGTCTCAAGATCATCGAGGCCTTCATGCATTCGGGCAACAAGCCCGAGTGGATGATCCTGACCGAGGTTCCGGTCATCCCGCCGGACCTGCGTCCGCTGGTGCCGCTCGACGGCGGCCGTTTCGCGACCTCCGATCTCAACGACCTCTACCGTCGCGTCATCAACCGCAACAACCGTCTGCGGCGGCTCATCGAACTGCGCGCGCCCGACATCATCGTCCGTAACGAGAAGCGCATGCTTCAGGAGGCCGTGGACGCCCTGTTCGACAACGGCCGTCGCGGCCGCGTCATCACGGGGGCCAACAAGCGTCCGCTGAAGTCGCTCGCCGACATGCTGAAAGGCAAGCAGGGCCGGTTCCGCCAGAACCTGCTCGGCAAGCGCGTCGACTATTCGGGCCGCTCGGTCATCGTGGTGGGTCCGGAGTTGAAGCTTCATCAGTGCGGGCTGCCGAAGAAGATGGCGCTCGAGCTGTTCAAGCCGTTCATCTACTCGCGTCTCGACGCCAAGGGCCTGTCCACGACGGTGAAGCAGGCCAAGAAGCTCGTCGAAAAGGAAAAGCCGGAGGTCTGGGACATCCTCGACGAGGTGATCCGCGAACATCCGGTGATGTTGAACCGCGCGCCGACACTGCATCGCCTGGGCATCCAGGCATTCGAGCCGATCCTGATCGAGGGCAAGGCGATTCAGCTCCACCCGCTGGTCTGCGCCGCCTTCAACGCGGATTTCGACGGCGACCAGATGGCCGTGCACGTGCCCCTGTCGCTGGAAGCGCAGTTGGAAGCCCGCGTCCTCATGATGTCGACCAACAACATCCTACACCCCGCCAACGGGCTGCCCATCATCGTGCCGTCGCAGGATATCGTGCTGGGGCTCTACTACGTCACGCTCGTGGTGGATGGCGACGTCGGCCAGGGCATGGCGTTCTCGAACATGGGCGAGATCGAGCATGCGCTCGCGGCCAAGGCCGTGACACTGCATACCAAGATCAAGGGCCGTGCCTGGACGTATGAGAACGGCGTCCGTAAATCCAAGATTTTCGACACCACGCCAGGCCGTATGATCCTCGGTCAACTGCTGCCGAGCCACGCCAAGATTCCCTACGACGTCGCCAACAAGCTGATGACGAAGAAGGAGATCTCCAACATGATCGACACGGTCTACCGCAACTGCGGGCAGAAGGAGACGGTGATCTTCTGCGACCGGATCATGGCGCTTGGCTTCCGCGAGGCCTTCCGGGCCGGCATCTCGTTCGGCAAGGACGACATGGTGGTCCCGGAGACCAAGCCGAAGATCATCGAGAGCACCTCGGCGCTCACGAAGGAATACGAGCAGCAGTACAACGACGGCCTCATCACCCAGGGCGAGAAGTACAACAAGGTGGTCGACGCCTGGGCCAAGTGCTCGGATAAGCTGGCCGAGGAGATGATGATCCGCATCTCCTCCGTCCAGAAGGACGAGCACGGCAAGGACAAGCCGATCAACTCGATCTACATGATGAGCCACTCCGGTGCCCGTGGGTCGCCCACGCAGATGAAACAGCTCGCCGCGATGCGCGGGCTGATGGCCAAGCCCAGCGGCGAGATCATCGAGTCGCCGATCATCTCGAACTTCAAGGAAGGCCTGACCGTCCTGGAGTATTTCTCCTCGACGCACGGCGCCCGCAAGGGCTTGGCCGATACGGCCTTGAAGACCGCCAACTCCGGCTACCTGACGCGCCGTCTCGTCGACGTGGCGCAGGACGCCATCATCTCGACCGTGGACTGCGGCTCGCAGGGCGGCATCAAGATGCGGGCCATCCTCGATGCCGGCCAGGTGGTGGCGTCGCTGGCGATCCGCATCCTCGGCCGGACATCGGCCGAAGACCTGAAGGAGCCGGACGGCAAAGTGATCGTCGCGACCGGCGAGATGATCCAGGAATGGCATATCGACCGCATCAATGCGGCCGGCATCCAGGAGGTGAAGATCCGCTCGGTCCTGACCTGCGAGTCGAAGAACGGGGTCTGTGCGACCTGCTACGGCCGCGACCTCGCGCGCGGCACGCCCGTCAACATGGGTGAGGCGGTCGGCGTCATCGCGGCGCAATCGATCGGCGAGCCCGGCACACAGCTCACGATGCGCACCTTCCACATCGGCGGGGCGGCTCAGATCGCCGACTCGTCGTTCATCGAGTCGAACTTCGACGGTACGGTCACGTTCCGCAACAAGGCGATCGCCAGGAACGCGGAAGGCGACCTCATGGTGATGGCCCGCAACGTGGCGGTCGTCATCTCGGGACCGGACGGGGCCGAGCGTGCGGTCCACCGCGTGCAGTACGGCGCCCGCATGAAGGTCGACGAGGGCGACAAGATCAAGCGCGGACAGCGGATCGCCGAATGGGATCCCTATACCCGTCCGATCATGACCGAGATCGACGGTACCGTCGGGTTCGAGGATCTGGTCGAGGGGTCGTCGATGTCGGAAAGTATCGACGAGGCCACTGGCATCGCCAAACGGATGGTCATGGACTGGCGCCTGAACCAGCGCTCGGCGAGCTTGCGGCCCGCCATCGTCATCAAGGGATCCGACGGCAAGATCGCCAAGGTGCCCCGGGGGGGTGACGCCCGCTACATGCTGCCCGTGGATTCGATCATTGCGTTCGATCCCGGTGCGGGGGTCAAGGCGGGCGATGTCGTGGCCCGGATCTCGATGGAGGGCGCGAAGACCCGCGACATCACGGGTGGCCTGCCGCGTGTCGCCGAGCTTTTCGAAGCGCGGCGGCCGAAGGATCACGCCATCATCGCCGAGATCTCCGGCATCATCCAGTTCGGCAAGGACTACAAGAACAAGCAGCGGCTCTCTATCGTGCCGCACGAGGATGGTGCCGATCCGGTCGAGTATCTGATCCCGAAGGGCAAGCACATCCACCTCCAGGACGGCGACGTCATCGAGAAAGGTGAATATATCGTCGACGGCAACCCCGCGCCGCACGACATCCTGGCCATCAAGGGGGTCGAGGAGCTTGCGGCCTACCTCGTCAACGAGATCCAGGAGGTCTACCGATTGCAGGGCGTGTCGATCAACGACAAGCACATCGAGGTGATCGTCCGGCAGATGCTGCAGAAGGTCGACATCACGGATCCGGGCGAGACGGAGTTCCTGCCCGGCGAGCAGGTCGACCATACCGAGCTCGAAGCCGCGAATGCGTTGGCCATCACCGACGGCAGGAAGCCGGCATCGGGCACGCCGGTGCTGCTCGGCATCACCAAGGCGAGCCTGCAGACCCGGTCGTTCATTTCGGCCGCCTCCTTCCAGGAGACGACCCGCGTGCTCACCGAGGCGGCCGTCAACGGCAAGAAGGATACGCTGGAAGGGTTGAAGGAGAACGTCATCGTCGGCCGGCTGATCCCAGCCGGAACCGGTGCGGCCATGTCCAAGCTGCAGCGGGTCGCGAGTTCGCGCGACGACCTGATCCTGGCCCAGAAAGCGTCCACGTCGCAGGAGAACCTGCCGCAGCTTCCGTCACCGGCCGCGGCGGAGTAAGCGACACCATCGTCGGACTGAGGAACAGGGCGCTTCGGCGCCCTTTTTCTTGGCTGCAAGGCCGTGACGGGAGAAAGCGACGGACTTTTTTTCGCCGCTGTGTGGTCCGACCTGGAACTCCACGGACTTGGCCGGAGTATGAAGACTTACCAGGAACTCCGTATGCCGGGGCCACATGCCGCTTTCTCTTTCCCCAGACGCTTGGCAGTGCGCCGATTCGCAGAATTTCGGCGTAGAGGATGCCGAAGACTTCACCAGTGTGCTCAAGCCGATCATTGCGGGAGCACGCGCGCGCGGCGTTGCGGATGGGCTCGAAATGCTCGGCGTCGGCGCGGTGCTGATCGATGCGACCGGGCAGGTTCTGTATATCGGTGGGCGAGGCCGTCGCATGCTGGGCGGTTGGGCCAGGTTGGTGAATGATCACCTCGTTGCGGAACGTGCCTGCGACAATGGGTGCGTTCAGGATCTCATCGGGAGCGTTGTGGGTTCGGCGCGCCACGATCCGGAAGCGCGCATTCGGGTGGCGGGGACGATAGGGACATCGGGGCTGACCATCCGGGCGCTCCGGTTCGAAACCGACGAGGGCACGGCCCAGCGTCTCCACGCCATTTTGGTGATCGAGGACTCCGACCGGACCCGATGATGGCCTTCGTCGGCGCGCGATGGAAGTTTCTCCGGGCGCCATCCCGCAAAACGATTGACGCTTCGCCTGCTGGCGGTTAAAGAAGGCCAACTTTCGGCAGGCCGTAGGCAACTTTGCTTCGAGACGACTCGTCCCGAACCCACAAGAGCCTAAACGCTGCCGGCCTCTCCTGAGACCTAACCTCGGACATCGCTTCGTCCCTGGTCATTGAAAGAGGCATGATCGTGGTGCGCAAGCGCTGCGGTCCTCTGCGTTTGGTGCGCTTGAGGCCCGCGAGGGTCGAAAGCGCGCTTTGCTTTGCACGCGCTCCAGCGCCGGCATCATCGGATGGCGGGCCCGGGCGGTCGATGGACCTTAGAGTAGCGAAACATGCCGACGATCAGTCAATTGATCCGCAACCCGCGCGTGGTCGCCAAGGCACGCAACAAGGTGCCGGCGCTACAGCGGAGTCCGCAGAAGCGGGGCGTCTGCACCCGCGTCTACACGACGACTCCGAAGAAGCCGAACTCCGCCTTGCGCAAGGTGGCCAAGGTCCGGCTGACCAATGGCTTCGAGGTCATCGGCTACATCCCGGGCGAAGGTCACAATCTGCAGGAACATTCGGTCGTGATGATCCGCGGTGGTCGTGTGAAGGATCTTCCCGGCGTTCGCTACCACATCCTCCGAGGCGTGCTCGACACGCAGGGTGTCAAGGACCGGAAGCAGCGGCGCTCCAAGTATGGCGCCAAGCGTCCGAAGTGATCCGAGCCGAGCGAGGGTCATCTCCGGACGTACCGAGCGTGGTCTGGGGTTTGCGGTGAGAGCAAGACGTGGATGGCCGGGACAGGGCCGGCCATGACGATCTGGAACGAAGACGAACCGAGAGCAGCACGATGTCGCGTCGCCACAGCGCAGAGAAGCGTGAAGTCATTCCGGACGCCAAATACGGCGACGTCACGCTGACCAAGTTCATGAACTCGATCATGTACGACGGGAAGAAGTCGGTCGCCGAGGCGATCGTCTATGGCGCGTTCGAGAACATCGAGCAGCGCCTGCGTACCGAACCGCTTCCCGTCTTCATGCAGGCGCTCGACAATGTCGCGCCGGCCATCGAGGTGCGCTCGCGCCGTGTCGGTGGCGCCACCTATCAGGTGCCGGTCGAAGTCCGTCCGGAGCGTCGTCAGGCGCTCGCCATCCGGTGGCTGATCACGGCGGCCCGAGGCCGTAACGACAAGACCATGGTCGATCGCCTGTCGGCCGAACTGATGGATGCCGCCAACAACCGCGGCAATGCGGTGAAGAAGCGGGAAGACACGCACCGGATGGCGGAAGCCAACCGCGCCTTCTCGCACTATCGCTGGTAAGCCGGCGGTCCAGCGCCATCCGAGGATCGTTCCATGCCCCGCAGCCACCCCATCGAAGACTATCGCAACTTCGGCATCATGGCCCACATCGATGCGGGCAAGACGACCACGACCGAACGCATCCTCTACTATTCCGGCAAGTCGCATAAGATCGGCGAAGTCCATGACGGTGCCGCCACCATGGATTGGATGGAGCAGGAGCAGGAACGTGGCATCACGATCACGTCGGCCGCCACCACCACCGCGTGGAACGGCAAGCGCCTGAACATCATCGACACCCCAGGTCACGTGGATTTCACCATCGAGGTGGAGCGCTCGCTCCGCGTGCTCGACGGCGCCGTTTGCGTGCTCGACGGCAACCAGGGCGTGGAGCCGCAGACCGAGACGGTCTGGCGCCAGGCCGACAAGTACAACGTGCCCCGCATCGTCTTCGTCAACAAGATGGATAAGATCGGCGCCGACTTCTACAAATGTGTCGACGACATCAAGACCCGCGTGGGCGGCCGTCCGATCTGCATCCAACTGCCGATCGGCTCCGAAGCGGATTTCAAGGGCATCATCGACCTGGTGCGCATGAAGGCCGTCGTTTGGGACAACGAGGCGCTCGGTGCCAACTACCATGACGAAGAGATTCCGACCGATCTCATGGATCGCGCTCTGGAGTATCGCCTGACCATGATCGAGGCCGCCGTCGAACTCGATGACGATGCCATGGCGGCCTATCTCGACGGGACCGAGCCCGACGACGCGACACTGAAACGCCTCATCCGCAAGGCCGTACGCCAGATCACCTTTCATCCCGTGCTGTGTGGGACGGCGTTCAAGAACAAGGGCGTGCAGCCGCTACTCGACGCCGTCGTCGACTACCTGCCGTCGCCGGTGGATCGCGAGGCCATCAAGGGCATCGACGTCAACACCGAAGAGGAAGTCACCCGGATCGCCAACGACTCGGAGCCTTTCTCGCTGCTCGCGTTCAAGATCATGGACGATCCGTTCGTCGGCACGATCACGTTCTGCCGGATCTATTCGGGTCACATCGAGAGTGGCACCACCGTGCTGAACTCGACCAAGGACAAGAAGGAACGCGTCGGGCGCATGTTGCTCATGCATGCCAACAACCGCGAAGACATCAAGGAAGCCTATGCGGGCGACATCGTGGCCCTGGCGGGCCTCAAGGACACCCGCACCGGGGATACGCTTTGCGATTTGCAGAAGGCCGTGATCCTGGAGAGGATGGATTTTCCCGAGCCGGTCATCGAGATCGCGATCGAGCCGAAGTCCAAGGCCGACCAGGAGAAGCTCGGCGTTGCGTTGCAGAAGCTGGCCGCCGAGGATCCGTCGTTCCGCGTATCGACCGATCAGGAGTCGGGCCAGACCATTCTCAAGGGGATGGGCGAGCTTCACCTCGACATCAAGGTCGACATCCTGCGCCGCACCTACAAGGTCGACGCCAATATCGGCGCTCCCCAGGTGGCCTATCGCGAGAAGCTGACCCGCCGCGTCGAACAGGACTACACGCACAAGAAGCAGACCGGCGGCACGGGCCAGTTCGCCCGAGTCAAGATCGTGTTCGAGCCGAACGAGGCCGGCGCCGGCAACGTGTTCGAATCCAAGATCATCGGCGGCGCGGTGCCGAAGGAATATGTGCCCGGCGTCGAGAAGGGCATCAACAGCGTCATGGGGGCCGGCATTCTGGCGGGCTTCCCGGTGGTGGACGTCAAGGCGACGCTGATCGATGGGGCGTACCACGACGTCGACTCGTCGGTGTTGGCCTTCGAGATCGCGTCGCGGGCCGCCTTCCGCGAGGCGCTGCAGAAGGGTGGATCGGTGCTGCTCGAGCCGATCATGAAGGTCGAGGTGGTGACGCCGGAGGAATATACCGGCTCGGCGATCGGCGATCTCAACTCCCGTCGCGGTCAGATTCAGGGCCAGGACGTGCGCGGCAACGCCAACGTCATCAATGCGATGGTGCCGCTGGCCAACATGTTCGGCTACGTGAACCAGCTTCGATCCTTCAGCCAGGGCCGGGCGACCTTCACGATGCAGTTCGACCATTACGAGCAGGTCCCGGCCGGCGAAGCCGCCAAGGTCCAGGCCAAATACGCCTGACCCGATCCAACACGAACGAATTTTGAGAGGAGCTTAGCATGGCTAAGGAAAAGTTCTCGCGGAACAAGCCGCACTGCAATATCGGCACCATCGGCCACGTGGACCATGGTAAGACCTCGCTGACCGCCGCCATCACGAAGGTACTGGCCGAGTCCGGCGGCGCGACCTACACGGCCTACGATCAGATCGACAAAGCGCCGGAAGAGAAGGCGCGTGGCATCACCATCTCGACGGCTCACGTCGAATACGAGACCAAGAACCGCCACTATGCCCACGTCGACTGCCCGGGTCACGCCGATTACGTGAAGAACATGATCACCGGTGCCGCCCAGATGGACGGCGCGATCCTGGTCGTGTCGGCTGCCGATGGCCCCATGCCGCAGACCCGCGAGCACATCCTGCTGGCCCGCCAGGTCGGCGTACCGGCGCTCGTCGTGTTCATGAACAAGGTCGACATGGTCGACGACGCCGAGCTGCTCGAACTCGTCGAGCTCGAAGTTCGCGAGCTGCTTTCGAAATACGATTTCCCGGGCGACGATATCCCGATCACCAAGGGCTCGGCGCTCTGTGCGCTCGAGAACAAGCAGCCGGAGATCGGCCACGATGCCGTCCTGGCGCTGATGGCGTCCGTCGATGCCTACATTCCCCAGCCGGAGCGCCCGAAGGATCAGCCCTTCCTGATGCCGGTCGAGGACGTGTTCTCGATCTCGGGACGCGGCACCGTGGTGACGGGCCGCATCGAGCGCGGCATCATCAAGGTCGGCGAGGAAATCGAGATCGTCGGCCTGAAGGCCACGGTGAAGACCACCGTCACGGGCGTCGAGATGTTCCGCAAGCTGCTCGATCAGGGGGAGGCCGGCGACAATGTCGGTTGCCTGCTGCGCGGCACCAAGCGCGAGGACGTCGAGCGCGGCCAGATCCTGTGCAAGCCCGGCTCCGTGAAGCCCCACACCAAGTTCAAGGCCGAGGCCTACATCCTGACCAAGGACGAAGGCGGCCGCCATACACCCTTCTTCACCAACTACCGTCCGCAGTTCTACTTCCGCACCACGGACGTGACCGGCATCGTGACGCTGCCCGAAGGCACCGAGATGGTGATGCCCGGCGACAACGTGACCATGGAGGTGGCTCTGATCGTTCCGATCGCGATGGAGGAGAAGCTCCGCTTCGCCATCCGCGAAGGTGGCCGCACGGTCGGCGCCGGCGTCGTCGCGTCCATCATCGAATAGGACGCCGACGGGCCGGGGAGCGGGAGTCCTGCTCCCGCCCCCACCGGCTGGCGCATGTCATGCTGTTTTCCGACATGTGCCAGCTCAAAAGAGCGAGCTTGTTCACGGACTGAGGCTCGAGTTCCGCTTCTAGGTTGGTCTGGCAGGCTCAAAGGGACATGACGATGAACGGTCAAAATATCCGGATCCGCCTCAAGGCGTTCGACCACCGCGTGCTCGACGCCTCGACGAAGGAGATCGTCTCGACGGCTCGCCGTACCGGCGCGCAGATTCGAGGCCCGATCCCTTTGCCCACGAGGATCGAGAAGTTCACCGTGAACCGTTCGCCCCATGTGGACAAGAAGTCCCGCGAGCAGTTCGAGATCCGCACGCATAAGCGTGTGCTCGACATCGTGGATCCCACGCCGCAAACCGTGGACGCGCTGATGAAGCTCGATCTGGCCGCGGGCGTCGACGTCGAGATCAAGATCTGACGTCGGTCACTGCGATACGCTGTAGTGAAGTATTATGAAGGAAATCTGACATGCGGTCAGGTGTCATCGCCCAGAAGGTCGGTATGACCCGTGTTTTCACGGAGGCGGGCGAACATGTGCCGGTGACGGTACTGAAACTGGACGGTTGCCAGGTGGTGGCGCATCGCACGGCCGAGGTGAACGGCTACAGTGCTCTGCAGATCGGCATCGGCAAGGCCAAGGTGAGGAATGTCCCGAAGGCCGAGCGCGAGCGGTTCGCCATCGCCAAGGTCGAGCCCAAGATGAAGCTCGCGGAATTCCGCGTCGGCGCCGATCACATGATCCCGGTCGGGGCCGAGTTCCAGGCCGATCACTTCGTCACCGGGCAGTTCGTCGACGTGACGGGTACGAGCACCGGCAAGGGCTTTGCCGGTCCGATGAAGCGCTGGAATTTCGGCGGCCTGCGGGCCACCCACGGGGTGTCGCTCTCGCATCGTTCACACGGCTCGACAGGCGGCCGGCAGGATCCCGGAAAAACCTTCAAGAACAAGAAGATGGCCGGCCACATGGGCGTCGACCGCGTCACTACCCTGAACCTCAAGGTCGTCCGGACCGACGTCGAGCGCGGTCTCATCCTGGTCGAGGGTGCCGTGCCGGGTGTCGTCGGCGGCTACATCTATGTTCGGGACGCCATCAAGAAGGCGCTGCCGAAGGATGCGCCGCTGCCCGGCAAGTACCGGGTTGCGTCCGCGGACGTCGCTTCGGCGGCCGAGGCCGCCCCTGCTGCCGCTGTTGAGGGTTGATTGCCATGAAGATCGACATCACATCGCTCGACGGCCAAACCGATGGCTCGATCGAGCTGTCCGACAGCATCTTCGGCCTGAAGCCGCGTGAAGACCTCATCGCCCGGATGGTTCGCTACCAGCTGGCCAAGCGGCGCGCCGGAACGCATCAGACCAAGGGGCGGGCCGAGATCGCGCGGACCGGCAAGAAGCTCTACAAGCAAAAGGGCACAGGATCCGCACGCCACGGTTCGGCCCGGGTTCCGCAGTTCCGCGGCGGTGGCCGGGCTTTCGGCCCCGTCACCCGGTCCCATGCTCATGACCTTCCCAAGAAGGTGCGGGCGCTGGCGCTGCGCCACGCCCTGTCGGCCAAAGCGGCGGATGGCGACATCATCGTGTGGAACAGCGCGAGCGTGCCGGAAGCCAAGACAAAGATGTTGAAGGCGCGTTTCCAGGCGCTCGGCATCGAGAACGCGCTGATCATCGACGGCGCGGCCGTCGAGCAGAACTTCTCGCTCGCGGCCCGCAACATCCCGATGATCGACGTGCTGCCCATCCAGGGCCTCAACGTCTACGACATACTGCGTCGCAACAAGCTGGTGCTGACCAAGGCTGCAGTCGACGCGCTGGAGCTGCGATTCAAATGAGCCAGGACGCCCGCCATTACGACGTGATCCTTTCTCCGGTCATCACCGAGAAGGCCACGGCCGCTTCCGACTTCAATCAGGTCGTCTTCAAGGTCGCCAAGACCGCGACGAAACCGCAGATCAAGGCCGCGGTCGAGCAATTGTTCGACGTCAAGGTCGAGTCCGTCAACACGCTGATCCGCAAGGGCAAGGCGAAGACGTTTCGCGGCTTCAAGGGTCGGCAGTCCGACCTCAAGAAGGCCGTCGTGACGCTCGCGGCCGGTCACAAGATCGATGTCACCACGGGTCTGTAGAGCAGGGCATAGGGAACGAGTGCCATGGCACTGAAGACATTCAAGCCGATCACGCCCAGCCTCAGGCAGCTGGTGATCGTCGACCGCAGCGAACTCTACAAGGGCAAGCCGCTGAAGGCGCTCACGGAAGGGCGGTCGAAGTCGGGCGGGCGGAACAACACCGGCCGCACGACCGTGCGGTTCCGCGGCGGCGGGCACAAGCAGACCTATCGGATCGTCGACTTCAAGCGCCGCAAGATCGATATGCCGGCCAAGGTGGAGCGGATCGAATATGATCCCAACCGGACGTCGTTCATCGCCCTCGTGCGATACGCCGACGGCGAGGCCGCCTATATCATCGCACCGCAGAAGCTTGGCGTCGGCGACAGCGTGGTGGCGGGCCAGCAGGTCGATGTGAAGCCCGGCAATGCCATGCCGCTGGCTTCGATCCCGGTCGGCACGATCGTGCACAATATCGAGATGAAGATCGGCAAGGGTGGGGCCATAGCGCGTTCGGCCGGATCCTACGCCCAGATCGTCGGCCGCGATGCCGGCTATGTGGCGCTCCGGCTGAGTTCGGGCGAGCAGCGGCTGATCCACGGCCAGTGCTTCGCCACGGTCGGCTCGGTGTCCAATCCCGATCACATGAACATCAGCTACGGCAAGGCGGGTCGCCGCCGCTGGCTGGGCCGGCGCCCGCACAACCGCGGCGTCACCATGAACCCGGTCGACCACCCGCATGGCGGTGGCGAGGGCAAGACCTCCGGCGGCCGTCACCCGGTCACGCCCTGGGGCAAGCCCACCAAGGGCAAGAAGACCCGCACCAACAAGTCGACGGGCAAGTTCATCGTCGCGTCCCGCCACGCTCGCAAGAAGAAGGGTTGATCCATGTCACGTTCGATCTGGAAAGGTCCTTTCGTCGACGGTTACCTGCTCAAGAAGGCGGATAACGTCAGAAGCGGCGGACGGTCCGAGGTCATCAAGATGTGGAGCCGTCGCTCCACGGTGCTGCCGCAGTTCGTGGGCCTGACCTTCGGCGTCCACAATGGCCACAAGCACATCCCGGTGACCGTCACCGAGGACATGATCGGGCACAAGTTCGGCGAATTCTCGCCGACCCGCACCTTTCACGGCCATGCCGCCGACAAGAAGTCGAAGAGGGGCTGATCGTGAGCAAGCCATCGAAGCCCCGCGCTCTGCCGGAGAACGAGGCCAAGGCCGTCGCCCGCATGCTGCGGGTCAGCCCCCAGAAGTTGAACCTTTTGGCCCAACTGATCCGCGGCAAGAAGGTCGAAACGGCCCTGGCCGACCTCGAGTTCTCGCGCAAGCGCATCTCGGTCGAGGTCAAGAAGGCGTTGGAAAGCGCCATCGCCAACGCCGAGAACAACCATGAACTCGATGTCGACGACCTGATCGTCTCCGAGGCCTATGTCGGCAAGGCCATGGTGATGAAGCGGTTCAGCCCCCGCGCCCGCGGCCGGGCCGGACGCATCGAGAAGCCCTTTTCCAACCTCACGATCATCGTGCGGGAAGTCGAAGCCACGGCCTGAGGACAGAACGATGGGTCAGAAAGTCAATCCGATCGGGTTGCGGCTCGGCATCAACCGCACCTGGGATTCGCGCTGGTTCGCCAGCAAGGCGGAATATGCAAAGCTACTGCACGAGGACATGGAGATCCGCGCGGTCCTCATGGCGTCGCTCAAGCAGGCCGCGATCTCCAAGATCGTGATCGAGCGTCCGCACCGGAAGTGCCGTGTCACCATCCATTCGGCGCGCCCGGGTGTGGTGATCGGCAAGAAGGGCGCCGACATCGACAAGCTGCGCAAGATGGTGGGCCAGATCACCACGTCCGAGGTCGTGATCAACATCGTGGAGGTCCGCAAGCCCGAGATCGACGCGACCCTGGTGGCCGATTCGATCGCCCAGCAGTTGGAGCGCCGCGTCGCGTTCCGCCGGGCCATGAAGAGGGCCGTGCAATCGGCCATGCGGCTCGGCGCGCAAGGCATCCGGATCAATTGCTCGGGCCGCCTCGGCGGTGCCGAGATCGCACGCCAGGAATGGTATCGCGAGGGCCGGGTCCCATTGCATACGCTGCGCGCCGATGTCGATTACGGGGTGGCCACGGCCAATACGGCCTACGGTACCTGCGGCATCAAGGTGTGGATCTTCAAGGGCGAGATCCTGGAGCACGATCCGATGGCGCAGGACAAGCGCGCCGCCGAGCAGGAACATGCGCCGGGTGGTGGCGATCGTCGTCGTCGCGACAACGACGACCGCGGTGGTCGTGATCGCGACCGTCGGCGCGAGCGGGCCTGATCGGGCCGAACTGAGAACAACCGGGACGATCTGTCATGCTGCAACCAAAGCGAACCCGCTTTCGCAAGGCCTTCAAAGGCCGCATCAGCGGCGAGGCCAAAGGCGGCTTCGAGTTGAACTTCGGCCAGTTCGGGCTGAAGGCGCTCGAGCCCGAGCGCGTCACGGCACGGCAGATTGAGGCTGCACGCCGGGCGCTGACGCGCCACATGAAGCGCGCCGGCCGTGTCTGGATCCGCATCTTCCCGGATGTGCCAGTGTCGAAGAAGCCGACCGAGGTGCGGATGGGCAAAGGCAAGGGCGCCCCGGAATTCTGGGCCGCGCGGGTCCATCCGGGCCGCATCATGTTCGAGCTCGACGGCGTGTCAGCCGATCTTGCCCGCGAAGCGCTGAGGCTGGCCGCCGCCAAGCTGCCGATCAAGACGCGCTTCGTCCAGCGCATCGCCGAATAGGGACGGGGATCGACATGAAAACGAAACAGCGCCTGTCCGACCTCTGGGTGATGTCGGACGACCAGCTCGCGGACGAGGTCCTGCGGCTGAAGCGTGAACAGTTCAACCTGCGCTTTCGGCGTGCCACCGGGCAGCTCGAAAACACGTCCACGGTTCGTGTGGTCCGGCGGGATATCGCCCGGGTCAAGACCCTGGCCGCGATGAAGCGCGCTGCAGGACAAGGGTGAGGGCGAGATGCCGAAGCGTATACTCCAGGGCGTGGTCGTCAGCGACAAGCAGGAGAAGACCGTCGTGGTCAAGGTGGAGCGCCGCTTCACCCATCCGTTGCTGAAAAAGACGGTACGCCGGTCGAAGAATTACCACGCGCACGACGAGGGCAAGGCCTACAAGGTCGGGGACCTGGTCTCCATCCAGGAAAGCCGTCCTATCTCGAAGCTGAAGCGGTGGACCGTGCTGGGTACCGACGTGAAAAGCGAGGCGTGAGCCCGCCCTTCCGGAGGACGCGGCCTCGACGCTGAAGGCCGTCGGCCTCCTCCAGGCGCAGTCCGGTCAGGGCAACCGAGCCGGAAACCGTTCTGACAGAAAGCATGATCCATGATTCAGATGCAGACCAATCTCGATGTCGCTGACAATTCCGGTGCCCGCCGCGTCATGTGCATCAAGGTCCTCGGCGGTTCCAAGCGGAAATACGCCGGTGTGGGCGACATCATCGTCGTATCCATCAAGGAGGCAATCCCGCGCGGCCGCGTGAAGAAGGGCGACGTCATGAAGGCCGTGGTGGTGCGGACCGCGAAGGACATCAAGCGGGTCGACGGTTCGGTCATTCGGTTCGACACCAACGCCGCCGTTCTGGTGAACGCCCAGTCCGAGCCGGTCGGTACCCGCATCTTCGGACCCGTGCCGCGTGAATTGCGCGCCAAGAACCACATGAAGATCATCTCGCTTGCGCCGGAGGTGCTGTGATGGCGGCCAAGATCAGGAAGGGCGACAAGGTCGTCGTGCTGGCCGGTCGTGACAAGGGAACGAACGGCGAAGTCCTCAAGGTCATGCCGAAGGAGGAGCGCGCCATCGTCCAGGGCGTGAACCTCGTGAAGCGCCACCAAGCACAGAGTGCCCGCCAGGAAGGCGGGATCATTTCGAAGGAAGCGACGATCCACCTATCGAACCTCGCCCTGGCCGACCCGAAGACGGGCAAGCCGGTGCGTGTCGGGTTCAAGGTGCTCGAGGATGGCCGCAAGGTCCGCTTCGCCAAGGGTTCGGGGGATCAGATCGATGGCTGAGGCACAGGCCGCGTCGAGCGCCAAGGGCGGCAAGGCCGCCAAAGGCGCCAAGGAGAGCCGCAAGGTCTCGTCCGAGATCAACATGGACACGTCGCCCGCGGCGCCAGCAGGCTATGTTCCTCGCTTGAAGCAGGTCTATGCCGACACGGTGCGGCAGAAGATGATCGAGGAGTTCGGCTACAAGAACGCTCTGGCGGTTCCGCGGATCGACAAGATCGTCTTGAACATGGGTGTCGGCGAAGCCGTCAACGACACCAAGAAGGTGACGAGCGCCGCGGCCGACCTGTCTTTGATCGCGGGGCAAAAGCCCGTCATCACCCATGCACGACGCGCTATTTCCACCTTCAAGGTGCGCGAGAACATGCCGCTCGGCGCCAAGGTGACGCTGCGCCAAACGCGGATGTACGAGTTCCTCGACCGTCTGATCACGATCGCGCTTCCGCGCGTCCGCGATTTCCGGGGCCTCAGCCCCAAGTCGTTCGACGGCCACGGGAATTTCGCGCTCGGCATCAAGGAACATATCATTTTCCCCGAGATCGACTATGACAAGGCCGAGTCGAACTTGGGCATGGACATCATCGTCTGCACCACGGCCGAGACCGACGACGAGGCCCGTGCGCTGCTTCGCGCTTTCAATTTCCCGTTCCGGCAGTGAGGCCCTCCGGGCTTCAGACGCGGAAAGGCGAGGGCTTCAAAGATGGCTAAGAAGAGTTCGATCGAGAAGAATGAGCATCGGCGTGCGCTGGTGAAGCGATTTGCAGCGAAGCGTGCCCTTCTCAAAGGTGTTGCGGACGATAGCAACTTGCCCATGGAGGAACGGTTCGAGGCGCGCTTGAAGCTGGCCGAATTGCCGCGCAATTCGGCGGCGGGTCGCATCCGCAACCGTTGCGAGGTCAGTGGTCGCGCGCGTTCGGTGTATCGCAAGATGAAGATGTCCCGGATCGCGCTGCGCGAACTGGGCAACAAGGGCCTGATTCCGGGCCTCGTGAAGTCGAGCTGGTGAGGAGGCGGGCATGTCTGTGAACGATCCTCTGGGCGATATGCTCACCCGCATCCGCAACGCGCAGATGCGCAAGAAGGGCAAGGTGTCGACCCCCGGCTCGCGGCTCCGCGCCAACGTCCTCGACGTGCTCGAGCAGGAAGGCTTCATCCGCGGCTACACCTCGACGGATCACGGCAATGGCCGGACCGAGTTCGACATCGAATTGAAGTATTTCGACGGCGCTCCCGTCATCAAGATGATCGAGCGCGTGTCGAAGCCCGGGCGCCGCGTCTACGCGGCCGTCGACGCCATGCCCCGCGTGGCGAATGGCCTCGGCATCACCATCGTTTCGACGCCCAAGGGCGTCATGGCTGACCATGCGGCCCGCGAGAACAACGTCGGCGGCGAGGTCTTGTGCAAGGTCTTCTGACCTCAGCCGTCAAGGTTTGAACTATGTCCAGGATCGGAAAGAAGCCGGTCGTCATGCCGGCAGGCGTGACGGCGCGGGTCGAAGGCCAGAGAGTGGCGGTCAAGGGTGCCAAGGGCGAATTGAGCTTCGTGGTCCCTGAGGATGTCGAGGTCGGATTCGGCGACAACCAAGTGTCGGTGAAGCCGCGGTCGGAAACGAAGCGCGCCCAGGCGATGTGGGGCATGTCGCGCTCCATGATTTCCAATCTCGTGACCGGCGTATCGAAGGGCTTCGAGCGCAGGCTCGAGATCACCGGCGTCGGCTACAAGGCGGCCGTGCAGGGCAAGAAACTCGTCCTGTCGCTCGGCTACAGCCACGACATCGATTTCCCGATCCCCGAGGGGATCGCCATCGTGGCGCCACGGCCGACCGAGCTCGTGATCAGCGGCATCGACAAGCGCGAAGTCGGGCAGGTCGCCTCCGAGATCCGCTCGTTCCGCCCGCCGGAGCCCTATAAGGGCAAGGGCGTCAAATATGCCGGCGAATTCATCTTCCGCAAGGAAGGCAAGAAGAAGTAAGGACGGCAGCCATGAGCAAAAGCGACCTCACGGACCGCCGCAGGAGCCGTGTCCGACTCTCGATCCGCAAGAACGGCGGCGGGCGTCCGCGCCTGTCGGTGTTCCGGTCCTCCAAGCAGATCTACGCGCAAGTCATCGACGATTCGCGTGGTGTCACTCTCGCGTCGGCGTCCTCGCTGGAGAAGGACAACAGGGCCAGCTTGAAGACCGGCGCCGATGTCGCGGCCGCCAAGGCGATCGGGGAACTGATAGCCAAGCGGGCTGTCGCGGCCGGAGTGACCGACGTCGTGTTCGACCGAGGTGCCTATATGTACCACGGGCGCGTCAAGGCCTTGGCGGAAGGCGCGCGAGAAGGCGGCCTGAAATTCTGATCCCACGAAGCCCGGGATGGTCCCGGGTTCCCGTAGATCGAAGAGCAGGCTTGTCGGCGGCGGCCTTGCCGTCTAGAGCCTGTTTGTTTTCTGCATGGATCGATGGCGAGGGGCGATCAGTTCGCGGCTCCGCGTGGTCGTTCGTTAATGAATCTCCCAGCGAGCGGTGAGGCCCGGAAGGGTCGCCGCGTCAGTGACGGATAGCAAGATGGCACGTGAGAGAGAACGCGATCGCGACGATCGCGACAACGAATTTCTGGACAAGCTCGTCCACATCAACCGGGTGGCCAAGGTGGTCAAGGGCGGGCGGCGCTTCGGTTTCGCGGCACTCGTGGTCGTGGGCGACCAGAAGGGGCGCGTGGGATTCGGCCACGGCAAGGCGCGCGAAGTCCCGGAAGCGATCCGCAAGGCCACCGAAGCCGCGAAGCGCGGGCTCATTCGGGTTCCGTTGCGCGAAGGCCGCACGCTGCATCACGATGTCCATGGGCGCCATGGCGCCGGCCGCGTGATCCTGCGTGCCGCCCCGGCCGGTACCGGGATCATCGCGGGTGGCCCGATGCGCGCCGTCTTCGAAACGCTGGGCGTGCACGACGTGGTCGCGAAGAGCCAGGGATCGTCGAACCCCTACAACATGGTGCGAGCCACGTTCGACGCCCTGGCGCACGAGGATTCGCCCCGTCAGGTCGCGGCTCGCCGCAACATGAAAGTCTCCACGCTGCAGGCGCGCCGTCAGGGCGTGG
>JAABUT010001062.1_pt1 | contig 34634 bp, 32 predicted proteins | sample 5559281 | NCBI WGS metagenome assembly JAABUT01 (sample SAMN10711880, study PRJNA513359) | rock metagenome | isolation source: Antarctica rocks | place: Antarctica: Victoria Land, Ricker Hills nord | collected 2016-01-04 | reverse complement strand
GGACGGAGAGTGACGCAGTTATGGCTATCGGTACGGTCAAGTGGTTCAACACCACCAAAGGTTTCGGTTTCATCATGCCGCAGGACGGTGGCAAGGACGTGTTCGTCCACATCACCGCCGTGCAGGCGGCGGGGCTTCGCGGCCTCGATGAGAATCAGAAGGTCAGCTACGAAGTGGTAATGGAGCGTGGCAAAGCTGCCGCGACAAACCTGAAGCTCGCCTGACGCTTTCTTCGCGCGTCGGCTGGCCTGACTGCTGACGTCGGACTTCGACCAACATGCGTTTCTGTCCCGTTCGGGCGTGTCCGGTGGGCCAAACAATGTTGTGAAAGCAGTCTTCGCAGTCGGTTGAACTTGGCAACGCCAGTCTGCCCTCCGGTGGACTGGCGTTGCTGTTTTCGGGCTGCGTCTCGGTTGGGTACGTGGAACACCGGGCAGCCAACCGGCGTTCTGTCCGTGTTCGTTCCAAACCCTTGAAGGAAGCAACCATGCGCCGTTTCACGTTGCCAGTCCTCGTGTCCGCCATGCTGATCGCTCCGCTCGCGTCTGCCTCGGCACAGACCGCAACCAGCCCGACCGGCGCTCGTCCGGGCAACGAGATCGGCACCGGCCAGTCGCTGCCGCTGTCGGACAAGGCCAGCAACATCAACGGCGCCGGCATGCACGGCACCATCGCACCGCGCCTGCCTTCACCCGACCTGGCTGACGGCTCCGGCCCGCGCGCCTATCTGTCGGCGGCTCAGACGGCGCTGCGGGCCCGCCGCACCGGTGCTGCCCAGGAAGCGCTGGAACGCGCCGAAAGCCGCGCGCTGGACGGATCGGTGGTGCCGAGCCAAGCCAGCCAGCCCAGCCGCCAGGCTCTCGTGCAGACCATCAGCTCCGCCCGCCAGGCGTTGGCCGCCGGCAACCAGTCCACGGCACTCGACCTGATCGCCAGCGCGCTGAAGGACCCGGCGTCCGACAGCCGGTAGCCGAGGCCGCCGCCCTGGACGGCGCCGCCGCGACCTGCTGATCTTTCGGCCGCCACGCGAAAGGTACGATCATGGGTCAGCTTGACGGCAAGGTAGTCTTCGTCACCGGCGGCGCGTCCGGTATCGGTGCCGCCTGCGCCAGGCTGTTCGTGCAGCACGGTGCCCACGTGGTCATCACCGACCTGGACGATGCGCGCGGTCAGGCGCTCGCAGCCGAGCTTGGCGACGCAGCCCGATACATTCATCAGGACGTGACCGACGAGGCCGGCTGGCCCGCCGCCATCCAGGCGGCCACCGACGGCTTCGGCCGCTTGGACATCATGGTGGCGAACGCCGGCATCGCCGTTTTCGGTCCCGTCGCAAGCATGACCCTGGCCGAGTTCCGCCGCCAGAACGCCGTCAACATCGACGGCGTGTTCCTGTCGGTGAAGCACGCCATCCCGGCGATGCGCCAGGGCGGCGGCGGCTCGATCGTCATCATGTCGTCCGTCGCCGGGCTGCGCGGGTCGCCCAACCTGGCCGGCTACAGCGCCAGCAAGGGCGCGGTGCGTTACTTCGCCAAGTCCGTGGCGCTGGAATGCGCGGCCGCCGGCGACAACATCCGGGTCAATTCCGTGCATCCCGGCATCATCCTGACGCCGATCTGGGACAAGGCCGCCACCCCTGCCGGCGGCGGGCTGAACGCCGTGCTCGACCCGATCGAGATGGCCCGCCACGTGGTGCCGCTGGGCAAGCCGGCGGCCGCGTCCGAAATCGCCAATGGCGTGCTGTTCCTGGCGTCCGACGCTTCTGCCCACATGACCGGCGCCGAGCTGGTGATCGACGGCGGCATGACCGCCGGCGGCGCCCGCCGGCCCCAAGGCTGACCACCGCATCAAGGCTGATCGCGCATTCCAATGCACTCCGAAGCCTGGCCCGCCACCATCCGTCACGCCGCCATCGGCTCCACCAACGTGGAGGCCGCCAGGCTGGCACGCGCGGGTGCGGCGCACGGCACCGCCATCGCCGCGGCCGAGCAGACCGGCGGACGCGGGCGGCTGGGGCGGCAGTGGCACAGCCCGCCGGGCAACCTGTACGTGTCGTTCGTGCTGCGCCCGGCGGTGGCGGCGCCAGCCGCGGCACAGATCGGCTTCGTGGCGGCGCTTGCCGTCGCCGACACCGTTGATGGCCTGCTCCCCGGCCGCGCCATGCTGAAATGGCCGAACGACGTGCTGGTGGACGCTGCCAAGATCTCCGGCATCCTGGCCGAACGCGGTGACGACACGCCATTCTGGCTGGTCCTCGGCATCGGCCTGAACATCGCCGCAGCGCCCGAGGGCCTCGCCTATGCCGCCACGAGCCTGCACGCACAGGGCGCCGTCGTCACCGTCGATGCCACCCTTGTGGCGTTGACCGCGGCGTTGCGCGCCCGCGTGGATCAGTGGGCGGCGCACGGCTTCGCCCCCATCCGCGCCGGCTGGCTGGCGCGTGCGCATCCGCCCGGCACCCGGCTTCGCGTCAGCCTCGGCGACGGCGTGCTGGATTGCAGCTTCGACAGCCTGGCCGACGGCGGCGCGCTGCTGGTCCGCACAGCAGACGGCCAGCGCCGCCTGGTGGCCGGGGACGTGGCGCTGGCCGGCTGACCGCCGTATCATCGGCCAACCGCACCGACAGGACCTTCCGCATGCGCAACAGCAACGAGATCTGGACCCTGGTGGACCGCCACCGCGACACCTTCGAGGCCCTGAGCGACCGCATCTTCGACATGCCCGAGATCGCCTACAACGAACACCGCTCCGTCGCCGAGCACGCCGCCAGCCTGCGTGAGCACGGCTTCCGCGTCACCGAGAACCTGGCCGGCATCAACACCGCGGTCATGGGCGAGGCCGGCCAAGGCGGGCCGGTCATCGCCATCCTGGGCGAATACGACGCGCTGCCCGGCCTGAGCCAGCAGGCCGGCGCCACCGAGCACACGCCGCTGCCCGGCGACGGCATGGGCCACGGCTGCGGCCACAACCTGCTGGGGTCGGCAGCCTTGCTGGCCGCCACCGCGGTCAAGGACTGGCTGGCCGAGAACAACCTGCCCGGCCGCGTGCGCTACTACGGCTGCCCGGCCGAGGAAGGCGGGGCGGCGAAGTCCTTCATGGTCCGCGAGGGCGCGTTCCAGGACGTCGACATCGCCATCACCTGGCACCCGATGCCCTTTGCCGGCGTCAACGACGCGCAGTCGCTGGCCAACACGCGGCTGGATTTCAGCTTCACCGGCCGTGCGTCCCACGCCGCCGCGGCGCCGCATCTGGGCCGGTCCGCGCTGGACGGGCTGGAGCTGATGAACGTCGGCGTCAACTACCTGCGCGAGCACATGCCCAGCGACGCCCGCATCCACTACGCCATGCTCGACGGCGGCGGCGTGGCGCCCAACGTGGTGCAGGCCCGCGCGAAGGTGCGCTACGCCGTGCGCGCCCGCGACCTGGCGCAGATGCAGAATTTGGTGGCCCGCGTGCGCAAGGTGGCCGAGGGCGCCGCGCTGATGACGGAAACCACCGTCGACGTGCAGGTTATTTCCGCCGTGTCCAACCTCATGGGCAACACCCCGCTGGAACAGGCCATGCACGCCAACTTCGAGCGCCTCGGCCCGCCGCCGTTCGACGCCGCCGACCGCGCCTTCGCCGACAAGATCCGCGCCACCCTGACGCCGGACGACATCGCGGCACATTACCGCCGCTCCGGCCTGAAGGTGCGCCAGGACCAGCCGCTGGCCGACAGCATCGTGCCGCTGGGCCTGGCCGGCGAGCCGATGCTGGGCAGCACCGACGTGGGCGACGTGTCGTGGGTGGTGCCGCTGGTGCAGGCCGACGGCGCCACGGTCGCCATCGGCACGCCGTTCCATTCCTGGCAGCTGACCGCGCAGGGCAAGTCGCCGCTGGCCAAGAAGGGCATGGTGCACGTCGCCAAGGTGATGGCCGCGACGGCATTGGACGCGCTGCGCGACCCGACCCTGGTCGCCGCCGCGAAAGCCGACCTGCAGGGGCGCACCGACGGCAACCCCTATGTCAGCCCGCTGCCGGCCGACGTGACGCCGCCCGTCACGCGCAAGCCGGCCTGAAGGAAACCCGCCAATGAGCGACCATCGTCACGACCACGCGCATCCACACACCCATGATGCGCCCGACCACAGCCACACCGACTGGAAGCTGCACGGGGTGAAGGTCATCCCCGGCGACCGGCTGGACAGCAACACGGCGCAGACCCCGGGCATGAACCGGGCGGCGGCAATCAACCTGGCCCGCGTCGGCGCCCAGAAGATATGGGCCGGCACGGTGGACATCCACCCCAACGCCAAAACCGGCGTGCATCATCACGGCGCGCTGGAAAGCGTGATCTACGTGGTGCGCGGCCGCGCCCGCATGCGTTGGGGCAACCGGCTGGAATACGTCGCCGAGGCCGGACCGGGCGACTTCATCTTCGTGCCCCCCTACGTGCCGCACCAGGAGATCAACGCCAGCGCGGACGAGCGCCTGGAATGCGTCCTGGTGCGCAGCGACAACGAGGCGGTGGTGGTGAACCTGGACATCGAGCCGGTCGAGAAGCCGGAACAGGTCGCCTGGATCGACCCGATCCACAAGGCGCCGTAGGACGCCATGAGCATCGACGAATGCCCGCGTCTGCCGGACGCGCTGGTGGCACGCGGCCGCCTGCTGCCGGACCGCGACGCCATCCTGCCGCTGCTGCCGAAGGGCCGCACGATCGTGGAGGTCGGCGTGGCGCTGGGCGGGTTCTCGCGCAAGCTGATCGACATCGCCCATCCTGCGCGGTTTATCGCCATCGACAGCTTCCGCATCCACGACTACCCGATGTTCTAGGGTCGGCCGACGCAGGAGATCTTCGGCGGCCGGACCCACGGCGACCACTACCGCGCCGAATTCGCCGACATGATCGCCAGCGGGCGCATGCAGGTGTTGGAATCCGACAGCGGAACGGCGCTTGAAGGCCTTGCCGACGACAGCGTGGACATCTTCTACGTCGACGCCGACCACACCTACGCGGCCGTCAGCCGGGAGCTGTCATCCATCCGCCGGAAGGTCCGCAACGACGGCTGGATCATCATGAACGACTACACGATGGCAGACGTGGTGGGGCAGATGGAGCCGTACGGCGTCATCCACGCCACCAACGAATTCATGCTGGCCGAGGGCTGGGAAATGACCCATCTGGCCTTGCAGAGCTATATGTACTGCGACGTGGTGCTGCGCAGGCTTCCGCCCGATCGGGCCGCGGCGTTTCGCGCCGGCCACGTCGAGGTCCCGTTGCGGCACGCGGCGCCGGCGGTCACGCCTGCGGTGGCCTCCAACGACCAGCCGATCGACACGGTCGCCGTGCTGGAACAGGAGAATGCGGCACTCCGGCGGGACCTTGCGGCGTTGCGCGCGTCGACCTCGTGGCAGCTCACGTCGCCGCTGCGCACCGCTTCCAGGTTGCTGCGCGGCGGATGATGCCGCTGGCATCGTGGCCGGGCCGGCTGGCGGCCTTGCGCCGACGGTCCGGAACCGGCCAAGGTCCGTCCCCGAATGAACCCAGCCCACCAGGCACCGTGAAAGGACTCATGCCATGAAGGCCCACAGCGTGCTCGACACCATCGGCGCCACGCCGCACATCCGCGTCGCCCGCATCTTCCCCGACGCCGAGGTTTGGATAAAGTCCGAGCGCGGCAACCCCGGCGGCTCGATCAAGGACCGCATCGCGCTGGCCATGGTCGAGGCGGCCGAGGCATCCGGCCGGCTCAAGCCCGGCGGCACCATCATCGAGCCCACCTCCGGCAACACCGGCATCGGGCTGGCGCTGGTGGCCGCGGTCAAGGGCTACAGGCTGGTGCTGGTGATGCCCGACTCGATGTCGGTCGAACGCCGCCGGCTGATGCAGGCCTACGGCGCGACCTTCGACCTGACGCCGCGCGCCGGCGGCATGAAGGCGGCCATCGCGCGCGCCGAGGAGCTGGCGGCTGACAGCCCCGGCGCCTGGATCCCGCAGCAGTTCGAGAACCCGGCCAACATCGCCGTCCACGCCCGCACCACGGCGGCCGAGATCCTGGCCGACTTCCCCGACGGCATCGACGCGCTGATCACCAGCGTCGGCACCGGCGGCCACATCACCGGCTGCGCGGAGGTGCTGAAGCAGCGCTTCCCGAAGCTGCAGGTGTTCGCCGTCGAGCCGTCCGCCTCGCCGGTGATCTCCGGGGGGGCTGCGGCGCCGCACCCGATCCAGGGCATCGGCGCCGGTTTCGTGCCCGCCAACCTGCACACCGCCATCCTGGACGGCGTGATCCAGGTCGAGGCCGAGGAAGCCCGGGAATACGCCCGCCGCTCGGCGCGCGAGGAAGGCCTGCTGGTCGGCATCTCGTCCGGCGCCACCCTGGCGGCGATCGCCAGGAAGCTGCCCGACCTGGCCCCCGGCGCGGTCGTGCTGGGTTTCAACTACGACACCGGCGAGCGCTACCTGTCCGTGCCGGACTTCCTGCCGGCCTGACCGGATGCGGGCGCGCCGTCACCGCACGTTGCAGTTCTCCGGATACCCTGCGGCGTTGCGGTCGCAGGTGATCCCGGACGGCATCGGCACCCTGGCGGCATCCTGGCCCGGCACGTCGGCCTTGCGGGTCATGGGACCGCATCCGGCGACGATCGCGGCAAGGGCGATGAAAACGGGCGTGGATGGCTTCATGAAAATCTCCCGATGATCTCGCGGAGGGCACGAACATGCGTGTCGTCCAGTGCCGCAAGCGCGAATTCCAGGCCAGGCGCACCGTCCAGCAACACGTCGCCACGCGGCATCGGGGCACGGTTGTCGGCGCGGCGGATGCAGATCATGTGGCCCCGATCGGCGCGCAACGGCGGGTCGAACACCATGCGAAAGGCGCAGGCGCCTTTGCCCGCAGCGATCAGGTCGGTCCGGTCCTGGTCGGCCATGATGCAGGCGACGCTCGTGCCATCCACCTCGACCTCCAGCGCCACGGCAAATCCGGGGAAGTCGACATCGCGCGCCCAGCCGCTGATCCCGCTGTGGTCGCACCGATCGATCGAACCCTCCAGCACCCCGGACGCCAGGCCAGCCGCACGCACGATCTGGCCGCGCGCGCGCAGCATCTGCGAGGTCAGGCCATCGTTGCTGGCCACGTCGGCAAGCACACCCTCCACCACCAGCGGCATCGAGGTTTCGCGCTCGACCTGATGATAATGCACCACGCCGCCGCCCGGCTCACGCGTGACGGAGCAGCCGTTCACCAGCGTCCAGGCCGGCGCGCCGATGCCTGAACCCGGGATCAGCACCGTGGTGCGCGGTGCCAGCAGCAGGTCGCGCTCCGGCAGCCCGGGTCCGAGCGCTCCGGCGCGGACCCGCACCGGGCGTGCCGCCGGCCGCTCGTCCAGCACCGCCGCCGACAGCGCCACAAGCCCGACGCTGCGCACCCGCTGCGGCCGTCCGCCGGGCCCCAGAACCATGTCGCCGCTGCGCAGCTGCTCAATCGGGATGGCGCCGTGCTGGGCCAGAACCCGCGTTCCGGCGACAAAGCTGGTGGGAACATGCTCCAACGTGTCGTCCTCCGGCGGCCCAACCGGCCGATGGGCATCGCTCTCGTTCGACCTTGGCACAGATGTCGTGGCCTTGCACCCTGATGCGCCCTCTGATTGCCTGCTTCAGCCAAACCGGGAGCCCGCCGTGATCATCGCCCACCTGACCGACCTGCACGTCCGCCCGCGCGGCCTGGCCGCCATGCGCGTGTGCGAAACCAACATGCTGACCGAGCGCGCGCTGGGCGCCGTCGGCCGCTTCCGCCCGCGGCCGGACGCGCTGGTCATCAGCGGCGACCTCGCCGCCAACGGCCTGGCCGACGAATACGCCAACCTCGCCGACATGCTGGCCCGGCTGATCGACATCCCGGTCTATGTCATTCCCGGCAACCACGACGACCGCGCGATGCTGAAGCGGCATCTGGCCCACCTGCCGCATGTCGCCGGGCCTGGCCAGTTCGTGCAGTATGCCGTCGACGACCTGCCGGTCCGCCTGGTGCTGCTGGACACGCTGGTGCCGGGCAGCCCGGCCGGCGAACTGTGCGCCGACCGCCTGGCCTGGCTGGACGCGACCCTGGCGGCACGACCGGGCAAGCCCACGATCGTGGTCATGCACCACCCCAGCTTTCCCTGCGGCCTTGCCATGATGGACACGATCAACCTGGCCGAGCCGGAGCACTTCACCGCGGTGATCGCCCGCCATCCGCAGGTGCGTCTGGTGCTGTCCGGCCACCACCACCGGCAGATCACCAGCCACGTCGCCCACGCCATCGGCATCGTCGGCCCGGGGGTGGCGCACATCCTCGAGCTTGAGCTGTTCGGCGACGCCGACCCGATGTGGAACCTGGAGCCCGCCGCCTTCCTGGTGCACGCCTGGGTCGAGGGCGCCGGGATCGTGACGCACACGGCGCAGGTGGAGCGCGCGCCAGGGCCGTTCCCGTTCCGCAGCGACGATTAGCCCGCGATCGCCCTGGCTGGAAACAGGCACGGCGTGAATCGCCGGCTCACATGGTCGTCATCACATGCCCAGTGCCCGACGCACCTCCACCTTGGCCAGCGCGTAATCCGCCAGGAACTCCGAGTCGGCGAACATCGTCGCCGCGATCGCCGTGCCGGCCCGCCGGCCGCCGTCCAGGTCCTGCGGGTAGTGCATGCCGCCGACCACCCGGCTGGCGGCGTAGTCCTCCGCCCGCGCCCAGATCGTGGCCGCCTTCTCCGGCAGCATGCCCGCCAGCACCACCGCCATCATCGTCACCCGCGTGGTGTGCCCGGATGGATACGACCCGGAGCGGCTGGCACGGACCAGCGGCCTGATCTCGGCGGGGTTGGCCATGAACGGGCGGATGCGGCCGAAATGCTTCTTGACCGGGTCGACCACGGCGTCCTCGGTATCGCCGATGCGGTCGAAGAACTCGGTGGCGCGCGGCAGTCCCGGGGCGCTGAACGCCGGCCCGAACTGCGGCCCGAACATGGCGAACACGCTCTCGTCGGCGTCCGCCTCGGCCTGGGCGATGCGCCCGGGGCTCGCCTGCGCCTGGGTGGCGATGACGAAAAGCTGCTCGCGCCGGTCGGCCTCGGTGCCTGGCAAGGTCGGCGGCGGCAGGTATGCCACCAGGTCGAGCTGCGTGCCGGTCACATACGGCGCCGGATCGGCCGCCCGTGCGCCGCCCGGCAAGGCTGCCACAAGGGACAGCAGCAGCGGAGCCGTCAGCAGAAAGCGGCGGGTTGGCGTCATCTGATGGCCCCTGTTCCAGAAACCGGAAAATGCCACGCGTGGTTGTGCGCCGACAACAGCGCAAGGATGACGCGACGGTGACAACAGCCATGCGCCTGCGTTACCCTTGCGCAATGGCCGCATCCCGATCCCATGCTCCCGTCGCTGTCCTGGTGCTGGCGCACGACCCGGCGCCGCTGCAGTATCTGCTGGACGCGCTGGATGCCCGCTTCCGCATCTTTATCCACATGGATGCCAAGACCAGCCCGGAGCGCCTCGCCCAGGTCGGCTTGCGCCTGCCCGCCCACGCCACCCTGATCAGCCCGCGCCTGGCGGTGTTCTGGGGCGGCTTCGCCATGATGCGCGCCACCCTGGCCCTGATCGACGCCGCCCTCGCCGAGGCCGACTTCGACCGCCTGGTGCTGCTCAGCGGCGACACCCTGCCAGTCCGCCGCCCCGACGCCCTGCTGGACGAGCTCGCATCAGGCCATCGGCGCGAGTTCATCGAGCTGATCGAGGTGCCGGACGACCCCGGCCTCGCCCATGTCACCGCGCCCGACGCGACGACGCGCCTCGGCTGGGTGCAGCCCTGGCGCTTCCACAACCGCACCGACTGGGACCACCTCCTGCTGAACCCGGCCACCCGCCACCAGGCCGCCACGCATTACGGCCTGGACCAGTCCCGCGCCGACTGGCTCCGCGGCGACGCCCAGGCACTGGTGCAGGCCTGCCTGGACCTGCTGCCGCCGCGCCCGCGCATGTTCCCCCGCCTTCGCTACGGCAGCCAATGGTGGGCGCTGTCCGGCGCCACCCTGCGCGCCATCCGCCCGCGCCTGCACGACCCGGCGGTGCACGCCTGGTTCCGCCACATGCAGGTGCCTGACGAACACATGATCCACACCGTGCTGGCCAACACCCTGGACATCGAAAGCGTCGGCACCCCGGTCTGGTCCGACCTTGCACAACACGCCGCCGGGCAGCATCAGCTGAACGCGGAGGGCTTCCGCCGCGCCCCTCACCAGGGCCGCCAGATCCTGTTCGCCCGCAAGTTCCACCCCGACGCCGCGCCCGATCTGGCCGCCGCCCTCCGTGCCGGCACATGCGCCGGCGACCCGTCCGGTGGGATGGCCTGAAGGATCGTCGGCGCAGGGCGCCGCCGGACCGCCTTCGCCCTGCTTCAAACGGTCAGCCGAAGCCGTGGCTGCCGAAGGTGGTCCCGGGAAGGGGATGGCTCAGCAGGGGACCGACGCCTTCGTCGCAGCCGCAGCCAGACAGGAAGGCGCGTTGGGCCTCGGTTTTGATGCCAGTGGCGATCACGACCAGTCCCATGGCGTGGCCGGCAGCCAGGACCGCGCGCAGGATGGCGGCGTCCTCGCGGTCGGCCGGCAGGGCGCGCACCATGCCGCGGTCCAGTTTCAGAGCGGCTATCGGCAGGCGCTTCAGGGTTGCCAGGCTGGCGTAGGTTCGGCCGAAGTCCTCCAGCACGATGCCGACGCCGAGGTCGCGCAACGCCGACAGCGACAGCAGCAGGTCCAGGTCGTCCGACAACAGCATGGCCTCGTTCAGCCCCAGTTCCAGCCGCTCCGGGGGCAGGCCGCTTTCCTCTAGGGCGGCGGCGAGCTGGCGCGGCAGCAGCTGTTCGCTGAACTGGCAGGGTGCCACGGAAACATTGACGTTGCGGCTTCCCGACCAACCCGCCGCTTCCATGCAGGCCGTGCGCAGCATCCAGCCGCCGACGGCCGCACCCAGCCCGGTGGCCTCGACGGCGCCCGCGAAGCTGCCCGGCGAGATGGCGCCGCGGCGGCGGGCCCAACGGATGGTGGCGTCGGTGGCGACGTGACGGCTGTTGCGCAACGACAACCGAGGCTGGTAGTGCAGCGTGAAGTCGTTGGCGTCGGCGGCAGCCTGCAGGTCGCGGTGCAGGCGGCGCTGTTGCGACCGATGCCAGCGGGCGGCGGTTGTCGCAGCGACGGGGCATTGGACGTTGAACATGGCGATGTCTCACCTATCTGGCTTAAGTCGCAATTTCCGCTTCAATGCTTGCTTCCAGGTTAAGACGCCGTTCCCGGCCCAGTCGCCGGCAGGCTGCGAACGCATGCGGCGTTAGCGCTGCGGTAAGATGTGACGCCGACATTGCACGGATGCGGTCGCCTGCGCCGCGCCCCGCCGACCGCTGCGAACAGGATGTCATGATGGATCTGCCGCCTGGCGAGGACGTGTCCCCCGAACGCTGCGCATTGTCGCACCAGGTGTTCAGGCAGGCGCCCGGGATTTACTTCCGTCGGGCCGAGGCGGACGGCACGCCGGTGATGATCATCTCGCTGGGCGAACGGGTGGCGGCGGTGCCGCTGCGTTCGCTGCAGCGCGAGTTCGCGATCGCCGACTACAGCGCGGACGGCATGATGCTGCGGCTGATCGCCGAAAGCCTGGATTTCGTCAGCGCCCTGCAGATCGGCGACCTGCTGCCGACCGAGGTGCTCAGCGGCAAGGCAAGCTGGCAGCCGGACGCCTCGGCGCGCGACATCGTGGCGCGCCGGTTGAAATGGCAGCTGCTGAACTGGCTGGACGGGGAAGCGGCGCAGGCGTCGGCGTCGCAGGGCCTGCGCAACCTGGATAGCGATCCGGCGATGCGGCAGAAAATCCAGCAGGCCTTCGTCAAGGCGATTATCTAGTTGACAAACACGACGCTACTGGTAGGATGGGCTTCAAGGAGAGCCTATCATGTCCGCCGATCTGCAAGCGTCAGCCTTTACCGATGAAACCGCAGCCCGCGAAGCGATGGAAGCCATTCTTTGGCCCCACGGCGCATGCTGCCCTCGTTGCGGCTCGCTAGACCGGATCAACAAGCTCGCCGGTAAGGCTCATCGCCCAGGTCTCTACTATTGCGCAAGCTGCAAGAAGCAGTTCACCGTCACGGTAGGCACGATTTTTGAGCGTTCCAAGGTGCCGTTGTCCAAATGGTGGCTGGCGGTTCATCTTCTTGCGTCGAGCAAGAAAGGGATCAGTTCGCACCAGCTTATGCGCATGCTCGGGGTTACCTATCAAACGGCTTGGTTCATGACGCATCGCATTCGTGAGGCGATGCGCTCCGGGTCGTTCTCAGCCCCTATGGGCGGCGCTGGTGCAGTCGTTGAAGTTGATGAGACGTTCATCGGCCAGAAGAAGGATAAGGCGAAGAAGCACGGCTACGCGCACAAGCATGCCGTGCTGACGCTTGTGGAACGCGGCAAAGGCTCACGCTCGTTCCATGTGGCCGGCACAAGCGCCGCTGACGTTATGCCGATCCTCAAGGCCAACATCGCCAAGGAGACGCATATCATGACCGACGAAGCCGGTCAGTATGCGCATCTGAAGAAGCATTTCAGCGGCCACGATTTCACCAGCCACGGCAAGGGTGAATACGGTCGTGGCGACATTCACACGAATACGGTTGAAGGCTTCTACAGCGTGTTCAAGCGTGGGATGAAAGGCGTCTACCAGCACTGCGCCGAGAAGCACCTGCACCGCTACGTTGCCGAGTTCGATTTTCGTTACAGCAACCGCTCGCGCCTTGGCGTCGAAGATGCACAACGCGCCGCCATGATCATCAGCGGCGCAGCCGGAAAGCGCCTGATGTATCGGCGGCCTGACGAAGCAGGTCGCGCCTAAGCGCCGCGTAAGGGTGCAGTAGGGGTATGGCGCTCTTTCTCTCGCCGTCGCCGCTGGGCGTCTGCCTGTGCGCCAATTGGCTTGGGGGTGGTCTTTTGCTGCTCGGGGGTCGTCCGCAAGAGACGATCCATTATGATCCTCTCATTTGGGGTTATCCCGAATAGCGGATCATCAGTGCCCTTATCCATGACAAACCCTTAGCACGACAGTTAATCGGATCAAATACGTCATCATGCCTCCTGATCCTCCCATGCTTTACACAGTCCGCATTACACGTGGCGAAGGTGCCCTTTCTACCGATGTGAAGATGGTTTTAGGCAGCCCAGGCGTGAAAACACCTGAGCAAGATAGGCTGCCAGGGAACGTTTATCTGGAAGACTTTTTGCCAACTACGAAAGATCATCACACGGAACTTGGGGAGTTCGTTGATGCGTGGAGCCGGCTGGAGACGACAATTGGCTTCTTGTTCATCCAGATGGCCGAATGCGATGTGAACACCGGCCGGGCCATTTTTGCCGGTCTTGGGATGAGGCAAGTAATTGAAACGATCGGCTCACTTGCGACGATTAAACTTCCCAATGAAGAAATAAAGGAATTGAGTGTGATCCTTGAACGGATCAGCGCGCTAAACTCCAAAAGAAACAAGATCGTCCATGGACACTGGGTGTTGGAAGTCATTCTCTTATCGAGAGGCGGTCTGCCACTATTTAAGTCGAACTTGCTTCGTGAAGTTGACCCAGCAGATTTCAGAATTTTAAAACGCATACATGATTTGAGAAATCAGAAAGACCGCGTAAGATACACATTTAATGCGAAGAGAATTCGTGCCGCCAGTCTCGATGCCGGCAAGATAGAACAAGATATTGGGGTCTTTACGCGGGATCGGTTAAACGCGATTGTTCCGTTCAAATTCGCCAAGCATCAGTAATGCGACTTTTTCTAAAACGCCGTGTATTGACTCCTCCAAGGTTGTCACCTCATTTCTGCCTTCTCCTAACCAGTCCCTTAAGATTTCACTTCCCTGTGCCATAACCTCTGGCGGTACAATGAGGCTGGTGTCCAACGCCGGCCTGTCACGCCCCGCCGATCCTACATCATCCGTTGTGTTTGTCATCTAGATAATCCCCTTGCCGTAGGCCACCTCTCGCTTCTGGACGCCAGTCCAGGGCGGCGCGCCCTGGTGGGGTCGAGGGGCAAAGCCCCCGCCTTGCTGGCTTACTCGTCCACTGACAACCGGGCGGCCTGGTCTTCGGCGGTGAGGGCGGTGATGATTTCTTCCAGGTCGCCTTGCATGATGCGGTCGATCTTGTGGAGTGTCAGGTTGATGCGGTGGTCTGACACGCGGCCTTGCGGGAAGTTGTAGGTTCGGATGCGTTCGCTGCGGTCGCCGGTGCCGACCTGGCTTTTGCGGTCGGCGGAGCGGGTGGCGTGCAGGGTGGCGCGTTGTTGTTCGTACATGCGCGAGCGCAGGATTTTCATCGCCTTGGCTTTGTTCTTGTGTTGGCTGCGTTCCTCCTGCATGGCGACGACGATGCCGGTGGGCAGGTGGGTGATGCGGACGGCGCTTTCGGTCTTGTTGACGTGCTGGCCGCCGGCGCCGGACGCGCGATAGACGTCGATCCGCAGGTCGCCTTCGTCGATGTGCACGTCGACCTCCTCGGCTTCGGGCAGCACGGCGACGGTGACGGTGGAGGTGTGGATGCGGCCCTGGCTTTCGGTGGCGGGCACGCGCTGCACGCGGTGGACGCCGGATTCGTATTTCAGGCGGGCAAACACGGATTTGCCGGTGATTTCGGCAATGCCGCTTTTCATGCCGCCGAGGCCGGTGTCGTCGTATTCCAGCAGCTCGAAGCGCCAGCCGCGCAGGGCGGCGTATTTCTGGTACATCGCGAACAGCTCGTTGGCGAACAGGCCGGCTTCGTCGCCGCCGGCGGCCGGACGGATTTCCAGGATGGCGGAACGGTCATCGGCCTCGTCGCGCGGCAGGAGGGCGATGCGGATGGCGTGTTCGAGGGCGGGGATGGTGGTTTTCAGGTCGGCCAGCTCGGCTTCGGCCAGCTCGCGCATCTCGGGTTCGGTGAGCATGGTTTCGGCGTCCGCGGCGCGGCGTTCGGCGTCGCGCAGTTCGTCCACGCGCGCCACGATCGGCTCGATTTCAGCGAGTTCGCGGGACGCCTTGACGAAGGCTTCGCCGGTGGCGCTTTCGGACAGCAACGCGCGCAGTTCCTCGGCGCGGGAGACGATGCGGTCCAGCTTGTGGGCGAGCGCCATTACAGCCGCCTGTTCATGCGAGGTGTGCTGCGAGTCCTGCCAGCGCCACCTCGGCCTGCACGCCCGATATCAGGTCGCGGACCTGGACCACGCCGCGCAAAGCATCCTCGGCGCCGACGATCACCGCCATGCGCGCCCCGGTTTTGTCGGCGCGTTCCATGCGGCGCTTGAGGTTGCCGCGGTAGGCCATCTCGGATCGGATGCCAGCGGCGCGCAGGTTTAACAGTATGTCCAGTGCCGCCGTTTCGGCCGCGTCGTTGGTTGGGATCACGGCGACGCCGGACGGGGCTGCGGGCGGCGTTTGCAGCAACATGGCGAGGCGTTCGACGCCGCCGGCCCAGCCGACGCAGGGCGTGTGCGGCCCGCCCATTTCGGCCACCAACCCGTCGTAGCGCCCGCCGGCCATCACCGTGCCCTGCGCGCCCAGGCGCTCGGTGACGAACTCGAAGGCGGTGTGGCTGTAGTAGTCCAGGCCGCGGACGATGCGCGGGTTCAGCCGGAAGGGGACGCCGAAGCGGGCCAGCAGGTCCTGCAGGCGGTTGAAGAACGCCGCGGCTTCAGGCGTCAGGTGGTCGGTGACCAGCGGCGCGTCGCCCAGCAACGCGCGGTCGCCTTCGTCCTTGCTGTCCAGGATGCGCAGCGGGTTGCGTTCCAGCCGGAGCAGGCTGTCAGGGCTGAGGCGGTCGCGGCGGTCGGTGAAGTAGGCCACCAGGGCGGCGCGGTACTGCGCGCGGCTGGCCGGGTCGCCCAGCGTGTTCAGCTCCAGCACGGCGCCGTCGGACACGCCGAGTTCGCGCAGGATGTTCCAGCCGCAGGCGATCACCTCGGCGTCGGCCAATGGGCCTTCGCTGCCGAGCACCTCAATGTCGATCTGGTGGAACTGGCGGGTGCGGCCTTTCTGCGGGCGTTCGTAGCGGAACATGGGTCCAGTGGTGAACAGCTTCTGCGGCAGCGACTGGGTCAGGCCGTTGGTGACCAGGGCGCGGCACAGGCCGGCGGTGGCTTCCGGGCGCAAGGTCAGGCTGTCGCCGCCGCGGTCGGTGAAGGTGTACATCTCCTTCATCACCACGTCGGACGTGTCGCCCAGGCCGCGGGCGAACACGCGGGTGTCCTCGAAGATCGGCGTCGCCCATTCGTCGAAGCCGTAGGTGGCGGCGATGCGGCGGGCGGTGTCGATGACGTGGAAGTGGCGCCGGGCGGCCTCCCCGATCAGGTCGTGGGTGCCGCGTATGGGGGCAAGGGCTTCGCGTGCGGCACGTGCCGGCCTGTCGCTCATCTACTCCGCCGCCAGCGCCGCCTTGGCCGCGTCCATCTCCGCCTGGATGACGGCGGCCTTGCGTTCCACCAGGCCGATGATGTGCTCGACCATGGCTTCCGCGCCCACCGTGTGGTCGGTCTTGCCGGCGGCATAGACCATGTGCCGGCCGCCGCCGCCGCCGGTGATGCCCAGGTCGGTCATCAGCGCCTCGCCGGGGCCGTTCACCACGCAGCCGATGATGGACAGGGTCAGCGGCGTCTCGATATGCGCCAGCCGTTCCTCCAGGGTCTGCACCGTCTGGATCACGTTGAAGCCTTGCCGGGCGCAGGACGGGCAGGAGATGATGCGCACGCCGCGGTGGCGGATGCCGAGCGACTTCAGCATCTCCCAGCCGACGTGCACCTCCTCCTCCGGTTCCGCCGACAGGCTGACGCGCAACGTGTCGCCGATGCCGGCCCACAGCAGGTTGCCCATGCCGATGGCGGACTTCACCGTGCCGGTGCGCTTGCCGCCGGCCTCGGTGACGCCGATGTGCAGCGGGTGGTCGCAGACCTCGGACAGCTGGGTGTAGGCGGCGACGGCCATGAACACGTCGCTGGCCTTCACGCTGATCTTGAACTCGTGGAAATCGTTGTCCTGCAATATCTTGGCGTGCTCCAAGGCGCTTTCGACCAAGGCCTCCGGGTTCGGCTCGCCATATTTCTCCAGCAGGTGACGCTCCAGGCTGCCGGCGTTGACGCCGATGCGCATCGACACGTTGTGGTCGCGCGCCGCCTTGATGACTTCGCGCACCCGCTCGGGGCTGCCGATGTTGCCGGGGTTGATGCGCAGGCAGGCGGCCCCGCTTTGCGCCGCCTCGATGCCGCGCTTGTAGTGGAAGTGGATGTCCGCCACGATCGGCACGTCCACTTGGCGCACGATCTCGCGCAGCGCCAGCGAGCTTTCCTGGTCCGGGCAGGACACCCGCACGATGTCGACGCCGGCTGCCTCGGCGCGGCGTATCTGCGCCACCGTGCCGGCGATGTCGGTGGTCAGCGTGTTGGTCATGGTCTGCACCGTGATCGGCGCATCGCCCCCCACCGGAACCCGGCCGACATGGATCTGGCGGGACTTGCGCCGTTCGATGTGCTGATACGGGCGGTAGCTGGACATCAGGTGCTGCTCCGGGTTGCGGGCCCTTGCCGAAGGTCGCACCATGCCGGTTCATGCTGCGCCGCGCAATCGCGGGTGGCACATGGGTGCATAGACGACCTTGGAACGGCGGCTATTGCGGTTTTGGCGCCGTTGCCTTGGCTGGAGCAGCGGGCGCAAGCCTGCCGTCCCTGATGCCGTCGGGGTCCAGGCTCAGGTCGCGGCGCACCACGCCGTCGCCGCCGAGGGATGCCATCGCCAGCAGGCCGTCCAGCATCACCTCGGTGCCGCCGGCATTGCCGGTGGTCAGCAGCAGCGTGCCCTTCGGCGGCACCGGCCAGCTTTCGCCGGCGCGCATGACGCGGTTCAGCAGCACAGGCCCGGCCTTGTCGCGCACCTGAACCCAAGCGTCGGCACGGGCACGCAGCACCACGCGCGTGCCTTCCGGCAGCGGAACGGCGGCCGGCGGCGGCAGACGCAACGGCATGGCCGCGGCGGCAGCTGATGATGGCGGCACCCACGGCATCATCGGCAGGTCCGGCGGCACCTCGGCAACCAGCACGGGCACCGGCGGCGGCTCGACCACCGGCGGCGGCTCGACCAGGGCGGCCAGGCGTTCCGGCACCGCCCGCACTTCGGTGGACGGCTGCAGTCCGGAAGCTTGGTACCAGCCGGCATAGGCGCCGATGGCCAGCAGCGCGCCGACCAGCACCATCGCCCCCGGGGGCAGGCCGCGCTCGGGCACCGGCGCCGGAAAGGTGAGTTCGGTGCGGCTGCGGACGGACGCCGCCTCGGCGCGGAACCGCTGCGCGATCTCGGGGCTGTCCAGACCGAGCGCCTGCGCATAGGTCCGCACGAAGCCGAGTGCGTAGGCGGTGCCGGGCAACTCCTGGAAGCGGCCTTCCTCGATGGCTTCCAGGAACGGCAGGCGGATGCGCAGGTGCGCCGCCATCGCCGGCAGCTCCCAGCCGAGCCGTTCGCGTGCGGCCTGCAACTCGGCGCCGACACGCGACGCGACGGAGCTTGTGCCGGTCGCCAGGCTGCCAACAGAATCTTTGATCCCAGCCTCCATCAACTCCGGCACAGCACCCGAACGCCCTGCCTAAACGCCCCGGCAGAGCAAATCCGACGGAAAGAACCGTCAGGTTCGGACCGCTGGCCTGCGGCGGCGTTCTTGTTCCAGAGCCGTCAAACACCGTCGGACTTGTAGCCTGGCACGGGGCAAAAGCCAATCGGTTGCGAAAGAATACAGGCATAAATCAGGAAAGAAAATCGCGTTATGAAACAATCTTGCAGCTGCTTTCGTTGCGGTGAAGGCAGCATGTTCTGATGTACTAGAAGTGGTTGGGCGACGATGCGGCAGCACAGGCAGGTGCCCGGTCACGCCGATATTACAGCGGCAGGCCGTGTTCCCGCGCCCAGGCCAACAGCGGTTCGCGCACGCTGGCGGCGCCGCCGGCGGTACGGCGCATGGCGACCAGCACCTGGCGCAGCGCCGGCAGGTTCAGCTGCGCCAGCATCGCCTTCACCGGCAGCACGCTGCTGGCCGGCATCGACAGGGTGGTGATGCCCAATCCCACCAGCACCATCGCCTCCAGCGGCCGGCCGGCAGCCTCGCCGCAGACCGACAGCGGCACGCGGGCGGCGGCGCAGCGCTCCGCCAGATCGTGCAGCAGCGTCAGCACCGGCGGCGACAGCAGGTCGTAGCGCCCGACCAGCGCCGGCGTGCCGCGGTCGGCGGCGAACAGGAACTGCAGCAGGTCGTTGGTGCCGACCGACACGAAATCGACTTCCTGCAACAGCGCCGGCAGCTGCCACAGCAGGGCCGGCACCTCCAGCATGGTGCCCACCGACAGGGCGCCGGGCGCCGGACGAACCCGCGACGCCTCGGCTGTCAGCAGCGCCTTGGCCTGGCGGAACTCGGCCACCGTGGCGACCATCGGGAACATCACCGACAACGGCCTGCCGCCGGCGGCCAGCAGCAGCGCGCGCAGCTGGCGCCGCAGCAGGGCCGGCCGGTCCAACCCGATGCGCAGGCTGCGCCAGCCCATGGCCGGATTCTCCTCCTCGGGCTTCTGGCTGCCCGGCAGCAGCTTGTCGCCGCCCAGGTCCAGCGTACGGAACAGCACCGGCCGGTCGCCGGCGACATCCAGCACGCGGGCGTAGACCGCCGCCTGCTCCGGCACGTCCACGATCGCGCCGCGCGCCAGCATGGCGATCTCGGTGCGGAACAGACCGATGCCCTCGGCGCCGGTGGCTTCCAGCTGCGGCAGCTCCATCGCCAGGCCAATGTTCAGCAGCAGCCTCACCCTGACGCCGTCGAGCGTGGCTGCCGGCTGGTCGCGCAGGCTGGCCCAGCCGGCCTTGCGCTCGTGGGCGGCTTCCACGGCGCGCAGGTAGACCTGCTTGACCTCCTGTTCGGGGCGCAGGGTGACCTGGCCTTCCTCGCAGTCCAGCACCACCTCGTCGCCTTCCTCGGCGGCATCGAACACGCCGCGGGCGCCGCCCAGCACCGGAATGCCCAGGGCACGCGCCAGGATGGCGGCGTGGCCGCTGCCGCTGGCCTCCTCGACCACCGCGCCGCAGATGCCGCGCGCGTGCCAGTCCAGCAGCTCGGCCGGACCCAGCCGGCGCGCCAGCAGGATGGCGTCCGGCGGTGCCGGCGGCGGCGGGCCGTTGCCGCTGAGTGCTGCCAGCAGCCGACCGACCATGTCCTCCACGTCGGCCAGGCGCTCGCGCAGATAAGGATCGGTGACCCGGCGCATGCGGTCGCGCAGGTCGGCGGCAACCCGGTGCACGGCGGCCTCGGCGGACAACCCGCCGCGGACAGCCTCGGCCACCCGCCGCAGCCAGCCTGAATCAGCGGCCACCATACGGTAGGCGTCCAGGATTTCCCGCGATGCCACGGCGTCGGCGCTGTTGCGGCCATCCGTCTTCGGCAGCCCGTCGGCAATCAGCTGGTCCAGCCCACGCTGCATCGCCGCCACCGCCTGATCGAGCCGAACCATCTCGCGGTCCGGGTCGTCGGCCAGCAGCTGGCCCGGACCCTGGATGGAGCCGTGCATCACCGCCGGGCCGATCATCAGCCCCGATACCAGGATCTGGCCGGAGAACTGGCGCGGCAGGCTGGCGACCACGCCTTCCGTCGCCGGTTCCACCAGGCCGCCGACGGCCAGCATCTCGGCCACCAGCATGGCCACCGTTTCCAGCGCCTCGACCTCGTCGGCGTCGTAGCGGCGCGCGGTGCGGTTCTGGATGGTCAGCACGCCCAGGGTCTGTCCGGCACGGCGGATCGGCACCGCCAGCATGGCGGCAAAGGGCTCCTCGCCGGTTTCCGGGCGATAGGCGAAAGCGGGATGGTTCTGCGCGTCCGGCAGGTTGAACACGGTGTGGGTCGCCGCCGCCAGGCCGACGATGCCCTCGCCCACGCGCAGCCGGGTCCGCCCGACGGCGCCGTGCTGCAAGCCCTCGCTGGCGGCCAGCTCCAGCATGTCGCCCGGGCGCATGACATAGACCGAGCAAACCTCGCTCACCAGCTCGCCGGCAACGAAGCGCACCAGCTCGGGCAGCGGCAGGGCGCCACGGGCCAGCAGGTCGCGCAGTCGGGTCAGCAGGCGGCGTGGCGCGGACATGGTTCGCTCTACTTGCCGGCTGGGGCAGAAACAAGGCCGAACCGGACCGGTGTCGCAGCATTCAACAAATAGCCCGGCCGCAGCCGTGATTGCGAGGCATTCTCATTATTGCGACGTGCTCTTGCTCCTCTTTGATGCTGTCTACATATTGCATCGCAGCAGGACAGGCGGCCGAGATGCTGAACTTCGACAAGTTGACCGAACGCGACATCCTGGCACTCGCCATCTGCAGCGAGGAGGAAGACGGTCGCGTCTACACCGACATCGCCGAGCTGTTGCGCGCCGACTATGCCGCCAGCGCCCGCGTCTTCACCGAGATGTCCGCCGAGGAAGGCGAGCACCGCCGCTGGCTGATCGACCTGTACCGCGAGAAGTTCGGCGAGCACATCCCGTTGGTGCGCCGCCAGGATGTCCGCGGCTTCGTCACCCGCAAGCCGATCTGGCAGCTGCAGCCGATCCGCCTGGACGTGGTGCGCCAGCTGGCCGAGTCGATGGAGCTGGAGGCGGCGCGCTTCTACCGCCAGGCCGCCGGCCGCAGCACCGACGCCTCCATCCGCAAGCTGCTGGGCGACCTGGCCGAGGCGGAGGAGAAGCACGAGCACACCGCTGAACGCCTGATGCACGAAAATCTGCCGCAGTCCGTCCGCGCCGAGGAGGACGAGGCCGCCAAGCGGATGTTCCTGCTGCGCTACGTGCAGCCCGGACTGGCCGGGCTGATGGACGGCTCGGTTTCCACCCTGGCGCCGGTGTTCGCGGCGGCCTTCGCCACCGGCAATTCCTGGGACGCCTTCCTGGTCGGCATGGCCGCCTCGATCGGCGCCGGCATCTCCATGGGTTTCGCCGAGGCGGTGTCGGACAACGGCAGCCTGACCGGGCGCGGCACGCCCTGGGTGCGCGGCGCCATCTGCGGCGTAATGACCACCCTGGGCGGCATCGGCCACACGCTGCCCTACCTGATCCCCGATTTCATGACGGCCACCGTGCTGGCGGTGCTGGTGGTGGTCGTCGAGCTTGGGATCATCACCTGGATCAGGTGGAAGTTCATGGACACCCCGCCGGTGTCGGCGGCGATGCAGGTCGGCTTCGGCGGCGCGCTGGTGTTCGCCACCGGCATCCTGATCGGAAGTGCGTAGGAGATGGGTCGGCGCAGCGTCACCCATCGCCATCTATGCAATGTTGAGTGGGTGACGTTGCGCTGACCCATCCTATGGATTGGCGGCGTCAGCCTGTTTGCGCATGCCGGTGTTGTTCAGGATAACGTCGCGCACGCCGCCCGCCGCCTCCTGCGCCACCACCACCGCCACATCTGCCCACAATCCACTCAGCGAGCCGCGCGGCACCTCGTTCAGCTGCGCGATCTTGCCGGCCTCGACGTTGCGTGCCGAGGTCACGGTCCAGATCACCTCGACCCGCATCCGGTTGCCGGGAATGGGCGCGGTAACGACCTGCCCGCTGACGGTGAAATCGGCACCGGGCGGCGCGTCCAGCACCTGCTGGCCGAGCTTCACCAGCTCCAGCCTCATCTGACGGGTCAGCGACTCGTTGCCATCGCCGGGCGCGCCGGTCACCGGCTGCAGCAGCACCCGCACCGGGCGGTTGGCCAGGCTGGTCGGGTCGCTCTGCCGCCGGCTGGCCTCGATGGTGGTCAGCAGGGTGGCCAAGCGCGGGGCGGTGGTGGCGACGAGCGCCTTCATGGTGTCCGGCCGCGCCTGCACCCAGGACGACGCCGGCACCGCGACGCCCTCGATGCTGCCTTTGGCCTCGGATGCCGGGTTCTGCACGGTGAAGATCGGCACCACCGCGCCGGCTCGCAGATCGGCGGTCAGCGCCAGGCGCCAGTCGCCCTTGTGCGGCGGCCCGGCGGCCGCCGGCACGTCCTGGGCCTGCAGCGCCGTCGCCAGAGCCTCGGCGAGGCCGCGCGCGTCGTCGTCCGTCAGCATCGCGGTGGCTGGGATCGGGATGGCCAGGCGCGACGGCGGCGGTTCGGACAGCAGCTGGGCCATGCTGCCGGGGCGGCCCTCGAACGGCCGCGGCAGCCCGCCGCAGGCCGCCGGCAGCACCAGCAGCAGCACGGCCGCAATCCGAAGGAGGACATCAACCAAGAACGCAGCTCGCAAGCATGGCGACGATGATGAGCACGAGGAGGAAGAAGATATATTGCATGGCACGCGTTCACACCGTGATGACGGAAATCTGATGGCCGATGAGCCCGCCACCGGCCAGAGTGCGGCGCCGGTGGCTGAAGAAGCTGTCGGCGTCCGCCATCGTGTCGGCGCCGAGCGCGTTTGCCCGCCCCACGCCCGCCGCCCGCAATCTGGCGACGCAGTAGCCCGCGAGGTCGAACTGCCAGCGCTGCGGCCGGCCGCCGGCGCCGAAGAACCGGACCGAGGCGGCATCCTGCGCCAGCACCGCGTCGCGCAGGTCGGCGGCCACCTCATAGGATGCCTGCGCGATGCAGGGGCCGACGCTGGCGACCACCCGGGCCGGATCGGCGCCCAATGCCACCATCGCCGCCAGGGTCGCCTCCAGGATGCCGGCCACCGCACCGCGCCAGCCGGCATGGGCCGCGCCCACCACGCCGGCGTCAGCGTCGGCGAACAGCACCGGCGCGCAGTCGGCGGTGACGATGCCAAGCGCCACACCGGGCCGGCGGGTGACGGCGGCGTCCGCGCGCGGACCTTCGCCGGGTTGCCATGGCGCATTGACGGTGACGCAGTCCGCGCCGTGCACCTGGGTCAACCCAACCAGCATGTCGAGCGCCGCACCCAGCGCGCTGGCGGCACGGGCACGGTTCTCCAGCACGTGATCGCGCCGGTCCTGGCCGGACAGGCTGCAGTTGAGGCTGGCGAACGGGCCTTCGGACACGCCGCCGCGGCGGGTGAAGAAGCCGTGCGGCACCGGCAGGCCGGCGGCAAGGAACTCGGCGCTCATTCGGTAAATCCAGGGGGTGTCGGCAGCCCAGGGTGGCAAACCGCCAGCGCCTTGAAAAGCATCCCCATGCGGTCGGGTTCGGCGAGGCGGCGCGCGGCCTCGATCATGGCTGCCCCGCGTGCCGGCGGCAGCGTGCGCGCCAGCACGCCGGAGCGCTGGAACAATCCCAGCCGGGTCAGGAACACACCCTGCGGCAGCGGCCCGGATACCGTGGCGCCCGCTGCCTCGGCCGCTTGCGCGACAGCCTGAAAATCCACATGCGCGGTCAGGTCGGCGCTGCCCGGTCCTGTCAGCGGATCGGCGCCGCGGCCGTCGCGCAACGCCTGCAACGAGTCGCCCGGGGCGCTGCGGGCCGGGCCGTAGTCCAGGAACAGCGCGGCACCTCCGGTCGCGGTCAGGCGCCGCGCCAAAGATGCCGTCAGCGTGGTGGCGGCCTGGTTCACTTCCACCGTCTCGCCCTCGGCGGCGTCGCGGCCCAGTACCGGCAGGCTGGCCGGAAGCTCCACGAAGCGCTCATCCCGCACGTGCCGCTCGGTCCAGCCGTCGCCGCGGCGCACGAACTGGCGGATCGGCAGCGCGTCCAGGAACTCGTTGGCGACCAGCAGCAGCGGGCCTGGCGGCAGGGTGTCGACGCCGTCGTGCCAGTTGGCGTCCAGCCGGGCCGCCTGCACCGCGCGCAGGCCGGGCGAGGTCTCGACCAGGTGCAGCCGCAGGGCGCCGCGCATCGCCGGCACGGTGCGGGCGATGGCACGCAGGGCGTCGGCCATCAGCGTGCCGCGGCCGGGGCCCGCCTCGGCCAGGACGACCGGATCGGGTGCACCCATCGACTGCCACACCACCGCCGCCCACAGACCGATGATCTCGCCGAACACTTGGCTTATCTCCGGTGCCGTGGTGAAGTCGGCGAACGGGTCGCGATCGGCATAATAGGCGGTGTTGGCACGCGCCATCCAGCGGTCCAGGCGTTCCATCAGGCGGGCGAGGTCCTGTCCCGGCTGCTGTCGCGCAGCAGGAGCCACAGCCCGGCCGCCAGCATCGGCAGCGACAGCAGCTGCCCCATGGTGGCACCGGCAAACAAGAAGCCCAGGAAGGCGTCGGGCTGGCGGAAGAACTCGCCGATGATGCGGGCGATCGCGTAGCCGCACAGGAACACCCCGGTCAGCGTGCCGAAGCGGGCGCGAATCGCCTGACGCCGGGCCAGCAGCACCATCACCGTCAGCAGCACCGCACCTTCCAGCAGCGCCTGGTACAACTGGCTGGGATGGCGCGGAATGGGGCCGCCGTTGGGGAATATCATCGCCCAGGGCAGCGTGCCCGGCGCTTCCCGGCCCCACAGCTCGCCGTTGATGAAGTTGGCGATGCGGCCCAGGCCCAGCCCGATCGGCACCACCACCGCCACACGGTCGGCAAACCCGAGCAGCGGGATGGTGTTGCGGCGGCAGAACCACACCAGCGCGATCGCCACCCCCAACATGCCGCCATGGAACGACATGCCGCCCTGCCAGACGGCGAAGATCTCCAGCGGCGCCTCCAGGAAGCGGCCGGGCTGGTAGAACAGCACGTAGCCGAGCCGCCCCCCTAGCACGATGCCCAGGGTCGTCCAGGTCACGAAATCGTCGACCTGCTCGACCGTCGCCACCGTGGGCACGCGGCGCACCAAGTGCCGGGCGAAGCGCCAGCCCAGCAATATCCCGCCGATATAGGCCAACGCGTACCACCGGATGGCGAGTGGCCCGAACTGTACGATCACCGGATCGAACTGCGGGAACAGCAGCACCGGGATCATCGGTACTTCTCCGCCGCCGCCAGGAAGCCGCCGATGTAGCGCGCGACCCCCTGCTCCAGCACGGTGAACTGCCCGTCGTAGCCCGCCGAGCGCAGGCGACCCATCGGCGCCTCGGTGAAGCTTTGATACTGGCCGTGCAGCGCGTCCGGCATCGGCACGTACTCGATGCGCGGCTCGACTCCCGATGCCGCGCACACCGCGCGCGCCAGGTCGGCATAGCTGCGCGCGACGCCGGTGCCGAGGTTGAACAGCCCGCTGACCGGATGGTCGAGCAACCACAGCAGCACGTCCACCACATCGTCCACGTATATGAAGTCGCGCTTCTGCTCGCCGTCCCCGACATCCAGCCGGTCCGAACGGAACAGCCGTGGAGCGTGACCGGCCAGCACCTCGTCGTGCTTCACCTTCACCACCGAGACCATGTGCCCCTTGTGATACTCGTTGGGGCCATAAACGTTGAAGAACTTCAACCCGGCCCACTGCGGCGGATGGGCGCCGCGCTGGCGCAGCATGCGGGCCACGTTCAGGTCGAAGGCGTGCTTGGTCCAGCCGTACAGGTTCAGCGGCCGCAGCCCGGCCAGCGCCTCCAGCCCATCGTCGAAGCCGTGCGACCCGTCGCCGTAGGTCGCCGCCGAGGACGCGTAGATGAACCTCACGCCCCTGCCCGCGCACCAGTGCCACAGCCGCAGCGAGGTTTCCACATTCGTGCGCCACACCAGGTCGCCGTCGGTCGCGGTGGTTGAACTGATGGCACCCAGATGGAATATGACCTCGATCGGCGGGTGGCCGGCCAGGAAGTCGTCCAAACCGTCGGGGTCGACGATGCGGGCCGGTGGATGGGCGGCAAGGTTGCGCCACTTGTCGTGGCAGCCCAGCCGGTCGACGACGGTGGTTTCCAGGCCGCGCGCCGCGAGCGCCGCCTGCACGTTCGAGCCGATGAAGCCGGCGCCGCCGGTGACGAGGATCATGCCCGAAGCTATACGGGGCGGGGACGCTCGGTGGAAGCAGTACTGGGCGCACAAGCCGTGCCTCACGACAACAATTACCCGAAACGACTGGCAGGAGCACGCGATGACCGATCGACCGCGCATTTTCGACGACCTGGCCGGGGTGGCCGGTGGCGCCATGTCCGCCCTGATGGGCCTGAAGGACGAGGCCGGGGCGCTTGCCCGTGCCCGCATGGACGAGGCCATCCGCAGCCTGGACCTGATCCGCCGCGAGGAGTTCGACGCGGTGAGCGAACTTGCCGCCAACGCCCGTGCCGGCCAGGAAGCGGCCGAAGCGAAGCTGGCAGCGTTGGAAGCCCGAATTGCGGCACTTGAGGAAAAGGCGAAGCCGGCAGGCGGCGGCGGTCCCGGGATGATCGCGTAGCTTCCTTGCGGTCCAGACCGCCGCATCGCTAGGCTGGCCTTGTGGCGAGTCGGGAGTCGCGCCATGAAGCGTTGGGCGAACAGCCGTCAACCTCTGACGGCCAGACCCATCTTTCGGCCTTCCTCCATGCGGGAGACCCTTGATGACAGCCATGATGAGCATCGCGCACGACAATTCGGCCAACCCACTCGACGTGATGGAGCAGATCGTCGCCGCCAACGACTGGACCTTCGACCGCCGCAGCGACTCTGAAATGGCCGCCGAGGCGCCCGGCAAGTGGTGTGACTACGGGCTGTACTTCAGCTGGTCGCACGAGATCAGCGCCATGCACTTCACCTGCGCCTTCGACCTGAAAGTCCCTGAAAAACGCCGTCCCGCCTTATACGAACTGCTGGCGCTCGCCAACGAACGCCTGTGGATCGGCCACTTCGGCATGGACGCCGACGACGTGCCGGTGTTCCGCCACGCCGTGCTATTGCGCGGCGCGCCGGGCGCGTCGGCCGAAAGCCTGGAGGACATGGTCGACATCGCCATCACCGAATGCGAACGCTTCTTCCCCGCCTTCCAGTTCGTGCTATGGGGCGGCAAAACCCCGTCCGACGCGCTGACCGCCGCCATGCTGGAATGCGTGGGCGAGGCCTGATGGCAGCAATCCCGATGGCAGCCACCCCGATGGCTGCCATTCCGCCCATTCTGCTGGTCGGCCTGGGCAAGATGGGTGGGGCCATGCTGGCAGGCTGGCGCGAACGCGGCCTGCATTCCTCCGTCGCTGTCGATCCCGCCGCCATTCCCGCGCCCGGACCCGAGATGCTGGTGGTCGCCGACGCCGCCGCAATCCCCGCCAGCTTCCAGCCGGCCGCCGTCGTGCTTGCCGTCAAGCCACAGAACGCCGACGTCACATTGCCCCTGTACCGACGCTACGCCGGCCACGCGGTGATGCTGTCGATCATGGCCGGCCAGTCGATCTCCGGCATGACCCGCCTGCTCGGGCCCGACGCCGCCATCGTGCGCGCCATGCCCAACACCCCCGCCGCCATCCGCCAGGGCATCACCGTCGCCTGCGCCGGACCACGGGTCACCCCCCAGGCCCAGGCATTGTGCGACGACCTCCTGGCCGCCATCGGCACCGTCGCATGGGTCGACGACGAAAGCCTGATCGACCCGGTCACCGCGGTTTCTGGCGGTGGCCCCGCCTACGTGTTTCTGCTGGCCGAACTGCTGGAAAAGGCCGCCATCGAACAAGGCATCCCCCCCGACCTCGCCCGCAAACTCGCCCGCCAAACCGTCAGCGGCTCCGGCGCCCTGCTGGCCGCAAGCACACAGGACGCCGCCCAACTCCGCACGAACGTCACCAGCCCCAACGGCACCACCGAACGCGCCCTGGCCATCCTGATGAACCCCAAAGCCTGGCCCACCAGCCTTTCCCAGGCCATCACCGCCGCCACCTCGCGATCCCGTGAGCTGGGACGGGCCTGAAAGGCAAGCAAAGCGGGGGCCTCGCCCCCTCGATCCAAGCAGAGGCGAGCCGCCCCTGGACCGGCATTTCCAAGCAAGAGAGTGGCCTGCGGCAAAGCTCTGGCGTTTCTTGCCGTCAGGTGCGCGGCCGGCCGCCGCCTTCGCCGATGAGGGCGAAGGGGGCCCAATAGAACGGGTGGGCATAGGCCAGCGGGAGGCTTTTGCCGGCGTCGTCGAGGATGCCGAGTTGGGCGGCGCGCATGGCGCTGGCAATGCCGTCGTTTGGAGCGGCCCGGTAGCGTTGCAGGGTTACCGCCACCAGGTAGGCGGCTGCCTGATCGTTGACGGACCAGTGGGTTACCATCAGCGAGCGGGCGCCGGCGTAGAAGAACGAGCGTGCCAGGCCGGACAGGCTTTCGCCGGCGGCACCGCCGCCCGGGCCACCGGAGTTGCAGGCTGACAGGATGACGGTGTCGGCGTCCAGGTCCATGCCGGTCACCGCGGATGCCGTCAGCAGGGCGCCCGCCGCGTTCGGCGCGTCGGTGGGGGTGGAGGTCACGATGGCCGGCTCGGTCTGGCAGCGCAGTTCGGCCGGCAGCAGAGCGTGGGTGGCGAAATGCAGGATGCGGTAGTCTTTCAGGCTGGCCTTGCGCACGGCCGCGGCGGTGAACGCGGCGCCCAGCATCTCGTCAGACTCGGTGGCGCCCAGCAGCGAGCGTGCCGCCGTCAGCTCGCGCCTGGCCGAGGGCAGCAGCGGCAGGCCGGCGAACAGCTTGGCGTTGTCGCCGCAGCCGTCGGGGAAACTTTTGCTGGCCTGTGCCAGGGTGACGGGCCGGAAGTCGCCGAACCCGAACCAGGGTCGGCTGGCCCGCGACCCGCCGGCCACCTTGCGCAGCGAGACGAAATTCGCCGCCGCCGGCACGTGCGCGACCGTCATCCGGCGCAGCAGCCAGGGAGCGGTCGACAGGTCGTCGGCCGTGGCCGGGCCGGTCAGCAGCAGGCTGAACGGCAGCGACAGCAGCGGTCCCGCGGGGGCCACCACCAGCGACTTCACGCGGGTCAAAGGTTCGCCCAGTCCGCCCAAGGTGATGCCGTAGAGGTCCTGGGCCGCTGCCGTGTCGAAGCGCGGCAAGGACCCGTCGTCGGTTTCGATGCTGGAGCGTATCCGCTTCACCAGGGCAGCCACCCGCGGCGTGCCGCCCGGCAGCGGGCTTGCCGACACCTGCCCGTCGAACAGCAGGAACACCCACCCGCCGTTGCCGGTCAGCGTCATGCTGACGAAGCCCTCGTCCGGACCCAACGCCGCCAGCACATTGGCGGCCGGCGACACCTGCTGCACCAGCTGGCCGTAGTTGGGCGAGGCCGCCTGCAACGCCGTGTCCGCCTCGCCGACCGCCGCCTGGGCGTCGGCGATCTTCTTGTCCAGCTCAGGGGATATCGGCGCCCCCTTGCCGATGTCGGCCGGCGCGCGCGACTGCTCGATCTGGTCGCGCTCGCGGTAAAGGTCGGCCAGCCTGGTGCCTTCGTCCTGGCGCCGGCGAATCGCCTCGGCCACCTTGGGGTCGCGGGCGTTTTCGGATAATCGGGCCGTGGCTTGGGCGATCTGCTGGCTGGTCACGCCGCCCTGGGCGAGCTGCGCGGCCTCGAACATCTGCACCAGGACAAGCTGGCGAGCCGGGCCGCTGCGCGTGGCGGCAACGTCGGCGAATATGTCGAGGCACGGTGCCAGCAGCTTCGCGTCGATGCCGACCTTGAGCTGACGCAGCAGCGCCACCGCTCGCTGGCACACGTCGAACGCCGCGACAGAGCGGCCGTCCCTGTGCATCTGCCCGGCCAGCAGCAGCGCCGTTTCGGCCACCGGTTGGCTGTTCGGCAGGGCGTCGGAAAAGCCGGTGGATGCCACCGAGAACTCGCTGACCGCCGCGCTGATGCGCCCGCCGGCGGATGCCAAGGCTGCCGACGTGCGCATGAGCCGCGCGTTGAGCAGCTTCTGGCGCAAACCGTTGCCGGTGGACAGATCGATGGCGGACCGCAGCGCCGCGTCGCTGTCATCCAGCCGGCCCAGCCCGCGCAAGGCGACGCCGCGATAGCGCCGCACCTCGATCAGGTTAAGCAGGGCGCTCCGTGTGGTGGCATCGGTCAGCAGGTCGCGGTTGGGCAGCAGGTCGAGCGCCGCCACGCCGCCCAGCCTGCCGGTGCCGCGTGCGCCGGCGCGGGCGTTGACCACGCTGACCGGCAGCATGCCGACATAGATCGGATCGGCCTGGTCCAGCAGCGCCAGCGCCTCGACGCGCTTGCCCTGGTTCATCAGGTGCATCGCGTGATAATGCAGCGCGCGCGCGCGCAAAACGGGTTCCGCGGAGGGCGGCACCAGGCGGTCCACGCGGGCGAACAGGCTGTCGGCTTCCGGCATGCGGCCCTGGTTGGACACCTGCAGCGCGAGGTTCAGCAAGGTGGTGACGATCTCCGGGCTTTCGGCGCCGAGCGCCTTCTGCTGCAAAGCCAGCCCAGACCGAAAGCCGTCCTCGGCGGCGGCGAAGTTGCCCTGCTGGTTGGCGCGGCTGGCCAGGGTCATCAGCTGTTCGTACTGGCCGATGTCGCCCGAGCTGAACGATCGTGCCGCCAGCCGGCTGGCCAGCAGCGCGTCCGCTCCGCTGTCCTGCGCCTGTGACGCCGCTTCGGCTCGCACGTGCCCGGACAGCACGCCGATCGAGCGCTCCATCGCCGGCAGGGCGGGCAGCACGCCGTCGGCATACCAGCCGTGGCCGTCGATCGAAGCCACCAACGCCACATGCGCCCAGCCACCGAGGCGCCTGGTGCATTGGACCAGCATCGCTGGCTGGCCGCCCAGGATGGTGGTGGCCGTCGGGTTGCCGCAGGCGTAGCGGTCGTTCAGCCCGGTGCGCCAGGCGCTGCCGGTTGCCAGCGCCTCCAGCGCCGACGGCACGGCCGGTCCGGCGGCGCGCACCCGGGCGCTGGGCTGCTGCCAGGTGCCGCAGTATACGTCGGCGACGCCCTCGCCGGTTTTCTGCTGCGTGCAGGCCTCGCCGGCGGCGTTGCTGCCCAGGTTCAGGCCGGCCTGTGCCGTGTTGCCTGACCCGCCGGCCACCATGGAGGCCGGCGGCGGTTCGGTGCAGGCGCCCAGGCCGATCAGGATTGCCAGCAGACCGAAGCGGTTCACGTTGCCGGGCATGTCAGTAATCCTCGTCCGAGACGTTCGGGAGCACGTCTTCATCGTCCTGGTTGTTCTGTCCGGTGCCGATTGAAAGGTCGCGCAGCGGCACCGCCGGCGGCACCGAACCCGGCGGCAGCAGCACGCAGTTGATCGACGCGATCGGACAGGAGTTGAAGCGGTAGCTGGTGTTGGATGACGGCGCGATCTTGGACTTGCTCGCCGCCGCCTGGCCCTCCAGCCCGGCGACGCTGCCAGTCAGGTCGGTGCCGCCCGACTGGCCGACCACCGTCAGCCCGTCAAGATTGACGACGCCGGTGGCTCGGCCGGTGCGCGTGAACAGGATCAGGTCGGCGTTCGGGGCGAACAGGTCGTTGAAGGTGACCTTGCCCCCGGACGGCGGCAATTCGATGCGCACCGTGGCAAGCCTGCCCTTGCTCGGACCGATGAAGGAACGGCCGGTCTGCTCGAACAATGCCGCACCGGTGGCATCGGGGTGTACCCGCAGCGTGCTGCCCAGCAATGCCGCCACTTCGCCGGAGTTCTCGGCGCGAGGCTGGCCGAAGGTGAGGATGCTGCCGGCCAGGGTCATGCGGCCGACGGCGGAGATGCGCATGAAGTCTGACGAGACAGGGCCGGTGATCGTCAATGGAACGGCGTTGTCGAGAATGAACTCGCTGCCGACGACGGTGAACCTGCCAAGCGTGCCGATCCGGCTGGCCAGGCCGAAGTTGGCCAGCCTGACAGCGCTGCCTGTCAGGGTGTCTGCCGCCAGTTCGCCGCTGGTGCGCAGGATGGTGCCGTCGACGATGGTGGTCAGCGTGCCCGTGGTGCCGACGTTGCCGGCAATGCGCAAGTCCAGCCCGACGGGGCCGCCGTCAGACACGCGGGTGGTAAGACCGATGTTTTTTGCCTGCACCGAACCGACCGCGGCTCCGCCGCCGTGCAGCAAAGTGTCGACGGTGAGCGACGTCGCCGTGACCAGCGTCAGGTTGCCGCCGCTGACGTTGAACGATCCCAGCGTGCCGATCTGATTTGCACCGTTGTTCAGCGACACGTCGCCGCTGGCGGCGGTGCCGGTCACGCCGGCCCGGATTACGCCGCCAGTCTGCGACACGGCTTGCAGGACACCGGCGTTGCTGCTGTTCAGCACCAGCACGGGGGCGGTTATCGTTCCGTTCGATGTCAGGATCGCCGGCCGGGCTGCCTCGCTGCCGGCCACGCTGGCACCGTTGCCGGCATTCATGGTGACGGTGCCGCTGCTGGTGATCAGGCCGGCGCTGTTGATGGCGGTTCCGACAGCGGTGTCGTTCAAGGTGACGCCGCCGGCCGATGTGGTCAGCCGTCCGGACAGGATCAATGCCGCGGCATCCGTCAGCACGAAATCGCCGGTCCCGAGGGTCGCATCGGCCAGCGTTGCGATGTTGTTGGCGGCACCTTGCAGCAACACGCTGCCGACTGATGCTGCCACTGACAGAACAGGAGTTGTGATCACGGCGGTGGACGCCTCGGTGATGCCGCCGTTGGTGGTGATCAGCGCCACGCTGGTGCTGGCGCTGATCACGCCGTTGAGGGTGATGGCGGTGCCGGATGCCGTGTCGGTCAGGGACACCTTGCTGCCGGTGATCGATCCGTTCACCGTCAGGGCTGCCGCATCCACCACGGCAACGGCATTGCTTCCGGCCGGCAGGTTGGTGATGGCGGCGATGCGGTTGGCCGTGCCCGCCAAGTCAACGGCGCCGCCGATGCCGGTGCTGGACAGGATCGGCGTCACGATGCTGGCGCTGGGGGCCTGCGACACGCCGCCGAACGGCGTGTTCAGCAGCACCGAGCCGGCGCCTGATAGCACGCCATTGAGGGTGATTGCGGTGCCGGCCGCGTTGCCGGTCAGGGACACGTTGGTGGCGCTCAGCGTTCCGGTTTGAGTCAGCGCGATGCTGTCCGTCAGCCTCAGGTCTCCGGCATTGACCAGGAACTGCCCGATGGTGCCGATCCGATTGCTTGCCCGATCCAGCAGGACATTCCCGCCTACTCCGATCAGGCTGGTCAAACTGCCTGCCACAATCGAGCCGCCAGACTGCAGGATACCGCCAGATGCGGCGTTCAGCTCCACAGTGCCGGTGCTGGTGGCATTGATGTTGCCGGAGAGAGCGATGTTCCCCTGTGTTGCGGTCAGCGTCGTGCGCACGGTGCTGTTGATCGTACCGGGAACGCGAATGGCGATACCGTTTGCGGTATCACGCAACGCCACGTTCGCGGCTGACACCGTGCTGTCGACGGTCAGCGCCACAGCATCTGTGATGGCAAGATCACCGCCTTTGACAGCGATGCCACCCAGGCTGGCGATGGCATTGGCCTGCTGCAGCATCACGCTGCCGCTGATGCCGGCGCTACTCAGCAACGTGCCTGCGGTGATGATGCCGCCGGTCTGGCTGATGCCCGAGGCCGAACTCAGGTCAACCATGCCGCCGCTCACGTCCGCGTTCAACGTCAGCGCGGTGCCGCCGCCGGTCTTGGTGTCGACCAGCGCGATCTGCCTGTTGGCGTCGACCTTCAACGCGCCGCCCACTGTCAATGCAGCAGCGTCCGTTAGCCTGAAGTCGCCCGCCGCCACGGCGATGCCGCCCAGGCTGGCGATGGCGTTGGCCTGTTGCAGCACCACGTCGCCGCTGATGCCGCCGCTGCTCAGCAGGGTGCCCGCCGTGATGATGCCGCCGGTCTGGCTGATGCCCGAGGCTGAACTCAGATCAACCGTG